>Ga0307516_10004544_pt1 | contig 17072 bp, 23 predicted proteins | sample 19_EM_MG_FD_203310 | JGI IMG/M metagenome (GOLD analysis project Ga0307516, IMG submission 203310) | Populus trichocarpa ectomycorrhiza microbial communities from riparian zone in the Pacific Northwest, United States - 19_EM | ecosystem: Host-associated > Plants > Roots > Unclassified | place...
TGAACCACTCGGGGAGTATCTTGACTTTCTCCAGTCGCACGCACCGGATGCACTCCTTCTCGCTGTCGCTGATTACCAGGCGGCACTTGCTACAGTACCATATCCCCATCGCGCAGTTCGTGGGGGGCGATTGAGATGGGGCTCCTGCGAACTCCGGAGAGGGGGCCGGGGTGCGGGGATGCGGAGAGATAGATGTGGCGGATAGGTGGTGGATATCGATGGAGGGTTGCGTTGCGGTGGCGAAAGTGGGCGGATGGAAAGACTAGCTCGAGAAGGTGGTCTGTTGCTACCTCTCAGACCTGGTTCCTGCTGTGCTGGATGAATGGATGGGCTTTGAGTTCGGGTCACGATGAGCTTCGGCGGTGACACGCAGGCCGGCGGAAAATAAAGCCGCCGCTTGTGGCGGAGGGGGGGGGGTCGAGAGGTGCAATTGGAAGGCGCTGAGCGGCGACGGGATTTCTATGGCAATGGTGAAACCAGAAAGAGAACTGTGGAAAGCAATGGTGGCTGCCAGTCGGGACTATTGAAAGTACGTAAGAGAATTGGATAATTGATGTTTTGACTACTATTCATCCCACACTGTGGAAGGCCCTCTTTCACATATCTGCACCAAGATGCATCAACTCGAACGACGTAGCTCCCGGACGCCTCCATTCGGCCCGACATATTCAAACGGGGACGTGTGCGGCGTCGAGTGAGTTCGAGAACAGCCATGCTGACACTACATGCTCAAGACGCCGCAACTCGGCCCCTCGACACCGTGAATCCCCGCAGCTTTCAGCGGACGAACCGAGGGGGCGAATGCCGTGGACGAACCAAGCGAAGGGCCAACACTGAATACCTCAGTTTCCCCCCGAAGACACCAGCGACTGCTTTCGGCATCCTCAATCGCAGAAGAAGCGGCTGTCCGAGTTCTCGAGGCAACGATGTCGTCTTGAGTTGCTAGCTACTGGGCTAGCTAGTCATCCGGGGAGGTGCGCTCCCGCGGTCCAGACCTATCCCAGGACGGGAAAGCATCCAGGAAAGCATCCAGGGCGGCCTCACGCCACACTGGATCCGATATCTATGATAGACACGAATCTCCTGCCCATCCTACACAACAGGGTGCACCCGTGACGGCAGCACGCGGTATTCATAGCATTGGTCGACGCACCTCCCAGACTTGTGCCTGTGGCGGGGGAGAGTCAACTCTATCAGACCACCCGCTGTTGCACCCAACTCGACCACAGTGGGGGGGGGGCTGCTTACTCATCCACTTTTGTTCCTGGCACTCAATCGGTCCGGCGAGACCCATTTTTTGACTGCATGCGGATAGATCCAAACCGAGGTATGTAAGCAATAGTGCACTCGTTTTTGCGACGGCTAGATATATACAAAGCGTTTCCGCATGCATGCGACTCCGCCGGCGAAGATTCTTGCATGAGTCTTGGAAAATTGGGGGGGGGGAGGGGGGTTCAAGTCTTGGCAAGAGTGCGACTCGACTACATAATCACGAGTGCTCAGCTATGACACTGCTGCATAATCCCCCCCCCCCCGCGGGGCCTCGAACCCCCCCCAGTTAGAACCTCGATAGCATGTATTGGCTTTGATTTCCCGATTTGGCGCAATAAATCGCCCCGCCGTGCCCGTTGCAACGCTGGTTGGCCGTGCTCACCCCTGGATGTCCCGCGGCTTGCGCGATCCTGGCAAGTCCCGCAATATCTGTACCCGCTTTCGATTATGTATGTAGCAGGCGGCGAGGGTCGCACAACGCCCCCGTCTTTCCGAAAAGCTCGTACGCGCAAGCCTTCTGTCGGCTCAGGATTTGGTTCCAGCAGAAAGAAGAGTCGGCAGCGACGACGCAGCTTCAGACTTGCGAAATGCTGCATAACTAACTACCTGACAGTGGCCCTTCGGAGGGAGAGCTGCCGGGGGGTGGGTAATGGCCCACCCGCCATATCAACGACCCGACTGTGATACGGCCGAAACAACAGCGGGAGTTTTTCGTGCGGTATCATAGATTATCACTCTGGTGCTATCTAATTGGGTATGCTAGCTGCAATCATTGCGCCAAGGTCCGCCAGGTTCCCATTCTGAATCCATATGCAGCATCACCACAACGCCTCCAAATAGAAAATGGAAATGGAAAGCGCAAGAGCGTTCTCCACATGCTCCCCTTAATGGCACGCTGCTTGGATAGATGGATCCTTTCCCCAGTTGGGTGGTGGTGGAGGGTGGGGTGGGGGGGCATATCTATAAAAAACCGCTGTCTGGCACTCTACGCGCAACAAGCCGCTGCAGTGACCTCCGCGGCACCAGCGCCAGTCGGGAGAGCTGGCCCCACCCCCCCGCGTGCAACCCTACGCCGTGCGGCACTCTCGTCGCGGGATATGGTTTCTAGTCTCTGCGCGAGTCGCCGTTGTGCGCTACTGTACCTGGCGAGCACTGCACCGCCGTTTCCGGGCATTCGTGAGCGAAATGTGCGCTGCCGAGGTTGTCCGCCGCAGCTCGCAGACACACATAATGTATCTACGATATGTGTGCATGCGTGTATCCACCGGTGCACCCGAGATACATATGTACACACATCCACCCCGTCCCCATCCGTCTTCTCGAAAGACCCGCCGCGTCCGGTCCTGCCTCGCAGCTGCCTCTCCAAGATCCAGTCGATCTGCTCTTTCGCCTGGACGGCAGCTGCGGAACCGGGCTGGTTTCCGGTGCGACGGAGTGGATTGGCTCGCAATTGCCTGGCTTTCTGCAGTCAATCCTCGCAGCCGCCGCGGAATACATAAGTAACCGGAAGTCTGCATCTCCCTCCCCCGCCCCTCCAACACGATGGCTTCCACCGCAATGACGCACTTCAGCTCGCTCCTGCTCCTCCTCCTCCTCGTCGTCGGGCTGGCCGCGCTCTCCCTGGCTCGCGAGCTTTACGTGAGCAACCGCTGGGCCTCCGGCGAAGTGATGGCCTCGGTGATGGCGGAGAAGCACAGGACCTGGGACGACTACACGGTGCGAGGCTACTTCGCCGAAGGGAGGTGGCGGAGCTCGAACAGGTTCGCGCCATGCGTGGCCGCCAGTGGGAGTGCGGCGGGGAAGGCCACCGTTGCCGGAATCGAGTACGGGTGCAAAAACCTGGACGTTACAGGTAAAATGCGGAGCAATGCCATGTACCCGCAGCTGTGGGGTGTGGGTGTTGACGTGGGAACCACAGGATACCTTAGCCATCAGGATCTCGGGAGCACGTTTACAAACACCATCGGTACGTCGTTGCCGTCCGCACTGCCGTCTTCCCCTCCCGCTCACGAGATACTGGCACGAGATCAGGCAGCTCCATCTGGGGCGTGACCGTTGAGGGCCGGGAGTTCGTGGCGATCGGACAGAGCGACGGCGCCGCGTTCGCGGAGGTCGTCGGAAAGGGCTGGTGGAACAAGTACGGCAAGCCGGCGGGCTCGCTCGACTACATCGGGCGGCTGCCCACCGGCAGCGTGCCGTCGACGTGGCGCGAGATCAAGAGCTACAAGCACTACGCGATCATCGGGTCGGAAGCCGTCGGCCACGGCGTCCAGATCTTCGACATGAAGAAGCTGCTTTCCCTCAGGATCGACAGGCTCTCCCGGGCCACAAAGGTCTTCAGCACCGTCTCGGACGTGTCGGTGTTCACGGGCCTACCGCTGGGCCGGTCGCACAATGTGGTCATCGCCGAGGACAGCCAGCACATCATCGCAGTCGGTGAGCGCGCGACTGGGCGTGCGGATGAGGCTCTCGAAGGCTGGCTGGCTGACTGACGGACGCCCAGGTGCGCAGCCACGGAACTCGACGTGCCTCTCGGGGCTGATCTTCATCGATGTGTCGGACATCAGCAACCCGATGCAATCCGGCTGCAATGGCCAAGACGGATACGTCCATGAGTGCGGCGGACACTCCTACCCGTGACTGTTCGGGGGCTGTTGCTGATGGGGAAACCAGCGCGCAATGCCTCGTCTACCACGGCCCGGACAAGAAGTACGAAGGCCGCGAGATCTGCTACGGATACAACGAGGTACTGCGTTCGCACCCGCAGCCGTCGTGTCTGCAGCTGTCTGACCGTGCCAGAACTCCCTCACGATCTACGACATCACCGACAAGAAGAACTCCTACATCATCAGCAACACCACCTATCCCGGGGCATCCTGTGAGTCTCCCGCTTTCCTCCACCACGTAGGCTGATCCGGCACGCCAGACACGCACCAGGGCTGGGTCCTCGACCCCGCCAACCAGGAGTACCTTCTGCTGGACGACGAGCTGGACGAGACCAACAGGGCGGGCGCGGCCGCGGACCAGAAGGCCACAACGTACATCTGGAACATCCGGTCGCTCGAGGAGCCGATCCAGACGGGCGTCTACAAGAGCACAGTGACCAGCATCGACCACAACCAGTACATCGCCAAGGGCTTCTCGTACCAGAGCAACTACGGTCAGCCCATCGCTCCCTCCCTCCCTCCTTCCCTCTCCCGTCACTGACGCACTCCCACGAGTAGCCGCCGGCCTGCGGATCCTGGACATCACGTCGATCCCCCGGGACCCGAGCGGCGCCGGCATCCAGGAGGTGGCGTACTTCGACGGTAAGACGGGCGAGCGCCTCCCCCCAATCCGTCCATCCGCGGTGACTGACGAACGCGAACCAGTCTTCCCCGAGGACGACGCCGCGGGCGTCGCCGGTTTCATGGGCACGTGGGCCAACACCGGCGGCTGGTTCGCGAGCGGGTACATCGTCATCAACACCTTAGACCGCGGCGCGTTCGTCGTCCAGCGGAGCAAGCGGGTGCAGGGCGGGTACAGGGCCGAGTTCTAGACCCGGGGGAAGGGGGGGGGGGGGCTACACTGCGAGAGTATGTAAAGCACTGGCGGGCAATACGTTTCTCCGTCCGCGGTATGCACGTTGATGGCGGTGATGATACTTCATTGATCGTATGCGACCCCATTGGATCACGACGATACTATTGGATCATGACGATATTGCGGTGTGCACGTACTATCGAGACCGACTGTCGGGCGTCCGGAGTGCGAGTGAGATGGCGTGTTTGTGCCACCGGCAACCACTCGCTCGCGTAACCAAGATACCCGTTCTTCTCACGGAGTCTCCGGACGGACAGCGGCGGCGACAGCCTCCCCCTCCCCGATTCGCACGCCGCAATGAGGAGCGCGATCGTCATCCAAAATCACTCGCCCATGGGGGGCCGCCGCCTGTAAGTATTTGTCTTGTCGCTTTTCGTCTTCCTTGCCCAGCGGATCCTGGTGCCGCCTAACAGTGGCGATCGGGACTCGCCCGTGGGCACCCGCGCACGGCGGTAGATAAACGATCGAGCGAGCGGCCGCCATCGCCACGCTGCGTCCGTCTCCGCGCCAAGGCGTCCAGTCTACATAAGTACATAAGTATGTATGTATACGTAGAGTAGCGCGGGGGTCTCGGTCGTTCCTGCATTCGCCGTCTCCGCGACCCGCATGCGGCGCCAGCCCTGTTCGCATCGTCCCCGAGCAAGCGGCTTGCGTTGTGCACTTCCAACTTCCATGCGTGCCGGATAGATATCTAATATGTATCTAGACAGACAGCGGCGTGTGGGACGGGATTGCGAGCTAGCCAGGTCGAGACGCGGTTTCGGAGGATTTCGGATGGTTATTTTGCAGGCGCCGTCTTTGGGGGGTCCGCGCGACGCCAAATATGTACATACCACATTATGTATGTATGGAGGAGTGCCACACCTCCGTCCGTCCGTCGTCGATCCTGCCGTGCGTGTTGGCCGACGTGCTGGCTAGGCGGGCGACGACACGGAAGATGCCGCCAGGTCTCTCGGAGGGGGGGGGGCGCGCTACCGCCACGAGTCGCGCACGCGCTATCACTCACCCGCCCAGCTCTCTCCTGGGCTGCACGCACTGGATGGGAGGCGGGTCGCTCCGGGCGTCCACGGCGTCGCATCGCATCGAATCGAGTGGAAGGGCAGATGGCTATTCCATTACGTTTCTCCGCAGCGCTAGCTGGCGAGCGGAGCATGGGACATGGAACATGGGGTGCATAGTCGGCGGTCTCAGCCTGGGCCCAATGCGACGTTGCGAACTGTGGACTGGACGGAGCTGCAAGAGGCCGTCGCTGCCGCTGGCCACCCTCCCTGCCGGAGCCGCCACGACTCGCGATACATACGAGGAGAACGCCCCCGGAGAGTAGGACGGCAGCGCCGACCGCGAGCACAGCTTCGACGGTGGATAGACATGATGCACTGCTCACGGCCGGCCCAGAGTTCGCACGCTATATGCGTAAGGCTGCGTATCAGTCCGGATGTCGATATCGATGTATGGTATGTAGGACGTCGCAGGGAGGGATGTAGGCGGGTAGGTATGTAGGTACATACATACCTAGGCAGGGAGGTAGGTAGGTAGGGGTGTATCTAGGCTGGTCCGTTAGCTGGGTATCTAGTTATGTATGTATGTATCTATGGCGTGGATGCACATACTCTGGGCAGGACGGCGGCACCTGCCGCCTGCAGAGAATGGTCCCGGAGCTTGGCAACGTTTGGGCCCCAGGAGAGACGCGCCCCGGCGTGTACTCCGGCCCTTCAGCTGGCCAGAGTTGTGGATGTGTGGTGTGTGGACGGAGCCCAGCACTCAACGTGAAACCTGTCCGCCCCCCTTTCCTCCCTTTCCCTTTAGCTCTCCACCCGCCGGGTTAGGGAATGTAGAGTACGTATGCACATAGAGTAGAGTGGTATCTATACCGGCTGTCCACTCGCTTTGGGGATACATACCGCCGGCGCCATACTAGGCATGTATGTGCAGGCACAGCGGCGAAAGCCAAAAAGCAAAACGGTCGAGACTGCTGGTGCTTAGCCAACGCTATCTATATATATGTATGTCGCAGCGCGAGCGCAAAGATGAAGTCCCCCTCCCGTGAATGGCGCTCTGCTCTGGGAAGGTGGGAGTGCGTGCGTGACTTTGTTCGGGTGGAGCACATTCGTCAGCGAAGGGGCGGGCATGCTGAAACGCGAACGGAGGAGGTCGAGGAGGAGGAGGAGGAGGAGGAGGTGGTGGTGGTGGATGTCGAGGAGGAGGATGTCGAGGAGGAGGATGTCGAGGAGGTGGATGTCGAGGAGGTGGATGTCGAGGAGGAGGAAGACGAGGGCGAGGAGGCGGATGTTGAGGAGGAGGGAGACGAGGGTGGTGAGAACCTTGTGCCGTGCCGCCCATGCCCCACACTACGTAAGGCGGACCTGTCTCTACTCTACCACTGCCGAGACGGCGGATACCCGTATCGGGCCGGCCGCACCCGCCTTCTCCGAGCTCGACGGGGGCTCCGCGCGGACACACTGCACTCGTGCGTGTCCCGAGCACAGCAACGCTCAAAGCATGTCTATTTCTGCCTCCCCGACGTCTAAGCGCAACGTGCTATCTGCCCTGCTCTATCGCTCTATGTACGGCTGTCTCGTGTCGGGGTCCGGCCGGGCCTTGGCCTCGTCCACCTTCGACCGGGCGAGGCTGAAGCCCGGCACCACCCATTCCCCGCACGAACACATCATCCCCTTCCACGCGTACGTCCCGACCTTCTTGGCCTTGCATTTCGGGCAGTCCAGCTTTCCCTCGATCTGGCGCCGGTCGAGTTCCGGCTTCATCCAGCTCAACGGCTCGACGAAATGGTGCGAGCACGGGGTCGGTGCCGCCGGCTGCGGCGCGGGCGGCTGCGCTGGCTTCGCGACGTGCGGCACTAGGAACTGCGAGTTTGCGAGCTTGAGTCTGTGTCGGCCGCGGGTTAGCGGGCCGCCAGGGATGCGTGGACAGGCCAGCCGTGCAGCTCATAGCAGCAGCACGCGGCAGCGGGCGGGAGGCAATACCTACATCGTTTGCACCGCAGCTCGGTCGGGCCAGCCTGCTCCGGTGTCGCCCCCTCGGGAGCGGCCTTCTCCGAATCGCGGAAGTGCACTCTTCCCGGCGGCCGCTTTGCCGCCATGCTCTGCGCCAGCTCCTGCTGGTGGAGCCACCGCTTGTACACCGGATGCTCCAGGTCGGTGGCGTACTCCATCTCGTAGTAGAGCTCGAGCTGCTTTAGGAAGCCCGGGTTGGGCTCGACAAACGGCCGGATCTCCCTGACGAGCCGGACCGCCTCCTCCACTCCGATCCGACGCGACCGCATCAGGTAGGCAACCAGCACAGTCGCCGACCGCGACTTGCCCATCGCACTGGGGACACGGAACGCGCCATTCAGCAATCGCACGCACCCAGACAGCACAGCGCGCGCACTCCAACGTACCAGTGGATCAGCACCGCGCCACCGCTCGCGATCGCCTTTTCGATGAACGCATTCGCGGCCGCAAAGTGCTGGAGGAGGTTCTCTTCCTCCATGTCGTTCACCTCGATCGCCAGGTGTTCGAAGTCCCGGAAGAGCGACTTGTCCAGAGGCAGGCGCAGCACACTGAGCACGTGCGTGATCGCCTTCGCCTTCATATCGGTCTTCTCGCGGAGAGCGAACATCCTTTGGCCGGAAGTATTAGCCACTGCATTTCCTTGATGTCCACGTACGCTGCGACGTATGCCGCCGCAGACTGGGGGGGGGCTGTGCAGAATGGGGGATGGTATACCCGCCGATGTAGACGTTTTCCCCTGGTATCTGGTCCATCGCAGGCATAGGGCTCCTTGGAGGGGGCGGAGGGAAGGGCATTGTGTCTGCACCTGCGCCGGGGGGGGTTTGGGCACGATGCACGGCGAACGTTGGTGAGGATTTGTTGTGAGGTGTGGCGTAGTGACGATCGGGTGGCGGTCAGGATGGGCGCGTCGACGGTTTTTCGCTGTGGCTGGTTGCACCGGGGGGGAGGGGGGGGGACGCGCAGCGAATATCGGGAATCGCGCGACAAGGCTAGGCAAGCAAGGAGGCTGTCGCAGGTGGTTCCAAAAGCGGAGAGATCCCCCAAAAGACGGGAAGGGGGGGGAGCTGATCGTTGGATGCAAAGATTTCGGGGCGGAGAAGCAGACGGGCACGCGAGAAAGGTGTGGTGACTTTCTGGGGAGAGGAGAAGCAAGAACCAAGAACCAAGTGGTAGAGTACTTCAGCTGGGGGGGGTGCAAAGTACCGAGTGGACGCGCGAAGAAGGGGCGCTGAGTTGGGGGGGGGGACGGACGGAGGGCTGTGGAAGGGCCAGTTCGAGACTGGGGTCGGGGTTGGTCGGACTGGGGGAGCGGATGCCGGTCGTGGATGTAGAGTATGTATCCAGAGTAGGTCGAGTATGCAAGTCGGTACTGCAGAAGTGGATCACCAGCTCATGCCGCCAAGACCACCATCTATGGCGCACCTTTTTTTCTTTTTCTTTTTCTTTTTCGTTTCTTTTTTTCTGCTGTCTGGGTGACACTTGCCCTACAAGGCTGTTGTGCTAAGACACTCTGGGACGGGGAGTCCGAAGAAAAAAAGAAGAAAGAAAAAAAGAAACCAGAAGCGCAACTTCTGCAGGGCGTCGAGCATGTATGTATGTACACAGACTAAGCCTGCCCAATGCAAAGTGCAATGCCCAAAAGTATACATACATCGAATTGCCGACGAGCAGTGTGCGGACATGTATGTGTGTGAGTAGGTACACACCAGCACAAGGGCGAAGCGATTTGCAGGTGCGGTGATGGCGCTGATGGTGACGATGTGTGCAGATATCGCACGGCGGTATGGGGGAAGGGGCTGTCATTCCGCGGCCTGGGCTGGAAGTGGACAAGGGACAGGTCCTGCCGGCGAATGCCTACACATGTGCTCCAGGTGTGTATCTTTGCCCGTCCTTCCCTTCGAGAAAACAGTGCGAGAAAAATAGAGTAGAAATACGTCCGGAATAGGGCAGACAAATGGAAAGAAAAGAACAAAAAAAAAAGAAAAACAGCTCTCACACTATATCCCTCCATGGCGGCGTTGGACAAAATGCGCGCGTAAAAAGTGCCGCCATCGTCAGCAGCTGCATCGTCATCGTCACCGTCACCGTGTGCAGAAGTGTTGCACTCTGCGGGAGTCGAGAGAAATATAAAATAAAAAAAAAATAAAAAAAAAAAAACAAACGATACGGATTCCTGGCCAGATATATATGTAGATGGATGACGCTCCCTCTCCCCACCCCCGGTCTCCGGCCCCACTTTCGCTCGTTCGTTTCGGGCATCGGCGGGTCTCATATCAGCTGCTGTCGGGCCAGCCCTTCAGCCTTACGAGACATCAGCGGCATTTCGGTTGGCTATTATTATTACCGCCCTGCGAGTATGAAATGTGTCTGCGTAGGGGTGAAGGGAGGGGGGGGAGGGGGGCAACTCAACAGCGACAACAACGGAATGTGCGCCTGGACTGGACTCACAGCGGGCTGCGCTCTCTGCCGGGCTGCAACATACATAGTTATATATCTCGGACGGTTGTTGGTTGGTTGGTTGTGTATGTGTAGACGAGGAAGGGACAGAGAAAAGGAAAAGGGAAAAAGAAAAAGAGAAAAGAAAAAGAGAAAAGAAAAAGAGAAAAGAAAAAGAGAAAAGAAAAAGAGAAAAAGGAACGGAAAAGGAAAACGACGGCGCTCGTCCAATGCGCGCCGTCGCCGGTCAGCTCTTGGCCTTGCCGCCGCCCTCCTCGCACAGGTGAGCGGTGTGGGGACAGATGAAACCTGGCCGGATAGCGTGGCTCAATTGGCGCAGTGAGCACTTGACCTGATCCCTCCAGCCCTCGCGGCGCCGTCAGCTCAGGAGGGGGCGGGGCCTCGCGCCGTGTTCGCGCGTGATCGTGATCGACGAGAACCCCGCGCCCCCCCCCCAGCTCGCTGCGTGTGTACGGAAGAACGGAGGGGTGCGAAGCAGGGAGGGAGAGACGAGCGGAGGAGCGGAGAGGGCTGTCGCTCGCGATGAGCCCTGCGCGCCCCGCAGCGTTGCTGCTGTCCTGCCCCGCCCCGCCTCACTGCACACGGCGATCCGGCGGCGAAGCCCCGCCGCGCCTGCGCCACACGCCACACGCCGCACGCCGCGCGGGCACCGCACAGCACGTGTTCCGATTGGCGCCCGTCGCGGCCGCACTCCGGGTGGATGCGTACATATCCAGATATCCGTTGGCGGCGCTGCTCCGCGCTGGGCCCCGACGAACGTGCTGTCCGCGCGGGGTGACGCACTGTGACGGACGGCCCGGTCAGATCGTGCGACCCTCCATCGTGCCGTGGATGCTGCTGTGCGCGATTCCTGGCGAATTTTGGTTTTTGTTTTATTTATTTTTCGGCTGGGATGTGTCTCGATGTCCCGGGCTTGGCCCAAACCCCCAATCCGGCACCGTGCCTACATGCTTACACAGACTATCTATCTATGCATGCCATACGCACAGAACCCTGTCGCGCGGAGATCTCCTCCAGCCAGCGCTTTCCGGCACCGATGGACTACATGCTCATCATGTCCGACGAATCCAGCAGACTCCCGGCTGACGAATCCAGCAGCAGATTCCCGTCCGACGAATCCAGCAGGCTCCCGGCTGACGAACATCCCCAGTCCGCCACGGTTTCCGGCGGGGGACGCGCCCCCCGCTTCCCTCCGCCTCCGCTCCGCACCGGCTGCACTCCGCCCGCGATCCGCTGCGCTTTCCAGCGGAGCCATGCGTGCGGAGCCCATCCAATCGGACCCTGCTAGCGGAAGCGCAGGAGAAAAGCGGCCGCTTGGCACGCGACTTGACATCTTCCTCGGCATCGTCCTTCCGCCGCACGAGGCTGACGCCGCCGCGAGGACTCTCCCCCGCCCGGCGCCCGGCGGTCGGTGCCACGGCCGGGACGAAGGGACGGCTTGCCGGGAGCGGGTCGCGAGGCCGCACTGCAATCTGGCCTCCTGCCGCCGCCCGCGGAGGGTGCTGTGTGCACATACATCATATCTACGGTACATGCGTCCACACGGAACGGAGAGGCGCATCGACACCCTGCACCCACACATGCCGGCCTCGCATTCTGGCTGGCTGGCCCTATGCCGCCGCTAGAAACAAACACAAGATCGGGCGTCAATCGGGCTCGCACTCCGCGAGGGATGCAAGCGGGAGAGTATCGTCACGCATGCTCCGGTCCCGCCAGCCAGCCAGCCGGCCGTTCTGTGCACATTCAAACAGCCAGCTCGCTGGCGCAACTGCACGGCGGCCGCCTGTGCAAGGCTGCGGACTGGATGCATAGCGGGACAGCTGGACAGCTGGATGGACAGCTGGATAGCTGGAACACTAGCCACCGGGCCACGGAGGCTGGATGGACGGACAGACGGACGGGGACCGGACTGTGGGGCGCGGATCACTGCCAGACAGACTGCCGCCCAGACATCCCAACCCCCCCTGCCCACATTGTTCACGTAAGCGTCGCGAGCATCGTCTTCGGACATCCCCTCGCCCCACCCTCCACCCTCCGCCCTCCATACCCCCCAGAACCCCCCCCGGCGCAGCGATGTCGCTACATACTCACGCGCTGCGAGGCGCAGGGCCGGAGCCGACGGCCGTCCGGACTCACATCCGACCGCCGGCGTCGCCCCTCGCTTCCTCTCCCGCACGCTGTCCGCTCGCCGCCCCGCGCCGGCCCCATTGACGATTCTCCTCCTCCTCCTCCCCCCGCCGCCGCCGTCCTCCTGCCCACATCCGCGCCCGCAGTGCCCACCCGCGTGCGGACGTGCCTAGCTCACCTGCGTGCTTGCCTGCCTGCACATCCTTCCACTGCAGCACCCTAAAAGGTGACCTTACCTACCTTGCCGATGCTTGTCCGCTAGTTGTTCCCCAACTGCTGCGATTCCCGCCGTTACTCTAACTCGCTCCGGCTCTTATAAGGCTTGTCATACCCCTCGCCCTGCCTCTGCGTCCAGCGCCCCCGTCCGGTTTGCTGCCCTCCCCCCCCACGCCTCGACAACGCTCCGTCCGGCACACCGCAGGCTCGAATTCCATATCCAGACGTACCACTTGCATACATATCCAAAACACACTCACGCACTCACGCACTCACGCTCACATTTGTTGCTGCAGCCTGCATCGATCGAACCCTCGTCCTGCAGCAGCAGCTCCAGCACCAGCACCAGCACCAGCACCAGCACCAGCAACCTCACCCCCCCCCCCTCTCTAAAAAAAAAAGCCGGCATTCGTCGACCGTCCCCGTTCTGCTGCTTTATCCGCTCTCTCAACCGTCGATTTAGCCCTGCCCGTCTGGTTGTCCGCCCGCAGCATTGACCTCATCCTCCACTCCACCCCCACACCCCCCCCCCGGTGCTCGCCATTCACTCCCCTCCCTCCTCCTTCCTCCCTCCGTCCCCCTTCCCTCCCCCATCTCGTCTCCCCTCCTCTTCCCAATCTCTCGCCATCCGCGCTGCATGTTGCGACGCTTCCGACGAACACGATCCTCCACTCAGGGCTTCCCGTGGCAGATAGAATCGCGACGTCGACACGCGGTCGCGTCAAGCCTGGGGTGAAACAATCGTAGGACCAAAATCCTTCTGCGTCCGGCTCGCCCCCCCCCGTCAAACTTCCTTCTGGTCCGTGCGCTCCCGCCGCCCCGCTCGCTGTAAAAAAAAGAGAAAAACGTCCGGTTAAGTCGAACCGGTGAAACGAAGGAGAGAGAACTCTGCAAGGCTGCAGACGGTTGTTGTGGGATTAGGGCTGCGCTTGTTCGTATCCGCAACTGGTTCGCCACCGATGCCCGGGTTGTTCAGCTGTGGATGGCTGCGAAGTGTGATAGGCGCTGACCGATTCGTGTGTCCGCAACAGAACACGAACGACTTCAACGGAGCGTCTGACAAGTAGAATTCCGATCAACAGCCCTATCACCCCATCCAACGGAAGGAGAAGAAAAAAACACTTCATCCAACGGAAGGAGAAGAAAAAAAACCCCGATCCCTATCCGTTTCCGAACCCCATCGTCTTTTTGTCTCAGGTTGTTGATCCCTATCAGGAAAATATAAATAAATAAAAAAAGGAAAGAAAAATAAAACACCGCTGCAACACAAAGCCCTACAGGGTTCATCGGCAACAGGCTCTATCTACAACTCGCACCACCGCCGTCATTGCTTCGACGTTAACTCCACTACTACGCGCTTCGAGCCTTCCGTCCCCTAAAACAAACAATGAATCTCCACCGGCTACCTACTCATAACCTGCCGTCAATCCAGATCCACGACCAGAACTACGCGGACTCTGCGAGCGACCACCACTCGCCCTCTCTCTCCCAACGCTCGATGCCTCGCGAGATCCCCATCCCGAGACCCGGCGTCTCGCCGACGTCCAGCAGGTGCGGCTCCTTCCACGGATCCTATGCGCCCACGACCGTCGTCCCGCCGCCCATACTGCCTCTCGATGCGCCGGGGCTGCCACCGCTATCGCGTCCGCGCGACCTTCGGCACCAGTGCACTTTTGGCTCGACCGGGGACGATAGTGATGGCGAAGGTCCGGGGCGGAGGGCAGCGCCTGGGGAGCCCCAGGAATGCAAACTATCGCCGATGTTCGGTAGCTTGAGGGGCGGGCTGGGCTCCTCGGGGGGCCGCGGCGGTTGCAGCGGGAGGTCGGAGGATTCCTACGAAAAGAACTGGAGGGAGGGATTCTACATGAAAAGGGTCGAAGACCGGGCGCCCAAGGAGTTAGTTACCCCGCGTGGAATCGACCTTCGCATGTCCAATTGTCGCTGTCTCGCCGGGGCGATGCTGTGCCGTGCACTTTATGCTGTTGAATTCCTAGTCCTAACGCGGTGTGTTTGATGATCTAGACTAGGCGAAGAGACCCTCCGAGCAGCGATGCACCTGGCCGTGCGGGAATACGACAAAACCGTTCTGGGCAAGCTTAGCGCTCGCACCTCGGAGCCGTCCTCGCTGTCCCAACACAGGCTCATCCCCGCCCAGGAGGTTCGCGCCTTTGCCGCCACGCAGGAAACCGGGTCGTTGCCGCGTCCACCGGCTCCTTGGACGTCGAGTCCCCGGCATCTGCCGGCTTCGGCGGGCGTGTCGCCACGGACGTCCGCTTCTCCGCTCGTTCTGCGGGGGGGCGCCCCGGGAAGCGAACCCATCCATCTGGGTCCAAAGCGAGAGACATTCAGCCTCCCCGTCTTCTCGTCCTCGCTGTCGGAGTTCCGGAAGAACGGCAACCCCGAAGCAAGCCTTACGTCACGCACCGCGGACGGCAAAATGTCGCCCTGTCTGGACAACCGGATGCGAAGATCCGTCAGCTCGTCGAATCTGGGGCCCGGCTACGATTCGCCGGACGACGATTCGCAGATGGAGGATGCCCCGTCATCCCACGTGTCCCAGATGAACCGCCTGACCTTGCACGATGCCAGGACGCCGCTGCAACAGTACGAGCGTGTGGGCTCCAAGCGACGGGCTTCTTCGCCGCCGCGCGAGCCACGCGAGCGCGACCATCGCCCGAAGCCGTCCGTCGCCTCGGACCCCACGAAGAAAGGACTGATGTTGGACTGCGCCGGTCCGGACATGCACAGCCAGAACCGGAGAACTCCTCCCATCCACCACCGGGCCTCCCCGGGGGCGCATCAGAGGTATTACCATCCGGCACAGTCGGGGTCGCCGGCCAGCTCCCTTGCGTCGGCGACGTCCGTCACCACGATGTGGTCCACGTCGATGGGCCAGTTCTCGCCGGCCGCCAGCAGCCTGTCGACACAGACGGACTGGTCACCGGTGGCGTCATACAACCCGAGTATGGAGACCGACGCAGCGAAGGACGCATATTACCGGCAATTCCCGCCAGCGGCCAGCCTGGGCAGACTCAGCGGCGGGCGGGGGCGACTCCCGGAGATGTCGTCGCTCGGCAGGGACAAGGATTCACCCGCAACGAAGCACAATCCGGCGCCCAGGATGACGGGGAGCTTTATCTGCGAGTGCTGCCCCAAAAAGCCCAAGAAGTTTGGCAACCGCAGCGACTTGCAGTACGTGTATCCCCCTTCCCCTTCCCCTCCCGTTTACACTAAAACGCACGCCCTTACTGACGGACCGCGCCACGGCAGACTGCACGAGCTAGAAAAGCAATACGGCTGCCAGTACTGCAGCAACCGGTTCAAAAACAAGAACGAGGCCGAGCGGCACCAGAACTCGCTCCACCTGCGAAAGCACTCCTGGTCGTGCGCATCGCTGGCCGGAAACTACGAGGCGGCCTTTCACCAATCAACGCATCGCCCCAACTTCGCCGACGTATGCGGCTACTGCGGGAAAGAGTTCCCGCTGCCTGCCCACTGGGGGCACCGCGTCGAGCATCTCACCCAAGAACACAAGTTCGGCGAATGCAACCAGTCCAAGAAGTTCTATCGCGCCGACCACTTCAGGCAGCACCTCAAGCACAGCCACAGTGGCACGAGCGGAAAGTGGACTAACGTCCTCGAGAACGCGTGCATGCGCGACGAGACTCCCCCGCAGCCCATCGACCGGGGAAGTGCTGGCAGCATCGGCGATATTGGTGCCCTCTCCGCTGAAGGCTCCGACTAGTGCACGGCGTCTTGCCTCCATCTCCTCCGTTTACTTTTTTTTTGGGGGGGGGGGGGCGGGGGGGGGTTCATTGTTGCCCCGCGGCACGATGGTGATCCTGGGTACCACGGCGCATCGATGTGGTAACGCGATGCGGCAAGCTGCCGCATTCTGCGTGCTGCTGACGGATCGCCTGTTCCACGCACGGTGCTCTGATTCCTGCGAACCGTATCGTCAGCTTCGTCCTCACCGCATTGCGGGGGCGACTAACCCGCCACCATTTTTTGTTTATTTTGCTAGAGTAGTAGAATCGGTGGAGTAATTTCTAGTTGGGTGTGGTCGGTGTTTGGTCGGGTTGCGGAAAAAAAGGGGCTTAAACGGTGATTGACGAGGGTGCTTCTGTTGCTTGGTGATCTTCAAAGTTACGAAGGGCTGGTGAAGAGAGGATCGCATCATCTTCACCGCTGCATTGTACACAGGATGCAAGCATTCGTTTTTCTTCTTCTTCCTTTTCTCTATTTCCTTTTCTCTTTTTCCTTTGGGGGGGGGGGGGGGGGGGGGGGTTTTGGAAAAAAAAAAAAAAAAGAAAAAAAAAATATGTTAATAAAAAATTTAAAAAAAAAAACAATTTGGGTTTTATTTTTAAAAAATTTTTTAAAAAAAAATTTAAAAAAAAAAAAAAA
>Ga0307516_10004546_pt1 | contig 17068 bp, 11 predicted proteins | sample 19_EM_MG_FD_203310 | JGI IMG/M metagenome (GOLD analysis project Ga0307516, IMG submission 203310) | Populus trichocarpa ectomycorrhiza microbial communities from riparian zone in the Pacific Northwest, United States - 19_EM | ecosystem: Host-associated > Plants > Roots > Unclassified | place...
CGTACCGGGGCTCAGGCGCATGCCGCCGTAGACGAGCAGCGCAGCCGCGACGCCCAACGCCGCCAGATACGCGAACCTGCGCCAGCCGCCCGGTAAGCGGCGCTCAGCGCAGGCGCGGTCGAGCAGCAGCGCGGCGCCCACCGCCAGCGGCGGCGTGCACGGCAGCGCATAGTGGTGAAATTTGGTGAGCGAAATCGTGAATAGCGCGAACGTGGCCGTGAGCCACAGCGTAAGCAGCGTCGTAAGCTGGTGGAAGCGGCGGTTGCGGTCGCTGCTCTGGGCGTCGGCGCCTGGGCGTCCGAGCGCCATCCCGATGCCCAGCGGCGCGAGCCCGATCCACGGAAACAGCCCGTAGCCCAGCTGCCAAATGTAGTAGCGGAGCGAGACGTCGGTGCCGGTGTTGGTATCGTGGACATGCACGAAGGCGCGGTCATACATGTCGTGAAACAGCAGCCGATCGGTGAATGGCTCACCGTGACGCATGAACTCTTGCACGTACCAGGGCAGGCATACCGCCGCGAACATCAGGCAAAAGCTGGCCAGCTCGACCCGCGTCAGCTCGAGCCAGTCGCGCCGCGCTACCAGCACGGCGAGGGCGATCACCAGCGGCAGCACCAAGCCCGGCGCGCCTTTGGCCAGCGCCGCGAGCGCCGTGAAGTACCACGCGGCGCTGTAAAACAGCCGCTTCTTGCGGCGCTCGCCGCGGTTGATGAACAGCAAATAGCCGAGCGCGGCGCCGAAGAGCAGCGCGCCGAGCAGCGGCTGAAAGAACGCGTTGGCGGGCTCTTGGCCGCGGCAAGGCTCGTTGCCGGGCAACCCGCAGTTGCCGAGACCGGAGCCTGCGAAGAATTCGTCGAGATGCCAGCGAAAGCCGTAGGGCGGAGCTGCGATTTGTAGCGTGAGGTTGCGCGATGCCAAATAGGCGAGCTGCGGCAGGGTGGTCACGAGCACCAAGCCGAACAGCGCGTGGAACGCCGACACCTTCAGCGTGCGGCCAAACGCCGACACGCCAAGCGCCGGCGCGAGCTGTTCTGGGTCCGCGAGCAAACCCAAGCCGAACAGCGCCAGCGCGGCCGTGAGCGGCGCCACGTACGGCATGTCGGTCATGCTTTGATGCCCGAGCAGCGACCAATACGGCGCGCACAGCAAGACGAGCCCCGCAAGGAAGCCCACACGTTTGCCCGCTGCCGCCGCCACGAAGCGATAGAGCGCGTACACGGCGCCGAGCGCCAGCAGCACCACGGGCATGCGCGCCGCCCACTCTGGCGCTGGCAAGTAGCCGTGTGCCGCGCCGGCCAGCATTTCGTCGGGCCGGAACCTCACGCCCAAGAGCACGAAGAACAAGCCTTGCAGCCAAAAGTCGAGCACCGGTTTCGAGAAGAACCAGCTCTCTTGTGCCCACCACAGCGACAGCCAGTCATTCCGCGCCAGCATCTCACGCGTGACCTCGCCGTAGTGCGGCTCCCACGGATCGAGCAGCGAGTAGCAACCGAGCATGGGCACGTACAGCCCGATGCCCAGCAGCACCAGCCACAAGCCCGGTCGCGTCCAGCAGGGCGTCGCCGCCGGCTCCCACGCGGAGGCCAGTCGCCAAAACGCCAGCGCTCCCGCGAGCGACGTCAGCGTCACGAGCGACGGCGCAAGCCAAGCAGGCTGCGGCAGCACGCCGGCCACCGCGAGTCGCAGCGCCAGTACCCAGAGCAGGGCCGCGCCGCCCAGCTGCAACAGACGCGGCGCGAGCTCGGTCAAAGACCGCGTGCCTAGCTCCGCTGCTGCGGCATCATCGAAGCAGCCCGCGAAATCCAGCGCGCCGAAGCCGCTCAGCAGCGCGCACATTAGCCCGAGCGGCACGCTCAGCCCGAAATGCGCGTCGCTGCCCACGAGCACGACCAGCGCGCAAAATCCCGCGCCGGCGTAGATGAGTGAGCGGGGCCGCGGAGCATTGCCGGGCGGCACGAGCGGCTCTTCCACAGCGCCTCTTCTCCCTAGCCGCCGGAGGAGTCAAGCAGGGGGGCTGCTAGCGCTGTGTCCTGAATTGTTGGCGCCCGTAAACGTGCCCGTGCCCGTGCCCGTGCCCGAAGGGGCCGATCGAAGCTCTGCGTTTGGATAGGCCCAGCCTGCGCGGGCAGCTGCCCGCGGCCCTTCCGGGCTAGCGCATTGCGCGCGGGCAGCCGCCCGCGCCACGAACCTGGGCCTACCAAACCAACGGATCCGACGAATGCTTTAAGGACCGTCGGGCACGGGCACGTTTACGGGCACGGGCACGCAGACCAACTCGATGGTCGGGGTCGGGGTCAGCCGCTGATCATCACGCGATTGCGGCCGGCGTGTTTGGCGCCGTATAGGCGCCGATCGGCGACCGAGATCATGCCTTCGGGCGTCTTGTCGTCGGTCATGGACAGCGAGGCGCAGCCCGCGCTGACCGTGACACTGAGCGTGCCGCGCTCGGTCGGAATTTTTAGCGCCGCGATGCGCTCGCGCAGGCGATCGGCGACTGCGCCGCAGCCTTCGATGTCGATACCGCGCAGCACCAGCGCGAACTCTTCGCCACCGTAGCGCGCGAACACGTCTTCGCTGCGCACGGTGCCGCGCACCACGTTGGCGATTTGCATCAGCACGCTGTCGCCGACTTGGTGACCGTAGGTGTCGTTCACCTTCTTGAAGTGATCGGCGTCGAAGATCACCAGCGATACGTCTGTGTGGTGCCGTCGCGCGTACGACAGCTCCGCGCGCAGCTGGGTGTCGAAATGCTCGCGGTTGTGCGCGCCGGTGAGCGCGTCGGTGACGCTGGCGTCGTACAGCTGGCGCAGCAACGATTCTTGGCTCTCGTCACTGAGCGTGTAGCGAAAGACCGCGGTCGGGCCGAACTGAATGACGTCGCCGTCGCGCAACTCGTGGCGCGTGATCTTGACGCCGGCCACGAACGTGCCGTTGGCGCTGCTTTCGTCTTCCAACACGTACGTATTTCCTACGCGTTGCAGGTTGGCGTGGCGGCGGCTTACGCCGTCGTCGGACAGCCACAGCTCCGAATCTTGGCTACGGCCGACCCGAACCCGCTCCGGTGACAACAGCGTGACTCGACCCAGCTCGGCGCCGCGCACGCGCACGAGCAAGTGTCGATCTTTCGATTGCTTGCGTGGGGCTTTGAGGTCCTTGAGGTTGACGATCGCCGTTCGATCGTCACCTTCTTCCTCGTAGCCTTCCAGCTTGCGGTTTTCGTTCACGGTCGCTCCCTCAACCTTTAACCGTAACAGCCAACTCAGCCCGGTGGGGCTCGGATTTTCGCGGCGCCAAATCGCTTACTTCTGTGTAGGAGAACGGCGCCGTTGAGGCTTTCCTTTAGGGTTGCCCGTCCGGCTTAGGCGTCTCCGTACCACACGACCTCCTTTGGGAGGGCGTGTGTGCGAAAAAGTGACGGCGCTTCGGAACATAAGGGTCAGAGCCGTGTCTGCTCTGGGGTGACGTTCGAGACGCTGGCGCGCAAGCGATAGCGGCTAGGAAACGCGCTCTTTTGCGCGGGCGACGTCACCCAACTCAAGGAGAAACCGCTATGGCATCGCTGCATTCGGCGGTGGGTACGCCCGCCGTGTTCGACACTCGTGTATTTTCGTCCAGCCACCACAACCCCTTCCTGAAGTCAGAGCCAGAGCCGGTCCTGCTTCGGCCGTTGAACCAAAACGCCCCGATCGCAGAGTCACTGGAAGTGACTGTGCTCTGGGGAACCAACGTGCTCGCTGTCGCGCAGCTGACGCCGCCGCGCAGGTACGCGGTCGGCGAGGTGGGCGGACCTGGCGGCGCCGGTACGAGCGCCGCGGGCAGCGTCGACTTCGCGCTCTCGTCCGAGCGTCTGGGCACCGAGCGGCGCGAGATCGTCGCGCTGCGCAACGGCGCGCCGTTCGCCGTCTTCAGCTCGAACGAGACGCCGCGCGTGCTCGAAAAGGGCCAGCCCGTCGACGCGGAGGGCGCGATTGTCGATTGTTCCGACGTCGCGCTCGGCGCGCGCGGCATCGAGCTGCGTCAAGATCGCGTGGTGATCGTCGAGGCTTCGGGCGTCACGTTCCGGCTTGCCGGCAGCGAAAAGCCCGAGACGGTGCCGCGCGTGGCCCTGGCCGGCGCGGATCGTTCGGCGATCGCGACCATGGGCACCGCCGCCATCCTGCAAGGCCTACTGATCGCCTCGCTCGCCTACCTCACGCCCAGCATGGCCTTGGCAGACGACGAAGACGCCGATCGCGATCGCATCCAGCTGATGCAGCAGTACCTGCACGCCAGCGCCGTGCGCCAGCTCGAAGAGCAGCCGCAACCGGCGGACGCCGGCGGCGGTGAGAAGGGTGCGCCGGCGGAACAGAACCGCGGCCCCGAAGGCGCCGCGGGGCGACCGGAGAACACGCTCGCCCGACACATGGCGGTCAAGGGCACCACTGCGGAGCGCGTGCTGTCGCGCGACGAGCTGCGCAAAGAAGCGACGGATTTTGGCACCATCGGCCTGCTCGCGACCATGAACGCCACCAACGCGCCGAGCAATCCGTGGGCCGACGTGGCGACGGGACCCGACGCGATCAACGCCACCGGCGACTTGTTCAGTCAAGAGCTCGGCGAAGGTCACGGCTTCGGGGGCTTGAGCATGTCCGGCATTGGTCTGGGCGGCGGCGGCAAAGGCCTCGGCGTGGGCATGGGCGGCATCGGTACCTGCTCGGGCATCAATTGTTACGGCAACGGCCAAGACGGCTTCAATCGCTCCCTGGGCAGGTCTGGCGCTCCCGATCACGTAACCAAGTCGCCGCGCATCGCGATACAACCTGCGACGCTCAGTGGGCATCTGCCCGCTGACGTGATTCAACGCATCGTGCGCCAGAACTTCGGCCGCTTCCGTAGCTGCTACGAGGTCGGCCTGCGCTCGAATCCGAACCTCGAAGGCCGCGTCGTCGCGCGCTTCGTGATCGGCCGCGACGGCGCAGTCAGCAACGTCTCGGCGGGTGGCGACTTGCCCGATGCCCAGGTCAGGTCATGCGTCGCGAGCGCCTTCTACGGCTTGTCGTTCCCGTCCCCCGATGTCGGCATCGTGACCGTCAGTTACCCGATCATGCTGCAACCAGGCTGAAAAGGTCGGATTTGAAACCATCTTCTGTGTTTCGGGGTTGGGGCCTCGAAACCTGAGGGTGGGGCCCCGCTGAATTCACTTCAGCGGGGCGGGAGCTGAGCTCCCGCTGGAAAAGAACTAGTCCCTCGGGCACGAGGGACTAGGATGGCGGCCGATGAGCTTCAAAAAGGCTTTCGGCGCCGTCCTGGCGGCCTTTTGTCTGCTTTTTGCGCAGCCGGCGCGCGCCGAGGAATGGACGCGCAAGAGCTTCTTGATGCCCAAGGGCTCGTTCGAGATCACCGGTGACCCGGCGCGCCCCGCGCTGCTCGAGATCAACGCGTCGAAGAACAGCTTCGGGCAGCCCATTCACGTCGCTCCGCACTTCTACTGGGCGGTGACCGACGACCTGTCGCTCGGCATCTCGCACCGCGAAGGCTTGTGCTTCAACGGCTGCAACCACGTCTACAACGACGCTGGCTTCGACCTGATGTACTACCTGACCGGCTCCAACAAATTCGAGCTCGACTTGCACGCCGGCGCGCCGATTCGCAGTTTTCAGCCGTTCGAGATGGGCGCGCAGGCTGGCGTGCTCGGGCGCGTCAACATCGGAGACATCACGGCGTTCGTCTTCGATCCGTCGGTTTACATCGCGTTCACCAACCGCAATCGCGGGGTGCGCCAAGAGCTGAACCTGCCATTCTGGTTCTATTTTCAGGCGACGAGCGTGGTCGTGCCGTTCGTCGGTAGCGGCGCTCTGGGCCCCTTCGACGGCTTCTTCGACCACTTCGCGATGCCGCTCGAAGGCGGCATCTTGTTCGACGTCGCCCACGACGTCGATGTCGGCTTTTCGATGCGCTTCCACCACTTGATCGGCCCTGACGGCAACGTCGACGCACGCAGCCTCTACTTCTTGGGACGCTTCAGGTTTTGATGCGCAACTCGAAGCTCTTTGGTCGCTTGCTTGGGGGAAGCCTGCTGGCGGCGCTCGCCAGCGCTTGTGCCGCCGCCGCCCCGCTGCCCAAACCCACGGCGGTGCCCAAAGCCCAAGCGCCCGCGCCCGCGCCCAAGCCCGCCAAAGAGCGGCTGCTGGCGCTGCTGCGCGGCATCGAACGACCCGCGCCGGTGCTCGATTTGCTGCCGCCCGACGCGCTCGTCGCGCTCGATACGCGCCTCAAGACGCTCGCGCCAGAGCAGCTCGAGCAGCTGCTGCACACCGAGCTCAGCCAAGCCGTGCCGCTGCTCCACCTCAAGGCCGGTGGCAGCTCCGGAGCCGCGCTGATGGCGCTGGCGACCACGCCCGTGGCGGCCCAAGAATTGCCGTCTGCGTTCGAAGCGGGGCCTCCGGGCAGCGACGCCGAGCGCCTGGGCAAAGTGCAGCTGGCCCATGATCTGGCAGCGCGCGCCGCAGCGCACTTCTTGCGTGATCGCGTGCTCGACGTCGCCAACCTGCCCGCGGCCGATTTGCCGCGACTGCTGGCGGCGGTCGAGCGCGTTGCCATCGCGGCTGAGCGCCCAGACATCGTACGGCTGGCGCTCGAGAGCTCTCTCGCTTCGGGCGCCGACGCGGCCAGCTTGGCGCGGCTGGGCGTGGCGTGCGCCTACGACGAAGACGACAAATGCTTTCACGATGCATTTTCGGCGGTGCCGGAAGCCGCGCCCGAGCACGCGCGCCTGCAGCAGCTGAGCAAAGCTCTGAAATCCCGTAGCGATGGCGATCCGATCGTGAAGGCTTGGGCACTGCTCCAGCTCGGCCGCTACGCCGACGCGCGGCGCGCCGTGTCGCCGCTCGACGCCAAAGCCAAGACCGACTTGCGCGTGGCCTCCGCCATCGCCGTCGCCGTGGCAGATGGCAGCGCCTGCCCGGGCTTGCAGCCCAACGTGGGCTCACCGCGCCTGTGCGCCGACGCGGTGACGGCGCGCGCCGGTCTCGCGACGGCGCTCGCCAATATGAACGTGGCTTGGCAATCCGGCGCCGGGCGTGACACGGCCTCGACCGAAGCCTACGTCGGCTTGGCCCACGTCGTGCCCTGGGTCACGGCGTTGGCGTTGGCGACGGACGCCGCCAGTCTCGAGCGCGATTTCGACGAGCGCTACCAGGCGCTGTCGCGCGTGCTGCAAGAGCTGCCGGAGCAGAAGCCGTTCGCCGTGTTCGCGGCCGCGCTCGCGGCAGGTGTCACGGCGGGGCTACACATGCCGCACGGTGAGCGGCCGCAGATCGACTCGAATCGTAAGCAAGAGTTGTGGTTCGCCGCACTCGGCGTCGACGCGGCCGCGCCGCGCCTGGCGGTGAGCGCGGTGTTGGCGGCAGATCAGCCGGTGCTACAGCTGCTGCCGGCAAGTGCCCCGACCAGCCTGGTACCCGCGCGCGCGGGCCTTTTGGCTTGGGAAGCGGCGGGCGGCGCCGAGCCTTCTGTGCTCGAGTCGGCTCGCGCGGCGCTGGCCGAGCAGCTGAGCCTGTCGCCCAAGGGCAGCACCGAAAGCGCTTCGGCTGTGCTGCTGTTGGCCGAGCTCGACGAGGTATCGGCACCCAGCGAGCACAGCCACCGCGCGCTCGCCCAAATCTCCAGTCAGTTGATTGGCGAAGCTTTGCCGCCGGAGCTCGCCTTGCGCGCGGTGCTCGACGCCGCCGGCGCGCTCGAACGTCTCGGCAGAAGCGCCGATGCCCTGGGTGTGCTCAGCAAGGCTGCCGAAATCGAGTCCATACCCGGCCCCGCCGCAGACTTGCTCACGCTGATCCGCGCCGAAAAGCTGGTACTGAGCTGGGACGCGAAAAAGGACCCCCAGCGCGCTGCGCTCGCCAAGTCTTTGGCGGCCCTCGAGCTCGGCTCGGCGCCGCCCACCGTGGCGTTCGTGGTCGGAGCCTGGGCGAGCCCCAAGGTCTTGCGCCAGGGCAAGCAGTCGCCCAAAGCCCTGCTCGAAGCGCGCATCGGCACGCGCGCGGCCGAGCTGATGGCGAAGGGCGCGCTGCGCGGGACGCGCGTGTCGCTGCGCGTCTCTTATGCGTTCCAAACCGGCGTCACGCCCGAGGTCATGTTCGATCCGATGTTCGTGCCGCTGGTGCGGCCGGAGCTCATTCAGAAAGCTCTTTGACCAGCTCGCGGCCGGCTTCGAGCCGCAATTTCTGCTGCTTCAGGCTCTCGAGCAGCGCGCGCGCTTCGCTCAAAACCTCGGGCGGAGCGTTGGCGACGAAGTTCTGATTGGCCAGGCGCTTGTCCATCACGTCAATGTCCTTCGACACGCGGTTCACCTCGCGGTCGATGCGCTCGTTCTCTTTCACGGGGTCGATGTGCCCCTTCAGATTGACGAGCACCTCGACGTCGCCGGCCACGGTCAGCGTGGACCCGCGCGGCCGCTCGGGCGAAGGCTCGGCCACCACCGGCAGGCCGTTGCTGCTCGCCAAAAATTGAATCATACGCCCGTTGTCGCTCAGCACTTGGCGCACGGCAGCGTCAGCGCTGCGCAGCTCGAGCGGCACGCGGTTCGAGAACTTGATGCCGTGCTCGCTGCGCACCGTGCGCGCCGCGCCAATCGCGGCGATCAGCCAGCCCATCTCGCGATCTGCTTGCGCATCGCTCCGACCGTCAGCCGCCGTCGGATACGCCGCCAGTGCGATGGACGCCGGCGAACCCGCAGGCTTGGGCAAAAGCTGCCACAGCTCTTCGGTGATGAACGGCATGTAAGGGTGCAGCGCGCGCAGCACGACCTCCAGACAATGCACGAGCGTGGCGCGCGTCTCTGCCTGCGCTTCGGCGCTGCCGTCGATGAAGATGGGTTTGGTCATCTCCACGTACCAACTGCACAGCTCGTCCCAGAAAAAGGCGTAAAGCGCCTTGGAACCATCGTCCAAACGGTACTCGTCGATGCCGGCGGTGCTGGCCGTGACGGCGGCCGACAGCCGCGACAATAGCCAGCGATTGAGCAAAAGCTTGGGGCTCTCGGGCGGCTTGCCCGACGGCTTTTCGTCCTTGATGTAGGTCAGCGAAAAGCGCGTCGCGTTGTAGATTTTGTTACAAAATTTGCGGTAGCCGTCGATGCGCGCCGGCGACAGCGCGATGCGTTTGGCCTGCGGCGAGTAGCTGCACAAGGTCATGCGCAAGGCGTCGGTGCCGTAGGCCGGAAAGCCTTTGCCCATCTGCGCGGTCGACGGGTAGCTCTTTTTGAATTTGGTCAGCGCCTCGGCTACGGGCGCATCGGGCAGCGCCTTTTGCACCATGCTCTCGAACGACGCGCCGTGAATCAAGTCGAGCGGGTCGAGCGTGTTGCCCTTGACCTTGCTCATCTTCGCGCCGGTCTCGTCCACCACCATGCCGTGGAGCAGCACGCGCTTGAACGGCACGTCGCCCATGAAGTGCAGGCCCATCATGATCATGCGCGCGACCCAGAAAAAGATGATGTCGTAGCCGGTCTCCATGTCGGCCGCCGGGTAGTAGCGTGCCAAATCCGGCGTTTGCTTGGGCCAACCGAGCGTTGCGAAGGGCCAGAGCTGGCTGCTGAACCAGGTGTCGAGCACGTCTGGATCTTGCTTCAGCTTGGCGCTGCCGCATTTGCTGCAGGCTGCCACGTGGTCGTCGCGCGAAACGTTGATGTGCGCGCAGTCTTCACAGTGAAACGCCGGAATCTGATGGCCCCACCACAGCTGGCGCGAGATGCACCAATCTTGAATGTTGGTCAGCCAGTATTCGTAGGTCTTCACCCACTCTTCGGGAATGATTTGCACGCGACCGTCGCGCACCGCGGCCAGCGCCGGCTCGGCCAGCGGCGCCATTTTCATGAACCACTGCGTCGAGATCATCGGCTCGACGATGCTGCTCGTCCGTTGCGAACGCGGTAACGTCATTTTGTGCGGCTTGCTGCCACGCTCGAGGCCCAGCTCGGCGAGCCGCTTCTTCACTGCTTTGCGCGCCCGAAAGCGCTCCAGGCCGGCGAACTCGCCGCCCTGCGCGTTCATGGTGCCGTCCAGATTGAAGATATTGATCTCTTCGAGGCCGTGGCGCTTGCCGGTCGCAAAGTCGTTGAAATCGTGGGCCGGCGTCACTTTCACGGCGCCGGTGCCGAACGCCATGTCGACCAGCACCGCGTCCGTGATCACAGAAATCTCGCGCTCCACGAACGGATGCTTCAGCTGCTTGCCGTGCAGGTGCTTGTAGCGCGGGTCGTCGGGATGCACCGCGACGGCGGTATCGCCCAGCATCGTTTCGGGCCTGGTGGTCGCGACCACCAGCTCCGTTGCGCCCGCCGCCGGATCGGCGTCGATCACCGCGTAGGCAAATTCGTACAGCTCGCCCTGCACGTTCTCTTCGATCTCGACCTCGAGGTCGGAGAGCACGGTCTGCGACTCCACGTCCCAGTTCACGAGTCGCGTCGCGCGATAGATCAGTCCTTCTTCGTACAGCCGCACGAAGGCCTCGCGCACTGCCGCCGACATGTCCGGATCCATCGTGAAGCGGCTACGCTCCCAATCCGCCGAGCAGCCCATGATCTGCAGCTGCTCGGAGATGCGCCCGCCGCTCTGCTCTTTCCACTCCCAAACGCGCTTGATGAACGCCTCGCGCCCGAGCTCGTGACGCGTCTTACCCTCGCGCTTGAGCAGCCGCTCGACCACCACCTGCGTCGAAATACCCGCGTGATCGATGCCCGGCTGCCACAAGGCGTCGTAGCCCTGCATGCGCTTGTGCCGAATCAGCACGTCTTGAAAGGTGCTGCCGAGCGCGTGACCCATGTGCAGCGAGCCCGTGACGTTGGGCGGCGGCATCGGAATGACGTACGTCGGCTTGCCCGCCGTGCGCTCGGTGCCGGCCTTGAACACGCCCAGCTCGAGCCAAAACTTGTACCAACGCGGCTCCACATCAGCCGGCTCATAAGCCTTCGAAAGCTCCTCGTTCATAGCGCTGCCCGCTATAGCACCGCCTTAGGCAGACGGAATGGGCTGCCAAACCGCAGCTCGAATCGCAGAATCTGCCGTATCGGCCACCGGCAACTCCGTAAGGGAATGCAACAGGAAGACGCGAAGGCGCGAAGGCCAGAGTGGAGATTTGGGGGGTCGAGTCGCGCGCCTCCCCGCGTCTAGATCACTGCCTCCAGGCGGCAATGGGCAGCTCGACTCCCAGAATGCAACAGGAAGACGCGAAGGCGCGAAGGCCAGAGTGGAGATTTGGGGGGTCGAGTCGCGCGCCTCCCCGCGTCTAGATCACTGCCTTCAGGCCGCAATGGGCAGCTCGACTCCCAGCAACTCTTCGCGCCTTCCCGCCTTCCTGTTGCATTCGCTCGCCCGGTTTGGCCACGCGACGCAGCGGAAGTTTCTGCGATTTGAGCTGCGGATCGGCAGCCCCTACGAACCGATTCACTAGCCCCGCGTGAGGCGCGCGATTTCTTCTTTGATCATGGTCTCGGCCAGGACCGGGACGACTTCCCAGACGACCTTTTCGACCACGTCGCGCGACAGCGACAGCACGCCCTCGATTTGGGCGGCGGTGAGCCCGAGGCCGCCGAGCTTGCTCGCAAAGTCGGCGTGGACACCGTTGCCACCGGCGGCGGGTGCGGCCGCGATGGGCGGAGCCGGCGGCGAGTAGGCTTGCGTGCCCGGCGTCGTGGGCGCGCGCGAGCCGAACGGTGACGAGCCGCCGAGCGGCTTGGCCGGAGCGGCTGGCGCCGCCGCGACCTGCGGCGGAACCGGCGTGCTGCCGTAGGCCAAGGTTTGCACGCGCTGGCGCTGAGGCTCCGGCGCCTTGGCCGCGATGGGCTGCGCCGCGAACGGGGCCTGAGCCGCTGCCGGGACGGCCACGGGCGCGACCGCCGCCTGCACGCCGCGTTTCGCCAGCGCAGTGATCTTGTCGATCATCTGCTGCGTGTCGAACGGCTTGTCCATGAAGTCGTCGGCACCGGCGGCGGCGCCGCGGGCCTTGTCATAAGGTTGGGCTTTGTTCGACAGCAGCACCACGACGGTCGAAGGCGAAGCGCCCTTGATCTGCCGGCACAGGTCGTAGCCGTTGGTGCCTTCGAGCGCCGCGTCAATCAACGCAACATTCGGATGCTCCGACTGAGCTTTCGCCACAGCGTCGGCAGCGTCGCCAGCGACCACGGTCTTGAAGCCTTCCCCAGCGAAGGTGATCTCGATCACCTTTCGCATCGTCTTGCTGTCGTCGACGGCCAGCAGAGTCGTGGTCACGCGTCCTCCAAATGAGCGGGCACGGTCATGAAACTAGTCCGGATTTTCGCCGGACCGAAATCATCGGCGGCTAGCCGAAAACTGTCAAGGATTTCGCAGGGGTACCGCCGCGCCTGGTTCAGTAAGTGCAGAAGGGCCGCCGTTTTGGCAGGCGTTTGACCGGGCCGGCCGGATCGAGCCAGATTTGAGATGTGAGCTCTTTGCCCAAGCGTGCTCGCTCCGTCTTGTATGCAGCCGTGACGGAGTTCATCGCCTCCGGTGAGCCGGTGGCGAGCCGCACGCTGACCAAGAAATACGGCTTCGAGCTGTCGGCGGCGACCATTCGCAACGTGCTGGCCGACCTAGAGGAGAGCGGCTACCTGAGCCAACCGCACACCTCCGCGGGTCGCGTGCCGACCGAAGCTGCCTATCGCCTGTTCGTCGATGCCTTGATGGAAGAGCGACAACTGTCGAACGAGGAGCGGGCGGACATCGACGGCTGGTTTTCGGAATTGCCGCCCGGCACGGATCTGCTGCGCGAAGCCGGTCGCCGCTTGTCGCAGCTGTCTGGCGCGCCCGCATTGTTGGTCCGCGCCAGCAGCGCGACGCGCACCTTGCTCAAGCTGCGCTTCATCGCCACCCGGCCGGGCGAGCTGCTCGCCGTGATCGTCTTCTCCGACGGCACCGTCGAAAATCGCTTCATCAAGCTGACGGAGCCGGTTAGCGACGCGGATCTGGAGCGCATTCACAACATGCTCGAGGAAGCCGTGAGTGGTCGCACGCTGGTCGACGTGCGCGAGTTCTTCATGAGCGGCTTGCGCGAGCAAAACGGCGAGCTGGGCGCGCTGCACCAAACCGGGTTTTCGCTACTGCGCGCCGCGGCCGAAGGCGCTTCGCGCAGCTTGACCATCGAAATCGAAGGCCAGGCGCGCCTGCTCGAGCGCCCCGAGTTCGGCAACGTAGAGAGCGCGCGCGAGCTCTTGCGCGTGCTCGAAGACCGCCAACGCCTGCTCTCACTGCTCGATTCGGCGCTGGCTTCCGACAACGTGCGCGTGTTCTTGGGCGAAGAAGCCGCCCAAGCCGTGGGCTGTCCGGTCAGCGTGGTGGCCGCGCCCTTTCGTGAAGACGACGGCGAGAGCGCCGGGGCGCTCGGCATCATCGGCCCCGCGCGCATGGACTTTCCCTTCGTCGTGCCGCGCGTCAGCGCCGCCGCCCACGCCATGAGCGCCGCGCTCAGCAAGCTGCAGGGCGGCAAGCCTCGGCCAGACTGATTACGGTCCCGTAAACGTGCCCGTGCCCGTGCCCGATGGTCCGTAAGGAGTCGTCGGGCTCCTGGCAGCACCCGCGGTTCACGCGCTCGGGTCCGGCTTGGAAGACGGCCAAGGCGATGCTCGTGCGCATCGCCTCAGCGCTATCGGCGGACGCTCACGCTTTGCGCATTTCGGGCACGGGCACGGGCACGTTCACGGGCACGGGTGAGCAGCGAAAGTGGAGACAAACCCTAGGGTAGCGGCCCGGTTTTCCGGGCCAGCTGGCCCGGGGACAGGCCTACCCCGATCGGGCTATGCTGCTCTGCCATGGTGCAGGTGCCCCCGCTCAAAGGTGCTGTCGAAGAGCGCGCCATCGATCGCGCGCTTGGGCTGTCGCTGAGTGACGATCGCCCTGGAGCGCTGCGGGTGGCGGCGGCGCTGCTCGAAGACGAGCCGCTGTCGGCCTTCAACACCTTCGTGGTGGCGTGGCTGCTCGGCGCGGAAGGGCGAAAGGCCGAGCTCGAGCTGGGGCTGCGCGCCGCGCTCGAGCGAGCCGTGTTCGACGGCAATTTGCCGCTGGCGATCGCCGCGCACGCGCTCTTGCGCGACGCCGAGCTGGTCGTCGATGAAGGCCTCGAGAGCATGGCGGCGGCGTTTGCGAAGGGCGCCGGCCGACTCTCGGACAAGCGTGGAGCGCCTCCGCAGATGACCGCGGTTGCGAAAGAGCCGGCACCGCTCGACGACAAGTTGTCGGGCGAAGAGCTGCTCGAGCGCGCCGCCAAGATTCTGCAGGCGGCCAAGCACGCGCAAGACGAGGCCAGCTTGAGCGCTGCCGCGGCGCAAGTCGCGCCGCAGGTGCTGTTTTCGGCGCTAGACCCGGCAAGCTTCAAGGCGACGGTCTCGGTGTTCGAGGTGCGCTTCGTGGCCACCGGCCAGGCGTTGGTCGACGAGGGCAGCGTCGGCAAAGAAGCCTTCATCGTGGCGCGCGGCGAGCTCGATGTTTCGAAGAAGTCGATGAATCCCGGCGGTGCGCCGCTGGCCCTGGCTCGGCTTGGTAACGGCGCGCTGTTCGGAGAAATGGCGTTGCTGTCCTCGGCCCCGCGCACCGCCACGGTGTCGGCGTGTCGCCCGAGCGTCGTGCTCGTCGGCAGCAAGGGCGCGCTCGATCGCGTGGCTGCCAAGGCTCCGGAAGTGGGGCGCGTGTTCGCCGAATTTTGCCGGCGGCGCATGCTCGACAACTTGGTGCGCACCAATTTCATCCTCAAGTCAGCCAGCCCTTCAGAGCGTCCCGCGCTGATCGAGCGTTTCACGGTGCGCCAGTTCAACCAGGGCGAGCGCATCATCGCGCAAGGCTCGCCGCCAGACGGGCTGCACATCGTGGCGCTGGGCGAAGTGAACATCGTGCACAACGACGGCAAAGACCCGACCTTCGTCGCGCGCCTCGGCCCGGGCGAGGTGGTCGGTGAGGTGGCGATGATTTTGCGCCGTCCGGCCATCACCGACGTGGTCGCTCACCATCCGACCGTGACGCTGTTTTTGCAGCGCGACCGCTTTTTGGGGCTGGCGCGGGCGCATCCCAAAGTCTTCGTCGAGCTGTACGAGCTCGCCGTGCATCGCGACCAGGAGACGGCGACGGCGGCCTCCACCGAAGCCGCCGAAAGCGAAGACTTCGTGTTGGTTTGACGCCTTGGGGCGGCCAGTGGTGACGCCTCGCGATCTTGGGATTTGGCTTCGTTTTCGCTGCGGTCCGGTGCTCACGTACTCAAGTACGTTCCGCTCCGGTCCTCGCGAAAGCCTCGCCAAACCCCAAGCTTGCGAGGCGGGTGGTTGCTCGCGTCGTCGAGGACGCGCTCAATAAGCGAGGTTTCGCTGCGGTGGTGCTTGACCGCTTGGCGGGTGGCAGCTAAGCCCGGGGCACCATGAAGAGCCGCTTGTTCAGTGTTTCCGGCATCGTGCTGTTGAGCTTTCTCGGCGTGGCGACGCCGCGCGCCGCCCTTGCCGAGACGAAGATCGCCGTCGTCGACACCGAGCGCGCCGTCATGGAAACCGAAGACGGCCTGCGCGCTCAGGCCACGCTGAAAAAGTTGTTCGACGCCAAGCAGCACGAGCTCGACAAGAAGCAAGAAGAGCTGGTCAAGGAGCGCGAAGATATCGAGAAGCAGCGCGACGTGCTCAGCAAGGGTGCTCTCGCCAAGCGCGCCGACAAGTGGCAGCGCGACATGATGCAGCTTCAGCAGAAGTTCGTTGAGTACAACCAGGACATTCAGAAGAAGCAGAGCGAGCTCACGCAGCCGGTCTTCCAGAAGGCGATGAACATCATCCGCCGCGTGGCCACCCAAGAAGGCTTCGACGTCGTGGTCGACAAGAAGGCCGTACCGTACGTGCGCAGTGATCTGGACCTGACCGACCGCGTCATCACCATGTACAACTCGGGCGCCGGCGGCGACGCTGCCGACAAGGCCGCCGCTGGCGCGCCCAAGCCCGCCGCGCCCAAGGGCGGCGGAATGCCGACGCCGATGGCGCCGCCCGTGCTCGCTCCGCCCAAGACGCCTTGAGGCCTAGCGCTTGGCGCTATCCAAAAAACCTTTGCGCATTCAGATCTCCAAAATCTTGGAGATCTTGCCGCATCGCTATCCGTTCGTGATGGTCGATCGCGTGACGGAGATCGTGCACGGCAAGACCATCCGCGGCCACAAGATGGTCAGCTACAACGAGCCGTGGAGTCAGGGGCACTTCCCGGGGCGCCCGATCTTCCCCGGCGTTTTGATCATCGAGTGCCTGGCGCAGATCGGCGGCATTCTGGCGTATGCCTCGGAGCCGTTCGATACGCACACCAGCCTGATGTACTTCCTGGGCATCGACAAAGCGAAGTTTCGCCACACCGTCACGCCCGGCGACAAGCTCGACCTGATGGTCGAGGTCTTGCACCACCGCTCCAACGTCTGGAAGCTTCGCGGCGAGGCGACGGTGGACGGCACGCTGTGCGCGTCGGGTGAGCTGCTGGCGTCCATCGTCGACCGCGACGGCTAGACTCGCGAAAAGCGAGAGGGATGCAACAGGAAGACGCGAAGGCGCGAAGGGCGAGAACGCATTTCTTGTTCGGGAAGACCGAACAAGAAATGGATGCCTCCCGAGGTCGTTTAGCCCGGTGAGCCAAGCCGTGTCTGAGGCGTGGGCCTCAACTGGTCATCCCCCAGAAAATCTTCGCGCCTTCGCGTCTTCCTGTTGCATCCCCTCTCGAGCCGCCGGTGACCTTGCGAAACCGCTACTTGCTCTCGAACAAGTCATCGAACACCCGGTCAAATTCGTCGTCGTTCGCGGCGCGGGCGTTGGCGTGGGCGGCGTTCATTGGCGCGGGCGAGAGTTGTTGGATGCGGTCGCTGACGTCGCGGTAGCCAGGGTCGCGGCGCGCGATTTTCTGGAAGTAGTACAGGGCATCCTGATTTTTGCCCTTCATTTCGTACACGTTGCCAAGGTCGTAATAGAGACTCATCTCTTGCTCGACCGTCTTTTGCGCGGCCGAGAGCGCGCGCACGTAGGCTTCGGCGGCGCGGTCGAGCTGGTTTTGCTCCAGGTAGATGAGGCCGATCATCA
>Ga0307516_10004547_pt1 | contig 17066 bp, 20 predicted proteins | sample 19_EM_MG_FD_203310 | JGI IMG/M metagenome (GOLD analysis project Ga0307516, IMG submission 203310) | Populus trichocarpa ectomycorrhiza microbial communities from riparian zone in the Pacific Northwest, United States - 19_EM | ecosystem: Host-associated > Plants > Roots > Unclassified | place...
TAGAATACTAGCTACAAGAAGTGAGTAAAGGACAACAGGTGAGTAGTTCGGCGACATACCTCAGTCGACACGAAAGGTGGATTCGACTGAGGTTGTCATTATTGAAACATCGGTAGATAAGTAAAAATATGAATGTAAGTATGAATGGAAAATAAAGTAGGCACGAGACACATGGAATGTTTTTATACCATATTATAGCTAGTAAGGGACATCCATGGCATATGGGGAAACCGGGATGAGCTTGATGAGCCGAGTCTGTCAGACGGTCCCAGAATGGACACCTGTCACAGATCACATGGACTTTGGAACCTTTGGGATAATGGACATTTGGTGTCACAGGTCACACCCTGTGGACAAACGGTCATAATAGTACAGTATAGCAATAATCAGGGCAGTATATTTATTGGCTCCAACTCTGTTCAAGAGAAGCAGACTAAATATATCAACATCTGCTATCACTATATATGTGAATACATCGAGGACAACAAAGTCTCTGTTGTCTTCATCCCTGGAAACAACAATCTGGCTGATATGTTCACAAAGAACTTAGATCGCCTCAGATTTGTCAAATTCCAAGAGCAACTAGGTCTGACCTTTGGACCTACTGAAAATGCTTAACAAAGGTGCTTACTGCCATATTTAGTGAGGGGTGTGTTGAAGGACATATGTCCGAGACACACATGTGACATCATCACATGATGTACCACATGATTCTGGTATTGTATTGCATACCAATGATGCTATATGTACATAGATTAGATTACTATCATTACCATATCTAGATACCTTGGGTGTATATAAAGGCACATGCTTTGCCTCGGCAATATAACTTGCTTTCCAGTGAGTTACCCCAGTAGTCTACTTTCTAAGTACCCTCTGTAATCAGGTAAGGTAGCTTCACTCTTCCATAGTACATCTTCAACAAGTGGCTGCACAAGTCTGCACAGTCAGTCATGGTAGACTCTTTCTTCAGTCCAGAGTCCACAGGTCTTCAATACAGATCTCTGCAGCAAAAAACAAAGTTTGCTGATGAACCTTGACAAGCAAGGTAATTGTAAATCTTTACCCAATATGCCGCACATGGTGTTGCGTCATATCATACACCACTTTAATGCAAAGCCCACATCCTCGTGTGCATCAGATATGTTATACAAGGTGCCAGGGACCTCCTTGGATGCATTTCGCCATGTACATAAGAAATAGTGTTCTGTATGTGAGGATGATAACAAGGAATATCACTTGTCTGTTCTACCTGTGCCATTCTCACATCTAGGGTCCCAAGGCTGAAAACATGAGCATTGACCTGGGCTGCACAGGTATATCAAGGCCATCATGCATTTCCTGAAACAATTATGCATGAGGCAGAGAGCTACTCTAACCTGATACTTCATTTTTGATCTTCTTGTTCAATTCTTGTGATCTCGTCAATCAGTGTGACTTCCAACTTTCTATACTATATCTTCATGATTTTCAGAGAGCCAATTTATTATATCCAACATATATAATCCTATATCAACACATCTTTATGATTTTGGTCGAGAATGTCACAATATAATAACACCACGTGACGTTAACCGAGCATGGATGTCCGCTACCTTGGGAGGATTACTAAGGAGCTTGAAGCAAGACCATATTGATAACGGGTTGTAGTCGGGTTGTGCACACGAGGCTTGTTCATGATCACTAGCACAAGCAGGTGAATTATCTTACGTGGGTTGCAACAAAAGTCGCGTGTGTAGGTCTACTACATATGTAGAAAACATCATCCCCACGCTTTGGGTCTTTACATGTCACAGAAACTCACCATGGGCCCATGTCGTGTGTACAATTGATCAAGACAGGTTTCGGTGCCATTTTGCAGCCCTCGTGAAGCAGTAACATGGGGATCAAAGTGCGCCAATACATAAATCTTCGTCGGCGTCGAGGTTGGCTGTGGCAAAGCATCGTCACGTCACATGGTCATTATTTTTTGCTTTTGTGATTGACGGTACGAGTCGAGTCCACCAAAGAGCACTCTTTTCTGCTCTCCTGCGAGTTCCAGGAAATAGACTTTCCACTTGGGATGGTCAAGCAACCACCCAGTTTCTTTCCTACGACCGCGTTGGTACGCCTTGTCATCCAAGTTCACTGGACCAAACTAACATCGCTGAATAGGATCATGCTGCTGCAGGACTGGGTGCTGGAGTGGTCACAGTGCTATGTATGAACCCCCTTGATCTCCTCAAGATTAAATTCCAAGTATCGACGTCGAACCCGCCCGGTGGTCTGGGGAAACATATATGGTACGCGCTACGGGATATCAGACGGCAGCAAGGTTGGGGAGGCCTCTACCGAGGGCTCGGCCCCAACGTTGCAGGGAATGCATCCAGCTGGGGACTCTACTTTCTCTTGTGCGCTTTCATCTCCACTTTTCCTGGATTCTTCCATGTGCTGAAATGTCATATCTAGCTACAACATGCTCAAGAAGCGAGCAGCTCCGGAGGGAGACATCACACAACCTCTCTCTGCCGCGGCGTACCTACTCTGTTCTGCCCAAGCGAGTCCGCAATCTATTCCTTGACGGATTCTTCGCGCGCCGCCTTGCTAACGTTGGCACTTCAGGTGCTGCAACGGCAATCATCACGAACCCCTTTTGGCTCGTCCGAGTGAGAATGTTTACTACGAATGCCAATTCGCCTTCTGCGTACCGCGGGTTATGGGGTGCGTCTCTGTAAAATTGGTCTTTAGCGACGCTTGACGTACAGTAGATGGACTCTCGAAGATCGTCCACACAGAAGGAGCTTTGGGGCTCTTTCGGGGTACATCGCTGGCTCTGGTAGGAGTCAGTAATGGAGCCGTCCAATTCATGGTTTACGAAAAGATGAAGAAGTGGGGTTTCGACCAGAAAAAACGGCGGTATGACAAAGCTGGCCTTGAATGGAATGTGGATGCGGATAAATTGGTCAGTTTTGCCTTGTATTCTTCATTTTGCGTTCAACAGTTTTCGCCAGTCGAACACAGCTTATACCTTCATGTCCATCACCAGCAAAATAGCTGCACTTGCAATAACATACCCATACCAGGTCGTTAGATCGCGGATACAGGTATGTAAGTATACTCAATGTCAGCTCATCTTCATATCTGTTTGCAGGATAACGCTTCCTCTGCCCTATTCCCCAATATTCCTACTACTATTAAACGGACATGGTCACAAGATGGTGTCAAGGGGTTTTATCGCGGTCTTGGTACCAACCTTGTTCGAGTGCTCCCCGGGACTTGTGTGACATTCGTTGTGTATGAGAATCTGGCTTGGCTGCTGCGCTCGACTGCGGTCAAAAAGGAAACACGTCGAGAATAATAATAGCTGGTTAATGTGTTTCTGTACGTTAGTCAAGAGGATTATTATTTTAGAAAGTCCAAGGGGTATACCCGCTTTGGTTTAGGCCTGGCAAAAGATATTGTGCATACAGCATTTGTGTGTCATATTTCTATGAGACCTGTATTGAGCCAAGAGGGCATTGACCGTGCCGAATATTTGAGACATAGTCAATCCACCTGACCTCTGGAAACGGTCTCGTGATGGGCGCGTCGGCCACTTGTTTGTGCATAATAGGACGCGAGCCCCTTTAAACTCGGGCGCGGTGTCTCCCTCTTGAATATTCCATTGTTCTAGATCCCTTGACGGGCTAAAAACATACAACTATCCCTCATACCCTCCCTTCCATGCCGTCTGGCCACTCACACATCCGGCACCCGGCGTCGCTCCTGCCCCTCAGCTCGCACAACCCCCACCTCGTGCACCTCATGGGAAAGCGGGTATCGCTCGAGATGATACAGTACGTCGCCCGCCATGCGGCAAATGTCATCCAGATCGACGACGAGGCTTCGACGATCCCAACGCCGCCGCCCACGCCCCACAACGTCACCTTCCTCGACCACCATCTCGCACCCGCCCACAGGATGGTATCCCTCGAGCACTTCATCACCCACCTCGTGGTGCAGTCTAACGTGCAGGTCTCGACCCTCCTTACCACCCTCATATACTTGGAGCGTTTACGTTCGAAGCTGCCCCCGATGGCGAAAGGTCGGTCAGCCTCCCTACCCTCCGAGTCTACCACTAACCCGCCTTTTCCATTTCTACGCAGGAATGGCATGTACACGTCATCGCGTCTTCCTCGCCACTCTTGTTGTAACCGCCAAGTACCTGCACGACTCCGGCCCGAAGAACTCCCATTGGGCGAAGTTCGCCGTCATGTTCGACACCGTCGAGATCAACCTCATGGAGAAGCAGCTTCTCTATCTCCTCGATTACGATCTTCGCTTCGACGAGGAGGAGGCGTGCAAGATGTTTGCACCGTTCATGTCGTCCAGAGCCCAAGACGCCAGCGCGCGCGCGAAGGCAGTGGACAGGGTCGTCAAGGCAGGTAGAGCAAGAGCGGAGGCACAAGCGCAGCAAGTACAGCTCCCACCGACACCGCCAGAAGAAGTCGTTCGGCCATTGCGTTCTCTTTCCGTCCAGACGGGGCCTTCACCACAGCCAAAGATCGAAAGGCCCTCGTCGAAAGTGGATTCCTCGGTCAAGCCAGTTCCTGTACCTCCTCCCATGTACAGCGCGGTCAGTGTCGACTCCATCTCGTCATCCTCGTCCTCCGAGATGGGTTCTCTCATCGACGACTCTGGATCGTCTTCTTCGTCCTCGTCAGGGTGGATGAGCTCAGACTGTGAGTCCTCCGAAGACGAGCAGCACTCCGCACAGGTCTACGATTCGCATGCTTCTTTCGACGCCATCGCCGACCAGCTCGAGGCCCTTGAGACCGTCACAACCGGCAAAAAACCGTTCATGCTCCGACCCGTTCCCGCCTACCCTTACAAGTCTCATCGTCTATCTCAAAACAGGGTGCGCAAGCCCTCGGACACGTCTTCCGTCAACACCATCACCGCTGCGTCCCCTCCGCCGCCGTCCCTCATCATCGCGCGCCCCGCCCGTACACATCGCGATCCGAAGCGAGCATCGTCCATATCGATCTCGGTCCAAGGCGGCAATACCGCGAGCTCCAACAGTGCTGGCGGCGGAAATGGACATGGAGGGTTCAGGCTCGTGCCCAGTTCGACGATGCCCAGTGTCACACGGACGGGCGTCTCTGGCGGGTTCCTCAGCCGGATGTGGGGCGCAGCTACGAAGATGCATGATAAAGAGCGTGGAGGGAGTGCAGGCCTTGAGACCGATATTGATCCGACAGGGGGCGGAACGGGGGTGTATCAGGGACACGGACACGGCGGTCAGAGCGCGTTGAGGAGGTTGGTGCAGTCCTCGAAGGCTTCGAGAGGGCAGGGCAGCATTGTGTGAGCAAAACATTTCCTCATCCCCGCTTCATGGGTCAGTCGGTTCCTTCCTTCCACCTTTCTGCGATCTCAGTGCTTCTTTTAAATTTTCCCTTTTTTCCTTTATCTTTATTCCTTTGTTTCGAGTGCAAGGACACCTCTATTCTTTCCACATGCTAGACATCACCGACGACCTGTTTTTGACGTTGACGACATGCCGCTCTTTGCTTCGGGGCTCTCTCTTTCTTCTCGGACAATTGATGCCATGGACATCCGTTATACATGCACAAACTATTCTCATCCAACCACACATCTTTCCATTGCAATACCCACAATCTAGCCATCTGTATACCTATTGCTATCCCCACATCGCACATCCTATCTGTTCCTGTACATCACTAGCACAACGCGCACTATCCTTAATTTTTCCACATACATGCTCTATAATTATTTCGACAACTATAACAATGGATGGTAATACACAGCAAGAAACAAATCCACGAGACCCGAAGGAGAGCATTCGAGTTTCATGGTGACAGAAGCAAGTTGAGAGAGCCTTTTTCACCCATCGAAGCCAAGAGATACAGAAGAATCGTCAATGTCCAGCCCAGAAATTTCATCACTATAGCAGTCAAAACCAAGTGTACCACTGACGTTGGGGTGGTTGTAGCGATTATGGTGAGGCGGCGGTAAAGGTTGAAGTTCCCGTAGGCAAGCAGCGGAGCGGGAGCGTTTGAGGTACCATCCGAAACTATGTTTCTGCGCCGGGATGTATGGGTCCTATTTCACATATCCATAAGCGCATATATGGACCCCATGATGGTCAAAAAGGGAACACAACTTACCGGCCGGTACTGCGAGAGCATGTCAAGCCGGTCTCTGACGTCCCGTGCAATGGCACCATAGACTTCCTGTCAAAAGAAGAACAATTCAAGTAAAGAAAAGCATGCATCAGAACGAAGACGCCAACGCCTGCACCTTTTGCCAATACATTACATCCCGCGTCCTCATCTCATCCACATAATACCACGCCAGGGTCTTCGAGCGCGCCTTGAACTCGAAACCTTTTCTGTGCTTCCTTCGCTCATCTTGACGGTCCAAATACCGATGCCAGTTCTTCCACTGGAAGTAGTCTTCGTCTTCGAAGAACGGGTGAATCGTCCCTCGGCGCAGGGCAGCCCATGAGTCGTGGCTCTGTAAATGTATGCGGGGATGACATACGCAAATATTATCATGATAGGGATGGAGAGCGCGGAAACAAAAAGGTTGACAGACCTTCGAATGCTCACCCGCAGACGAAGATTTGGCGTCGGAAGGACTGCGCTCTCTCGAACTCAACTCAAGCGTGTACTCCATCCCAAACCATTCGTCGTTTTCGTCCAAACTTGCTGCGGAAGCTTTGGTAGTATCCTTGTTGGAGACCACCTCGGTGGAGGTGCCGTGGCCCTACGGGACGAGTATAAAAACGTAGCAGGTTGCAACGTCAGGATCAGAGGGCATACAGGGGTGCGTTCTGGTTTCTTTCCTTCTTTAATTTCGACCGATTGATCCCTGGATCGGCCAGATTCCCCAACGTCGCCATCGTCCTCATCTACTTGATCAAACGGAGTCACATTCCATTCTGAAACAGCATCAGCCTCATCCGAGAAAGCCGGCGACAGCTCGTCGTCCACAGTATCTGGAGTCAGAGGCGGCGTAGTCAAGAGATCGTCGACGAAATAGTGCGAGGTGTGTTTCCTTCGATGCAGCTTCATCGGAGCAAGTTGAATGCTGTCCGCCGAAGGTTTCCTTGCGTTTGAAGCGGTTTGACGCGACCGAGAGAAATTGTTGAATATGCGCTTGACTTCTGCGAGACGAGTCGAAGCAATCGGGGAGCCCGAGCGCGTCTGCGTCGGAGTCGACGTTTCCAAAGCAGAGGTTGGGTCGAAATGTCCAAAAGGCTCCAGGTCCTCTTGAGAAGTTTTGTCACAGCCTGTAGGTGTACGAGCAGCTTCAAAATCGGATAATCCATGGTGAGAAAACGGAGGATCCGAGGTTTTGGGGGGTTCCTGGAAGACAGCAGAGAAAGAACCCGAAAGAGCGGATCCGATGGAAGAAATTCCCAGATGAGTGCCGAGTGTACGAATGCGAGAAAGTAAAGGAGGTTTCGGTCGATTCACATTGTTTGCGTGGTCGGGGTCGTCGACGTCGTTGTGCATAGTTGTTCCTGATGAACCGACGCGACGAGGAGAGAGATGAGGAGGCACGTGAGTATTTATAATTACGATTGTACGACTAGCTGATACATAACCAAATGATATACACTGTCAGTGTCTCGTAATCCTACTAGCTATTGCGCCGTAAGCTGGTCGTAATGTGTTATCAGTTACCCACGTCATTATAATAGCCCAACTAGCAGAACCCTACGCAGAACGCCGAGAGGCAGATGACTCCGCTGGGGCTACCAGAGCAGTGCCACCACTGGATCGAGAGCGACGTTGCAACACTACCATAACAACATAACAAGACGTGCCTAAAAGAGATATAATCTGTGATAGAGAGAACCGAGATCCAGGACCCCATATTCAAGTTCAAAAGTGGAGAGAGTAAAACGATGTACGCACTCCGCTGAAGAGGCTACCTGCCCACCAGATATAGTCTTTTCCGAGTATCGCACCGTGGATGGGTGGACCTTTTGTCATCAAGTGTTTGGGGGGGAACGTAGAAAAGGAGAGTTATACCTATCAGGCCGCCAATACCTAGATTTCGCGTTGGATAAGGCGAATCATAAGTGGACGTGGATGGATGCGCAGAGATTCACAGACTAGATACAGTCAAGCCAAGGCCCATCCGAAGCCTTTCGACCTAACGTGAGAGACATTCCGGGAAAAGTAGATGTTGAAGTCTACATACCCAAGTTCATTGATATCGTCAGACAGCATCGCAAACATTGGGGCACGCAGAGCCGCAACTTCGTCCACCAACCGAATCAGCCATCGTAGAAAAAAGCTTCTTTAGAAACAAATGAAGTTGCACTCACAGATCCCTGCAAAGAATCCGTACAGAATAGCGATAACTATGACGCTACCTGTGCTGGCCAGCCCACCCATGGACAAATTGATGGCCGAACAACAGAAAGTGGCCAATACGATAAGGTTTGGAACACCCATGGAGCTCACTGTGAAGCCAGAGGCAAATCGTCCTAGAAGGCTGGCAAAACTCAGAATTACGAGCTGGGAATTGGTACGAAAGGTCAGCCGGTTACAAGCAGGAGGAAACGGAATTGGACGAAACTGAGTAAAAGGCGAAACGTTCGCTAAGCCCATGTGAAATCGCATCGAGTTGGAGGTAGAATAGAGGAAAATAATAAGCTGTGACAAAAAGCAGATGGCTGCGAGATTATCAGAGACGCCGGTGCTGATAACATGCTATGGCCATCACAGCCGATAAGACGCGTACCCAATCGTACACGCAACATATGGTTTGTCCTTTGAAAACTTATTCAAGTATTTCCTGATGTCAAGGACGGGCTGATTTGATAGCGGCGTTCTTGTCCGGATCAGGATACAGGCGGTCAGCAGCAGGATAGAAATCATCCCGGCACTAAGGCGTGTGGCTTTTGCGAATCCTAAGGAACCATGGAGAGTATTGTTAAGCATTATGGGATGAACGATGGCGCCTAAGGACGATCCCGTGGCGACGAGACTCATGGCCATGGCACGTCGACTGTGGAAATGATGCGAGAGCACGGCAAGGCTTGGAACATACGTGATGCCCGCCCCGATGCCTGCTCCCAATCCTTGAGTCAAAAAAATCTGACATGATCGATCTTTCATCTGGCGATACACTGACAGGCCTTACTTGGTAGAATTGATTGGGCTTTGCGAACGAGAGCATAAACAAGGAAAAGGACATGAGCAGCGACCCGCCGTAGATGAGATGGTAACTAGTTCTGCGTCAGGCTGTAGCAGATGTTGGAGTGCAAAACGGATTCACAAATATCCACGGTCATAAAGCCTGCCTGCCACAAAACCACACGAAGATAGCAGGAACGCATTCACACTGCCGATCCAGCTGCAAGTATGGTGAGGTATTCCCGACAGATGTTCGGTGGAAAAAAAAAGTAGCTTACGCTATGGTGGAAGCAGATTCATGAGTGAGATATGTCCTGGTGTAAAAGTCTGGTCCCGCGATATGGGAAGGACGAAAAACCCGACAAGTAGCAAACATTACCCTGATAAACTCCGAAGGAAGCCGTTAATCTGGGGACGGACATTCAGGTTTACACCGCGTTATGGAACAACGACGCACCCAAATCCGCAAAACTGGATGAGGAACCTGTGGTGACCAGTGACGATTCAAGAACATGATGTTGGCGAGAAGACATACACTCCGGCCACGGCGGCCCATCCTGCACGTCCCCCCTCGTCGAACACTTCTGCATATTCAACGTTCAAGTTCTTCTTTTCGGCATGATTGATGGTGTCTGCCTCTTTATTGGAAGACAAATCGCGACCATGGATCACCATGTCTGCGGCCATCGCACTCAAACCACACGCGAGATTGTGGGGGGAAGGATTTCACAAAGACAGGCAATTAGGGCATCGTAACATCGGTGGACATTTACATATCATCCGGGTTAGGGGGGTGACAGTCAATTTCTGATTTGACCTTCCAGTTCCGGTAAAGATCGCACTGTTAAATTTGTGCCGTAACTTTCGCCCTGAGGAATCCAATGGAGTTTAAGTATTCAAGGTTTCGGCAAGATCGCTTGTTAACTTACTTTGTATCTTGCCGACAATTGCCCGTCCAGCCTGATGGCGCTGAGGCACGTGTCTATCAGTCAGCTGCCTCGCTTCCGAGTCGGACCTCGCGTTTTTGCGCATGGGCTCGAGTCTATCAACTGAGGTCCCCGAGGAGATTCTAAGTTAGTAGATCTGCTCGCCATTTGCGATTATGCTGCGGTCGCAAGGAGAGTTCTGTCATTTAACCGGCTAATGCATAATTTGGAGTGTCTCGGTGATACAGTGTTTTGGAATGTGTTAGACCTCTACGCAGAACGCCGGGAGGCAGCTGTTAATTCTTCTGTACCTACTAGCGTCACGTCACCGCTTGGTCGAGAGCGACGTCGCAAAACTATCATAGCAACGTAGAAGGACGTGCCCAGGAGGGCCACAATCTGTGACAGAGAACACAAGTCCGGGACCCAATATTCAAGTTTGGTTATCAGAGAATAGGACAAAATGTACGCACTCCATTGAAGAGACCACCGGCCCACCACACATAGTCTTTTCCGAGTATTGCACCATGGATGGGTGGACCTGTCATCATTCAGTATTTGGGAGCAAAGTAAACAAGGAGAGTTATACCTATCAAGGCGCCGAGACCTAGATTTCGCGTTGGACATCGCGGGATCGTAAGTTCACGGGAATGCGTGCGTGGAGATTTACTAACCAGATACAGCCAGGGCTAAACCTATCCGAAACCTATCCAGCCAAGGTGAGAGACAGTCCAAAAAAAAATGATGTCGAAGCCTACATACCCAAGCTCATTCATGTCATCCGACAGCATTGCGAACATTGGAGTAAGCAGAGCCACATCTTGGTCCATGAACCAAATTAGCAATCGTAGAAAGAAAAAGAAGCTTCTTTAGAAACAAAGAAAGTTGCACTCACACATCCCTGAGAAAAGTCCGTACAGAACAGCGACAACGACGACGCTACCTGCACTAGCCAGCCCACCCATGGACAAATTGATGGCCGAACAACAGAAAGTGGATAATACGATGAGGTTCCCGACTCCCATGGGACGCACTGCGAAGCCAGCGGCAAGTCGTCCCCAAAAGCTGGCGAAACTCAGAATTACAAGCTGGGAATTGGTACGAAAGGTCAGTCGGTTAGGGGGAGGAGGAAAAGGAATTGGACGAAACTGAGTAAAAGGCGAAACGTTCGCTAAGCCCATGTGAAATCGCATCGAGTTGGAGGTAGAATATAGGGAAATAATAAGCTATGACAAAAATCAGAGTGCTGCGAGAAGTATCAGAGATGCTGGTGCTGATAACCATGATATGGACATCACAGGCGACAAGACACATACCCAATAATGGATGCAACGTATGCTTTATCTCTCGAAAACTTATGCAGGCATTTCCGGATTTTAAGGACAGGCTGATTCGATGGCGGTGTTCTTGTCCGGATCAGGATACAGGCGGTCAGTAGCAGGATAGAAACCATCCCGGCGCTAATGCGTGTAGCTTTTGCGAATCCTAAGGAACCATGGAGTGTGTTGTTGAGCATGATAGGATGAACAATGGAGCCTAAGGACGATCCAGTGGCTACGAGAGTCATGGCCATGGCACGTCGATTGTGGAAATGATGCGAGAGCACGGCAAGGCCTGGAACATACAGGATGCCCGCCCCGATGCCTGCTCCCAATCCTTGAGTCAAAAAAACCTGAAAATATTGCATGATCGGTCTTTCATCTGGCGATACGCTAACAGGCCTTACTTGGTAGAATTGATTGGGCTTTGCGAACGAGAGCATAAACAAGGAAAAGGACATGAGCAGCGACCCGCCGTAGATGAGATGGTAACTAGTTCTGTGTCAGGCTGCAGCAGTTGTTGGAATGCAAAACGGATTCACAAATATCCACGGTCATAAAGCCTGCCTGCCACTAAACCACCTGAAGTTAACAGGAATGCGTTCACACTGCCGATCCAACTGCGAGGATGATGAAAAATTCATGAGATACGAGGTCAAAAGGAGCTTACGCTATGGTTGAAGCAGATTCATGAGTGAGATATATCCTGGTGTAAAAGTCTGGTTCCGCGATATGAGGAGGACGAAACACCCGGTAGGAAGCAAACATTACCCTGATAAACTCCGAAGGAAGCCGTTAATCTTGGGCGGGGAAGGACATTCAGCTTTACACCGCGTTATGGAACAACGACGCACCCAAATCCGCAAAACTGGATGAGGAATCTGTGGTAACGGTGACAATTCGAGAAGATGACGTTGGCGAGTGGACATACACTCCGGCCACGGCGGCCCATCCTGCACGTCCCCCTTCAACCAACACGTCTGCACATTCGTTCAAACTCTTCCTTTCGGCATGATCGATGTTGTCTGTCTCTTTGTCGGAAGATGAATCCAAACCGCAACCATGGACCAGCGTGTTTGTTGCCATTGCACTGAAAGCACAAACGAGAGTGTGGGGGGAAGGATTTCACAAAAACAGGCAATCAGGGCATCATAGCATAGGTGGGCATTTATACGTCATCCAGATCACCGGCCATGATGAGGGGTGACAGTCAGTTTCTGATTTGACCTTCCAGGTCCAATGGAGATCGTTGCCGGTGTGCCGCAACCTTCATCTTCATTTCCAAACCTGACAGGAATCCAGTGGAGTTTAATCAAGGTTTCGACCAGACTGCTTGCTAACTCGTTCCATATTTTGCGTAAGCCAGGGCGCCAGGGGAGTTCCTCCTGAGTCACAAGGTCACTTTCCAGATCTTCGCTCCGGATGCTAGCAGCTAGCTGGTAATTTTCACTACAAGCTTGTGACTTTAGGCCCGGTCTGCCATAATGAACCATGGAGTTAACTGTGCTGCAGGCAAAGGGATGGTTCGGTTCGTCAAAGTTATACTGGTCAGTTACGCGGTAGACGTAGGGCACGCCGAGTCCGTAGCAGAAAGATATTCCTTCGGTTTTCGTCGCCCAAGATGACAGCCTCGCTGAAACCCTACACCGTGAACTAAAGGTTTGAAAGGTGTCCACCGGTTAAACTCGGGCCTACCCAACCACCGGATGTCTTCCAAGGACATGCTGAATTCCCCTTTCGACACGAATTCCCAATTTGCTGATCTTGAGTTGTGCTCGGAATCGGTTCGGTGCAGCGTCATAGGTATGCGCAACTCCCATTCGGGTAGTCTCCCACGGTCGGGTTTTCGGAATAGTCACGGCTCAGATAATTAACATTAACCGTCATGTCTCTTGCGAGAGCTACCGTACTGGCCCGAATTTGGCGACCCACACAAACCATTCTTCCCCGAGCCAAGGAATTTTCTTCAGACAACCATCATCACGAGGAACCCCACGAGTACCCCCAAGAAGGCGAGACTACTTACATAGCCAGGCGCTTCCTCCTTGACGTTGTCATTACAGGATTCAGTAGCTCGTTTTGGCGCAATACTCTTATAGGCTCCTTGCTCCTTGCTGCAGCCTACAAGTATGCCCCGGAACCTGGAGACGATGTCTACCTGACACGCTGGATTGCGCTCTATACCACTCCCCGCGACCTGTGGACTGAACTCGCTTCGAAACACACTGCAATGTCGCTGGATCTGTCGGAGACAAAATTGCTGCTCAGTGCTGCCCGGAAACCTCTTGTGCATCGGTATCGTTATCCACAGTGAGTGTAAATAGCTATGTTCCTTCGAACCGGATGGCTGAAGTGAACTTCTTTTCTCAACAGGTCATTCGAACAAAAGTCGCCTTTCTTGACACCGATCGGGTCGGATGCCGACACCGCGAACATTGTGGTGAAGGGCGACAAAGCTTATTAGAAGAATACCACTAGAACTTTGTATGTACGATGTCTTTGGTCGAAATCCAATTCCGCGGGGCAACTGGACCTTTCATCGATACCATCGCTCCCGTAATCTGGCTTATCGTTCTTTCCCCCAGCTTCTAACCACAAGTACCCCGCCGGCGGATACCCAAGAAAGGACATGGCTAACCTCTTGCCAACGCTGCAACGAAGGCCTGGATCAATTCACCCATGCCGTCGATCTATAGGCTTTGACCTTGGGTTCAGCTCGAGGGAATGATGGTGAATCCTCACCGTGGTTCAGACCAAGCTCTCTCGGTCTAAAATCGGATGGCTATACTGGAATACGAGGCCCTATCGTTGATGATTGCCGTTTACGACACTGTCACTTGAAGAAGCGTCACTACGAGTGGCTGTTATGATGTCAACTTTGGTACCTGGAGGGACCCCCGTCGCGACTGGATCTTTCCGGACGCCGAGGACAATGTGCAAGCGGAACTGGTGATGATATTATGATAGAGTTATTGCTGGCACTCGTGATTCTGTCCCGGCTCGATCACGAGCCATCCAACCTGATTCCCATCCACCTCGACCTTTTGAGGCGTCGACTTGAGCTTGCAGATCACGAAAATGGGGAAGGAAAATACGATAGGATCCAAGAGGGCGTCATGCCAGAAATTGACAAAGGCCTCGTCAAGCGTCATCGATTCATCAGCGACTCGATCGTTGACTTTGAGATGACAAAGCCGTCCTTTGGTCTGTATGGTCCCATCTACTGTAAAAATGTGGCGTAGACCAGTTGTCCTCCCCATTTCCTTGCTCGGAAGTCAAAAGTTAAAGTCTGAAAGTTTTGGACAGCTTGCTTCCTGGCTTCCGCACGCGCTACCCAATAGTAAGGCAGCTCCAACGTGACATCGAGCAGCCCAAGGTGACTTGGAGGAAGTTGTGATCCGAGTATAGTCGAGCACCTTCCAACTGCAAGTGCCAGACAGCGACGTCGTGAGGAGAGCGTGTCAACGTGGTTTCATTCTCAAAGGGAAAATCGAAGGGTTAAGGAGAGAACGGTGTTGCGGGGCTCTTGGGAGCTAAAGATTGAATGACCAGCGATGGTAGCTTTCGTTGGATGCCCAGGGAAGCCGAGTGCTAGTGCGGGTGCATTGTCCCGAGGGTTTCGACCTATCCTTCGTCTCTGCCCACTTCTTCCGCTTCTCCTGTGTCTTCAGTTCATCGTTTTCCAAAAACTCATTTACAGGCGCCTCTGTCTGGACATGCTCCTTCTCAACCTGCAGCGCCTCCAGGAAGCTTCGGCAAGTTGTCCTGATGGGCGTCCACCTATTATTTTCATCGGGTCGACGTTCGGGATGGAGATTTATTCTTCGTCTATAAGCTCCGAATCTAAGGGGGCATATGAGGTGCAGTCGGATTCTGCCGAGGACGGGAAGGACACCAGGTTATACATGGTAGAAATGCGGCAGCTGCAGGCCGATAGCGCAATACGTTGGTGCATCCACAAACACCGAATTAGACCAACAAAATTCGGCGTTCCACCATTCTCCGGGGGCACTTGACAATGGAGAAAAATTCGACAGTGTAGGGTTCACAAGCGAGTGCGGAAATGAAATAGATTTCTGCATCGAAATATACAGATACTCCGAACAGCACGTCGGACACACCTGAACAAAAAGTTGTCAACAGTCGACCAGGTCTTCATCTCGAATAACGCAAACAACACGACTTACTGAAAGCACACCCCAAAACATCACCTGCGTCAAATCCGCCACGACTACCTTGAAAGGCTACAACCATGCCAACGTAAAGTTCGCCAACCCCATCTCGACCATAGGAATATTGCCCAGAAGCACAATATGCAGTTGTGCACATCTCTCCCGTCACGCCACCAGATATAGAAACTCATTCAAAAGTGGTCGGTCGTTTACTTTGTCTGTGGTCCCCAGCCTTCATTCAGCTTTTAGCCTCTTTCAAAGAAAAAAAAAACACGAACACCACCCGGCATAATTCCAGACTCCCACTACCTCTCCTCCGACGCCAGTCGCATTCACATCCTGAACAAACTTTGGTCAGAATGGCGGTGTTCAGGAAGAGATTTAGCCTGTTCCCGGCGCCGCATGTTTCGCTGACATTACCGGTGCAGGCAAAGTTGCAGTCAAGTAGGGAAGTGGGTTGGCTTGGGTATTGGATTGTCGAGTCGCAATCTGTGAAGAGGTATTCAGTCGGGAGTGAGGGGATAGAAGGCAGACAACATTCCTGCATTTTCGACGACAGAAGAACGATGAGTTTTTGAAATGGGTGCTTGCCTCTGACAAGGAAAGAAAAAAAAGAAAATTTAACGAGGAAAAAACATGCGGTTCAGAAAACACTTACTCCCAAACTCGACACACCAGCATGAATTCCTAGCTTAAGGACCGAGCACCCCCGTGTGTTCCTCCAGAAAGTGAAGGACCCCGACGGTACGCGCACAGGACGTAAGGCGGCGAGCGATAAGGAGGGCGAACACTGGGCGAACACGGCAGGATGTTGGCAGGACGCGGGTCACGATCGAGCTGATCGGTTAAAAGCCGAATTGCGATCAGGTGCTTTTCCAATTTTCGGGACATCGGCCGACCGTTGATTGATTCGCTCTCGGGATCCCCGTGACAACCCCTGCAGCCCAGTGTCAAACTTGGCTCATGAAACATCCCCCGGAATAAAGCTAGTACGCCTTATCAACTTGACGTGATAACAACCGTTTTGTTGTCCATTTCTGCTCCCGTAGTGTGGTTCATTGCTCTTTCCCCAAGCTTCTATCGATCACTTCGCCCATACTGAAGCGGTCGAGTTATCGGCTCTCTTGGGGTGGTGAGTTTCTTTGGTGCTCGAGGGATGGTGAACTCTTACCCTGGTCTAAACCTCTGGGTCTAAACTGGGACAGCTACACTGTAATACGACTATAGCCATCTACATTGAAATGGAATGAAGACAAGTGAAGAATGAATAAGGATATTGAATACAAGGAAAGAAGAGACAAAGTATCTATAGATGAAAAAGTGATGATCAAGAGAGAATCAAGCATTGTGGGCTCATACATAGATAAGCTTAGAGAGAGAGAGGATGATGGAGGAAAGTGCCAGTTTATATTGACTTTAGATATCACCACAGTCAAGTGGGAATCCTAAAAGAATAAGACTAGAGTTACAGGCTTTGTGCTACTCTATATATACTATACTAGTCCAGGCTTATCA
>Ga0307516_10004548_pt1 | contig 17063 bp, 15 predicted proteins | sample 19_EM_MG_FD_203310 | JGI IMG/M metagenome (GOLD analysis project Ga0307516, IMG submission 203310) | Populus trichocarpa ectomycorrhiza microbial communities from riparian zone in the Pacific Northwest, United States - 19_EM | ecosystem: Host-associated > Plants > Roots > Unclassified | place...
ATGTGTTGAATGTGCTGGAAAACAAAGGAGTTGAATGTTGTTGTCGATACTATACTGAATAAACTTGAGGGTAAGGTGCGAACGATGGCCGTCTAGGATGAGCAGTCGAGTGTCGCTACCCCCCTTCTGGTTCTTAGTGCAATGGTCAAAGTGGTACAACCACTCCAAGCCCAGCTCGTCATCAGTCCACCTGTTAGGTGAACAGGCAAACATCGCATCAGGGTCACTGGTTTCTGAATGCCAGCCCATATACTGTGCAGTTCCCTTGAAAATCACAAAGGAAGGCAGCATGTATTGTGCCGCACAGCAACATTCCACAACTGTAAGCATCTCCCGCGTTCCATCCTGCGTCACCCTTGGTGGCCGATGACCAGATCTACAAACCACCTTTGCTCTCGACGATCGACCGATGATGAACCCTTTCTCGTCCATATTGAAGATGTCTTCGGGCTTAAGATTGTACTTGCGGACCAATCGCTCCAGCTTTCGAAAGTAGTCTCATAGGGTGGGAAGGTGGCTAGCGTATGCCCGTTGGCGGTCTAGCTGGGTGCCATACTTGGCTGTGAGTTCTGGATGACGTTTAAGAAAGTTTCCCACCCATCGCTTTCCTAACCCAGCCAGTGTAGGATCCTCTTCTTCATCTGCCCGTTGCTGGGCTAATGCTTTGGCCATTGCCAGTAGAAGATCCATCCGTGGCGGAAAACCCCAGTCATCCAACTGCTTGAACCAGTCCTGTAGTGCCTTCTCCATAGCTGGCGTGAGCCTCTGCTGGTGTACATGGCTTTCCTTACGTGACAGCCCACCTCGAGCGCAATCGGCGAGGGTGGAACACGGAACATTGAACAGTAGCGCAAGCGTACGGAAGAAGGTGCCTTCTTGTTCTCTATGTGCCAGTGCAGCGGCGATATCATCTTCCTTGGCTGTCGATTGTTTCTCTTTCTTCGATTTGACATTTGGAGGGGGTCTGGTGGGTGCCATATTGTCGCTGATGTTTTTGACTGGGTGGGTTGCAGATTTTTACTTGGCTGGTGGGGTAATATGCGGAGGGGCCTGTCTGCTACTAGCGGATTTTCTACTGTCCGGGTTCTCTATCGTGTCCGGTTACCCTATCCGTTACGTTAGGCTATATTAGGTGCGTACGAAGCCAGATACGATTAAATGAGTGAGTGGTTATGACTAAGTTGTATGAGGGAAAAAAGTTGTGCCTCACCCTCCGCCCACCCACTCAATATTTCGTCGCCGCTCCTCCAGCATCAATGACAGCTTGTGATCTTGCAGGCATGCCCTCTACTAATGCATCTAGCCTTTCCTCTGCAACAACCCGAGCCCAACACACAGCTAAATACAATTGTAAAGCTTCAACATCCGCTGCTCGTCCCCATATCTCTCCCAACTCTGTCTCTACATCTCTCCAGCAAGCCTCTATTAGATTGAGATCTGGAGACTCAGCCGGCCATTCCAAGGTCTCCATCCCGTTCAACTCTCTGTAGGCTTTGGCATACCCTTTATGCCCTGGAGCGTTATCCTCTTGCACAATAGCCCATCCGTATTCCTCGCAACACTGACGCCAAAACGGCACAAGAACAGGCTCAAGGACCATTCGTACATAGTTGCAGAGTCGAGCTTCGCTCTGCCGGGAACGAAGATAAGATCAGACTTTGTTGTACCACAGAAGGCCCCCCAAACCATCTTACTTTTCCGTCCCGAGTGAAACTTTAAATTGACGCAGTCGGGGTGGTATTCTTCATCTGCTTTCCGGATGACCCATGGACGATGACCGAAACCTGCCGTTGAGAAGGTGGATTCATCTGTCCAGATGACTCTCTTCCACTCCTCTTTGGTCCAATGCAGTCTGGCTTGACACCAAGCAACCCGTTTCAGTTTGTTATCTGGCTTTACGTTGAACTTCTTTCTGGGTACACGTTTGTGATATCCCAGTGAAATCATCACATTTTGCACAGTCTTCGGACAACAGGCGTCGTCTATCTCTATGCAGATTGCCTCCCAGCTCAGACGTCGAGTACGGGGTAATAAAGGCAACGAGATGCGCTTTCTCTTCATCGTCGAATATTAGAGGTCTGCCGGTTCGTTTCCGGTTCGAAGGAGTGCTATGCTGGTTATAGCGGTGATAAATTCTTGAGGCCGTTCGAGGATCGATACGGAGCTCTCTTTCTATTTGCCTCCAGCTCCATCTGGCATTTTCACGTAATGAAATAACACGCATCCGTTCGTCCTGGGTGGTTTCTCGGTGCCTCACTCCAACTGCCGGATCGCGGACTCCCTTCTGCTTCATGGCCGAATATTTCGTGTAATGATGGCTTCACGTAGCTTAACGGTGACTTTTGATGGCGGACGGGGGGCGGCGGGCTGTTGACGATGTTGATGAAGTTCAATGTTAGCACCTATTCACAGCTCCTCACCATACCAACCCCTGTCTGCCAAGCAGCCACTACTAAGCGCCGTTAATGGTGGTGAGGCACCACTTACCCTTACACCCAAGTACATATGTGCTGGGGACCCCTGCCGGATGCCTGTCTAAAATCTCGAGTGCTGGACACTTAGACGGGCAAGCGAGGGACTCAAAACACACTCACCCGCCGAGCTTTACTCCACACCACCACAATAAAAAGAATATATTTTGAATCCGTAGAATGACAGATTAGTATCTGTAGAAAGGTTCTACGGATTCAAATTAAAAATATATGTGGTTGGTGGTGTGCAGTAAGAGGTTGAAAGTTGAGTAGTTTGTATGGCAGTGCATAGGGATTGTACTGCCGCTAACCCAACTGAGACTTCCACTAACCTAAACCGGATGGTCGAGTGATACTGTATGATACTAAGTGCACACTTGAAAGAAACAGCAACCAAGTCAATCGGGCAAGAACTGGTCGAGTTGGTGCTGATTTTGCTGGTTTTGTGGGAATCAGTGTGAAAGCGGGGTTCTGGCCGGGCGCTTCTTGGCGGGGTCACACTTTTGCACTCGGTTTCTTGGCAGCACCCCTCTGATTGTACTTGCCAAGACACTAGCCCGTCTAAGTGTCTGGCACTCTAGGCAGTAAACACAGTGGGAGAAACCTGCTCTTTGCTGTTACTTCTCGTCACCCCACTTCGACTGGCCCTCGCTGCCCCCCTTTGTAGAGAAAAATCTGAGCATAGATACATAGGATAGGAGAAAAGGATTGGTGCAGAGGAAACAGGGGGCGCGGCCTCAGCAGCGTGGACGCATCTTTTGCAGCGATCATTGGCCACAGATGAACAGGGGTAGCAATCCCGCCAATCAGAGCCCAGGTCCACCATTCTTCTCGTATTCACGAACGATTGAGGTGGGCAAGGTGTGTGGTGGAGACTTGGGACTTTATGGTGAGGGGTGGAGCCTGGTTGGTCTTGGCGTTGGTTACTGGGCTGGTCCCCCCTGTCCTGTCACTTTCTGAAGTGGGGGGCTGCACACCGACACATGAAGCGAATTATTTTGTAAAATAACCCCTTTGAGGGAATTTAGTTTCGCGCTAATTCAGACATTTCGCTAGTTTTCACATCGGGGTGTAGTTTAGTGGTGTGGGAGGATTCGGAGGATTCGGAGGATTTAGGCTTGGGTGCGGCATTTTGCCTTAGGTTATGGTTCTGCATTTCCGTCGGCTGTGTTGCTGCTTTCCTTCGGCTCCGTTTATACATTTCCTTGGGTTCGGATGCTTCATGGGATTGGGTTCGGACGCTGCATTTGCTTAGGTTCGGTTGGGACATTGCAGTCGGGTCAGACGGACCATTGAAGGATTGTGATCTGTGAGTTCAAGGAGGATTGACCACCCCGGTCAGTATATAGCGAGAGGGGTGGGACGGAGCGGAGTTGGTCCTACATCCTTGTCAATTGTCGGATCCTATCATCGTCAATTTTCCTATCTCATCTTTGTCCATCATCCTATCCTCTCTTTTCCTCTTTCTTCTCTTCGTCGTTTGTGACATCGGGCCTGGCATAGGTCCTTCATCTGGTGCGCCAAACCCGGAACGACAATTTCCTTCGGATCAGCACCCTGGGAGACACGGTCTACTGGGCAAGAAGACTTCGTTACCTGTGGCAGCAAGCGTGGGAGGATCAGGAAGCAGTTCAACGATTGATTGGTCGAATCAATCGGTTGAGACCTGAGCAAGGTCAAGGTAATCCGTCATTGGGGACTAATCTATTGGTGATACCTAGAGACAGTGAACGGAGAGGCTGGTTGTCGTCAGCAAGCATGCAGGCAGCCACGGGAATAGACCCCCTTCATAATGCATCGGGTTCTAGTAGTAGGTCCCCTGGACGTGATGCTAACCATGGCAGAGGGAACCAAGGATGATCTGACAACGGCCGGGCCGAGGATCAAGACGGAGGCTTAGTGCCCCAGCATCTTTGCTGCCGGGCCAGCTCCAAAGATAGCGTGATTATCGAAAAGTTTCAGGGAAAGAGGGGAGATGAGGTGGAGCGGTTCTTGAGGGCAGTTCAGAGGCGGACGAACAGGAATCTAGAGGCTAATAAGTACTATACTGATGAGGAACAAAACGCTGATCATGTAGCCCTCATACATAAGAATTGTGGCTCCCGCGTCCGGGAGTACATCAGAAGCCTAAAGGGGAACTGGGAAGAAGAACCGGAATGAGTAGAGGAGGCCCTCAAATGTCGGTACCGAACCATTGGAGCGAGCGCCCTCAATACCGGACGAGACAAGATCGCTAGCCTCCATCAGCGATTAGACGAATCTTTGGACCACTATATCCGACGGGCACAGAAGTTGACCGGGTTATGCGAGGGCCGTGAAGACATGCATGAGGATTTGACGGAACGATTCTGTCGTGGCCTTCAGGACAAAGGACATCGGAACTTGCTGGTCGCGATGGAAGACATGTGGTCAAAGGCAGGACGAATCCGTTTCGAAACGTGTATCGCGAATGCGTACCGTATCACCCGATCAGACGTCTCGTACAGAGAATCCCAGTTGTTGACTGATTCTGATTCTGATTCTGACTCAGAGTCATCCGTGTACTCGTCTTCTGACTCTGACCTGAGCGAGGATGACCGAAGGTCCAGAAGAAAGAGAAAAGGTAAGGAGAGGAGACGGAGACGGGACCAGAGGCAGCGAAATCGGAAGGAGAACCCGAGAACCCGGGGGAAAGGTTCGGAAGGAGGGGCGGCGGACCCGCTTGCTGAACAGGTGAAGGATCTGGCGAAGAAGTTGGAGGAAATCCAAGGGCAAGCGTCGACCGCGCCTGTTGCTCCGGCAAGCCCTGCAAATGGTAATCCTCCAAATGTGACGCCACAGTACGGGCCGCCGTTGGGATACGGTGCCACTGAACAGCAAACCCATCCCTCCAATTTGATCGACACAGGAAGGCCTGACTGGACGGCGACAAATCCGAACATCATCTGTTACAATTGCGAAACGCCTGGCCACTACGAGTCCTGATGCCCGAAGCCACGAGTCTCTCCCGAAGCCCGTGCCGACCATGTTCAGCGAATCAATGCAAATGCCGGCCGAAGAAGGTCCTACCCACCTCACTCTGGGCAGCAAGACAGTCTGATTAAGCAAGAGATGGAGTTCCTTCGAAGACAGGTTCTGGAGTTGAGAGCGGGTCAGATCTCGTCCGGGTACGGCCCGATCGTGGCCGGAGAAGGACAGTTGGGCACCGGGTATGGCCAGATCGCGGCCGGCCCCGGGCAGGGCATGGCTGGATATGGCCAGATCGCGGCTGGCGCCGGACAAGGGATGGTCGGATATAGCCAGATCGTGGCCGGACAGAACCTGAACACAGCTAAACAGGGCCAAATGCAACCCGGACAAGGTCAGATCACGGCCGGGCCGGGACACGGTCAGTCCGGTGAGTAAGGACAAGGCGCGGCTGTCCACATGGTGGAGACAGACACAGTGGGAATGCTAGCCTCAGCTTTGGACGATATGTCCTACGAGGAGAAGACCAACAACCAATACGAGGACGTGTTTGCTTGGGATGATCCGAAGGCCGAAAAGAGGACGTGAGAAGTCTCTGACGGCGAATCCGACGATCATCGACCGAAATCTAAGCGCCCGACGTTAAAACCGGTTGGCAGTCAACGACCAGGTGTCGCCATCTCAGAAGAAGATCTTGCCGCGAGTCCACCGGCACTGAGTCCAGCCGACCTACTGCCGAACCCCAAGAGGAAGCGCCGGCATCCGAACGAACGAGAGCCAATCCGCATGATGAAGGGACAGCCAACCTTTAATACCATGGAGACCTTGCGAGATACCGAAGTGCGAGGTCTGACTTACGGACAACTGTTTCTATTGGCCCCTAGTACTAGGCAAGAGGTGTCATCTGGGCTGGTGCAAGAGCGGCCGCCAAGCAAGAAGAAGGGGAAGTCAAAAGTGGTTTCGTTCGCTGAGCCAGTCTCCGGACCGTCAGGAAGAGCTATGCCAGAGGCAATTGGAAAAACTGTCAATTTTTACACGACCGCCCGAGTTACACAGTCCGGAGGAAGACACCTGTCAGCCACTCTTAAGAGAGTTCTGGTGGATGGGGGCTCAGTCTTGAAGATGATGCCGTTATCATTGGCTCGGAAGATGGGGTTGACATTGCGGCCGCAGACGGAGGTTGTCATGAGGACAGCTGCCTCAACCTTTCACGAGATCAAATATTATGTGAACCTGGATGTGACAGTGGCTGGCGTCACGGCTACGATTCGCTGCTACTGCCTACCGGGGCGAGACATGAGAACCTCTTACACTCTGCTCCTCGGTCGCCGATGGATGAAGCATGTACGGGCTCTAGGGGATTACGACAAAGAGACCTACCACATTCATGATATGGCTGGATACCGCTGTGCCCTGGATGCGACGATCGCAACTACGGACATTCAGGTCGAGATCCCCCAGATGTGTGCCAATACCCACTCTGCCCCGGTGCAGTCTTGGGACGAGGAGTCAGTGGTCGAACTGAAGCTCTCTCGGAACAATCTGTGCAAGAAGTTGCACCGGACGATCTGCGAACAAGTCATCAAGGCTGAGAAAGAGATGGTCCCAAACATTGACTCCGAGACGGACAGCGAGACGGACAGCGAGACGACAGAGATCACTGCCGAGAGTACGTCAACTTTCAACGCTGAGGGAGAATCGAGTTCAGGAGAAGACGTGGGAGGAAATCCGGACGATGGGCGGCCGGGAAACGGGTCCTGCCATTAGGTGCCGAGCATCCGAGTGGCGGCAGTGACAGAAACAGCTCGCTTTCAGACCAAGAGGAAGAATTAGGAGCAGTCTTCGATTGCTCTGAGTTGGCGGAAGTGGGGAGTTGGATTGAGGGACTGGTAAGGTCAAAGGTGGTGAGGTTGGAAGAAATAACGGATGTGCAATACGGAGGAGTGGCGGAAAAGTTTTCGGATTTTGCTGTGAATGTTGATTTTGTTACGACTTCTTGTGTTTCTGTTTGGGATGAGGATGCCGAGAAGAAGGAAAATGGGGTGTTGGAAAAGTTTTCTGTTAGGAGTATTGATTGTAAGGGGGATGTGGAGGTTGATACGCCGAACGCCGAAATGAAGAACGAAAAGAATACTGAAAAACACGTCGGAAAATCGAACGAAACCTGGAAAGAAAAGAAGATCGAGAAAAAAAAAATCGAAATCCAGAAAGAAACGAGGAGGGAAAAAAGGACCGAAAACGGTGCCGAAACGAGAAAAGAAAGAAAACCTGAAGAGAAGAGAAACAACAAGGAAAGTCGAAACGATGTCGAAGCCGAGAACTGGTGTCAAGTCAAGATCGAACAACAAGCCGAGGACGGGCGTCAACGAAGTGCCACTGAGGACGGACGTCAACGAAATGCCGTCGAGAATGGAAATCTGCAAGCCCTGAATAAGCAGTTGAGATTTGCCACTGAGGACGGGCAGCGATACGCCAACGAGAACGGATGGCTGCGGGACACAAAAGGGCACTTGAATTTGGCTGCGGAGAACGATCATAGTCAATACGCCAACGAGACTGGACGTCTGAGATCAGCTGCCGAGAACGTCGGGTTGCAAAGGGACGCCGAGAACGCCATATTACGATCAGATGCCAGGAATGGCTTTTTACGGGTGACCGATGGGGACGTCGGAACGCAAGAGAAGAGGGTGGAGGAAGGAATTGGAGGGAAGAAGGACAAAGTGGACACGGTTGAAGCAGTGGATGCAATGGAGAATGGGAACATCAAGTCGGACGGACAATTGCAAGAGGCGTTTGGCAATACTCTCAGATTCCCTACACGCCAACGACTGGCCGAAAGCAAGAGGAATATGGACTTGACCAGTTCGGACGAGGAAATTGCCAAATGGTTTACCCCAGACGAGGGGAAGCAAATCCAGATTGGAGAGCAATTGACGGAAACCGAGAAATTGCAAGGGATGCGGCTGCTCTACACCTGGAGGGACCGATTTTGCAACAATGTGAGGGAGTTACCAGCGATGGACTTGATCGAACACCGGATTCCTACAATCAAATGCAACCCGGTTCGGTCAAAACCCAAGCTGTATACGCAGAAGGAAGCGGAATGGCAAAAGAAGCACCTGCCGGAGCTCTTGGATGCCGGAATCATTGACTGGGTCAATTCGCCTTGGAGGGCCAGTTGCAAGTTTCCGGTGAAGAAAAACGGAGACTTGCGGATGGTTCACATCTATTGCCCGATCAATCATGCCACGATCAAAACGAATTATCCGATGAAGAGGATGGAGCCGATCATAAATGCTATGACCTTCAGCTCGATCCTTGGACAGTTTGCCTATATAAGGATGGGACAAGGCTTGACGGGAGCGCCTCATACGTATGCGCAGTTGAAGGACTTGGTAATGGGCCCGATCCCGAAACCGAGGGGAGAACGGCCCTTAGCCAACGAGACCGAGGAATTCGCTTTCATGACCTTCTTTGACGACGATATGGGAGCGACCACTTCGTTCGAAACACAGCTGAAGTTCCTTCACGATCAGTACTTCCCTCGAATGCATTGGGCCAAATTGGTGCTGAACCCAGCTAAGAGTCATTTCTTCATGCCGAAGATTGAGATGTTGGAACTCCAGGCAGATGGGAATGGGATTCGTCCTGGAAACGATAAGTTGAGAGCGTTCAGAAACTACCCGACACCCACCTGTGAGAAAGAGTTAGACCAGTTTGAGTATATGACAATCTATCTGAGGAAGTTAATTCCGGGCCGAGCGGATCATTTTCGGATTATGCGCAAATCGGTCATCAAGATTCCGGAATTGGCAGCAATGAGCGCTGACGATAACGCGGAGGAAAACGCTGCTGAGAACTTCGCAGAGGAAAATGCTGCCGAAAACGTCGCCAACAAGAACACTGCCGAGAACACTGAAACTAACGTCACCGAGCCAAAGGCTAACGAGACCAAGGCTGCAGAAAACCGGAATAAGGCTGGGGGCAACCGGAGGATGGCGGATAAGAGAAAGGTCAAGATGAGGGATATTGGGTTCAGGTGGTCAGAGGAGGCGGAGGAGTCGTTTCAAGCGGTCAAGCGCTCAGTGTTGGAACACGCTTGTCATGGTGGTGATCCGGACAGGCAATATCACCTTGCTTGTGACGCTTCCCGATTTGCCTACGGAGGAGTGCTATTCCAGCTCGCCGATAAGCATCCCATGGAAACCGTCATGTCGTCAAAACTGGTCGGATCGATGCGGATAATCCAGTTCATTTCGAAGAAGTTTTTGGACGCCGAAACTCAATATCACACCACAGAGCGAGAAGCCTTGGCCATTGTCCGATGTCCGGAGGAAACCAGGTGGCTTGTCAATGAAAATCGGCACCCGGTTGTGATATACACCGATCACGAATGTTTGAAAATGGCCCTACAGAACTCGGATAAAGGCCGGATCGTTGGATGGCAGCTGAGGTTGAGTGAGTATGATTTCCGGATAATTCACATCAAAGGCAAGGAAAACGCTCTGGCAGATGGAATGTAAAGATTACCAGTGGAAGTCATGGATTTTGGAAGGCTGGGAAAAGAAGAGAGCGCCTTGGAACTGATGAACGCTGTGGCATTTACGACACCGCCAACAACACGAGTGGCAGTTAAGGGACCGACGACAAATAGCGTAGCATTCGCAAGACCGGGGACGGGCGAGGTGGCAGTTGCGTTAGACGAGGAAGGAGTGGACAAGAGGTGGGAATATTGGTTGGGAGATGAGTGGTATTGTTACACCCTAAATACTACGGGGTCGGAATTCGGATACGGACCGGGCAGGAAGGTATCGAAAACTCGTCACACGGTCTTAGGACGGCATACCGAGACCGGGCTACCGCAATTGTCGGGGCTCGGCTCGGGTGGACCGACTCTGCAGCACCGGATGATCCCGGGCCAAGTACCGGCGCAGACCGGGAAAGCGCAAGAGCTGCTGCAGAGAAAGACAACCTTGGTGATCATAGGAAGAATAAGCAATCGGAAGGAGACGGGAACACAAGGAGTTGCGAGCTTAGATCGCGGAATAGGAGCGTGGTTGTTTCCAGAGGCATGGCCCAGAGGAACAACACCACGAGTAGGGAATCGCTGTATCGTCGGAGACAGCTCGAAGGCCCAAGGCGATACTGTTGAACCCCGTGGTCAGGAGACACGAGGGATGATGCTACCACTCGCATCCTCATCATTGACACCCGATTATGGCGATGAACTCTGGGCTTTGCCAGCGCACGACAGAGTGAGCGTATCCCCCACTTATCCGAGATGCTTACAACGATTATGATGCAGGGCACAGGCTGCACCAAGGTAAGGGACGTTGAGTTGAAAAGATACTGAAGCGGAGGCTTGACTTCAAGCCGATGCTCTAGCACTGGGTAGCCCCAGACAAAGTACCGGCTCGTGTTCGGGAAAGTGCAAACGCCGCTACAGGACCGCACCTCAGGAACAGTTTGAGAGTCTGTTGGGAGTGAGATGGGGCAGAGCTATATCTTGGTGCCCGTTGCGGCCGAGAAGGATTAGCTGGAACGGTTGAGGGCTTGTTGCTGTCGGCTCCGGTCGAGTAACGAAATCAACCCCGCACGCAACCCAATCTCATCACCCAATCACGACGAGAGGACTTAAGGAGAGACATCTGCTCTGGCCACTCTCGGGAAGATACGGGAAAAGCACTACTGTCTGACCCAATCGAGAGTTATCCTCTTTACGCTCATGAAATCTAGTGCCAAGGCGAAGAGTTTTCACGTCGCAGTGCGGGGTAGTTCCCCGCAGCAGGTGACTTTGCCCAGCCGGATACTCATACTACGACATGCCGATGAGCGGTTGTCATCAAGAAACGATCGTCAGAATCATCATCGAAACGATCTTCGGAATCATCATCGAAACGATCATCGGAATCATCATCGAAACGATCATCGGAATCATCAGCGGAACCATGAACCACAGAACGGTCAATCATCAACAGACCACCTACCGGTCACGAAGACATTGACTCAACAACCATCCCCCTAGGAGCGATCCTACGAGCGATACTACGAGCAATCCTACGATTGATCCTACGAGCGATCCTACGAGCGATCCTACGAGCGATCCTACGAGCGCTCCTACAAGCGCCGCAAGCGAGACGACAGTTGATCGGGAAGGAGACAGGAGGATACGCAAGGGGCTCGAGAGTCTAGGCGGGAGATAGGAAGGGTCTGATGGGCAACACGTCGGTCAGCACGGATAGGATTCCTGTTGAGGGTATAATCCCCGAGGCCGTAGCCAAGGGCTGACGTGGGGTCGTGACTTGAACCCAGCTATAAGCTGAGGGAATGGCGCGGTCCGTGATACCATTGGGCAGATCCTATTGTCAGACCGACCAGGACGAGTAGCTTCGGGCTCCGGCCCACACCCAGGAGGTTCTGGTGTGTGAGCATATTCCTTACCTTATCTTACCTGTGAGGCAGTTGTCGAGCGAGCCATTTGGCAGTCGCCGAAGCGTCAGACGATCCGCCGAACCGAAACGATATTGGCAAGCTGTCTGGCACGCCACCGGGCATGCGTTGCACCATCCGCCGAAGCGCAGATACCCCTAAGTGCGGCGAGTGAGACGACAGTGGATCGGGAAGGAGACGGAAGGATACGTGAGGGGCTCGAGAGTCTAGGCGGGAGATAGGAAGGGTCTGATGGGCAACATGTCAGCGGCACGGATAGGACCATACTGCGATGGGTATAATCCCCGAGGCCGTAGTGAACAGGCTGATGTGGGGTCGTGACTTGAACCCAGCAATAAGCTGAGGGAATGGCGCGGTCCGTGATACCATTGGGCGGATCCTATTGTCAGACCGACCAGGACGAGTAGCTTCGGACTCCGGCCCGCACCCAGGAGGGTCTGGTGTGTGAGCGTATTCCTTACCTTATCTTACTGATGAGGCAGTTGTCGCGTGAGCCGTTTGGCATCCGCCGAAGCGCCGGGAGCGAGCCACCGGGCAAGACGCCGGGCTCGTCTCAATCGAACCACCCGCCGAAGCGATACATGAGCGAGCCGTCGGGCAAGTCGCCGGGCCCGCCTCACACTATCCGTCGAAGCGATACACGAGCGAGCCGTCGGGCAAGATGCCGGACCCGTCACAATCCGAACTATCCGCCGAAACGCCACGAGCGAGCCGTCGGGCAATACGCCGGGCCCGTCTCGATCTTAACCATCCGCCGAAGCGATACACGAGCGATCCGTCGAGCAAGCAGTTGCCGTGGAGCCGCGTGCGATCCGGCACTCAAGCCGCAGACAGCAGGCACCACAGATATCGAACCGAACCCCTTAGTTTATTCGCTGTGAATCCCTTAACGGTGGGTGAGCTTGGAAGGATTGTCATGGGGGGTGTTATTCCTGTATAATAACTGAATGCCGGCGAAGACCACACGCACCCCATCTCCTTTGTGACTATCGAGAAACCTGACCAGCTCAATATTACCGTCACTCTGACGTTGACCAGACGTTCCAGTGTCACACTATAATCTAGGGTTCCAAGTCACCTTTCTCGAGAATTTTGACCTTCGGACGACGTCGACTGTCAGCCACACACTCACCCTCCGGTCGACCGCGACAGTCAGACACGCGAAGAGGAAGATGCTGCTCAACACCAACGGCGAGCAAGGAATTTTGGGTGGCCAGGGGTCGAGTTGAAGCTCGACGGGACCTGGAAAAGCGCCGAAAGGGCAAAGAAGGAACGACCACTGGCCGGCCGTTACGCCGAGCAGATGTGGTCAAGCCGAAAGGCTTGGGAGTGAAAGACCCCCAGCTCCTATGAGCCGTAACTGGGAGGTCGGGCCAAGAAAGGAGCGTGGGGAGTCGGTCTAAGCAGCGATGATGTCCGCGGGAACCGCGTGAACCGCCCTACCAACGGCTCCGATGAGGGTGTCCATCGCACTGGATGCGTGGCACCGAAGACCAGCAAAGTCCACGACGGCTGCTAGGCAGGCAAATGACGAGGATTTTTTCGTTTTTTTGGGGCTTGATATCCGGAAGGAAGACCCAGGGTTGGAGCCCGTCTGACCAGAAAGCCTGCGAACAAGGCCTTCAACAGACTTCAAGGGCCGCTGAGCTCGTTTTTCCTCTTTTTCACCGAAACCGGACGAAAATCGCCAAAATCCAGTCATTTTTGGGGTCTCACCAGTACCGTCGTCTCACCAAGGAACCAGCACACATTCGGCTCGAAGCCGTATAGCGGCCGGACGCGTTGGAATACATATTCCTGGCGCCGTTCCAGCTATTCCGGGCCGCAGAACCAAATATTCGCGGCATCCAATGTGTGGAATCCGCACTCAGCGTCATTCTTCGGCATCGCTACGAAGGCGCGCGCATAACTGCTTGCGCCAGATTCGGGCTATTTCGAGCCTCAGAATCTAGGAATCGCTGAGTCCGACGCATTGGGTTTCATGCTCGGTACTAGTCTTCCGCAGTGGGCGAGAATAAAGGACTATGCCAGCCCTCGAGCAATGCACGACCAGTGGTGGAACCCACAGAGTACGTCGAGACGGGAAAGCCCTTACCGACCCATTGCGAGACGGCACCTCGATGGAGCGTAACACCCGTCGAATCTCACTCGAGTATTACACGTCTGTCGGCGAACCGACGGAACACCATACACCGAGCAATTCTCGGGTAATGGGGTACTCAACCGACTCCAGGCTCGCTGATTACAGCATCCCGCTGGCATTGACGATACATAATACATCAATATGCATCTCGTCAGTCCAGTAGCCGGAATGGCAAACTTGACGCTTATTCAAGGCGTTTGGAGAACCACCCTGGAAAGGGGGGGATAAGGATCACCCGATCACGGCGATCCGGGATGCATTCCACGTTGCGGCAGCCTTGGTCAGCATTGACGCCAAAGGCTCTGTACTCGCGGTATCAGCAGGCATGCATTCCGCGTCGGCAGCCGTAGTCAGTATTAGCGGTAAAGACTGCCTACATACAGTCATGACGCCGTTCTGTGCCGAAGCGCCAGAACCAGTGGACCGAAAGATCGGGAAGAATGCCATTCCGTGCCGAAACGCCGGAACGGGTTGACCAAAAGGTCAGGGAGAATACCGTTCCGTGCCGAGCACTGGAGCGGGTTGACCAAAAGGTCAGGGAGGATGCTGTCCCGAGCCGAGTGCCGGGGCAGATGAGCCAAAAGGCCGGGAATTGTGGATGGAAACGGGATGCCTTCACCGGAAGGTGGGTACCGGGCACCAGACTCAGGACGTCAACAGTCCCCCGGGATACGGATGGCATCGAGAGCAATACATCTGCAAAAAAATTGAAAGTTGAAATATATTGCTTTTTATACAGGTGAGACACAAATTTGAACTAACTTTTCTCGAGGTTTCAGCTAAAAATAAACAACTTTTTTTTTTCAAATCCTTACAGGAGCAAAATATAATTTCTCCACGTACGGGAGTTAGCAATGCTTATGGGAGCTATGTGAGCTACGGGAGTACCCTAAGAATTCTCAAATTTTTTGCTCATGTACGATGTCGTGGTTATGAGCGGCGTCAAAGAATTTTTGCCAGCTATGACCGAGACGATCCGACGAACACGCCATTCGACAGCTGCCGGCTCAAGGAACGGTTAGAGAGTTTTTTCCCACCGGGTTTTTCTCGATAACCAGGGCGGCAGGCTGGGAGGCTACGTTCAAGGGTCACCTTACAGAACCGTCACGTGTTTCGCCGATTTGAAACGCCAACGGGCTACCAGCTCACGACGATTTGAGAGACTTTTTCCCACGGGGATTTTTTTCAGTCTCGATAATCGAGCGGTAGCAGAGTATAGCATCCTGATATGCCAACAGACTACGGGCTCACCGATTTGAGAGACTTTTTCCCACGCTGTTTTTATCTCAATAATCGAGCAATAGTACCGAGGCTGATGGAATATACGCAACACCATCCGATAGCTTCGGGACGAAGCTTAGGAAGGGGGGGATAGTGTTACACCCTAAATACCACAGGGTCGGAATTCGGATATGGACCGGGCAGGAAGGTATCGGAACCTCGTCACACGGTCTTAGGACCGCATACCGAGACCGGGCTACCGCAATTGTCGGGGCTCAGCTCGGGTCGACCGACTCTGCAGCACCGGATGATCCTGAGCCAAGTACCGGCGCAGACCGGGAAAGCGCAAGAGCTGCTGCAGAGAAAGACAACCTTGGTGATCATAGGAAGGATAAGCAATCGGAAGGAAATGGGAACGCAATGAGTTGCGAGCCTAGATCGCGGAATAGGAGCGGGGTTGTTTCCAGAGGCACGGCCCAGAGGAACAACACCACGAGTAGGGAATCGCTGTATCGTCGCAGACTGCTCGAAGGCCCGAGGCGATACCGTTGCACCCCGTGGTCAGGAGACACGAGGGATGATGCTACCACTCGCATCCTCATCATTGACACCCGATTATGGCGATGAACTCTGGGCTTTGCCAGCGCACGACAGCGTGAGCGTATCCCCCACTTATCCGAGATGCTTAGAACGATTATGATGCAGGGCACAGGCTGCACCAAGGTAAGGGACGTTGAGTTGAACAGATACTGAAGCAGAGGCTTGACTTCAAGCCGATCCTGTAGCACTGGGTAGCCCCAGACAAAGTACCGGCTCGTGTTCGGGAAACTGCAAACGCCGCTACAGGACCGCACCTCAGGAACAGTTTGAGAGTCTGTTGGGAGTGATATGGGGCGGAGCTATACCTTGGTGCCCGTTGCGGCCGAGAAGGATTAGCTGGAACGGTTGAGGGCTTGTTGCTGTCGGCTCCGGTCGAGTAACAAAATCAACCCCGCACGCAACCCAATCGCATCACCCAATCACGACGAGAGGACTTAAGGAGAGGCACCTGCTCTGGCCACTCTCGGGAAGATACGGGAAAAGCACTACTGTCTGACCCAATCGAGAGTTATCCTCTTTACGCTGATGAAATCTAGTGCCAAGGTGAAGAGTTTTCACGTCGCGGCGCGGGGTAATTTCCCCGCAGCACGTGACCTCGCCGAGCCGAATACTTATACGACTCCTCGCCGCGGGCGAAGGAGGAGAAACAGGATCATCGGAATCATCATCGAAACGATCATCGGAATCATCAGCGGAACCATGAACCACAGAACGGTCAATCATCAACGGACCACCTACCGGTCACGAAGACATCGAGTCAACGACCATCCCCCTACGAGCGATCCTACGAGCGATCCTACGAGCGATCCTACGAGCGATCCTACGAGCGATCCTACGAGCGATCCTACGAGCGATCCTACGAGCGCTCCTACAAGCGCCGCAAGCAAGACGACAGTTGATCGGGAAGGAGACGGGAGGATACGCAAGGGGCTCGAGAGTCTAGGCGGGAGATAGGAAGGGTCTGATGGGCAACACGTCGGTCGGCACGGATAGGACCCCCGTTGAGGGTATAATCCCCGAGGCCGTAGCCAAGGGCTGACGTGGGGTCGTGACTTGAACCCAGCTATAAGCTGAGGGAATGGCGCGGTCCGTGATACCATTGGGTGGATCCTATTGTCAGACCGACCAGGACGAGTAGCTTCGGGCTCCGGCCCGCACCCAGGAGGGTCTGGTGTGTGAGCATATTCCTTACCTTATCTTACCTGTGAGGCAGTTGTCGAGCGAGCCGTTTG
>Ga0307516_10004549_pt1 | contig 17062 bp, 12 predicted proteins | sample 19_EM_MG_FD_203310 | JGI IMG/M metagenome (GOLD analysis project Ga0307516, IMG submission 203310) | Populus trichocarpa ectomycorrhiza microbial communities from riparian zone in the Pacific Northwest, United States - 19_EM | ecosystem: Host-associated > Plants > Roots > Unclassified | place...
AGCCTCCGCAGAGCTGGCAAGCCCCTGACTAGTAGTTGGATGTAGGCGCAACTGGTCGGCGCAGTGGGGCCATCGGCACCCACCCCACAACGCAATCAGCGAGGGTTGTTTGGGTGGGGGCCCAAACAACCACGAGACAGCGAGCGAGCCACGAGCGGAGCGAGTGGCGAGCGGGCGAGCAGCACCCATCTCGCAAAGTTCCGTTTGTTGTGGCTCGCTTGCCTACACGTTCCGTGGCATACAAGAAACTAGCGAAGCCGCGAACGTCGCGCGCTTCCGCGCCGCATGCTCAGGGTGAACGGATGGCCGCCGAACTAAAGTCGGGCTCTACGCTCGGCAGGTACGAGCTTTTAATTAGGCTCGGGCGCGGTGGCATGGCCAGCGTCTGGGTGGCTCGCGAGCGCGCGCCGGTCAGCGGAAAACAACGACTGGTCGCGGTCAAAGCCATGCTGCCGGAGCTGGCTCGCGACTCCGCCTTCCGCGCCATGTTTCTCGAAGAGGGACAGATCGTGCGCAGCATCGACCACCCCAACGTGGTCAAGGTGCACGAGGTCTCGGAAGATCGCGGCGTCTTGTACATGGCCATGGAATGGGTCGAAGGCGACTCGCTCCGCACCATCATCAAAGAAGCCAACCGGCGTCGCGCCATCCCGGCCGAGATTGCCGTCAAAATCATCGCCGATGCCGGCGCCGGTCTGCACGCCGCGCACGAGCTGCGCGGCTGGGACGGCGAGCTGCGCAACATCGTTCACTGCGACGTCTCGCCGCACAACATTTTGGTCGGGCTCGACGGCCGCGCCAAGCTGGTAGATTTCGGCGTCGCCAACGCCACCGCCCACAGCGACCTCGGGAGCGAGGACAAGATCAAGGGCAAGTTCGGCTACATGTCGCCGGAGCAAGCCCGCGCCGAAAGCCTCGACCGCCGCAGCGACGTGTTCGCGCTCGGCATCGTGCTGTTCGAGCTGGTAACCGGCGAGCGGCTGTTCAAAGGCGAGAACGCCGCGCATTCGCTAGAGCTGGTCAAAAAGGGCAAGATTCCCAATCCGAGCGAGCTGAACAGCAAGCTTTCGCCCAAGCTTGCCAGCATCGTACAAAAATCGCTCGAACGAGACCTCAACGGGCGCTTCCAAACCGCCCAGCAACTGAGCGAAGCGCTCGAGCGCTACTTGGTCGAAGACCGCGTGATGGTCGCGCACGGCAGCGTCGGCCAGCTGGTGCGCCGCGTGCTCGGCTCACGCATCGAGACACAGCGCCAAACCTTGCGCGAAGCGCTCACCGCGAGCGACGGCGTCGTACAGGCCGGCTTGGTGCCAGATCAACCGGCCGCGCCCGAGCGTTCACATCCCAGTTTTTCTACTAGCGGGCGTTTCACGGCCAGCCCGTCGGAGCCGCCCAGCTCCATCTCCTCGAAATCGAGCACGCCCCACCCGCAGATCTTCGAGCCTACACCGAAGCGCAAGACGTCGATGATGCCGTTCTTCGTGGCGGTCATGGGCCTTTCGGCCGCCGCTGCTGCGGTTTGGTTCGTGAACAACCAACAGCCGGCGCCGCTGCCTGCATCGGGCGCGAACATTCCCGACAAGACCGCGGCCGCCCCCAGGCACGACTCGAACTACACGCCCGAGCCCGGCCCAGGCGGGGTCAACATCGACAGCATTCCGCTCGCCGGTGAAGACGCCGCCGCACCCGGCAGGCCCGGTCGCCCCGGCAGGCCGGGCGACGCCGCGCACTCGGGCAAGTCCGGCAAGGTCGACAAAGACGAGCTAGACACGCCCAATCCTTACAACCCGACGGGCAAAGCCGACAAAACCGGCAAGGTCGACAAACCCGACAAGCCCGACAGCGACGAGCAAGAGCCGCGCGAGCCCGAGCTGCAGCCGCCGCCAACCGAAAAGCCGCCGCCACCCGATCAGCGAGCGCCACTCAATCGCGCCTCGGCGCTCACGTCGCTCAGCACCGCCGCCAACTCGGTCACGGCCTGCAAGCGCGACGGCGGACCGACCGGACCCGGCAGCGCGAGCGTCACGTTTTCACCCGAAGGCCCGGTCACTTCCGTCTCGCTCTCGGCGCCGTTCGCCGGCACCCCCGTCGGCAGCTGCATCCAAACGGTCTTCAAGAGTGTGCACGTCCCGGCCTTCAGCGGCAGCGCCGTGAAGCTGAGCAAGAGCTTCCGGATACCGGACTAGCTCGAGCACGGGTCGTGCGGCGCACGAAACGACCGCGCTTTCGTCGCGCCGCTACGGGCGTACGTAGCGCAGCTTACCGTGGAGCTCGGGTTTGGTACCGCCGCAGTGGTAGCTGAAGTCGACGTCGAAGTGCAGCACCTTGGCCCCACTGTCGTCGCCGCCAGGAGGCGTATCGTACTCGACTGCCAGAACGTCATAGCTGCCTTTGACGTCCTCGCAATCTTGGGTGCGCAAGAGCGGCGCAGACGGCGAGTCGGTCACCACGCCGTCGTAGTGGCCTGGCTCGAGCCGCGCCTTGGCCGGGCCACCGAAGGTAGCATTCCAACCCCATTTGGCGCTGTCGAGAGTGACGGCAATTCTGCCATCGAACTGCGGATACACACCGAACGTCACGCTCTTGTCGTCGACGTTGACCCGCCGCCCATTGCCGTCCGGGCTTCCGACTTGGCTCGCATAGCAGAAACCGATGGGTGACAGCACGTCACAGTCGGAGGGATCGGCCAGCGCCTTGTCGGGCTTACCATTGGCGTTGAAGTTGAGCTTACCGCGCAGCTGCGAGGGGCCGCCTTCGCAATGCTGGTAGAAGGTGGCCGAGAAGCGCGTGTAAACGCCTAGCGGATCGCGATCGATCTCGGTGACCTCGAAACCGCCCGTGAGCTCGTTACAGCCGCGGCCGTCGCCGTCGATGGACAGCGCGGGAGCGCCATAAGATTGGAACGGCCAGCGCTCGGCCATGTCGTAACTGCCCACGTCGAAATACTGACCACTGGCCGCCTCGAAACTGGCGCTCCAATCGCTCTGCCCTTTCTCGTCCGCCTGCATTTCCAAGTCGGTGCTGCCATTCACGAGAATTTGCCCGGCGGTGTCGGAGATGGACACGACCTTGCCTCCGCCGATGAAGTCGTCTTCGTCGGAGACAAAGCAGAAGCCGGTCGGAAGCGCCGCCCCGCAGGGGTCACTGCCGAGGCCGGTGCCGGTGCCGTCACCGGCTGGTGCGCCGCCGCTGGGGTCTGGGCTCGCCGTGTCACCACCGGCGCCAGGGCTCGGCCGAGCTCGGTCCAAGTTGATGGCGGGCGCGCGGTGCTCACCGGAGCACCCCACCGTCACCAAAAGCCCGAGGCCCACGCTCGCTGCCCTAAGAAACCAGCCCATGGTCGCAAAATACCCCAAGTTGGGGCGCCGCACGACATGAAATAGCGGCTCTTGCAGCAAGGCACCCTACGTTTTTCGGCGGCCGGATAAGACGTTTAGTGTTGACCGACGTCGTGTGCAGGCCGGCGGGGTCAGGGGTCGTTACTGCACTTGCGGCCGTCGCCGTTCTTCATCGACCCGCAGCCGCCAAAGAACTTGGAGTCGGCGCTGCGTGGCAGGAGCGTGGACGGTGGAGGCGCGTCTCTTTCACGCTGGCGCTCCTCGCGCGCGTCGATCTCCTTTTGCGTGGTTTCACGACCGGCATGACTCGTGAGTCCCTGCTCGGCGATGACGCGAGTTGTCGGTTGGGCGCTCGGCGCCGGCTTGTTATCGACCCAGCTCGGTAGCACCAAGTCTTGCGAAGCAGGCGCAGGCGCCGAGCCTCCGCAAGCCGAGAGTCCGAATAGTGCCGCGCACCCCACGAGTCTAATTACCACCATATTGGCAAAGTAACATGAAGTTGCCGCGATTGAACAAGGGGGCTGCCACAGCGCAGCTCGCTAAGGATTCGTCACATCTTAGCTGGGGCTGCCGCGCCGCAGCTCGACTCGCAGAAACTTCCGTTGCGTCTCCGGGCCAAGCCTCGCCCGCCGCGGCGGGAAGCCCGCCGCTCTGATGCGATGAAGCGGACGGCGAGTCCACGAGCTCTGCCCAGTTGGGGGTCTTGGAGCTTCGAAAATCACTTCGGACCCGAAGTGATTTTCGAGACGCGCGAGGGGCTCAAGCCACGCGATTTTCTTCCTAGGATCGGGAGGACGGGAGGTCCGCGAGGGGGAGAATTTTGGGGATCGCGCTGCTGCCCGCTGCGACCGAGGAACGACACGTGAGCTTCTGCAAAGAAGGCTGCGGTTGGGCAGCCAAAAGATGTGACGACTCCTTAGCGGGCTCCGGATTGGTAGGCCTTGCGATCACGCACGCCACTTGATGCGTTCGCTTTCGAAGGCGCGCGCCAGGCGGCGTTGTTCTTGGAGGAAGGCGCCGTAGGTTTTCGGCAGGCGCGTGTCTTCTTGGAACCGGATGAAGACGTTCAGCGCGGCTTCGGCGTCGTCGGTGGCGCGGTGGGCTTGGGCGAGCTCGATGCCGAGGCGCGCGGCGACCTCGCCAAGCGCGCGGCTCTTTTCGAGCTTCTGCAGCTCGCGCGCCCAAACCAGCGGGTCGAGCCATTCGGCGTTTTTCTGAAAGGCGGGCGGCGGCGACGCGGGCGCGGCCACGCGCGCGAGCTCCGAGAGCAGCTGCTTTCTGTCGAACTCGGCGTTGTAGGCCAGCGGAATCGCGCCGGCCAAAGCCTCGAGCAGCTCGGGCACGATGCTCTCGAACGGCGGCGCGTCTTTGACGGCCTCGTCAGAGATGCCGTGCACATCGAAGGCTTCCTTCGGAATCGGCCGCCCCGGATTGATGAGCCAACTCTTGCGCAGCGTGATTTCGCCGCGTTCCCAGCGCACGCACGCCACTTCGACGACGCGGTCGCTCAGCGGGTCTCGACCCGTCGTCTCGGTGTCGATGGCGACGATCGGCAAGTCTGCGACGACGTGATCAACCAAGAACCCGTCGGCGAGCCCCAGCGCAGCCACGCGCAGCAGGTGCGCGATGCCCGGGTAGTGTCGGCCGGTCGGGAAACACCCGAGGTCGACGAGCACCCTCATGGTTTTTTGGTCACGCTGCCGGCGGGCGCTGCACTGTGCGACAGCGGCGCGGCCGACGCCGATGCCGACGGGCGCGGGGCGGCGACTGGCGCTGCGGCGCCGGAGCCCCCGACCATCTCGGCCTCGAGCCCGATCCAATCGTCCAGGTCTTCGGCGAAGTCGGGAGTGGACGGAAACATGCGCCCGTTGATGTACAGCGTGGGCGTGCTCTGAATATCGAGCCGTTCGCCCTGTTTGCGATCGCGCGACACGGCGTCGGCGACGGCCTCACTCTCGACGTCTTTTTGGAACTTCGCCATGTCGAGGCCTAGGCCTTTGGCCAGCTCTTCGATGACCGGCGGGCTGATGCGATCTTGGTTGTCGAACATCGCCGCGTACATTTCCCAGAATTTTCCCTGCAAGAGCGCGGCGCGACCGCTGCGCGCCAGCTTTTCGCCGTAGGGGTGAATGCTGAGCGGGAAATTCTTGAACACCAGGCGCGTTTGCCCCTCGTGCTTCTTCAGCGCCTCTTCGACCAGCGGACGCGCGGCGCGACAGGCCGGGCATTGGAAGTCCGCGAACTCGACCAGCAAGACGGGCGCGCCCGGGTTGCCCTTGGACGGCGAATCTTCGAGCGCGATGTCCTTCACCTGGTCAGGCGCAAAGCGCGCCTTGTAGTACGCCTCGACCTGCTGCCGCGTCCGCCCGCGCTGCACCTGCTTGGCCAGCGCCTTGGCGGCGGGCACGCACGCCTTACAGGCCCGCGACTCCGAGACGCACTGCGCCACGCTGACCGGCTGGTCTGCACAGGGCGACCGCAGCTCGGAAACGAAGCGTGACCACTCCGATTTCTCGCGGGCCGTCAGCGTGCCGGTGTCGACGCCGGTGAGGGTAACGTCTTTGGTCTCGGAACGAGTCGGGGAGGCATCGGGCGCGCTCTCCCCAGGCGAACGACACGTCACGAGCTTCGTATTCAAAAAGGCAAACAGCGCCAGGGCGGAGGCCGCTCGGAAGCTCAACATTGCGCGGCGGAGCGTAGTACGTTCCCCGGCCGATGACGATACCGTCCTCCCCGCCGCCGAGCGGTGGCTCGCTGCCGCCGGGCCACGGCTCGCTCCCGCCGCCCTCGGTGAACGTGGCGCCGCCCCTGGGGGTGAAATACGTCATCGCGATAGGCGGAGGCCGGGGCGGGGTCGGCAAGAGCATCGTCGCCGTGAATCTCGCGGTGTACTTGGCGCAGCTCGGCCGAAAGGTGCTGCTCATTGACGCGGACCCGGCCGGCGCGGAGCTGCACACGGCCCTCGGGCTCGGCCCGCTGGTCTCTCTGCCCGGCAGGGCTCCGAACGCTGTGGCGTCCGCGAGCTCCGCCGACGACGGCGACGACGACGAGCTCACGCCCATGGCTACGCAGGTGCCGGGCTTGTCGCTGGTGCCTCAGCAGTACCGAGCGGGTTCGACGGTACCAGTGCGGCCCGGCCGCAAGGCGCGCTGGGCCCGAGACCTGAAGAGCCTGGAAGCAGACTACGTGCTGCTCGACCTGGGAGCCGGAACGCAACCGGCCACCCTCGACCTGTTTCTGATGGCCGACTTCGGCATCTGCGTCAGCGCGCCCGAGCCGCCCAGCGTCGAGGCGACCTACCGCTTCGTGCGCGCAGCCTTCGTGCGAGCCCTGCGGCGCGCACTGGTGAAAGATCGCTTCAAGCTGCGCTTGGTCGAGCGCGCCGAATTGGAGCTAGGGCCGCTGCCGGCGCCGCACGAGCTGGTGCAGGCCATCGCGCGCTACGACACGAATCTCGGCCAGCTCGCCGCCACTGAGTTGTCGCGCATTCGCCCGCGGCTCGTCGTCAATAGCTGCAGGCTGCGCGCCGACACCGATTTGGGGCTGGCCCTGTGCGATTTGTCGCGCCGGCATTTGGGCGTCAACTTCGACTACGTCGGCCACGTCGAGCAAGACGACGCAGTCTGGATGAGCGTCGTGCACCAGCGGCCGGTGCTGATCGACTCTCCGACCAGCAAGGGCGCGCGCAACCTCGAGCGCATCGCGCGGCGCATCTTGGCGCTCGCCGCCAACCGCGACCAAGAGCGACAAGTCGAGACGGTGCCGCTCGCGCCGGCGCACTTGAATCTGTACGAAGTGCTGCTCGCGCACCGCGGCGCCACCGACGAAGAGCTGCGCCGCGCCTACAAGCGCCAGCGTGACTTGTACCAACCCGGCAGCCTGCCGCTGACGTCGCTGCTCACCGAAACCGAGCAGCGTCGCGAGATCGCGCGCATCGAAGAAGCTCACGACACGCTGCTCGATCCCCTGCGCCGCAAAGCCTACGACGCTTCGATCTTTCCGGAGACCGAAGCCGAGGCGCCGCGCTCGCGCACCGCCGACAGCGCCGTGCTCGCCGAGCGCGCGGTCCTGCGCCAAGAGCTGTCGCGCGAAATCAACGCCGAGACCGAGTTCACAGGTCGGCTGCTGGCCAAGGTGCGCGAAGCTTTGGGAGTCGAGCTGAGCGAAATTGCCAGGGAGACGAAAATCTCCGTGACGCACCTAGCCGCGATCGAAAATGAAGCATTCGACGACCTGCCGGCGCTCGTGTACACCCGAGGTTTCGTGCAGCAGTTGGCCAAGTTCTTGAAGCTCGACCCCACGCAGGTCACGAAGACCTACCTGCGTCGCCTGCGCGAATGGCGCGCGGAGTCCGACGGAGAAGCACAGCATTGACGGCAGCGCCCGCGGCGCAGCGCCGGCCGGAAGACGTCGCCTTCTCGTGGGCGCTCGGCATGGTCGCGTTCTTGCCGCGCTTGTTCGTGGCCATCGCCTGGGCGCGCGAGCCTGTCTGGGACGGCCACTACTACCATCTGGGCGCCAGCCGCATCGCGGCCGGCTTGGGCTACTCCGAAGACGTGATGATCCGCGGCGTCTCGGTGTGGAAGCCGTGGACGCACTACCCGGTCGGCTACAGCGCGCTGCTCAGCGTCTTCTACCGCATCTTCGGCGATCACTTGCTGGTGGCGCCGCTGCTCAACGCGGTGCTCGGCGCCGGCACGGCCATCTTGGTACATCGCGTGGCGCTCGAGCACGTGGGCGACGCGCGAGCGCGGGTGGCGGGCGGTATCGCGGCGCTGCATCCGGGACTCATCGCGTATTGCCCGCTGGTGATGACCGAGATCCCGACTGCGTTTTTGCTGGTGCTGCTGCTGTGGACGCTGCACCACTTTCGCGGGCGCTGGCACGCGGCGATTTTCGGCGGGCTCATCTTGGGCGTGATGACGCTGATGCGCCCCGCGAGCCTGCTGCTGTTTCCGCTGGTCGCGCTCAGCGAAATGCGGCCGTTTTCCCGCGCGGCCCTGCGCGCCGGCGCGGCGCTGGGCATCGCCCTGTGTTTGGTCATGCCGTGGACGATCAGAAACTGCAAGCGCATGGACGGCTGCGCGCTGGTCTCGACCAATGGCGGCTGGAACTTGGCGATCGGCGCGCTGACCGAAACCGGACGCTTCCAAACCCTGCACGGCAAAGACGGCTGCCCCAACGTGACCGGTCAAGTACAGCAAGACGATTGCTGGGCGCACGTCGGCTGGGAAAAGATCAAGCAGGCGCCTGGTCACTGGCTCGGGCTGGCGCCGAAAAAGCTGGCGCAAACCTTCAACCACGAATCGTTCGCCATCGAGTACGTGCACGAGGCGGATCCCGGTGCGTGGCCCGAAGATCGGCGCGAGGCAGCGCGCGGCTTGCTGACCGCGGCGCACCTCGCGTTGCTCGCGGCGGCGGCGCTCTCGATCGTCGCGCTGCCGCTGGGTCGCCTGTCACGCCAAGAACAATATTGGCAGATTGGCCTGCTGGTGCTGCTGTCGGGGCTAATCTTTTACGGCATTGCCGACCAAGAGCATCCGTTTCATTGGCTGATGGTCCTAGCGCCTGCGCTGGCCTTTGCGCCCATCCCGGGGCGGCCCTATTTGGGCGGCGTGGGTCGCATGGCCATGGCGGCCGTGCTGGTCACGGCGCTGACCCACGTGATCTTTTTCGGCGAAGACCGCTACCACTTGTTTCTGTCACCGCTGCTCTGCATTTTGGCTGCGGCGGCGCTGCGGCAGAGCGAGCGCGTTGCGAGAGAGCCGTCGCCGGGCTAAAAGCTCGGCCCGATGGCGACGCGCGCAGGCGACAGACGCTGGCAAACGCGCTTCGCGCTCGGCTCGCTGTTGCTGCACGCGCTGCTGTACGCCGTCGCGGCCACGCACCCGAGTCCCAAGGGCGCGCACGAACGCGCAGCGCGCCCCGCCGTCGAGCTTGAATTCGACGTGACGCAAGACGAAGTCGCCGTCGCGCCGACAGAAGAGCGCGTCGAAAGCGAGCCGGCGCCGCACGAGTCGAGCCGCCAGGCGCGCACTGGTACGGCACTGCACGACGCCGCACGCGAAGACGTCAACGCCGTGCCGGCAATGACGGCCGACGCTGGACAAGGCGATGCTCCGGGCGACACCGCGGACGCGCCGTCGACGGCTTCGCCTGGCGCGGCCCCCCACCTGAGCCTCGCCGCGCTGGGAGTCGACGGACAAAATCCGTTCTTGGAGCGAGCCGATCCTGCCGCCGTTCAGGCCGCCAAAATCGCGCGCGCGAAGCGCCGCCTCGACAACTCTTTGGCTCAGGGCTTGATGAATCGAGACGTCGCCAGCGGGCGCGGCGCCGGCAGCCCAGTCGTGCGCTCGCTCGAGGCAGCTGTGTACGCTTCGACGGTGCCACTCAACGGTAGCGCGCTATTCACGCTGCTGATCGACAGCGACGGCAAGCTGCTCTCCAACACGCTCGGAGCGACGAGCGGCGACCGCGAAAGCTGGGCGCGCGTCGCGCGTCAAACCGCTCAGAGCCTGGCGACGCGAAAGCTCACGGTGCCGAAGGGCAGAAGCGTGCGGCTCACGGTCGAGGTCACGTCACACCTCGAGCTGCCGAGCGGCCGCGATCCGGGGCTCGAGCTCGACGCCTTCGGAATTCCGATAAAAAAAGGCGACGGACCGCGCTCCACCAAGCTCGACATTTTGAACCCAATCCACCCGCTGTCGACGATCGCGCTCGACGCAGATCCGGCGGACATGGCGGCACACCCGCGGCGCATGGTGCATGCGCACGTGGTGAGCGAAGAGCTTTTGTGACGGTTTGTTAAGCGCACGCCACGAGCTGCCCGCGTTTGGCTGAAACCCGTCGGCTGGCGGACGGCAGAAGCTTCTGGCATTCTTTGCGCCTGCCGTTTGCGGCTCAACCCCGGAGCTCGGACATGTCGAAGATCCCGTTTGCAGCGTTCGCCGTCGTCGTTCTTTGCAGTGCCTGCAACACGAAGCGGGCGCCCTCGCCGACCGAGTCAGCAAAGCCGTCGGCCGAAGCCGCCGCCGCCAGCAAGACACCCGAGCTCACGGTCGCTCAAGTCGCGACCGCGCTGCGCGACAAGCGCGCGACCGTCGTCGACGCCAACGGCATCGAGACCCGTCAGCAATACGGTGTCGTACCGGGCGCGGTGCTGCTCTCCGATCATCGCAACTACGCGCTGACCGAGCTGCCGAGCGACAAGAGCCAGCCGCTGGTCTTCTATTGCGGCGGCACGCAGTGCCGAGCGTCGGATGCCGCCGCCAGTCGTGCGCTCTCGGCCGGCTACGCAAGCGTCAGCGTGATGCGCGAAGGCATCAAAGGCTGGGTCAGCGCCGGTCAGCCCGTAGCCAGCATGCCCAAGAGCTGAGAGCGAGAGGGATCAACAGGAAGGCGCGAAGACGCGAAGGGCGAGAACGCATTTTTTGTTCGGAAGACCGACCAAAAAATCGGTGCGCCCGGGGTGTTTCGCGAGGTGAGCTCAGGCCAGGCTGAGACGTGGTCGCGACGGGTCGCCCACCCAGGAAACTTCGCGTCTTCGCGCCTTCCTGTTGCCTCGCTCTCGCCTGCTCACTTCTTCGGGTCGTACCAGAGCGTGCCGGGCGCCAGAATTCGCGTGGCTTCGGCGGGGCCCCAGCTGCCCTTTTCGTATTCGTAGATCGGCGTCGCGTCGCCCAAGATTGGCTCGACGATGCGCCACGCGCTCTCCACGCTGTCGACGCGCGCGAACAGGTTCGCGTCGCCGCGGAAGGCGTCGCCGATCAGCCGCTCGTAGGCGCCCATCTCGGCAGGATTTTGCTGCGTGACGAATAGCTCGGTGCTGTCGCCGGCCATGGCTTCACCGGGGCGCTTCACGCGCGTGCCGATGGCGATGGCGAAGTCCGGACCGAGCCGGAAGCGCAGGTAGTTGCCACGTTGCGACACGGTCTCCTTGAAGACCATGTGCGGCGGGCGATGCAGCTCGACCAGCACCTCGGTCACGGTCACCGGTAGGTTTTTGCCCGTGCGCACGTAAAACGGCACGCCCTCCCAGCGCCACGAGTCGATGAAGAACGAGATGGCCGAATAGGTCTCGACCGTGGAGTTCTTGTTCACGCCCTCTTCGTCGCGGTAGCCCTGAAATTGCCCGCGCACGCAGTACTCGGGCGAAACCGTGCGAATCGACTTCAAGAGCTGCGTCTTTTCGTCACGCAAGGCTTCGCGATCACCGGCGGGCGGCGGCTCCATGGCCAAGAACGCGATCACCTCGAGCAAGTGGTTTTGCACGACGTCGCGAATGGCGCCCGCCTCTTCGTAGAAGCGGCCGCGCCCGGCGACGCCGAATTTCTCGGCCATCGTGATCTGCACACTCTTCACGTAGTTGCGATTCCAGATCGGCTCGAACATCGAGTTGGCGAAGCGAAAGTACAAAAGGTTCTGCACCGGCTCCTTGCCCAAGAAATGATCGATGCGGAAGATGTTCGACTCGTCGAACACCTTGTGCAGCGTCGAGTTCAGCACCCGCGCCGACGTCAGGTCGCGCCCGAACGGCTTTTCGACGACGACGCGCGCGCCCTGCGAGCAGCCGCTGGTGCCCAGCGTTTCCACCACGTTCGAGAACACGCTCGGAGGAATCGACAAGAAGTACACGGGGCTCTTGGCGTTCGCGTCGGTCAGCGTTTGCTTGATCTTCTTGAACAGCTCTTCTTTCGTGTAGTCACCGTCGACGTAGCGCAGATTCTGCGCGAGCAGTCCGAAGGCCTTCTCGTCGACGCCCCCGCCGAATTCCTGAATGCTGGCCCGCGCCCGCTCCCGCAAGTTGTCGAGGCTCGAGCCGCCGCGCGACACGCCGACGATCGGAAAAGGCGTATGCCCGCGCTTCAACATCCAATGCAGTGCGGGGAAGATCTTCTTGAATGCCAGGTCCCCGGTCGCCCCAAACAGCACGAACGCATCAGAAAGCGGCTCAGCCATTGCTCATTCCTTATAGGGCGCGCAAACAGCGCCAGAAAGTCCCGCAGGCTACCATTGTGCCGTCCGGCTGCCGAGCTGATATGCTTCAGGGCTCGGCGGGGCTTTTGGCGCCGCCGCGTCGGGCCGAGGCCGTAAGGCTTTTGCAGTTAACGATTGGGAAGTTTCGACCGCTATGACGGACGTGCGTGAACGCCGTGACGGCAAGAAGCAGCCTCCCCGCTCGGGTACCGGGCGAGAAGAGCTGCGCAGCACGTGGTTCCGCCCTTACCTTTTGCGGCTGCGCGCCGAGCGCGGCGAGGCCGCACTGCGCGCGTTGCTCTCGACGGCCGGCATTCCGATCGGGCTGATGAACGACGACGCCGGCTGGCTGTCGGTCAACGCCAGCAAGCGCTTGCTGCGCGCGTTGGCGTCCGCGCTCGGGCCGGACGCCGTGGGTGACCGCGGCGCTTGGATGACGCACCCCGAGTCACTGGGCGCGTACGTGCGCATGCTGCGCGTGGCTTCGGCGCCAGCAGACGCCTACCGCTACCTGGCGGCGAACGCCTCCGAGACCACGCGCGTCGGCAGCTGTGAGCTGAAGGCGGCGGGCCCAAGCTACGCCGAAATCGTGTACCGGCCGCGCGCAGAAAGCGAAGAGGGGCAAGGCGACGAGCTGCTGTGCGCCGCGCGGCGCTCCGAGTTTGCCGCCATTCCACTGATCTGGGGCTTGCCGGCCGCGACCATCGAGCACCCGCGTTGTTTGGCGCGTGGCGACGCCGACTGCGACTACATCGTGCGCTGGAAGTTCGGGCAAAAGCGCTCCATCGCGCTGGGCGCGCTGCTCGGCGCCGCTGCCAGCGGCGGCGCGGTGATGATTTCCGGCAGTCTGCTGGGCGCGGCGATTGGCGCCGGGGTCGGCGGCGCGCTGGGCGCCGCGCTGGGCATGGCTTCGGAGCGTGTCTCGGAAGAGCGAGCGCTGCGCGTGTTCGAGAAACACCGCATCGCGGCGCTCGAGCGCGGGCTCGAGGTGCGCGGGCACTTCCGCGAAGCCGCGCCCGGCGACATGGTCGGCAGCTTGCTGGGCGGCAAGTACCGCATCTTGCGCAAGATCGGCTCGGGCGGCATCGGTGTGGTGTACGCCGCCGAGCACGTCGCGCTCGGCACCGAAGTCGCGGTCAAAGTGCTGCGCGGCGCCGCCGCCATGGACGCCTCCGAGATTGCGCGCCTGCGCCGCGAAGCGCGCGTACAAGGCTCAATCGAGCATCCGAACGTCGTGCGCACGCTCGATTTGGACGAGCTGCCCGACGGCTCGATCTACGTGGTGATGGAGCTCTTGCGCGGCAACAGCCTGGCGACCATGCTCAAGCACAATGGTCTCGTGGCGCCCGGCTTCGCCGTACCCATGTTCATTCAGGTCTGCCGCGCGCTATGGGCGGCGCATCAGCTCGGCGTCGTGCATCGCGACCTGAAGCCGGGCAACATCTTCATCTGCGACGACAAATTGATCAAAGTGCTCGACTTCGGCATGAGCAAATTCAGCGAGGCCGAATCGCTCACTCAAGACGGCTACACCTTGGGCACGCCCGAATACATGGCCCCCGAGCAGTGCATCGGCGCGCCCGTCGACGCGCGCACCGATCTGTACGCGCTAGGCGTGATGATGTTCGAAGCCGTCACCGGCGATCTGCCGATCCGCGGCCGCAATCGCCGCGAATTGCTCGAGCTTCACCAACGCTCCATCCCGCGCAGCATCATCGAAGCGCGCCCCGATCTGCCGCTGCCCGAAGGCCTCAGCCTGGCCATCGCGCAGTGCCTGCGCAAGCGCGCCGCCGAGCGTCCCGTGAGCGCGCGCGAGCTCGAAAAGGCGCTCTGCGCGGTGCCGCTCGAAGGCTTGCCCGAAGAATATCCGAACGACGTCCCACGGCGCTCCTCCGACGCGCCCTCGTCGCCATCGCTAACGGCGCCACGCTGACACCGTCGGGGGCAGGCCCCGCCTAGCTGCCCAGCCGGGCAGCCCACTCCACAAGTCGCTGTGCGGCGCGGGCACGACGCTCGTGGTCCCCAGATTTTTTCACAGGAAGATCGGAAGATCGGAAGGCCTGAGGGGCGCCAAATTTTGGCCGCGTTCGCGTCTCTCCACCCGAAGCCGAAACGGCGCATCAAGGGGTGACGCAGGCATGGCAACGAATTGGCGCCCCACCTGCTCCCCTCCCGATCTTCCGATCTTCCCGTGAAAAAATCTGGGTCCGTAGCCCGACTTTTCAAGGACGAACAGCGCCGGGATAGCGGGGCGGCGGGGTGGCCACTATGCTTCGCGGCGTCATGAAATGGCGCTCTTGGTTGTTCGGCGCGGCCGCGTTCAGTCTGCTGATGGGCCAGGCGCAGGCGTTCACGCACATCGTCGGCGAAAAAGACACGCTGGCCTCGATCGCCGAGCGCTACTACGGGCGAATCCAGTTCGAGAAGCTGCTGGTCGCCGCCAACGACTTGGACATTCGCGGCGGCTCGCCGATCGTGCGCGGCATGCGGCTCGAGGTGCCGGCGCTGGGGCATCGCATCGTGCGGCAAGGCGAGACGTGGGACAGCCTGGCGACCGAGCTGCTCGGCTCGCCGAAGCGCTCGGACGTGCTCTCGCTTGCCAACGACTCGAGCCCCTGGCTCACGCCCGAAGAGGGCGCAGAAATCATCGTGCCCTTCAATCTGCGCGTCTTGCCGGATACGGGCGACACGCTGATCACCATCGCCTACCGCTTTTATGGCGACATGAATCGCGCCTGGGTGCTCGACCGCTACAATTTGCTGGACGGCCGCAAGCTGCAGCCGGGCGACGTCGTGCTGGTGCCGCTCACGGAGCTACCGCTCACGGACGCCGGCAAGCAAGCCGCGCGCGCGTCGGCCGGCGCCGTCTGCTCGCAAGCCCAGGGCGAGACGCGCGCCGTGCAAAAGAAAGTCGCGCAAGAACTGCCGGCCCTGCTCGCCGACATTCGCAGCGGCCGCTACGTCGACGCCGTGGCGCGCGGCACGCGCTTCCTCGCCTCTGCCGAGCTGAGCGAGCCGCAGGTGGCGCTCGTCTACCGGCAACTGCTCGAAGCCTACGTTGCGCTCGAAGCGCCCGGTTTGGCGACCGCCGCCTGCGCGCAGTGGCTGAAGCGGAGCCCCGGCGTGAGCCTGTCGCCGGTCGAGCTTTCACCCAAAATTCTCGCGGTGTGCGGACGCGCGCAGTGACTGCCATTCGTTCCAAGCTCGAGTGGGGCGCGTTCGCGCCGCTGCGCCTGAAGGCTCGTAGCCTGGCCGACGGCGTCTACGCCGGTAACCACAAAAGCCCGCGCCGCGGCTCCGGCGTCGAGTTTGGCGGGCACCGCGCCTACACGCCAGGCGACGACCTGCGCTACATCGACCGCCACGCGCTGATGCGCCACGGCACGCTCTTGATCCGTGAGTTCGAGACCGAAACCGATCGCGATCTGTGGTTGTTCGTCGACGCCACCAAGTCCATGTCGTACGCGGGTCCGGGAGCGCCCGGACCGAAATACGGCTTCGCCGCGCTGTTGGCAGCCGCGCTCGCGTACATCGCCGTGCGCACCGGGGATCGCGTGGCGCTCGATTTCTTGGGCGGCAAGAACGCGCGTTCGTTGCCACCGCGCGCCGGCCGCGACGCCTTCGAGCGTGTCGTCACGGCGCTCGAAGACGCCGAGCCCGACGGCGATTTGAGCGACGATCGGAGTCAGGTCGAGCAGGCGCTCGGCCAAGCGCAGCGTTCGGCGCGCCGCGGCGCAATTCAAGTCGTGCTCACGGACCTGCTCGACTTGCCGGCTGGCAGCCTGCAAGCCATGAGCACGCTGACGACGCGCGGCCGTTCACTGCAAGTCATTCAAGTGCTGGCGCCCGCCGAGCGCGATTTTCCGTTCGACGGCTCGGTGCTGCTCCGCTCGCTCGAGGGCAAAACCCTGGTCGAAACCGATGCCGCGCACGCGCGTCAAAAGTACCTGGCGGCGCTGGCCGCGGCCCAAGCCGACGCGGAGCGCGAGCTTTTGCCGCGCGGCGGACGCCTGCACAAGTGCGTCACGACCGACGCGCCGGAGCAGCTGGTGCGCAAGATTTTGAGCCAGACCGCGGAGCCCGACAAATGAGCTTCGCTACGCTGCTGGCGCTCGGTCTTTCGCTGCTGGTAGTCGTCCCGACGCTGGCGCATTTGCTGCGGCGCGGGCGCGCTGACGAGCAAGCCTTTCCACCCGCCGGCTTGGTACCGGTCGCGCGCGCCACCGCTCGCGAACGCAGCCGCCTGGAAGATCGCGGTTTGCTGCTTTTGCGCGCGCTGATGATCTTGTGCTTGGCGATGCTGGGCGCAGGCCCACTGGTGCGTTGCTCGCGCGTCGCGCTCGGGCGCAGCGGCGGTGCGTCGGTCGCGATCGCCATCATCGTCGACGATTCGGCCAGCATGCACACGCGGCTCCCGAACGGTAAAACTCGCTTCCAGCGCGCCATCGACGGCGCGCGCGAGCTGTTGATTTCTGCGCGCGAGGGCGACGCCGTGGCGCTGATTCAAGCCGGCAAGCCCGCGCGACTCACGCTGGCCGCCGCCACCGATTTGCAAGCTGCCGGGCGCGCGCTCTCCGAGCTCCGACCGAGCGATCGCGCCACCGATCTCAGCGGAGCCATTGCGCTCGGCCACGCCGCGCTCAGCAGCCTGCCCCACAAAGACAAGCGCATCGTCTTGCTCAGCGACATGGCCGGAGAGCTGCCGCCAGAGCCGAGCTCGGACGTTTGGGCAGCGCTGCCAGAGCTCG
>Ga0307516_10004550_pt1 | contig 17056 bp, 20 predicted proteins | sample 19_EM_MG_FD_203310 | JGI IMG/M metagenome (GOLD analysis project Ga0307516, IMG submission 203310) | Populus trichocarpa ectomycorrhiza microbial communities from riparian zone in the Pacific Northwest, United States - 19_EM | ecosystem: Host-associated > Plants > Roots > Unclassified | place...
CCTTACTTATTCTTGCCCAGATGACCTTAAATGGAAGTACTACATCGTTTACTGTTGCTGGCTCGCCTTCGAAGCTGTCTTTCTATTCTTCTGTACGTGCCCCTTCGCTTGTTCTCCACTCCTCCATTCGACCTCTATCCACAGTTGTTGTCGAAACAAAGCAGCGTACTCTCGAGGAAACGGCTGCCCTCTTCGACGGTGAGGATGCCACTAACCAAATCAGTATCATTGCTGCCCGCCAGGCTGGGGTTACCCACGATATCACGCTCAGCATCGATGAAAAGGACTCGCAAGGGCAGTAAAGGACCTTGCGATCTCCCGTTGCTGGTGACACTTGACCTAATATCGTAATATTGGTGGTTTTGAAGCGTTATACCTATCTTACTTGCTAATCTAATCATCTATGTGTTCATAGTCTTTCTGACTCTTTCACCTTGTATTTCTGGAACTTCGTCTCGATTCAATCGTATAGTTATAACTTGATGTACCACAGTTATTTATTTATGTAAACCCGCAGTGGGCTGGAACAAAGCTGTTGTGACTCGGAGGTACAAACAGACGATCCTTAAAGTGAAGAGCGATATGACAATGGGGTAAGCATTTTCTGTCTACATATTAGTCGGTCCCAAAATACAGCTAATAACCAAGTGACTGCGACTAAAAAGCGGCGGCCATCTCTGAAAATGCGTAGGTATCGTGCCAGCAGGTGGTCACTGGTCAGGCCTTGATCAGCCTTCAGCGCTTCAGCCGCCACGTCCATGACACAATCAACTACATCGCGACTCATCCTCAAGTGGGCATGGTTGTGGCGACGCTGAAGCTCCAGTCGGATTCCGAGTTGGTGACCCTCTTCACTCATACTAATGGAGGTTCGTTGCTATGCATTCAGGCAATGTACATTGCACGCTGTGCTTGTGCCGTTTTCTGACCTCGCTTTCAACCCCTATTGGCCTTCAGAACCTTCTGGAAGGGAAAAAATTGTCGTCGACCCTGCTGGGAAAACCGGGGCTTCGGACTTTGCGAGATCACCGTAGCTTCATCAACGACCAGCGCCTGATAGAACCACACCGTGAGGCTTCACTTGATCTTGTCGTTAACATAATCTTCCTATGGAATGGTCGGTGTTGTCACCGTCTATGACAGCGAAAGGGCCTTAATTACCCCCTCTCATGGTCAACGTAGCCTCATCCTCACGCCGTGCCGTGAGACGTAGAAGTCGACTGGAGATCCATCGCTGATGGCGAAGAACCCCATATAGAAGTAATGAAGGTAAATCTGGGGGCGAGTGCAGCACAGGAGAGGAAAACACTGAACAGCCACATCCTCTTTGCCCCAAGTAAGTTACGTGGGGCAAAGAGGATGAGCTGTAACTTTCGTGGTGCTTACGATGATCTTTAGGCATTTCGCATTTGGGGTCGACAACAAATTTTCCCAGCCGGTGTGGAAAGACCAAACTCGGCCCAGTTCGAGCGCGCCGAAAATGTCACCACGGTTCGCCACTGCTGCGGATGCGCCACGATGTACTCGAACGCGTCCTGGATATCGGTTGCGCGGCTGCGAACTGCGCTGCTCGCCCATGATGCATGAGGTTCCAGATCTCCATCGTCTGGAAACCCTTCACATCTGGTGATGTTAGGGAAGTCTGCGCCCATCCGACGTATGCGTCATTGCTCTGAACCTATCCTCGGAATGTCTGGTACTGTTGCTCCTGCCTGACACACTCGTCATACTTCCCATTGAAAGGGAACCCGTTGAAAGCAGCACCAGCGCTTTGAAAGCGAGCGCCATAGGTCGTGTTCGTGATGAAGTGGCTGCCAAAGGAATTGAAGAATGCCTTGTAGCTCGGGAGCGCCTGTTCGTCTAAATTCTACAGGAAGGGAGACGCCAACTCCGTGAGCCACTTCTTCAACCCATGCTCGTTGAGAAAATCTGCGAAGTTCCCCAGAGTAGCTGTGTAGGTGCTTTCACTACAGCTATAAAAGACGGACTGATCTTCGCCAAGGAATGTCGGTAAGAGCAGATGAGGTGGAAAGGCCGCCAGACTAAACTAGGTAACGCATTGCGAAAGTCGAGTAAAGCCGAAAGAGCGTCGTTCCCGAACGAAAGGTGATATATGTTCCCTCGAGGTTCCTCACGTCCTTGGCGACCAAGACCATCCGGGGAGCTTTACAATGCGCATCGCCTGCGAGGAAACACGAAATATGCATGCTATCGCTGGTCAGGGCAACGAGTTTCGTGCTTGAGGTCGACTATGATAGTCTGGCGGAGTCGCTTTGTGGATTCGGTGACGGCGGTGAGACGCCATACCCCAGCCAACTCAGAGGGGATTCAGAATAAGACATCAAAGCGAGCGACCTAAGCTGTGATTGACTGGTTCAAATCAGTCTTTCTCATAGCGGGCGGCGTGACGGGACTCCTCAAAAGCCTCGTTTCCATTGGATGGGCTACTCTGAGTCTTCCTCGTCCCGATTTTCACAAAACTTTCGAAGATTTTCGCTCTTTCATGGTTGTTGCCAGACACCATCTCTGGAGGGTTCTCACAGATGATCCCAATTTGGTTCCCGAACACTTCCCAAGGGGATATGCTACCCAGTCTCCGAATGTTAACATTAGGGAGGCGAATTCTCGCAACCAACGAAACATGAATGCCGTCGTTCAAGTTATGTGGTCCATTTGTACCCGTCTATATAGTGCTACAAATCGGAAGAAATTCTGTTATCTACATCGGCGTACCAAAAGAAAAAAAGGTCGTGTACAGTATTTTTCACTTCAACTTGAAACGATGGAGATCGATGATCAATCGATCACCTTGAGCCCAGGCCCACCCAAGGTGAATATTTTTCATCAACGTAACCTACACGATGACCTTTTATTTCTCCCGCCCTTGCAAGGGCCCAGCCGCCTGGCATGTCATGTCCATGCGACGGCATATGCCAAATACCATATGATACTTTGCAAAAAAGAAAAAAAGCCGCAATTGTCAACGAATAATTAGAAGAAAAAAGCAAAGGCTGGAAAGAAAAAAACCAACGAGAGGGAGAGATGGGGTGTGGAGAAAGATGAGGGAGAAATGAAACTCGGCTCGGTGTGACTCTGAAGCTCGGCTGGCGCGCAAGAACTCCACTAATATCTAGCCCATCTTGCCATCCTTCTTCTTCTGCTTGCGTGGGGGTGTCACTGGACGCCCCACGTTCATCCCTCCATACGGATATTTGGCCTTCTTCTCCGCCGGTTTCAAAATCTGGATAGGAAAGGAAGGATGAGCTCCTTTTGCTTCAGAGGAAAACCCAAGGACACCTACTTGAAACGAACAGAGCAATGTCTCATCAACGCTCATCATCGCCCCTGCATTGTCAAATTCTCCGCAGTAGTTTGGCGCCGAAAATAGCGTCACGAGATGGCGTTTGGCAAAGAATTCATAACCGTCTTCCACGACCTAAGGTGAACAAAAGAGGACGAAATTAGTCAGTGTACGAACAAGGAGTTCCGGGCTCTCGAGACCACGACATGGATTAGATATATAGCGCGTCTTTTTTCTTGCCGCTGACCCGTCAAGAGAAGATCCGCACCTGATGAGCTCGACAAATCAAATCCATGTCGTGTTTTTGCAGGAACCGCGATACCACATCGGGCCCAAACGTGAATGATACCCCTCTGTCGTTCTCTGACCAGCCAGTAATGTCTTTATCAGGGTCTGACCATAGAAGATCGCACAACAAGCCTATAAAGGGAAGGTCAACTGTCAAGTCATATGTGCACGGCTGAAAACTGACCCGTATCCGGAACATCCGTCGGACGCATGACTCTCCGTATTTGTTCCATGGACTGCAGATCGGGGCTTAAGCCTCCATGCATGGTGAAAATCTTCTCGTCGATGATTGCGGCGATTGGCAAGCAATTAAAGCAGTCGGTGAAAGTTTTCCAGAGCTTGATGTTGTATCGACGTTTACCTGTGCAGGTTGGGTCAACTCTTAGAGTGGGAAAAAAAGTTCTCCAACACCTACATTCATCATAGAAACCGTATATCCTGTTGATACTCGCACATTCATGATTGCCACGCAAGACGAAGAAATTTTCGGGGTATTTGATCTTGTAGGCGAGGAGAAGGCAGATAGTCTCGAGGGATTGTTTTCCTCGGTCTACATAGTCACCGAGGAAGAGGTAGTTTGCTTCTGGTGGAAAACCGCCATATTCAAAAAGTCGAAGGAGGTCGTAGTATTGACCATGTATGTCCCCTTGAGAAACGACGCCCATCAGATTTTCAGGCAGGAAAGCAAGCAAAGCAAAGACGGACCGCATATCTTAATGGGAGCCTCCAGCTCGAGCAAAATGGGCTGGTTGATGAAGATTTCTCTCGCTTTTGTGCACAGGTACTTGATTTCGTATTCTTGGAGCTGCACCGGCTTTCCAGGTCGGTTGCCACGAACTGGGAACAAGGGGAAAAGGTCAGAAAAAAGGCGTTTGTCATCAAGTCATGAAGGAAGTGGGGAGGACGAGCAATGCCCAGGAGGATCCCATAAAGCGGCGCTGGCGTGGTTGGAATCTCCCTGCAAGGTCCGCTTTGCTCATGAGCGTCGACATTGGTCGCACACACGAATCACGCCACCGTTTTTGCCATGTGTTCCGTATTGCCAACGCAACGCTCAGCAAGTGTGTCCCTCCGCCAACTATGCCAGTCCATCCCCCTCTCCCACCAGATGGATGGGTCCAATGCAAGCCGATACGACCATGCTGGAGAAGAGTGTGCCAGCTCACCTTCCAACAGTCTTGCTATCACAGAGTCTAGATCGATTTCTGTCATTGTTTCTGCCATGGTGTGTCCTCCTAAAGAGCTTGAGGCGCCAAATGAAGAGATATCTTGGGGGTGGTCAGATGGGAGGTATCCGCGGTCTAGGTCGCAGGGGGTGTGAAAAAACAAGGCGGAATTAAAGAGGGAGGTGAGTAAGCCTTTTGCTGCTAGAGCAGAGACTGGCGGCGGGGAGGGGTGGGGCGGGGAGTGTTGTGGACTCTATCGATGGTGGTGCGGTGCAGATAACAAACGGCTTTGTTGACGAGACCACCCAGTCCAAAACCGGCAAACTTCGGAGCGTGAGAACATTCGTTTCCAAATACATAACATCTCATAAATTACTGCCATCCACCACACCATTTATCCCTCTCAAAGTCGTCCTCTCCGACGGCGGCTCAAAGTCCTCCTGCCGTCGTGCACGTCTTCTCCTCCTCCTGGGAAAGATCGGGCCTTTGGGCATCGGTCGCTCATCTAGATCCAACGCAATATTCGCAGAGGCTTGTAGCGCCTAACCCACCGCACATAAGCTCCGGATCATAATGAACACGACACGACCACTGACCTCGATCCACGCCACAACATCCGCAGTATCCTTGGCTTGCAGCAGGAACTGCTCTCCATCCACCCTCACCCGAATAACATTCTTCCTCTTTATATAATCGTTCCCCAGCCCACTCTCTGCATTTTGCATCGAGTACGTCCGGAGCAAATCACGCGAACGGAGCTCACAGGATGTGTGTGCAGCACTGCCCTTTAATCGCACAGTTGACACACGGATCGGCCCGGAAGCAATGCTCGGTTCCGGTGTCCTTGCCCGAGAGCTCGAGGTCGATGGTGAACCCGACGAAGCCGGAATATTAAGTGAAGGACGCGGCGTCTGGGCCCGTGGCGGTGTGGAAGCCTGAGCATCGCTCACCGACCGGGCATGCGTCCGTCTCGGGGACGGTATTAGCAGCCGAAACCCAAACCGGGAAGGGGTCGATGGTCGGCCGACCGTCGGATCCTCCAACTGCGACGTCCACGGTGTCCGGATGGATAAATTTAAAGCCGATCCCGTCTGACCCTGTTCGTCATCCCTGTGGTCCTGTTTTGTCTTCTCCCCTGCACCACCATCCCCATCCTCCCCATTCACTGTTCTTGCCCCGTATGAGTCCGTAGCATCCCCAACACCCACCTTCCGCTCCCACCATTCCCCGATGGCCGAAACCCCCGTCGCTCCAGTCGGTCGGTAAATCTTCAATACAGTCCCCTCAAGAACACACAGCACCTTCCTCCATTTCCGGTCTTTCGCCTGCACAGCTGTTGCCACGAACTCCATCTTCCGTGGAATCACGGCCTGCATATAAATGCCATTGCTGTACTCCGGCAGACGCTCACGACCCTCGTCGTCTCGTGGCTGTATCCGTATCTCCGGCGGTAGCCCAAATCCCGCTGAACGTGAGAAGGACGGGTACGGTGGTGGATCAGAGGCTTCCGTGAAAGTAGGCATCGAACGTCGTCGTCGCAGAGTCTGACCAAGTGATTCGTATGTGGGTGCTCTGCTCATCCTTTTCGACCCACTGTCATTCATTGGAACCCCGTCTACCCGGTCCACCAATGTTGAAACCGCTCCTTCTTTCTTTGTCAGAGGACTCCCGTGCACATCCACGGCGAATTGCTGCTGCTTCCCCTTCGTACTCTGCCTGTTCGCTTCCCCTGCCGTTGCCTCGTCTTCCTCCCTAATCATCTGCTCCACCCGCTGTTTTGTCTCGATAGTGTGGAAATTGATCAGACTCTTCGACGCATGTTTATACATGATTGGACGAGTGCTCGTCTGTCGAGTCAAGAGGAGGTCCCCGCTGCGTTCGGATGAACTGGGGCCTACTGCGGATGGTTGAAGCCTGTGCGAGACTGCGTCATCGGGCCGAGGTGTGCGAAGCAATGAGCTGCCGAGACTATCTTTGTGAGAAAGGACCTCGGTTCTTCCTGCTTCTTTTACGCGGTGTCCTGCCAGGGAGCCGAAATAGTCACCATAGGGTGAAATTAACGTGGGCACCACAGGATTATTCTCGGACGCCTCAACGTTTGCGTCATCCCACCTTGCTTTGGCCTTGCCTTTGCGGTCCATTGGTGGAGGCAAAACATTGTCGATGAAGGAGAGATCTATCCGGGATGTATCAGGGCCAGGAAGCGGAGTAAAGTACACCTCTTGGTCGGATAGGCCAGAAGACGAAGAAGAACCGCTCTGCGATCGGTAGAGCGACGTGGGGTAGGGAGGTCGAAGCGAACTGCCTTCAAAACTGCTCCCGAGGCTTTGACGTGCTTCATTGCCATCACTGAACATATTCTGGGTGGCAGTGCTGCAGTTGCCCTCCCTCTCATCATTATCCAATTCTTCCTCTTCCTCGGGGTCTCCCCCATCGCCATCTTCATCATCCAGGTTTGATCCAGTTTGAAGGAGCTCTGGCATGCTGCGCAGCCCTGTCAGGCCTTCCTCGGACGATGTTCGCGAGCCCTGGGTGATGGTAGGAAGTATAGGGATAGGGTGTGACGGGTTGTGTAGGATGATGCTGGGGGAAAAACGCGCCGAGGTACCATCGCCCAGAATCAGACTGAAGCGGTGGGAGTGGGAGGGAAGGACAAGACGGGGCAGCGGAAGGGTTTCTCGTCGAGGAATAGGAACCGTGTGCGACGGTCGAGAAGTGGGAGGAGAGGTGTCGAAGGAGGCCAGGGGAGGTCTGGTGGGAATAGGTTCGGGTGTGGGTGTGGGTGAATTTCGGATTGGACCAGCAAGATCGACACTGTTCTTTAGTCGCTTCCGTGATAGCTTTCGGACCAGTCTTTGTACAGTTGTAAAGGTTATGTTGTCGGACATGGATGTCGTGCTCCTCGAAAGCTTGTTATTATTAGAAGGTGGCTGTTCAAACGAGCTTGGGTCTGTGTGGTTTGTGATGATGATAGTCGGTGTTGTGGGGCTCTGGTCTCGTGGAGCAGAAGATGAGTCGAAAGAACGCCGGGGGAGTGGATACGAAAGTGGATTTGCTCCCGCGCCAGCCGGTAAACCGTCGATAATGCATCGTTGTGCGGCAGGTGTGGTACTCGCGTGGCCACTGGTCGCAGCCTGAGTATCCCCCGACAAGCCCCTCCACTCAATCCCGTCGGGAGAGCTCTGCGAATACGAATCGTCGCCCTCTGCACTGCACGACTCCACCCTCATGTTCGTGAGCATGGGTTGGGACATGTACGGCTTCACGCCATCCATCGAGTGATTGGAATATGGGTGGCCACTCTGCATGTCATCCTTTGTTTTCCTTGTCAACAACGGTAAACGTATCCGGAAGTGGGAGATTTTCTGGAGAAAAGTGGATGTGCGGGGCTGATTTCGCGAGATAAGCGTGGAGATGATCCAAGCGACAAAGAGGACTGACCAGTGCAATGTGAGGACGTGCTTGGAACACGGAATGTGCTCGAGGTCGGTTGTCCATGAAAGAGGTCGAGCCTGTATAAAATTGGGCGGCTGGTGTGGTCTGGCTGCAGCGCCACTCTTGAAGTCGTCGTTTCGGGGGAATGTTGTTTATAAGGACAAAGGTTGATGTTCTTTGAACCCAATCACCTGAGCACCGTCAATAGAAGCACCCTTGCGTGCGGAAAAAACGTGTAAAACGGCCGCGAGTACTGAGATGAAAGTTCCCCGCTCTGGCCTTGATTTGGGCGAGGCAGTGCAATGCGGTAGACAATTTAGATGGACAATTTAGGTGGATCCCGTACTTCCAGGAGAGGAGCGTGTGGAATGCCATGACCGCAGTCCATGGCCATTATATTCGTTTTCTGGAAAAAAACAAAAAAGTCTGAATCTCCGCTGATCGTCTCCACTAGCTCATCATGACGTCGGTCCGGGCTCATGTATTATCCTGACTAATCCTCAGCAATCCCGATGGAAACACACCAGAATATCCTCCCCCACGGATCATCATCCGACTTTTTCCTCTCGCAGCAAACAAACCTCACAGGCTGCCCGTCCCAATATTTCATGATGTCAAACGTCAAACCTCCCGGTATACGCAACGCCAGCGTCGGGTTGAATTCCAAAAACCCATAACAAAAGTCTACCGTGATCACATCCTTCTCAAATTGGCATCCAACACAAGCATAATCTGCCACAGGAAACTCACCTCGGGTCCAAGTTCGACAGCTTCTCTATTGGCGCATTGGCTGAAATATGACCGACGCTGACTCGCATTCGCAAAATCCGGCAATGTCGGTTTGTCTCTTTTGGGCCGTCTGCCAAGCGCTTTCTTGACTTGTCCAAAATTGGGAGCGTTGGACGAAGTAGATACTATAGATAAGACAGACGAAGCCGCGGACGAAGGTGTATTAGACCCCGAGCTACTTGACGAATCCGTGTTCTTCAAGGCTAAATAAAGTTGAGAAGTGTCATCCGCGATAGATTGAGAAGGGGGAAAGCTGGAAAGTCGGCTTGAACCCGGAGTATCAGATGCCGGGGCTTCCGACAGGCTGCCTGAAAAAGCATCTTCTGTGATCGTGGTGCGAGTATGCATAAAGTGCGGCATAGTGGAAACGAGCGGCGAGAGAGCCCATGGCTTGGTTGGAGACGTCAAGTCATGTTCAAGGGTAGGGTCGATATATCTGTTTCCCAATATTAGGCCCCTATTTCATATGTATGGACGGTAAAAACTCACTGCATGAATTTCAATGCGGCGCCTGAGCCCCATGGTAAACTCAAGGACCTCTCAAAGGTATTTCCAAATAAAATGTCGTCTGCAGAGTGCGGAGACAAGAACCTGCCTAGCATGATCAAGTCTCATTTCACCTCATTTCTGGGAGAAAAAAGGCTAGTGCCTCACCTCGAACCTGAATGCTCCAAGTAATTCCCTGTCTATCCGCCCTTGAGAAATATTCCGAATCTTTGACTTCTCCCGTGGTTGGATCGACAAGCCCCTTGATATTGATTACCATCTCGCCCTCGAAAGCGTCTGACACGAGGCTGTATGGTTTATCCGTGTTGACCAATGGCGTAATAGGCTGCAGAGCATCTAGAGACGTCCCAGCTAAAATTTGAAGACGCGGGGCCATGGCGAGATAGTTGCAACACGATGCAGGTTGGCCGAGACAAAGCAAAGGCTATCGCGGAACGAATCAAATTGATGTAGACCAGCTACCCGCGAATAAATGATCGAGCGAGATAGAAATAAAAAGAAGGCGGCGGCGATTTGGCGTTCCACGCCGAGTGTGCGCAGTCAACAAGTTGAGAGACCATGACGGTGATGACGTAACGGCACCCTCATTCGTAAAGGGTCAGCAGGACGAAACCCACTATCTCTCAGATTGGCTCACGGTCTATGCATCACAAACACAGAGCGGACAGGTTCATAGGATTCCCAAGATACATATCGTCTCGACTTGGTGATCTCTGAGGAGACGTTTTGGCGGCCATCGCGACACTCGTCTGGAAGCCTTGGCTCCACTTCTGTTCAACCCGTTGGCCCCGTTCCGTCCTAATTATCCGTCTGCGGGGATTAGCTGCCAGATTTCTTCCATCTCACAGAGCTCATACCACGCCACTCCACGATCATCCATTCGGATTCGCGTCACGGATTTTAACGCGCGCTTCCAAATCACCAGAATCTGGACCTTGATATCCTAATCGTATAGCATCCGGTGACCATGTCTGCACTTATATCACCAATAGCAGTAAATTCTATCAATGCAAGGCAACTTGAAGAAAAGTGGAGGGGCTGCTCTGTGCTCAATATACTACACCGGCTCTTATGTCGTCACTTCAATTTCACGATCCACGATCCCCGATCAGGGCACCTCGCATCGCTTTTGCATTCCGTGGTCGGGAAGTGTGGGAATGGTATGACGCGATGTAACCCATTCATCGGCAGACATGGGAGCACCCCAAGATGCTCGCTTCTTTAAAGGCCTCACCGTTCAGCGAGCTCACACTTTCACGCGGGTTTGCCATCAATCGTTCCGACTGTCTGAGTACAACGAATGAATGTAGAAAAAAAAGCCCTTGATCCCAAAAACCTTTCCTCTCCGGGTTGCGGAGTGTGGAACGGAAGTTAGGGCTCCGTTGGAATCCTTTCAGTCTCGGGGTCAAGCGCCAACTCAGGAATCGGTTCTTCAGCAACGGGTGCCCTATAGGACCTCGCCGTATTCCACATCTTGTCAGGGAGCCAATTTTTTTCGTATGGCACCTGTGGAATGGTCGGCGTTGCCATCGTCAAGCAGATCAAAGGAGACTCGCCCTTTCCATGGTCAACGTAGCCCCACCAGTATCCCCACCATTACTGTCCTTCGTCATGCCAGAGATGTAAAAGTCGACGGGCGATCCGTCATTAACGATGAACAATCTCACAACAGACTAATCAGATCAATCCGGGACAAGCGCCACACACAGGGACAACTCACTGGATAATCACATACTTTGCTACGCCGTCCTCTTTACCCCATGTAATCTCTGTGGGGCTGACGACGGTATCTTCAGGCAAATCAGAGTCGGGGTCGACAACGATCCTCGCAGCCGGCGTGAGAAGGCCAAACTCGACCCAGTTCGCGCTTCAGACAGAAAATGTCGCCGGGGTCTGGTGCTTCTGCCGGTGGGTCGTGATGTAGGTGAACGCGTCCTCGATGTCATTCGCTCGGATGGAAATATCCCCGCTGTCCGCCTCGCGTATGAGGTTCCAGATTTCCATTGTCTGGAAAGACATAACCTCTTTATGCCCGGTCTTTGTCCAGGCGATATAGCCGTCATACGTTGGGTCGTCGCGCAGACTCTTGGCCAGGCTGGGATCGCCGCCATGTACAGACAAGGTGTATTGCATGTATTTCTGGAACATCTTGTACTGCTCCTCTTTCTTGACCGATTTGTCGTACTCGCCACCGGAAGGGATGCCGTGGAAGGCAGCTTTTGACATCTTTCGCCCATTGATCGTGACCTTGTCGTTCGAGTTTTCTGCCCATGCGGCCTGCAGGCAGATGTCAGCGGGGGGGGGTTTCATACTTTTTTAAAAACGATTCAATAAACGTACAAGCTGGGACCGAGCTCCATAGGTTGTGCCGGTAATGTAGTCTCTGAGAACCTCTTTGCTGGGGTTTTCGGGAAAGGGAGACACTAGCTTGGGCAGCCACTGGTGGAGACTGTTCTCGTTCAGCATACCGATAAAGCCCCTGAGAGAAGCATCATAGTTAACTGCGATGAAATTGTCAGAGGCGAATTGTTCGTCGTTGCAGAATGTCCTGCTGAGAATAGACGGGAGAGGCGTCCGCCCGATATAGCCAGGAAACGGGTGGCGAGGCCGGGATCGTTTTGTAACGCTTGGACAACCTCATTTTCTGAGCGATAGGTCATAAACGATTTGTCCACAACCCTAACGTCCCGAGTGACGCCAACTAGATATGGAACTTGGTAGTGGACACCATCTGGAGCGGAAGGCGAGAGTCGCGCGCACCGTACACAAGTAGAGGTAAGTAACGTACTGATCTCAACGACGCGAGTGTGCAACTCAGGATCAACGTCGATAACTTGGCGGAATCGCCCAACGGTATGCGTGGCCTATGATTATACATGCACCCCGTCAGTTGTCTCCCGATGCAGCCAACTGGCAAAAGTGGAATTTCTTGCCGCTGTGACGTCCCCCGAGGTGAGGGTGGTGAGGTCAATGCCATATCCTAACCAGGAGAGAGGGGGGAACTCGGGATAATTTGAAGTCATTGAATTGAGCCTGTTTCAACCCCTCTTGAGCCTTACATACTATGGGTGGGTGAAACCGCAGTCGTCCCCAAGAACTACTCCCTCCACAGTCCATGGCATGTCCGAGATGCCCCAAGTGTTTTCCCCACGACTGTCGACGTACCCACTTGCAGTGTCTCCGTTCTAACTCCATCCAACCTTCTGGCTCGCTCCATCCCACGTCGACTTCGATGAAAACACTCCAAGGATGCCGGCATGACCACAGAGACCAATATAAAGCTCGTCAGGATACCATCCTGAGCCTCACCCCCCAACTCCGAGTCCACGATGAGAATCACTCCTGCGCCTTAAGCTTATCTCTACCCCTCCTCGCGATCGCCTCTCCCCTCGCTCCAGCCCCCTTACCAGGCTACCTGAACGCCCAAAACACGTTCTACCGCGCCGTCACCGGCAAGGAGCTGGAAGAAGTCGCGACTATCTATCGCGTCGGACAATCCCCGACGAAACACAGCACCGTCGTGGGGGACTTTTCTTATGGGGGTGGGCTGTATGTTTTCAAGGTGGGCGTGCTGTTCCCGTTCCCAGTCGTGCCACTCGCACTCAAGATAATACAAACATAGGAAATGAGCGAGGCGATCCAGTGGGGGACCTGTTGGTCTAAACCGTTGAAGACGAACTGGTATCTCATCACTTTCCGGTACACTCCCAACTCGCGGTTGACGACGCGGACGTGAGTCCAACTGGAAAAGGCCTAGTAGTATAACCTTACGATTCTCTCGCTCGCCCATGTTTAGATTCGGAGAACCAGACGCAACCTGGAAATAGGCAAGATCTCATTCCCAATACAATTTTTTCTCGCTTCTGACCATTCACTTGCAGTTCGTGAACGACAACTACATCAGACAAAGCCCGAACTATTACGACGCTATCGAAGGACCTATCTCCCGTGGCAGTGAGTCTGCATCCATGTTTTCCCCATCAGAGCCTCAAATACTGACTCCGCATGACAGGGGGTGCACGCCTAGAAGCATACGTCAACAGTCTCGGCACCATGGTCTGGCAGGCGGCTTTTGTCGGCCAAAACGGGTTACGCACACTAGTCGTCGAAGCGATGACTCAGTACGACTGGAAGGGTAACGTCAGAGAGTGCTGCTATCAATGCAACATACAGTTCATGCCGGACCAGAGCTCGGTGGGGAGTCCGTGGGCGGCCTTCGAAAACGACTTGCAGGAGGTTGTGTACTGAGGGTTGAGTATTACTATCTGGGTGTTCGCATGCTCAAAAAAGGTTTCATGTAATCATCTGTGGCTATTCACAAAGTCGGTGTATTCGTCTTATACGTTTTGCAGTTTATCAAGAGTTGAGTTTTGTCGTTGCAACCCCGCGAACCCCGAATGAGTGAAAACAATGAAAAACATTTACCAACCAGAAATATTAATCTGACTGCAACTTCACCCTCATCGTCGTTGAGTACATTTTTCCCTCAGGTCTGCCTCGATGACTGAATTTTCGACTCGGATCTTTCCAAAGACATCCCCCCACCTGTACCAGGGCCGATCTCCTGATTCGCGGCCACCTCTGAATCAGACCTGTCCCATGATTCACCGACCGACATGATGTTGCCACCTGGCTCGCATTCCCAGTTCTCGAAGGCTGCCCCAACCCCGTGCCGCAAGTTCGCATCTTTTTGGAAGGGGAATGTTCGTTGCTTCGGAGCGTCCTGCCTCGATTCTAGAATGAACGAGGGGAGGGGGCTGTCAACTGATCAGCTATGATCAAGGATGGGGGATTTTTCCGACATCAATGTCCGTTCTAGCGCCTTGACGTTACACATGTCCGTCCTTGTGATTGGCCCCATGCCTTCTCAACCAAATTTACTCTCTATGGAAACCTTCCTTGAGCGATATAAAGCTTCCCAGGATACCCGCCTCTACCCACCAACTCCACGATGAGAATCAGCATCTTCTCCTGCGCCTTAAGTTTGTCTCTACCCCTCCTCGCGGCCGCCTGTCCCCTTCCTCTAGCCTCCTTACCAACCTACCTGAACGCCCCCAACATATTCTACCGCGCCGTCACCGGCAGAGAGTTGCAAGAAGTCACGACTATCTATCGTGTCGGACAATCCCCGACGAGACACGCCACCATCCCGGGGGACTTTTCTTTTGCGGGTGGACTGTATGTTTTCAGAGTGGGTGTGCTGTTCCCGCTCCCGGTCCTGCCACTCGTACTCAAGATAATATAAACATAGGACATGAGCGAAGCGATCCAATGGGGGACTTGTTGGTCTGCACCGTTACAGACGAACTGGTATCTCATCACTTTCCGGTACACTCCCAACTCCCAGTTGACGACACGGACGTGAGTTCAGCTGAAAAGAAAGCCCAGTAATATGCCCTTACGATTCTCTCACCCATGTTTAGATTCAGAGAACCAGATGCAACCTGGAGACAGGCAAGATCTCATTCTTAAGACACTTTTATCTTTCTTCCGACCATTCACTTACAGTTCGTGAACGACAACTACGTCAGACAAGGCCCGCACTTCGATGCTATCGAAGGTCCTATCTCTCGTGGCAGTGAGTCCGCTTCTTCCCATCATCAAAGTTCTCGAAGCCCTCAAATACTGACTCCGCGTGGCAGGTGGTACAAACCTGCAACCATATGTCACCACCCTCGGGACCATGGTCTGGCAGGCGGCTTTCGTCGGCCAAGGGGGGTTACGCACGCTGATCGTCGACAGGATGACTCTGTACGACTGGAGGGGTAACGTCAGAGAGTGCTGCCGTAACTGCAATATACAGTTCATGCCGGACCAGAGCTCGGCGGCCAATCCGTGGGCGGTGTTCGAGAACGACTCGCAGGAGGTTGTGAACTGAGGGTCGAGTCTCGGGTGTTCGTCCATGAGTCGTTTTCAAGAAGGCAGCTATGCAAAAGTCAGTGTACAGTATCCGTTTTTTACCTTGCAATTGTGTATCAAGACTCAAGAGTTTACTTCCGTTGTCCCAAAACCCCATGGTTGACGCATGAGAAGCGGTGGTTGCAAAATTACCACTTCAAAGATATTATAAAGATATAAGTCGAGATGAATGATTCTTCGAGGTTGGAAGATATATACAGGCTTCACGATGTAGGGATATAAGATGTTAACATTACCTGAGTGCACGGCAAGTTGATGAGTGAAGACAGTGAAAAACATCCCCAACTAGGAATTTGCCAATTCCACCGCCAGGGTGCTCGCTGGTTCCGCTTCGACAACTCAATTCTCGACTCGGATTCTTCCTACCAGGTCCACCCCAGATTCACTGCCCCGAATCGAATCAGTCGCATGATTCGTCAACCTACAAACATGACTGATGTTGCCTGGCTCGGCGGCATGGGAAGTTCCCAGTTCCCGAAGACTTCTTGTTGAACAACTTCTCAACCTCGTGACGCAAGTCCGCATCTTTTTAAACTGTGAAAGGCGGAATGTCTTGCTGAGATTCTAGAATGAGCGGAGAGAAGGGGGCTGTCAACTTGATCAGCTGTGGTCAGGGATATTTCGTCCGTTCCAGCTGACTTCACACTCGTCCATCCTTGTGATTGGCTCCAAACCATCTTACCCTCGATGGGAGGCCTTCCTTGAGCTTGAGGAATATAAAGATCCCCAGGATACCCTCCTTAACCCCCCAACTTCGTTTCACCATGAGAATCAGCATCCTCTCCTGCGCCTTAAGCTTGTCTCTCTCGGCGCTCCTCACGACCGCCTCTCCCCTCTCTCCGACCTCCGTACCAACCTACCTAAACCGCCCCAACGTATTCTACCGCCCCGTCGTGCGCACGCAGGAGAAGGAAGAAGTTTACTCCATCTATCGTATCGGACAATCCCCGACGAAACACACCGACTAGTGGACCGACTTTTCTTATGAGGGTGGGCTGTACGTTTTCTCGGTGGGTGTGCTGTTCTCGTTCCCGGTTCCCCCACGACCACTCAAGATGATATAAACATAGGACATGGACGAAGCGATCAGTTGGGGGACCTGTCGGTCATCGAATAGCTGGTGGTATCTCATCACTCTCTGGTACATTCCCAACACCCTGTTGAAAACCCGGACATGAGTTGATCAGCTTTTTAAAAAAAGCCTAGTTTGAATGTTGGCTCTTGACGATTCTCCCTCCCTCGCCCACTGTGTTCAGATTTAGACAACCAGATGCAGCCTGGAACCAGGCAAGATCTCATTCCAATATTAATACGCCTTTTTTTCTTTCTTCTAACCATTCGTTTAACAGTTCGTGGAATCCAACTACGCGGGACCAGGAGGCCCGCACTACGACGCTATCGAAGGTCCCATCGCTATTGGCGTCTGCGCCTTCCCACGTCAATGCTCCCTCCAGCACTGAACTCCGCGTGGCAGCCGGTACAAGTATGACAGCATTCGTCAGCCTTGGCACCATGGTCTGGCAGGCGGGTTTCGTCGGCCCAGACGGGTTGCGCATGCTGACCGTCGTCAACATGTCTGTGTACCAAGACTACCCGCGCAGCAGACCGTGCTGCAACGGTTGCAACATACGGCTCATGCCGGACCAGAGCT
>Ga0307516_10004551_pt1 | contig 17052 bp, 24 predicted proteins | sample 19_EM_MG_FD_203310 | JGI IMG/M metagenome (GOLD analysis project Ga0307516, IMG submission 203310) | Populus trichocarpa ectomycorrhiza microbial communities from riparian zone in the Pacific Northwest, United States - 19_EM | ecosystem: Host-associated > Plants > Roots > Unclassified | place...
GCGTGAACCGGAAGGTTCTGTCCCGCCACCAACGCCGAACGGTTCTGGAGGTAGTGAGTACTCGAGGTTCGGATTTTACAGCTGTCGTGATCACGGCAGGGACCCGCCACGTCCAGGGGACATAAGTTGAGTGGCTAATAGAATGATCCTTTTATCGTAGCAGAGGGGATGCGTGGGTCCTTAGCAGCAGAATTCAGCCACCACTGGTCCAAGTCTGTAACCGTTCCTTTCTCCACATATCCATCGTCTTCCAACTTTTGCATGACTACCTCGCACCACCATCGACAACCCATTCCCTGGTCGTTGAACCTATAGCGTGTAAGCCCCTCGGAAGTGAGCTTGTCAACCAACCCCTGAACGGTGATCTGACTGGAGCTCTGAACCGTGTATTCACGAGTAAGGAGGCACCCATCCGAACCAGCGGGCCACAAGGTGGCTTGGGTGCTGGCCATCAGGATCCCAGTATTTCCGTCCAATCCGCCAGGAGTCATATCCAGGGCCGTGGTCTGAGCGGGGAATTCCCGAAGGTGGAGGGAAAGGTGCCAATGGAAATACACGGCCAGTTCACTCCCACCGTCAAACGTAGTGGGATATTCGGCCGCGGTTCCAGTGACAATGGCTTTCGTTACCGTGGCGTCTGAATGACCCTTGTCCAGTTTCACCCAGAGTGTCTTGTCGAACATCGGTGTTTATCGTCCTGTAAAGCAGATCGACAGATGTCGATAATTGGAGTGTGGAAGATACTAGGTTGCGTACCACTACTGACAGGCGAGGACACTGGAGTGATTGAAAGGTTTAGTCTGAGCCTGTGAGGGTAGGACGGCAGTGGCCGCGAAGCGTAGCGTGTCTTGTTTACGTCTGTCTGTCCCGACCAAACAATGGTTCCCAACTCACACTGACAGGGTATTGACGCCAGCCCTGCTCTTAACAATGTCCGCGGAACCCGTAGGGTTAAGACGGTAGGGGGTGATTGATGGTATACCATGTCCTGGTATCTTGTCTAACACGTCCTGCAGCATGGGCCAGAGTCGGCGTTTGCCTCCATCCCACCTTGATCCTTGTCTCGCAAAGGACCGCAGCGTGACTGTTGCCTCCCAGTAGTTCGCGGCGCTCCGGGGCGGCTGTTTTCCTTGGTTGTGGTGAACGAAGTGGGACTGCCGCGGTCCCAAGATCTCGTGATTTGTGCCTTTGGGGTCTACGCTGAACGCTACCCCCCACCCTGCCCTCCTAGCGGTTTTGGGTGAAGCTGCCGGACTAAATGTGTGGCGTGGCCCAATTCGCGGACGCGAATAAGTGGCTAGTGCTAAGGTCCGTGCTTCAGCCGCTGGTTTGGGTACTTTGGAGAACCCCCACGTTACAAACAGGTCAGAGTAATCGATCACATCCGTGGAGACAAGCACCGGGCCAAACACGCTACGAATTGTGGTCTCGCGTCTCCAATCACCAAAATCCACCCCATGTCTCACCCTGGGTCCGGGGGTCCGGGAGAGTACTCTATCGGATCTACAAATAACCACCACTGGACACTGTCTCGTCGATACCAGATCCGCCCGCGCCGAAGTCGTCCCAATCGATCCGGAAGCTCGGCTGTGCTGCTCGTGGAAAGCGAAACCGGACCCATCACTGGAGGTTCCGTTCGTCTCGTCTCGTCTCGGGGGACGTTCCTTTAGCGAATACGGTGGAGGCCTCCCTCGATGCTGTCATCAAACAAAAGCAGACTATTACACCTTCGCCCCAATCGGTGAGGGGTGCCGGTACTGGCTCTCTGTGCTCTCCAAAGTCCTGGTAAGAGGGGAGATAATCAGTGAGGAGTCGCCCGACACACCACCCACGCGACTCGCAAACACTGGCCGATCGGGACCCCTCCAGTCCCTCGGCCTGTGGTTCAAGGGAAATTTCACGGTGACTATCATTTTACCATACGCGAGCGCGCCGGTCCGCCGTACCACCTACCTTGCGGACAGTTCTAATCCTCGGCTCCGCAGGGATCACAAGTCTCTCCACGGTCTCGTGCCGTTATCCCAGTGTTCGGTTGAGTCGGATACGCTGGCCCTGCTTACATCAGGAATTCACAAAAATGCGGATCGTGCTTGACTGCTTGCCCCGCCATTTTTGCCGGGGAAAATGCGGTAAATTTTGCTTCTATGCTTTACAAGTGTCATGCTTTTGACGCTTTACGTGCTAATTCGTGCTGGGCGTGCTGATTCCAGCACAATCAGCATTTTTGTATATTTCCTGATGCTATAACCACATCGCTTGTGTCACTCTGGCCACTCTTTCATGAAAGGGCATGATGGATGGGTCGTAAAGGTCATGTAACATAGGCTAGATACGTGAAATGCACAAGCCTAAAAACTTCTCTATGTCACGATAAACGTTGTGGGGGTTCACAAAACAGCCACTGGTATTTTACACCACACGCCAACTCAAAAGATCGTCGTCAATGCATCTCCATCTCCATAACCAGCCTCCATAGACGTGAGTGCCTTCACGCCCGGCCCATTCTTTCCGAACGTAAATCCAACCCAGACTCCTCTTCCGAATTGCTCCTCCTTTTCCTTGACCTTCTCCACGTTCCTCTGCTTCTCCTTCACCTCTGCATACTTAGCCATGTCTTCTGGAGAGGTAAAGTCGTCGTAGTAGCCCGTATCTATTTCAGAATCCAGGGCGGGGACGAAAGGCGCCTTGACAGAGCGCAGGTCTTTCCACCTCGCGCCTTTGAAGAAAGGGTGGGCTGAGACCTGGTTGAGCCCGGAGAAGCGGACGCTGGCGTGAGCAATCAACCTACCGAGGGTGCGGAAGGTATCAGCGGATCAGCTGGAATCAAAGAGGGTAATGACGCAGACCTTGTGATGGCGTCCCAAGCAATATCTGAAAGATTGAAAATCAAATCCTCAGGCCTATCGTACTCAGGCCTCCTCAACACCTTCGTCCAGTTCTTGAGGTTCGTCCAGGTCTCTTCAGGAGTGCTTCCGCTGAAGGGGGGGAAACCAGCCAAGAACTCGAATAGAATGCATCCCAAGCTCCAGTAATCGACAGAGTATGAGTATGGCTTGGCTCGCAATACTTCGGGTGCCATATAATCAGGAGAGCCGACGATTGAGTCGGCATAACGGGGATCGGCGTTACGGATGGATCGGTAGATGGACCTCCTTTCGAGAGTGGAACGATGGACGACTTCGTTATCTTTGACTTTGTCGAGCTGAGGGAACGATCAGTCTTCTCTTCGACACCGTAAGCAATGTGAACATATTAACCCTGCCCTTCAACGACTCTATTCGCTGTGGGTTGAGAGCACCGGTAGCAAGGCCGAAGTCGGTAAGCTTGACGTGCCCCGTTCCGTCAACGAGAAAGTTCTGAGGTGGTGTCAGTCAATCGACCTGACGTCAGGAAAGGGTATCTCACTTCGGGCTTAAGATCGCGGTGAATATACCCAAGTTTGTGGAGCTCGGTGACCCCAGCAAACATCTCGCTGATATAGAACCTTGCATGTTCCTCTTTCAAGACCCCGGAGTTGTTGAGTAGTGTCCGGAAGTCACCCCCGGGCACGTACTCCATGGCAAGATAGACGTATTGAGGATCCTGGAAGGCGTACAACAGGCGAACCAACCATGGTGTCTTGGTGGCTGTCAGGATGTCACGTTCGACAAGAACGTGCCGGATCTATACCACGGTTATAAATGGAGCGGACGCTGATCCAACCGGCCCATACGAACCTCGTCCATCTTGAACAATGTGCGCTTGCGCATCTTCTTCAACGCACAAACTTCCCCGGTTTCCTGTTTACGGGCGAGGTAGACCTCTCCGTAACCTCCCTGCCCAACCTGAGCGATGATGTGGAATTGCTCTACCCTCAGCTTGGTTCTCCTGCGACGCAGCAGCACGCGTTCACGTCCACAGTACGACTTGAATTCCTTGGCATGCTCGGCCGACGATAGTTTTCGTGAAGCGGTATCCGCGTCAAACTTTGTCCTGCGTTCCCTCCTTGACGCGATGTAACCCAAAAGTTGAAAATAATAGTCGAGGAAATCTACGATGGGTCATCAATGATCAGCGATCAAAACTCAGGGAGGTTGGGAACGCGGGGTAAGTTCTCGCACAACACGCACATAGTTGAGCAACGGTAGATTTGCGTCTAATCTCTGGGTTATCCACTAATTCCCTCTCCCACACCTTGAGGGGTCCGACCTTGAGGGTGGTGTTGCCTCTGGCGGTGTCCATCGCGATATCATTGTTGACGGTGTAGCCCTTTGCGGTGTCCATGCGGATATCGGGGAGCCCTCCTATCGTCCCTCTGGCAGTGTCCATGTGGACATCGTTGTATCGGTAGTAGTCCTGATCGCCCCTAGTCTCGGGCAACCCAGAAATTCCCTGTCTCGTTGCCATAGCAAGACAGGCGATGATCGTCGTGAACCGGAGCAAGAACCAGGATCCTAAGAGGGGTGAAAGGATGCAAAAGAAAAGAAGAAGAAGAAAGCAAGCTGGGTGTGCTGTCGTGGCAGAGGGGGTATCGGGCTCCGACCAGCTCAAAGATCGAGGGTGAGCTCTGCGATTGTCTGATCGAGATCGACCCTCACCGACCCCGTGCCAAGTTCAACATTCCAGCTTGCAACCCGCCTCTCACGTGGGCAAATTTTGGGTGTGCAACCAAGGCTTGTACCTTGGGCATTGCCTTGAAGAGACTGACTTCGAGTCGGTGGGGCTCTCGACGCCTCGTAGTCACGTTCTTGTGAGCGCACATCACTAGTATACAGGAGCTACATTCCCATGGCACGACTACTATAGTATCCCTTGGACGCACCCGCCGGTAAGCCTCTCTCTTATTTACCTGCTGTTTGATTGGCCTCAGCCATTTACCAGCCGATACGTTTCGTTTCGCTTTAGATAGTCCTTCACTGGAGTGTAATGGTTTCTGTTTTGGTAACTCGAGCGGATCCACTTAAGAATGTCCTCCTGACACGCGTGTGAGGTCACCGACCCCCCCCTCGAGAGGCGGCACAAACCGCCCGCGACATTCTCCCTCCTCCCCGGCTATGCAGAACTCGCCAGCGATATCTACTCCAGACACCAAACAGGGATGGAATGTAACTCTTACGCGGGCTCTACGGCCTCCCTACGTAACATGGCAGAGAGGCCGGAGGTGTGAGGAGCCCTTTTCGGCGAATCGCCATGCGTTGAATGTATTTCTGGCATTCCTTCACCACCAGTAATCTTAACTTCGCAGTGAGCATTTGGAGCAATCGGCTTCGCCGTCACTCCCATCCCAGTGTCACGCAGCCGGGGGTTCCGCGGCCCCAATAACCGCCTCCCTTCCGCGTCAGATCAAGGGGGCTATCCTGGCCCGCCCAGCTGTCGAAGATGCAGAGCGAGGTCGGCCCTCATTTTGGTTTCGGGGGGCGATGTACAGGTATCTTGATCGGTCCGCTCAACCGTTCGGTTCCCGAGCCGACTCCTTGCGGGGATGTATGCCCGGGTACGACCCCGAGTAAACAGTCTGCAGGATGACAGGGACACCAGGTTGCCGCCCGGCAACCGGCCTTAGGAGATCCTGTAGTCTTGAGACCTCTGCCCACCCCCTGTACTCCACACTCGTGAGGTTGTTGGAGATGAAGAGCAAGGCGAAGCTCGCGCGACCCCGGGAACCCTCCCCCTTTGATTTTGGATAGGCCGGTTTACAGAAATGTCAGGGACCGAGAAAATAGATTCTGGGGGTTTGTTGGCCTGGGTCCAGATACGGTGGCTCCAGAACGCTTGGACCGACATTCGAGTGAGATAGGGTGAAGATAAGGACGTAGGGCTGAACGTGGGCAGCACTACCCTCGGGTTGCACTGATATACGACTGAGACCCATCGTGATAGATACGGTATGAACTACGAATAATAGGGTTTTAGGCATCGCTCGATTGGTTCTTAGGAAACAGTTCACCCAGAGGGACGGGATTGGACGGGACAGTTGAGCACCCGGGATCCTTCTCCACGCCATCATTCCGCCCTCCTTCTCAAGTCACCATTCCGAGATTGAGGGCGTTTCTCCAAAAGCAGCTCGAATACACGTCGTGAGGCGATCCTCTTCTCGAACGAGGTGCTGGGTGGGCAGGGGTCCTACAGCGAGGACGCGGTGGGAGGCGTCGTTGGAGTGTGGCTTGATGAAGATGTGTCACAGGTTATCAGGAATCATTTTCGAGACCTTTTGGTCGATGGGATCCCCGTAGGAGATCGGGTCGGGTCGATAGACGGCCAGGTCCCCCGAGCTCGTCGTATGGTGCCAAAGTTGGCGCTCTTTGTAGGAGCCCTTGGACCGGTCAATGGCGACCACGGAAAAAAGTCAGCTTGTGGACCTCCAGAAGTACGACCCACATACTCGAAGGATTTCCGATACGGGACCACAGCTTCATGTAAAACGCCTCGCCACAGACTCCGCCAAACCGCTTGAGGTGGTTAAAATGATGAGACGTCGCGCTAACAATGAAGAAGGGTTGGGATACTTGAAGACGCTTGGAGGCTCCAAAAGAAGCTGACTTGTGTCAATGGGAGCCCAAATCCGTCTAAAGACATCGTCAATCCGCCAGGGATCATTGTAAATCCATTCAGTATCATCACTAACCCATTCAGGATCGCAGCCAATCCGTTCAGGATCATTGTCGGATGAGAACTCAAATGCGTGATACGCCGGGGGTTGTTGGGATCGGCAGGGGAGACCGACCTTGGCGTAAGAGGTTCGTGTACCATCTATAAACCTGTAACGCCGTTTGGAACCCGAGAGCAAGGCGGCGTATGAAATGGCAAAGCAAAGGCAAATAAACGGACTTTCCTGATTGAATGTTAGATTCTGCGGACGATGGGGAGAGAAGGGGCAGGCCGGCGCCAGGTTGTCCGGTGACCATAAATGCACCCATCCCACCTTTGTTGGCCAATAGGGGGTCGCGCAAGATGACGCGGCATTGTCTCTTGATCCACTACAACCACTCCGAGAACTCCAGAAACATATTCCCTGGATCTACCCCAATCGAGAGGACAGGGTGCGGGGGCCCACATGGCCAACCAAATCTGGTCAAGCTCTCTCCTTCTCTCAAGGATGTCGTCAAGTAGGTTCCTTCCTAGGGAGAGAAGTGAGTGACGTAGAGCATGCGCCAGCTAATGGGAGCAGCTCCTGAGTTTTCCTTCATCTCTATCTTGGAAGAACTGACTAAAACTTCAGCACAAGATCGTCACCTCTTCAACGGAAAAACACTTCATTCGGTGATTCAGTGTTCAGAACGCCCAATATCCACGACGATCGCGAGTGAGATGTTGAGGTTGCGTGACGCGACGTGACACGTGATCTCCCACCACACCCGCCACCACTACGATAATGACCACCGCGTCCTACCGACCACAGATCGACCTCGCCGCCATCCTCGCGGCTCAGAATCCCCAGATAGACTTGAGATTGGATGAATATGAACGCTCGACGCGTTCGTTTATGAACTTGGTCGCGAACTACACAAAGAAGACGACGGCCTCGGTCGTGGAGAAGACAGAAACGTACAATGCCGAGAAAACACGCATGACTGAGAAGATCCAGAGCACGAAGGCCGAGATCAATCAATGCAAAGAGGCGGAGATTGAGCTTGTGCAAGGTAATTCCCTCCGAGCGGGCCCTCTCAGCTGCAACTCTGAATTTTGGTTTCCCCAGTCTTGGGACAGGAGCAAGAAGAGCGAAAGCAGATGGAGACTGCCGTGAACGCATTAAAACGGCGGCTTGCTTCCATCAAGGAGAAGTGCGCATCCGTGGATACGGAAATTGAACAGTATAGATCCATGGTTGCCACACTGGAGCGAGGTAAGTGACTGCTATGCACGCGCTACGACCCCCCCGGTTTACGAGGTTACAAGAGAAAGAACGTGAGGAAAACCTCCTACGCAGTCGCGGTCAGGAAGTGCATTATAAACTTCGAGCGTGCGAGGAGATGTTGCACGGTGTCATCGAGGGCGTCGCAGATGACCAGGTCCTCGTTCGCTTCACTCACATCGATCCGTCAGACTTGGACCGTGAATTTAGCTTCGTCATCGATGTCTCGAACAAGGCGTACAAAGGTGGGGTAGCGTCGGACAAGTTCTCTTACGCCAACTGACGCACCCTTAGTTCCAACGAGTACCCCGTTCTTACCAACTCTCCCAATCCTGGTTGACGAACTCAACCGGACAAGAGACCTCTATAACTTTATCAAACAGGTCTGGGGAGCCTTTTATGAACTTACAAAGCAACGGTGACAGGCCGTTTCCTTTCCTCGTCTTGTGTACGACCAGTTGTGGACAGTGTCATGCGGAATCGTAAATCGGTGTAATCATAAATATCTCCAGGAAACTAAATATCTCCGGGACAGTAGTTCCTGTGTGTCGTCAAGCACCATCGTGGCCTGCAAAGGGGTGAGAGATAGCAGAGAGGACAATCGAAAACGACACGCACCCGATTCTTGGGTCCAATCGTCATGCTTCTTGATGTCAGCCTGTGTGACGGTGGGTCGAACACTAGCCAGACTCTTGACGAAGTCGGCCATTCGCAATGGTGGTTCGTGAAGTTCGTCACCCTCAACCTCGGCCCATGTCCTCTCAATGGCGGCGGGGTCACCAGGTGAACAAGGCGTCCATTTCATCTTTCCATCCGAACGAACCTCCTTAAAGTGGGTAGCGGACATAACTTTGCGGACAGGTTGCATGAGAGCATCTCGGACGATAATCGCGATATCAGAACCAGAGTACCTTCAAAAAATGAGATGAGGGAAGTAAAGGTGATTGAAAGGGCGTACCCTTCCGTCTGCTCAGCCAAGTCTCTATAGTCCTTCAGTGTCAACTCGCAGGGGGTATTGCCAACGTGAAGCTCGAACATTCGTTTCCGCGCGTCGACGCCAGGGAGTGGGATATAGATACGTTTCTCAAACCTAGACGTGGGCGAATTAGCGTGCAGGTCGCCGAACATTCATCCTAATCTACCTTCGCTTAATGGCATTGTCCAAAACCCACGGGATGTTCGTGGCCCCAAGGACGAGCACACCAGTGTCGTCGTGACCGACACCATTCATCTGTACCAAAAACTCCGTCTTGATGCGTCTCGAACCCTCGGACTCGCCCTCTCCACGGGACCCGGCGAGGGAATCGACCTCATCGATGAAGATGATGGCTGGTTTGCTTTCTCTCGCCATCTCGAATAGTTGTCGCACAAGTCTAGGGTAGTGGCGTCACCGGCTTGGATCGGTGAAACTGACGTACGGAGATACTTACCGTTCCGAATCACCCTGCCATTTGCTGACCAGATCCGAAGAACTTACACTGAAGAAGGTACCCTTTGCTTCTGTCGCGACGGCTTTGGCGAGATAAGACTTTCCAGTTCCTGGTGGACCGTATAGCAAAATACCCCTCCACGGCGTCCGCTTGCCGGTGAACAGATGGGGGAACTTTATGGGAAGAATGACGGCCTCCTTCAATGACTCCTTGGCGACCTCCAAACCGGCAACATCGTCCCACTTGACATCAGGTTTGTCCACAATGATCGCGTTGGCCAGACCAGCACGAAGCTTCTTGACCTCTGGGTCGTGTTCATCATCGTCTTCCTTCCTACAGGAACGACAGAATGAACTGGGGCATACAGGAAACACAGACCGAGTGGTTTACTTTTTTCCCGCTGCGCCGGAGCCACCGTTAACCACCCCGTTCGCCCCCACCGCACTCTTCTTTGACTTTTCGCCTGTCGTTAGGTGCTGCTTCAAGGTCTCAGCCCTCGTCAGATACTCGTTGATCTTTTGTCGAATCAGCTGTTTGGACTTGTCGTTCTTCTCATCTGGATGATCGGGATGTAATTCGGGATGAAAGCAGGGGGAATCACCCACGGAAAGTCGAAGTTGGCAAGTCATCAGCGTTTTGGATCGGGCCCCGGAGGGGTGAATGAGAGGACGTTACATTTGAGAGCGAGCATGAAATAGTCCAGCGAGTTCTGGTATTGCCGGTATGCTTCCGCATAGTTCTGCTTGACATCCTCGTCGATGGCCCGCTGCACGATTTCGATAGCGCGCTATCCAAAGGACCCAGCGGTCAGTCGTAGCCGCGGACAGGGTCGTGGTGTGCACGCACATCCAAGTTGTTAGACATCGGGCCAGAGTGAGTTGAGAAGAGGCGCTCGACTGGCGGATCGACTCGCAGCCAAGTTAACTTCCGGTAATCTCTCACGCCCAGCACAAGAGGGACACCACGGACGTTTATTCAACCGCATTATGTATCTGTACAAATAGAGATGCACACGTATCACCGATGCGAGACACTGGATAGAATAGACTGCCAAGCCACAAATGCGGGCCTGGGGGCAAAGTCCCACTACACCCACACATGCAAAACGGGGGGGAAAAGAAAAGAGCTCAATGGCACACTGGTAAGAAGTAAGAATTGAGGAAGATAAAGCACCGTAAGAAAACGCTAGCCAGAATGAGAGCCAACGATGGATCTGACGTTGACATGAACGTGCTTGGGGTTCTCCATGAGATGACAAACTTCGATGCCTTCTATCCATGGATGGGCCATGATTTGTTCTGTAGTCCACCTTAACTTGGGGTTAGGCTCCAACATGGCACGAATCAAGGGTCGACATTGTTTGGGCGAGAGGTTGGCGACCGTGGGTGGAGTGGCCGCAGTGGCCGCGTTGGAGGAGCTGCAGGCGTTGGTGTAGGTAGCGTACAAAGAGTCGGTCGTCTGTGCGACTCGCCACGGCATCTCTTGGAAGTGGAGACAGTAATAGACGACGCCGCAAGCCCAGATATCGACCAAACGTGCGTCGTAGGCTGTTTGGGCATAACCAACGTATCAAAAGAATGCCCTCATGAAAAGGTGACACCCTGCTTACGTTTCCCCGAGAACTGTTCAGGAGCTATGTATGGCTCGCTTCCACACAGGCCAGTGGACATGTGGACGGTGCTCTCCCAAGGCAACCTGTATACGGTGGAAGCTCCATAATCTCCGATCTGCGAAGGTGGGTTAACGAAGGCTGCGGATGAGTACCCGCAAGATGAACTACCTTGAGATGACCCTTTAGATCGAAGAGGAGGTTCTCGGGCTTGATATCGCGATGGGCAACCCCTTGACTATGTAAATAGGTCACCCCCGTCAATATTTGCTTGAAGCAACATTCAACTTCGCTCGGTGACATGCGGCCTCTTTTGATCGCGGCGTACAAGTCGCCTCCTGGGCAGAACTCCATCACCTCGCACCAGCGTTGACTCTCGTCCTGGACGAGGTCGACCATCTCGACGATATTCACATGGTGGAGTGTCGACGAGATACAGAACTCTGCGGTAAGTTTCTTGATGTATTCTTTCTCAGTTTCGTTTTTCCTTCGTTTGCGGAACTCCTAGAAGGAACATCAAAAAGGTTATTCCCGCCTGTCAGGGCAATGACAGGAGTCACTGACCTTGACAGCATAAATCTTTTCCTCGCTTCGATCCCACTTGTGTACCAAACGAACGACGGAAGTAGCACCCTTGCCGATTGCAGCGTTCTCGCAGACACCGTACTTCTTCAACAGACTAGCAGTACTATCAGCCACGGACTTGGCCCCTCCGTCCGATTCAGACTTCTTGCTGCTCCCAGTCGAGCGCACCGAGGATCGTCTGCCCAGTTTTGGAGCAGTGCCGAGCAAATCTTTGAGAGTGAACTTTTGGGCGGTGTCAGAGTGGACCGAGGACGGGCCTTTGCTGCGAGGCGTGGATGATGGTTCGGCAACGGCAGGCTGTGGGGTGATAGCGGCGGGCTTCTTTGGGGACAAGAAACCGCTCAACTTCCCAACGTTGAAACTGGCAGCTCTGCTGTTACGCCTGCTAGGAGCACTACTGGACGGTGGGCTCCAGCTGTCGGGTTCGGGGTCGTCGGAGGACGACAGCGATGTGGTCGAAGGGGAGCTGTGGAGGCCTGGAACACCTTTAGGAAACGTGCCAGCCACGATCTGAGGTTCTTTGGGATGGGATGAAGCCTCTCGAGCGGGGAGGGGGACCTTCGAGCGCCCGTTGTGATGCTTCCTGGTACCGTTGGTGGTGGGGGGAGCAGGGGGTTGTGGACTCATGTGAGATCCGTTGGGTGGACGGGATTTGTTGTTGGTGGCAGACCGCGGAGGTATGTCTGAACCGTCAGGACCCTCGCCCTCGGCCTGGGAAGTTTCTGTCTCGGTCGAATCTGGCTGCGTCATGGCCAAGTGATAGATGTGCGAGCGGTAAACTGTGTGAAATCTTCGAAGCGGTGGACCACAAAAGCGATTGGATGTCACTTATGTGGATTAGAGGATCATGACGCTTCCTGCACGAAAGGGCTAGCGAGATTGAGCAGAAACAGAAAGAAAAGTGAGGGGAGAGCAGGAAGAGGAGGACGAGGGGGTGATGTGCTCAGGTTAAATTCGGTCTGGCCGATTACTAAGCACCCCAGCTGTCTTTTTGGGGATTTTATTTTATTTTATTTATTTATCATCCCCGGAGCTCCTCGCCCGGCTCCCGAGTCATCGGCACCGTCCGACCGGCTGTATAGCACCTTTCAAACCCAGCCACCCTCCTCCTCGCAATACCCAAAGATCGCCTGCCCGCCGCCGAATCCCTGCAAATCATGGTCAACCTCCGTTCCCAAAAGCGGCTCGCCGCCTCCGTCTCCAACGTCGGCCAGCGCAAGATCTGGCTCGACCCCAACGAACAAGCAGAAATTGGCAACGCAAACTCGCGCTCTCATGTCAAGAAGCTCATCAAGGATGGGCGAATCATTATCAAGCCCACCGTCATTCACTCTAGGGCTCGTACTCGCGATCTTCTCACTGCCAAGAGGAAGGGGAGGCACACAGGTGTGGGTAAGAGGAAGGGTACCGCTGAGGCTAGGATGCCTACCAAGGTTCAGTGGATGAGGAGGCAACGGGTTCTTCGTCGCCTGTTGAGGAAATACCGCGAAGGCGGAAAGATCGACAAGCACTTGTGCGCACCTTTCTTCCTTTGTCTGTTTTATCCGGTCGCCTGACCGGAAGATGAAAGGTACCACTCCCTATACCAAAAGTCCAAGGGTAACGTCTTCAAAAACAAGCGTGTGTTGATGGAGTACATCCACAAGGCCAAGGCCGAAAAGTCGCGCACGAAGGTGCTCAGCGACCAGATGGAGGCTCGCCGTACGAAGAACAAGGTACCGTGCCTTTCGATTCTTTGCGATCGAGAGACTGATTTGCTCTCCCCTTTTAGGCCGCTCGGGAACGTCGTGCCCAGAGGATTGCCGAGAAGCGGGCAGCGTTCCTGGTGGTGGAAGAGGCACCCGCAAAGGAGTAACTACTCCCCATACAACCCCTTTTCACCTGTCTTCGTTACTGTTGTACGTTATGCATCGCATGCTCTCCGCCAACTTCCGTATCCGCCCATTTTATCGCCCCCTGGTCAGTGGATTTCAGTCCGATCGCATGACCCCCCAGGTCCGCCGAAGCCCGAGTTCCGGTATCTTCAGAACACGAACACAAGCCATCTGGAAGTGTTTAGGCTTATCATCGCTTCTGCTTTGTTATCTCACGCTGGGACACCCTTACGTTGGATCTTTCATCACGAGCAGATTCGCACTAAACTCGGAGCGTAGGATCGTTCGGTCCACGCCAGGTTTTGGGGCACTATATGGATCATCAACATTCCGGGTGCGATTCGCCTCGTTGTATCACACAACTTCCCCATCTTCTCCTTTGCTGTTGGATCTGACATTGGGGGCGACTTTGCGTAAGCCGTCCCCGGAGAACTTCAGCCACCCGAGCATCGAGGTTCAACTCATACAGCAAACAAAGGCAGGGGCGTCCCGACACGGTCCTCCCCGCACAGAGTGGTGGGTGCTTTTAGCGTCCTCGTGCTGTTGATCATCGATCAACTGTCAAAGAAATTGCGAGGTGTTTGTCCCCTCCAACTTATCTCTCCACCGGTTCGCCCCCGGTTACTTGAATGAAAACGACGTTTTTCGTAACGATCATCGCACGGCGGTGAGCCCGGCCGAAGTTTGGCCGTTGTGAAGGAGTTCGGGTATGAGCAAACCCGAACGCAAAAAACGTCACTCCCGAGGCAATAGTTATAACAAGGTTGGCGAGATGGTATGCCGGAATACGTTAGCCCTGTGAAATGCACCACAGGGTTAAATGGGGTTGTCGAGGGAGCGAATGACAACAGCGAACCTCATAAGTACGTCCTATGGAGAGATCCCTTCAGCGCCGCCATAACCACCTCACAACAACACGTGCGGTAATATCAAACACGCTTTCTTAACCCCACGTTCCTTTGCTACCTGTTCAACCATTTCCCGGGTAACCACAATCAGGTCTGTGGCGTCGGCCTCACGACCGTTCTTTCCGCGCATCCTGAGGAGACCGCATTCATTCATAGCGAACGCCGCGTCTTCGACCCTGAGATTCGTCGCACGGGCTAGATCAGCCAACGTGCATTTAACGACCACGTGAGTCGTCGCGCTTCCGTCCTGGTTCTGGCTCGTCACAAAGGACCTCAGCGTCGTAAATAAGGGATCTGCGGTGAAGTTTCTGGTTTGAGAATGGGAACGAGATAGGAAGTGGGCAAAACCGACCGTCCATAACGGAATCAGGCGCCGTCGGTAAATCGAGGTCAATGCCAATTTCCCCATCCCATCCTTTGACGCTCTTTCTCCGTTTTCTCTTCGGACCGTGAGACACTGGTTGGAATTCGAGGGGCGGAGCCGGAAGTTCTTTGGAACTTGCGCTGATCTTGGCTACGTCGAATGCGTTGCTCTCTGTATGGGCCAGGTTGGGAGGCAATACAGAGAGAAGGCGCCTGAACAACTCTATGTCAATCTGGGGGTAACATCGCGGGCGGTAAACGTGGCGCGCCTCAGAAAACGGATTATCGTCGCAACCCAATACGCCAAGTAGCTCCGGAGCCCCAAGTCGGACAGCGGTCGTTCCGGCGTTCCGACTTTCCCGGCGCGTCTACAAAGCTCGTAACCTGAAGTCAAACCCCGTTGAGCCGGAGAATACGCAGGGGTAACAGGCGAAGATGTGGGGATCTGGAACGTACTAAATTCGATCATCAGCATCCCATAACCCTTCCTCTGGTAAGGAGGTAAGACCACGATGCACGCTAGGTTATAATCGTCGTATGAGAACTTTTCCTGCGTGGAGGGGGATCCCGATTCAATCATGATCATTTATCGCCTCGTTCGCGATCGTCAAACGGCGAATATCGCGCACCTTCGAAAAAAATCCCAGGACGTGGTCACGTTGAGAGTCGGCATCGGTCAACAAGTAGAAGAGGACTGTGGGTTTTCAAGTGACCAATTCGAGGGCTTGAGAGGATCTGTACCTACAGTTATCCGTATCGAAAAACAGTGTCTTGATGTCGATGAAAAACTTTCCAAACAACGAAAGGTTCTGGCAATATAACTGGATGTTCCTTAGTTACATCGTTCAAGATCAGAACGACGGCGAGTACCTTATCCTTCGCGCCGTCGACTTCCCAAATCGTATGGGCACCTCGTTGATAAACCTTCTTTCCTGGAGGGTGCCTGCGACCGCACTTCTTCTATGTGTGGCGGCAGTAATGTTACAGTCCAATCTCGAAAAAGGCTAGCGGTGGGACACCATCCACGTACAATATGAACCTCCCACAGGGTTCCATCCGTCATGTACTTGAAGCATCGATCGCATACCCAAAGCACGGACTGCTCGAGTCTTGAGTGGTTCCTGTTTAGACCACCGGCGAGGAGGTCGGAGGTCCGTCCGTGGGCCCGCATGGAAGACCGCGCGATCCCAAGCACCTTTTGACTCGGTCCGGTAGGTGTGGATGAATCACGAGGTGCAGAAGATGAAGCGGCGTCATTAGTCTCCGAGTCTGTCACCGGGTATGGCGAAAAATACCTGAATACAGTATCGAATGAAAAACTCCAGATGAACGGATTGAACACAGAGAGCAGAACGTAAGTCTACACGCACCAGGTCTTGATCTGCCACTGTCCAAAGACGACCTTGTCGAAGTTTCGCTTCGAAAACAGCTTTCGATGCTGTTGGATGTCGTACTCCTCCTCGGTCAACTCTCGCGGTTGGGTCGGCTGGGCTCCAGCTCCGTTGGAGGTCCCCTCCGTAGAGTTTTCTGGTTGTATATTTGCTGCGTTGGAGACGCGTCGCGAGGTGGAAGACGGTTGGGCGGTGTCAGGGCCGCGCTTCCGTTTGCGCGTTTGTATCCCGTTGGTGGTCGACGATGAGGGACCCATCACGGTGGTTCTCGCCTCGTGTTCGGTAGCAGGTCGGATGAGCTGCTCCGATACCCATTCGTCCAGCCGTTTGTCGATGTTTAGATAGTGCACATAAGCGTGGCCGGAATCATCCCTCTCGACTACATGGCCGAGTTCTGGCAACGCCCGAGGGTCCTTTAGGCCAAGTGGTCCTCCGAAGAAGCTGGAATACGTACGGTCCACGCCGTTCCTCTTGACGACGAAGATGGGGAGTCGCGTTTCAATGAATGTAGCGGCGGCGGTCATGTCCGTCAAGAGACAACTTAGTGCGGCAGTGCGTCAGCCGAGACAACTGTGAGATACTAGTACAATGTAAGGGTGGACAACGACAAGGAAGTAGTAGCGGGATGTATCCCGAGGTTTAAGCTAGAGTTAAAACCGGTTTCGCTTCCTCTGCATTGGTCGTGCTGACGAGTCTGGTGCCCTAGGAGAACAGTAAGAACACCGTCCAGTTAATCCACAGAATCAGACTCACTTCCTGTTCTTCCCTTTTCCTTCCATCGGGTCATCAATATCCATCGCATCCCTATCCTTATCCGCCCGAGGGCCCGTAGGGGGTGAAAACGACATTTTGGTCGCGTCGCGTTTACCCAACTTGGCCTCCCGTTGTTTATCCAGAATATGCTTCAGCGTCGCGTTGAGTTCCTTGTCGTAGGCCGTTTGCTTGGTGTTCTTTATCTCGGTCTGAGACGACAAATGAACAAGATTGGCGTCAAGGGTGGATAGGACCGACGAGGTCGTATTCGCCCTGTGCTGGGGTTAAGACACCGTCGCTCGTAGCTC
>Ga0307516_10004552_pt1 | contig 17049 bp, 15 predicted proteins | sample 19_EM_MG_FD_203310 | JGI IMG/M metagenome (GOLD analysis project Ga0307516, IMG submission 203310) | Populus trichocarpa ectomycorrhiza microbial communities from riparian zone in the Pacific Northwest, United States - 19_EM | ecosystem: Host-associated > Plants > Roots > Unclassified | place...
GCCGAGGGGGAGATCTGCGGGATGCCAGCGTCGGAGTAGACCTTCGAAGCCGGGATGGAGGTGCCCGAGTTCAAGTGACCGATCACGCCGTTGACCTTGGAGTCGACCAGCTTCTGCGCGGCAGCGGTGCCTTGCTTCGGGTCGCCTGCATCATCTTCGGCCAGCAGCTCGAACTTGACCTTCTTGCCGCCGATGGTCACGCCCTTGGCGTTCAACTCATCGATGGCCATGCGGGCGCCGTTCTCGTTGTCCTTGCCCAGGTGGGCAATCGCACCGCTGGTCGGACCCACGTGACCGATCTTGACGACCGCGTCTTGGGCCATCGACGTGCCGGCGAACAGGACGGCGGCAGCAGCGACGACCACATTCAGTTTGACTTGCATAGGAACGAACCTCCGGTTGGGGTAAGTTGAGAAAACTTGGGATGAGGTGCTCTCAACAGGCGAGACACGATACTCCAAAAAAAACCGCCTCCCAATCAGCAACAGGCCCGGGACAACCCGGGCTTGCGCGCCGTCGGAGCATGGTTTTGCATGGCGCCAAACCAGGCCGCGGGCGGGACTATTGCGTCAGCACCAAACCAGATCTTGGCAATGCAGTTCGCCAGCTTTGAACGCGGCTTGTGGCGCGTCGGATGACGCAGCGTTGTGCGCAATTGCACCAACACCGGCCCTGCCGCTTTAGCGCTGCGGGCGATGCACCAATTGGTGACCCTGGGATTCGTAGCGCTTCCAGCGCGCGCGGCCGGCGGCCACTTCGTCGGCGTTAAGCGACACCACTTCGGCCAGGCGCTCATGCGCACCTGCCAGGTCGAGCTCATCGCAGCCGAGGTTGATGCCGCTGTCGCAACGCAGCGCCGGTTCGGGCCGCGCCAGCAGCCACAGCGGCGTGCGTTCGATCACCACCGCCGAAGGCAAGGCAGTGCCCGCGCGCAGCAGCACGTGCGGCGTGAAGTCGAGTTGCTCGGCGACCCACAGCGCCTGGTCCAGCCGCTGCAGCAGCGGGGGCGGCGCATAGAGCGCCACCCTTGCCCCTTCGCGGTATTTCTTGCGCAGCAGCCGGCCGGCGAAGTCGACCACGTCGGCCACGCCGGTGAGGAAGACGACCTCGGCCACTGCGGTTGGCTTCTTCGTCGTGCTCAGGCCTTGCGCCCGGCGCGTGCCAGCACGAAGTGTGTCAGCAGACCGACCGGGCGGCCCGTGGCGCCCTTGGCGGCGCCGCTCTTCCAGGCCACGCCGGCGATGTCCAGGTGAGCCCACGGATAGGCCTTGGTGTAGCGCTGCAGGAACTTCGCCGCGGTGATGGCGCCACCGGCACGCGAGCCGATGTTGGCCATGTCGGCGAAGTTGCTCTTCAGCCCTTCGTCGTATTCCTCGTCCAGCGGCATGCGCCAGCACGGATCGTCCGCGCGGCGCGAGGCGGCGGTCAACTCATCGGCCAGTCCGTCGTCGGGCGAGAACATGCCCGCATGGTGGTTGCCCAAGGCGATGACGCAGGCTCCGGTCAGCGTGGCGATGTCGACGACCGCCGCGGGCTTGAAGCGCTCGGCGTAGGTCAGCGCATCACACAGGATCAGGCGGCCTTCAGCGTCGGTGTTCAGGATCTCGATGGTCTGGCCCGACATGCTGGTCACCACGTCGCCCGGCTTGGTGGCGATGCCGCTGGGCATGTTCTCGCAGGCCGGGATCAGGCCCACCACGTTGATCTTGGGCTTGAGCTGGCCGACGGCGCGCATGGTGCCCAGCACGCTGGCGGCACCGCCCATGTCGAACTTCATCTCGTCCATCTCGGCACCGGGCTTCAGCGAGATGCCGCCGGTGTCGAAGGTGATGCCCTTGCCCACCAGCACGATCGGCGCATCTTTCTTGCCGCCGCCGTTGTACTGCATGACGATGAAGGCCAGCGGCTCTTCCGAACCACGTGCCACCGACAGGAAGGACCCCATGCCCAGCTTCTCGACGGCCTTGCGGTCGAGCACCTGCACGGCAAAGCCGAATTCCTTGCCCAGGCGCTTGGCTTCTTCGCCCAACCACGTGGGGGTGCAGTAGTTGGCCGGGCGGTTGGCGGCTTCGCGCGCCACGTTCATGCCCGCGCCAATGGCCTGGCCTTGCGTCAGGCCTTGCTTCAGCTCGGCCGGCACGGCTTTGTCGACGACCAGCGAGACCTTGGTCGGCATGGCCACCACTTCGGCGCTGGGCTTGGTGTGTTGGTAGGAGTACGCGGCCTGCTCGACCGCGACGGCCAGTGCTTCGGCATGCGCTGCGCCAGCACCCTCGCCCGCCAGCACCGCCAGGTGCTTCACGGCGCGGTTCTTCAACGCCGCCAAACCCGCCGACACTGCCGAGCGGAAGGCCTTGGCCGAAGCGTCGCGAGCCCCCGACAACACGACGCGCTGGCTCTTCACGCCATCCACGTTATGCAGGTAGAGCGTGCGGCCGGCCTTGCGTTCGAAGTCGCCTGCCTTGGTGGCCGCGGCGATAGCGCCGTCCAGCGCCTTGTCGCCTGTACCGGCCTTGCCGTCGGCTGCCAACACGACGATCAAGGCATCGGCCACCACGGCAGATGCGCCGCCTGCCGGGGTCGCTAGAGCTTGAAAGTTCATAATCTTGTCTCGTATGAAAGTAATCTTTTGATGTTATTCGATTCGACCGTCCGCAAAGAGCTGGCGCGCAGTTTCGGTGCCACCCTGGTGGTGATCCTGACCATCGTGTTGACCATGATGCTGATCCGCACGCTCGGCCTGGCGGCCAACGGCGCGGTGGCGCCGCAGGACGTGGTGCTGCTGCTCGGCTACACGGCGCTGGGCCAGTTGCCGATGATGATGGCGCTGTCGCTCTTCATCGCCACGGTGGTGAGCCTGGGCCGCATGTACCGCGACAGCGAGATGGCGATCTGGTTCAGCAGCGGCGTCGGCCTGTCGCGCTTCGTGCGGCCGGTGCTGCGCACGGGAACGCCGGTGCTGCTGGTCGTCGGGCTGCTGGCCTTGCTGGTCTGGCCCTGGGGCAACGAGAAGACCAACGAGTTGCGCCAGCGCTATGAACAGCGCTCGGATCTGGCCCGCGTCGCGCCCGGCAGCTTCCAGTCGTCGGCCGATGGCAGCCGCGTGTTCTTCATCGAACGCGAGGGCGAATCGGCCGGTGTCGGCCGCAACGTCTTCCTGCTCGGCCGCACGGGCAAGCGCGAAAGCGTGACCACCGCCCGCTCAGGCCGGATCGAAAGCGAAGGCGACGACCGCGTGCTGGTGCTCGACTCCGGTCACCGCAGCGAGCAGAACGGCGAGACGGGCGAGCACGCCCGATTGAATTTCGAGCACTTGCGAATGATCGTCGACCCGGGCAAGGCAAAGGCGGCCGACTCGGTGCCGCCCAAGGCGCAGAACACGCTCGCCCTGCTGCGTGACCCGACACCGCGCAACCAAGCCGAGCTGACCTGGCGTCTGGGCTTGCTGTTCGGTGCGGCCAACCTGCTGCTGCTGGGCGTCGGCCTGTCGGCCAGCAACCCGCGTCGCGCCAGCAACTGGAACCTGTTGTTCGCGCTGCTCGCCTTCGTCGTCTACTACAACCTGATCAACCTGAGCCAAGCCTGGGTCAGCGCCGGGCGCCTCGGCATGGGTGCCGCGCTGCTGACCCTGCATGGGCTGGCCTTCCTGGCAGCGCTGGGGTTGATCTGGTGGCGCGACCATGCCACCGTGATGCACTGGCGGCGTGCGCCTGCGGCGGCCGGGGGTGCGGCATGAAGACCGTGCGCCGGTTGCTTTACCGTGACGTGGTCTGGTCGGTGGTGTTCGTCGCCATCGCCTTCCTGTCGCTGTTCTTCTTCATCGATTTCCTGGAAGAGCTGGAAGGCGTGGGCAAACGCGGCTACACCGTCTGGCATGCGGCGTTGTCGGCGATGTTCGAGCTGCCGGGGCGCTTTTACGAGCTGTTCCCTATCGCCGTGCTGATCGGCACCATTTATGCGATGGCCCGGCTGGCGCAATCGTCCGAGTTCACCATTCTGCGCACCGGCGGCCTGGGCCCGGGTCGCGCCCTGCAGCTGCTGCTGACACTGGGCGTGGCGATGGGTGTGCTGACCTTCGTGATGGGTGAATACATTGCGCCGCTGGGCGAGCAGCAGGCCGTTGCGTTGAAGGCGCGCTTTCGTGGCGGCCAGGCACTGGGCCGCAGCGGGGCCTGGCTGAAAGAGCACCGGGGCAGCGGCGACAACGAACGCAGCCTGTCGATAAACGTGCAAGGCACGACGGCCGACGGGCAGATGCGCGACATCCGCATCTTCGAGCACGACGTCAGCGGCGTGTTGCTGCGCCGCGTGCAGGCCGCCGCCGCCAGGTCCGAGCAGGCTAACGGCCAGGACGTATGGCGGCTGCAGGACGTGCAGGTCACCGAATGGCCAAGCGACAACCAGACTCAGCTGCAGACCAGGCACTACGACTCGCTGGACTGGCCCACCACGCTGCAAGAGAACGTGGTCGCCGCGGCGATCTCGCCGATCCGCAGCATGTCGACCATCGACCTGTGGCGCTACAGCCGCCACCTCGAGCTGCAGGAGCAGACCGCACAGCGATATGAGCTGCAGTTCTGGCGCCGCGCGTTCTACCCGCTGGCCTGCATCGTGATGGTGGCGCTGGCCCTGCCCTTTGCCTACCTGCATGCCCGCGCCGGCGGCATCAGCCTGAAGGTCTTCGGCGGCATCATGCTGGGCATCAGCTTCGTGCTGCTGAACAACGTAGTCGGCCACCTGGGCCTGCTGCGCGACTGGACGCCGTGGATCGCCTCTGCGTTACCGAGCTTGTTGTATCTGCTGATGTCTTTGGCGGCGTTCACCTGGCTCGTCAGGTACCGTTAGGCGATGCAAGGCCTCATCCTCTTCGCCCACGGGGCGCGTGACGCACGCTGGGCGCAGCCGTTCGAGCAAGTGGCCGCGCGCGTGCGAGTGCTGCAGCCCGAGTTGGCGGTGTCGCTGGCCTACCTCGAATTCCTGGCACCCGACCTGGGTGCAGCCGGCCAGGCGCTGGTGCAGGCCGGCTGCCGCGAGGTGGCGGTGCTGCCGCTGTTCCTGGGCGCCGGCGGCCATGTGCGCAAAGACCTGCCTGAGCGGCTGGAGCGGTTGAAACAAGCCCACCCGGACGTGCAGTGGACGCTGCGCCCGGCCGCTGGTGAATCACCCCGCCTGGTTGAAGCCCTCGCACAAATCGCCATCGAACCCATGGACATCAACAACGAGGAGCGCGCATGAGCCCCGCCCGGCCGCCCGTAGGGGCTCATTCCCGCTTGGCGGGACCGGCCATAGGCCGTAGGGTGCACCAATGAACCTGCATCAGTTTCGCTTTGTGCAGGAAGCGGTGCGCCGCAACCTCAATCTCACCGAAACGGCGAAGGCGCTGTTCACCTCTCAGCCCGGCATTTCCAAGGCCATCCTTGAGCTGGAGGAAGAACTGGGCGTCGACATCTTCGTGCGCCATGGCAAGCGGCTCAAGCGTGTCACCGAGCCCGGCAACCAGGTGCTGAAATCGGTCGACCTGATCCTGCGCGAAGTCGCCAACCTCAAGCGCATCGGCGAAGAATTCTCCAAGCAAGACAGCGGTCGGCTGTCGATCGCCACCACCCACACGCAAGCGCGCTATGTGCTGCCGGAGCCGGTGGCGCAATTGCGCAAACGCTTCCCGAAAGTGCAGGTCAGCCTGCACCAGGGCACGCCGGACCAGGTGGCGCAGATGCTGCTGTCCGACGCCGCCGACATCGGCCTGGCCACCGAATCGCTTGCCGACTACGAAGAGCTGGTCACCCTGCCCTGCTACGAATGGCAGCACGTGATCGTGATGGCGGCCGACCACCCGCTGGCGCACGTCGAGCGGCCCACGCTGGAACAACTGGCCGAAGAGCCGTTGATCTCCTACCAGCCGGCCTTCGCCGGGCGCAAGAAGGTCGACCAGGCCTTTGCGCAGCGGCGCCTGAAGCCCAACATCGCGTTGGAGGCCATCGACTCCGACGTGATCAAGACCTACGTGCGCAGCGGCCTGGGCGTGGGCATCATTGCCGAGATGGCGATGAAGGCCGAAGGCAACAGCACCGACCTGGTGTGGAAGCCGGCTGGCCACCTGTTCGGTAGCAACACGGCGCGCGTGGCCTTCCGCCGCGGTGCTTATTTACGCAGCTTCGTGCTGACCTTCGCCGAACTCTTGTCAGACCGCTTGTCGCGCGCGTTGATCGAGCGCGCGATGGGCAGCCCTCAAGGTGATGACCACTATGAGCTTTGAAACCCTGACACCACAGGCCGGTGGCGCCAGCGCGTCGCCACCGGTGCCCCGCACGCCGCTGATCAGCAGCCGTCTGCCCGAGGTCGGCATGACCATCTTCAGCGTGATGTCGGCGCTGGCCGTCAAGCACGGTGCGGTCAACCTGGGCCAAGGCTTTCCGGACTTCGACTGCGCGCCCGGCCTGGTCGAAGCGGTCCACAAGGCCATGCAGGCCGGCCACAACCAGTATCCGCCAATGGCCGGCGTGCCCGCGCTGCGCCAGGCGCTGGCCGCCAAGATCGAGCGGCTGTACGGCCACCGCTACGACGCCGACAGCGAGATCACCATCACCGCCGGCGCCACACAGGGCATCCTCACTGCGATCCTCGCGCTGGTGCACCCGGGCGACGAGGTGATCGTGCTCGAGCCTTGCTACGACAGCTACGGCCCGGCGATCACGCTGGCCGGCGGCACGGTGGTACGGGTGCCGTTGAATCCGAATGGCTTCCACCTCGACCTGGCCCAGCTGAGCGCGGCACTGAGCCCGCGCACCCGCGCCATCATCATCAACACGCCGCACAACCCGACCGGCAGCGTGTGGTCGGCGGCCGACATGAAGGCCCTGGCCGAGCTGCTGCGCCCGACCGATGTGCTGGTGCTGTCCGACGAGGTCTACGAGCACATGGTGTTCGATGGCGAAACCCACGCCAGCGTCAGCGCCGAGCCCGAGCTGGCCGCGCGCAGCCTGGTGATCTCGAGCTTTGGCAAGACCTACCACGTGACCGGCTGGAAGGTCGGCCATGTGGCAGCACCGGCGGCGCTGATGGCCGAGTTCCGCAAGGTGCACCAGTTCAACGTGTTCACCGTCAACACGCCGATGCAGCATGGCCTGGCCGCCTGGTTGGCCGACCCCGGCCCGTACGAAGAGTTGCCGGCGTTCTACCAACGCAAGCGCGACCGCTTCCGCAATGGCCTGGCCGGCACGCGCTTCGAGTTGTTGCCCTGCTCCGGCAGCTACTTCCAGTGTGTCGACTACAGCCGCATCAGCAGCCTGCCCGATCTTCAGTTCTGCGAGTGGTTGACGGCTGAAGTCGGCGTCGCCGCCATCCCGCTGTCAGCCTTCTACGCCCAGGCGCCGGAGCGGCCGATCGTGCGCTTCTGCTTTGCCAAGACCGAAGCGACGCTGGACGAAGCGCTGCGCCGGCTGTCCCGGCTCTGAACCGCTGCGCGTTCAGCGCAACGGACGGCGGCGGGCCGGGTCCAGCGTGGGCTCAGCGTCTGCGCTGCCCGAATCATTGGCCGATGGCGGCTGTGGCGCCACCTGGGCCGGCTGTGGCGGCAATGCAAATGCGGTGAGTTCGAACGGCGGCGCTTCGGCCGGCGAAGCGGCCGGCTCGACCGTCGCGTGGCCCGCATCCGGCCCGGCGCCGTCATCCAGCGGCAGCAGCACGTCGACAGCCGGTGTCTTGCTGCCGCCTTGCTGCCACAGGTCGCGCGCCAGCGCATACAGCACTAGCACATCCTTGTAGGCCGGCAGGTCGAACAGCTCGTAGGCCGCATCTTTGCGGAACAGCATCGCTTCGAGCATCGCCATCGCGTCCAGCGGCTCAGGCCACAGCGACTGCAGGTGCTGCACCACCTCGGGATAGTCTTCCAGCGCCCGCCCGCTCAGCGGTCCGTCTTCCCATTCCGGGGCATAGGCATTGAAGCGGCGGTTGAAGCGTGTGCGGATGCGCTCGTAGGCGTCGCGGTCACCCTGGCGCCGGTAGATCTCCAGCAGCTTGGTGTAGGGCAAGGGGCTGAGGCCACCGGTGCTGCGCAGGTGCGCCATCAACAGGTCGATCGCGGCCTCTTCCTGGCCCAGCGCGATGAAGAAATCGGCCTGCTGTTCCAGGTCCAGCAGTTCTTCGACCGACACCTCGCGCGCGGCCACGGCGTCGCTGGCCGGCGGTTCCACCCTGACGAAGGGCGGCGTCGAGATCACCATCGTGCGCTCGTGGAGCGGCTCGGGCTGGAAGCCGGCCGGTGGCGGCATCGAAGCCGGCGGGCGGGAGCTGATGGCCCCGCCGCCCGGTGCCGGCAGGTCGCGCTCCAACGCCAGTGCCGCCGGCAGCGGCGATGTGTCGGACGCCTCGCGGTGCACATCCAGCTCGCCCAGGTTCGACGGCGGCGGCTCGGTGGTCGGGCCGCTGCCCTGACTTCCTGCTTCAGCGGCCATCGCCGGCTCGCCTTCAGGCGACCACCAGTGCGGCGGCACCTCGCTGGTCACGTGAGGATGGTGACGGCGCGAGCGCACTGCCAGCCACGCGGCAATGCCGACTGCCAGCAACACCAGCCCGACCAGCCAAGGCACGGCGCGTCCACGGTTCTCGGCTTCGGCCAGACGGGCTCGCAGCACCCCGGTGGCCTCTCGGCCGGACTGGCTTTCGCGCTGAAGATCGGCGAGGGCTTTTTCCAGCAGGCGCAGCCGCTCGGCGTCCGTCACGGCGCCCGCTTCGCTTTCAGCACCGCTGGCCGCGCCCTCGCCCGCGGCGAGTGCCGGGGGCATGAAGATCGGCTCTTCCATGTCCAGCTTCAACCGGGGACCATCGGCCTCCAGCACCAGGCGCGCCCCGCCCTTGGACGCCGCCACGGCAGCTGGTCGGGCTGGCGAGGCCACCGCTGCAGGCGGCGCGGCCCGGCGCTTCTTGTTTCGCAAGGCCTTGGGCGTCGCGTGCGCGTGAGCGGGCAAGGCCGATTGCGCTGGCTTGCGCGCGCCCGCCGCGCTGGCGGCGCGTGGGTTGCGCGCCGGCGCCTCGGCCGCGAGCCCGGCATCGTTGGCCACCAGTGGTACCACGCCGCTGGCCGTGGCCGCGACCGTTTCAGGCTCGACCAGTGCCGAGCGGGCCTGGTTGGTCGCTGGCGGATCGGCAAAGGCCACGAACCGGCGTGAGAAGCGCTTGTCGCAACCGACAGTCAGGTTGATGTCGAGCACCGGCTCGTCGATCGGCACCGATGTCGTGATGCGGGCCACCCAGTTGCCGGATGCACCGGAAGGCTCGAGCCGGACGCGGACGCGGTCACGGTTGAGTGGGGTGTCGCCGATGATGATCTCGGCACTGACGCATTCGGGCTCGACGCGTTCGCCGGGATCGAGCCGCAGGGGGATGGGCAGGCTCAGCGGCTGGCCCAGCACCGCCGACGTGGACAACCGGCCGAAACCAATGGCCTGGGCCTCGATGGCTAACGCCGCAGTGGCACAGGCAAAGATCAGCGCGGTTGCTCGTTGGGGCATGCCGGCGGGCACTTGTTGTTGCAAGTAGAAAATCACTCTATCAGATTGACCCCTGAAGCAGGGCGCTGACATGCCCGTGTGATCCGGGCCCAACGGCCCGGTGCAAGAATGGTCTTGCGCCATCGCCCCGACGGCGACGTTTTTCGCAGCGACACCCATGCCTTCCGAACTGCTCACCGCCCAAGAAGACCGCACGCTGATCCTGACTTTGTCGGATCCGGCGACCCGCAACTCGCTGTCGCCCCAGGCGGTGACCGCAGCGATCGAATCGCTGAACCAGGCCGATCAGAACCCCGAGGTGCGCGCGGTGATCCTGCGCGGCGACGGCGCGCACTTTTGCGCCGGCGGCGACCTGAACCGCATCGGCGGCGCGCGCGAGCGGCCGCCCGAGGCGCAGGCTGCGTCGATCGACCTCTTCCACACCCTGGTCGACGCGATGCGCAGCTTCCCCAAGCCGATCATCGCGGCGGTCGAAGGCTTCGCGGCCGGGGGCGGCATGTCGCTTGCCCTGGCCTGCGACCTGATCGTCGCGGCCAGCGATGCACGCTTCGTGCTTTCGTATGCGAAGGTCGGCTTCTCACCCGACGGTGGGTCGACGTGGCATCTGGCGCGTGCCCTGCCCCGTGCCTTGGCGCTCGAGCTGGCATGGCTGGCCGAGCCGCAATCAGCCGAGCGGCTGCATGCGCTTGGCGTCGTCAACCGCCTGGCCGAGCCGGGCCAAGCGCTGACTCAAGCCCTGGCTTTGGCGCGGCAGCTGTCGTTCATGGCGCCCAATGCAGTCGCCACGGTGAAAGAACTGATCCATGCGGCACCCGCGCGCAGCCTTCAAGAGGGCATGAACGCCGAACGCGATGCGTTCGTCACCAACCTCTTCCACCCCAATGGTGGCGAGGGCCTGGCCGCCTTTTTTGGCAAGCGCAAACCCGATTTCAAGTAGCGCGCGCAAGGGGCGAAGGGCTGTTCCTGAGGCCCTTGATCCCCTCGGGCAAGCCGGGCAAAGCCCGTCGTGGGGCTTTGTCTCAGCTATATCCCGTAGCCGGGCAGCTCGCGGTCCAGCCGGCGCATCAACCCGGGCCACGCCAGGTTACCGCCCATGCCCTTGGTGACCTGCGCAGCCTGCTGGCGCGCGGTCGAGATGATGGCCTGCGGCACCCGCACCAACTCACCACCGCCCGACTGCGCGCGGATCTGGATCGCGCACACCGCCTCGAACAGGTACATCGCCTGGAAGGCATCGGCGATGGTCGAGCCCACCGTCAGCAGCCCATGGTTGCGCAGCATCAGGTAGGTGTTGTCGCCCAGGTCGCGCACCAGGCGCGGCTTCTCGTCGTCGCGCATGGCCACGCCTTCATAGTCGTGATAGCCCAGGCTCGCCAGCACGAAGATCGACTGCTGTGAGATCGGCAGCACGCCTTCTCGCTGCGCCGACACGCCCACGCCATTCAGCGTGTGGGTGTGCAGCACGCAATGCGCGTCGTGCCGTGCCGAGTGGATCGCGCTGTGGATCACGAAGCCCGCCGGGTTGACGGGGTAAGGCGAGTCGCTGAGCTTGTTGCCTTCGGTGTCCACCTTCACCAGGCTGGAGGCGGTGATTTCCTCGAACAACATGCCGTAGGGGTTGATCAGGAAGGCGTTGTCTTCGCCGGGCACGCGCGCGCTGATGTGGGTGAAGACCAAGTCGTCCCAATGGAACAGCGAGACCAGCCGGTAGGCGGCGGCCAGGTCGACGCGGGTTTGCCATTCCTCGGGCGAGCAGATCACAGACGACGCGGGGTGGTGCATGTTGTCTCCTGAAGTCCAAGAAGGGCCGGCGTGGGTGCCGTTTCGACAACCGCCGCGGGGCGGTCCCAATGAATCGAGACTGTGGCCCTGGTACTGTGGACAATACCGAGAGCAATGATGCGACCGCTGTCGCGTCAGGGACAAATGATGAATACCCCCATTCTTACAATCGACGAGCGACACAACATCGATGCTGGTGCATGGTTTTCAACGCTCTCTGCGACGCTGCGATCAGCCATCCTGGCCAGGGCCACGGTGCGGCGTCTGGCCGACGGTGCGCCGCTCGCAGCGCGCGGCGCACCGGCGGAAGACTGGGTCGGCGTGGCCAAGGGCGCGGTGCGCGTCAGTTCGGTGTCCCTCTCCGGCAAGCAGGTCTCATTGACCTACGTCGAGCCGGGCACCTGGTTCGGCGACATCGCCTTGTTCGACGGCTTGCCGCGCACGCACGATGCAACCGCGCATGGCCCGACCACGCTGCTGATCATCCGCAAGGCCGACTTCCGCGAGTTGCTGTCGCAGCATGTGGAGCTGTACGACGCGCTGCTGCGCTTGAACTGCCGCCGCCTGCGGTTGATGTTCAACCTGATCGAAGACCTGAACACCAAGCCTCTAGCCGCGCGCTTGGCCAAGCAATTGCTGCTGCTGGCCAAGAGCTACGGCATAGAGCAAGGCGAAGAGATCCGCATCGGCTTGCAGCTGGCGCAAGAAGATCTGGCGCAGTTGCTAGGTGCCTCGCGCCAGCGGGTGAACCAGGAGCTGAAAGAGCTGGAACGCGACGGTGTGCTGCGCGTGGAGCCGACGCGGCTGGTGGTGTTGTCACGCGAGAAACTGATGGCGGTCACCGACCGCTGAACAGAGATCGGTTCACCCGGTCTCGAGGATGAACCGATGGAAGAACAGTACACCGGCACCAAGGCCGTGGCCGCGAGCCACGCCTTTGACGTGGCGGCACTCGAGGCTTATCTCGCCGCCCGGTTGCCCGGCTTTGCCGGCCCATTGAGCGTCGAGCAGTTCAAGGGCGGCCAGTCCAACCCGACCTACAAGCTGGTCACGCTGGGCAAGTCTTATGTGATGCGCAGCAAGCCGGGCCCCGCGGCCAAGCTGCTGCCCTCGGCCCACGCGATCGAGCGCGAGTTCCGCGTGATGGCCGCGCTGCACGACACCGACGTGCCCGTCGCGCAGATGCACGTGCTGTGCGAAGACGAAGCCATCATCGGCCGCGCTTTCTACGTGATGGAGTTCGTCGGCGGCCGCGTGATGTGGAACCAGGCGCTGCCCGACTGCACACCCGAAGAACGCGGCGCGATCTACGACGAGATGAACCGCGTGATCGCCGCGTTGCACACCGTGGACGTGCCCACCGTGGGCCTGGCCGACTACGGCAAGCCCGGCAACTACTTCGAGCGCCAGATCGGCCGCTGGAGCAAGCAATACCTGGCTTCTGTCACCGGCCCGAACCCGGCGATGGACAAGCTGCTGGACTGGCTGCCGGCGCACATCCCCGCCAGCGCGCGCGACGAGTCGCAAATCAGCATCGTGCACGGCGACTACCGGCTCGACAACCTGATCTTCGACAGCGCGCAGCCGCGCATCACCGCAGTGCTCGACTGGGAGCTGTCGACCATTGGCCACCCACTGGCCGACTTCAGCTACCACTGCATGAGCTGGCACATCCCGGCTGGCGTGTTCCGTGGCATTGCAGGGCTGGACCATGCGGCGCTCGGCATCCCGAGCGAGCGCGAGTACGTGCGCCGCTACTGCGCACGCACCGGCCGAGCCGATGTCGACGTGGTGATGGCCGACTGGAACTTCTACCTCGCCTACAACCTGTTCCGCCTCTCGGCGATCGCGCAAGGCATTGCCAAGCGGGTGGTTGATGGCACGGCCGCCAGCAGCCAAGCCCGCGCGACTGGCGATGCTGCGCCCCTTCTCGCCCAGTTGGCCTGGCAGTTCGCTGAAGCGGCCTGACAAGAACACGCGGTCTCGGCCCGCCAAGACCACCCTCACCTCACGATCTCGCAACCCACAAGGACGCACCATGGACTTCGGCTACTCACCCAAGACGCAGGAATTGCGCGCCGCCGTCTCGGCCTTCATGGACGAGCATGTTTACCCGAACGAAGCCCGCTACTGGGCCGAGCTGGAAGCCAACACCCAGGCCGGCAAGCGCTGGTCGCCGCTGCCGGTGATCGAGGAGCTCAAGCCCAAGGCGCGTGCTGCCAAGCTGTGGAACCTGTTCCTGCCCGACAGCACGCTCGGCGCCGGCCTGACCAACCAGGAATACGCGCCGCTGGCCGAAATCATGGGCCGCGTGCCCTGGGCCAGCGAGGTCTTCAACTGCTCGGCGCCGGACACCGGCAACATGGAGGTGCTGGTGCGCTACGGCAGCGCCGAGCACAAGAAGCAATGGCTCGAGCCGCTGCTGCGCGGCGAGATCCGCAGTGCGTTTGCGATGACCGAGCCGGCGGTTGCCTCATCCGATGCCACCAACATCGAGGCCCGCATCGAGCGCGATGGGGACGACTACGTCATCAACGGCCGCAAGTGGTGGACCAGCGGCGCCGGCGACCCGCGCTGCAAGATCATGATCTTCATGGGCAAGACCGATCCGACGGCCGCGCGCCACTCGCAGCAGTCGATGATCCTGGTGCCGATGGACACGCCGGGGGTCAAGGTGCTGCGCCCGCTGACGGTGATGGGCTACGACGACGCCCCGCACGGCCACATGGAGATCGATTTCGTGAACGTGCGCGTGCCCGCCAGCAACATGCTGCTGGGCGAAGGCCGTGGCTTCGAGATCGCCCAAGGCCGCCTCGGCCCCGGCCGCATCCACCACTGCATGCGTTTGATCGGCCTGGCCGAACGCTCGCTCGAGCTGATGTGCGACCGCGCGCTCAAGCGCACCGCCTTCGGCAAGACTGTCGCCCAACAGGGCGTGACGCTGGAACGCATCGCCGACGCTCGCTGCATGATCGAGCAGTCGCGCCTGCTGACGCTGAAGGCGGCCTGGATGATGGACGTGGCCGGCAACAAGAGTGCGCAGGCCGAGATCGCGATGATCAAGGTCGTGGCGCCGAACATGGCCTGCCAGGTGATCGACTGGGCGATGCAGGTGCACGGCGGCGCCGGCATGTGCCAGGACTTCCCGCTCGCCAACTTCTACGCCGGTGCCCGCACGCTGCGGTTTGCCGACGGCCCGGACGAAGTGCACCGCAACGCCATCGCCAAGATCGAACTGGGCAAGCGTCCGGCGGCCTGATCCGGTTCATGCAGGGCGGGTTGGCAGGTTTCGCCAACCGATTTCGATATGCAGGCAAGGACGACACCTTTTTCCTGACCACCCTCGTCGTCCGGAGCAAAGGATCCTGCATGAAGCTTCTTTCCGCCCTGCTGTCCGCGACTCTGCCGGCGGTCGTTTGCACCGCGTTGTGCCTCGGCCCGCCCGCGGCACGGGCATCGACCTGCTCCGTTCCGGCAGCGATACCCAACGACGGCCTGGACGACCGCGCGGCCATCCAGCAGGCCCTGGACAAACAAGGCTGCGCCTACCTGCCGGCGGGGGTGTACGACATCGAGACGCCCTCGTTCGTGCCTCCGGCCCGGCGCATCTACGCGATGTTGACCTTGAACGGCGCCCGCTTGTACGGAGACGGCCCGGCTTCGCAGTTGCGCTTCAAGGGCTCGGCCGGTCGACAGGATTGGGAAGGTGTGCGCCTCACCGGCGCCGCACCGGCCTTGCACGACCTGTCGATGGACACGGCCAGCATCTCGGTGACAGGCGAACAGACGCACGCCAGCAAGATCCTCGGCCCGGCTTCGGACGCCGAGGTCTTCAACATGAGCTACACCCACCCTCAGCGCGGCGAACCGGGCGGGGACTGCGTCCAGCTGGTCGGCTATGCGGCCAGCCTGATCACCAACGCCCGGATCCACGACAACGACTTCCTGCAGTGCGACCGCAGCGGCGTGGCCATCCATTCCGGCGCGCATGGCCTGCAGATCATCAACAACCAGTTCCACGACACCGGTGACCAGGACGTGGACGGCGAAGGCTCGGGCGAGAACATCGATTGGCTGATTGCGCGCAACACCTTTTCGCTGGGCCGGGCGCCGCAGGGCGACTTTGCACTTCAGCTGCAGCTGGCCACCAATGTGCGCGTCTCGGAGAACCTGTTCGCCGGCAGAGGCATATTCGCCTACAGCTGCACCCGGTGCGAGTTCGACCACAACGAGATCACGCGAACCACCGGCACCGCCGGGACGGGCGTGGTCGAGATCTCGAAGGCCAGCCCGTACAACCAGATTCACGACAACTTCATCCGCCGCGCCGCCACCGCCGGCGACGGGCCGGTGATTCGCCTGGTTCCCCACAACTCCGGCACACCGGACCATGCCACCATCACCAACAACGTGCTGCGGCAGGAAACGACGGGCGACGTCATCTACTCGGTCGGTCTCGTCGGGCTGACCATCGAATACAACGACGTCACCTATGCGGGCGGCGCGAATGTGCGCTACGGCCTGCTGGCCTACGGCTCCGCAGGCACCTATGGCATCAGAACGACCGACCTGCACGTCAACGCCAATGCCTGGAAAGGCCCGCTGAAGGCGGTGATCGGCATCAGCGGGTCCTACATGGGCGCCGGCACCTTGGCGGCTACGCTGAACTCGGCCGCGGTCACCGGGGTGATTTGCGGGAACATCAACACCGCCGGTGGCATCCAGGGGCCGTTCAACGTGGTCGCCAACTCGTGGTTGCCGTCGGTCTGCAGCCCCTTGATCGGGCCGGGCCAGTAACCGCACCGGCTGTTGGAAAGTCAGAGGCGGTGCGGCGGGCCTGCGCCGGGCCGCTATTGGCTCGGCGGGCCTTCTTCGTCCGCCCCGGGCTCGTCCGCCGTCACGCCGGCCTGGGCCCGCGCCAGTTCGAACAAGGCTTGCGCGGCCTGCACCGAGGCGACATCCGGCTCGGGCAAAGCCACCCGCAACGTCAGCCGGTTGCGTTGCACGATCAGCGCAAACGGCGGCGCGGCCTCGGCGGCACCGAGCGCACGCTGCAGCAGGAACTCACCCAGCGGGCCGTGCAGCCAATGGGCCAGCCAAGGCACACGGTTGCTGACCGCCGCGTAGTGGCTTTTCAGCTCGCCCAGCAAGGCGCCGCTCAGCTTGGGCGACATGGCCAGCCAGCGCATCTCCTCGGGCGTCTCTTCGTCAATGCGGGTTTGCACGCCACCGACGAACTGGTTGAACAACTCGGCCTCGACCGTGTCCAGCAGTGCGCGGGGCATCACCAGTGCATGCGCTTCGCCGCTCAAGCTGGGCAGTTCGCCGCGCAGCCGCAACTCGTGCGAGCCCAGGTAATGGCGCTGTGATGGGCCCCATTCGATCCGGCCTTCGAGCACCCCCGCCCGGCTGTCGATGACGAAGCCCTCGCGGTCGCGCGTGTTGCGCATGGTCCAGCCGGCCGACTCGGCCCAGGCTTGCAGGGCATCGCGGCCCTCGAAACTGCTGGCGCGAAACAACCGTTGCTTGATGAACTTCAGCATGGTTGGATTAGAGTCGCAACACCAACGCGAGGAGCCGAGGTCATGATCGAAGTGTATTCGTGGGCCACGCCCAATGGTCACAAGGTCCACATCATGCTGGAGGAGTGCGGCCTCGCCTATCGGACCATCCCGGTAGACATCGGCGCCGGCGATCAGTTCAAACCCGAATTCCTCGCGATCAGCCCGAACAACAAGATTCCTGCGATCGTCGACCC
>Ga0307516_10004553_pt1 | contig 17047 bp, 16 predicted proteins | sample 19_EM_MG_FD_203310 | JGI IMG/M metagenome (GOLD analysis project Ga0307516, IMG submission 203310) | Populus trichocarpa ectomycorrhiza microbial communities from riparian zone in the Pacific Northwest, United States - 19_EM | ecosystem: Host-associated > Plants > Roots > Unclassified | place...
CAACAACACCGGCGCGCACATCTTCGCGGCGATGGTCATGGCCTGCAGCCCCAGCTCAACAATCTGCGTGTCCGTCATGCCATCCACTTCGGGACCCCCACGAAACCACCGAGCGCAGAACGGGGGCGCCCCGGTTGCCGTTCGGTTCACCCCGACGGAAACCTCACGTCGCCGAAAGCCGCCGGCCCGAAATCGATCTTGACTCCGGTGACGGCAGCGCGGCCGGGTGGCGGACCGCACACCCCCTAAAGCATCCTAGGATGAAGGGTTCCACCGCTCACCGCAGCGACAAGGCGATGGTCCGCGCCTGTTCCAGGTCCGGCAGCCCTTCGAGGCGGTAGGTGACCTCGTCGCCGGTCCAGACCAGGGTGGGTCCGGCCAGCCGGGCGGTCTCGGTGCGCTCCACCCCGTCGCGGCCGACGTAGGTGACCGGGTGCGGCGCCGGCAACCAGATCGCCTGCTTCCCGCCCACGTCGGTCCACTCGGCCGCGGGGGCGGTCTTGAAGAAGTACGGGCTGACCGCGCCGTCGAACTCGTCGAGCCGCACCGTGCCACCCCGGTAGACCAGGGTGACCACCCGCGGCGCGCCCGCCGGATCGGGGTCGCCGAGTTGCACCTGCTCGGGCGCGCCGAGCGTGGCCGGCACCCGCAACGGGAACAGCGCCACCCGCCGGGCGTCCTCCAGGGCGACCGTGCTCACCGACGGCAACGGGCTCGGGCGCGACGGCAGGCCACCCGGGGCGGGCTCGCGCCGCACCTCGATCCCGGCGATCCGGAGCAGGCCGCCGACCGCTTCGACCACCGCGGCGCGGGCCGGTGCGACGCCGGCGACCACCGCGATCAGCGCGGCGATCCCGGCCAGGACCCATCGCCGGCCGACCGGAACGCCCCGGCCGGCACCGCGCGGCCTCCACCAGCGGGTCGCCGGCCGGACAGACCCGGGCTCAGTGCGGCGGTCGGGCACAGGCTCGGTCAGCGACCCGGGCGTCACCCGGCGGTTCGGTCCCGGCTCGGCCGGGCGGTCAGACCCGGGCTCAGGCTCGGCGACGTGAGCGAAGCCGGGCTCGGTGACGCGGTCAGACGCAGGCTCGGTGAGGCTGGCGGACATGGGCTCGGTGAGGCGGGCGCGGATCGCGGGCCAGGGATCCGCCGGCTCCCCCACGTCGAGGTGGGCGCCGAGCGCGCGGAGCCGCACGGCGAGGTCGTCGAGGTCGTCAGGCACCGGGCACCTCCTGTCCCGCCAGGCGGCCGCGCAGTTTGGTCAGCGCCCGTGACGTCCGCGACTTCACGGTGCCCTTGGGCAGGCCCAGCGTCACCGCCGTCTCCGACTCCGACAGGTCCAGCAGGAAGCGGCAGACCAGCACTTCCCGGTCCCGGGGGTCGAGCAGACGGATCTGCCCGACCAGGAACCGCCGGCGCTCGACCTCGACGGCCGACTCGGCCGGGTCGGGCACGGACGCCTCGGGCTCGGCACGGGCGGCGGCGCGCAGGACCAGGCCGTCGCGGCGGCGGCGGGACCGGTGCAGGTTGCGGGTCTCGTTGGCGACGATCGCCAGCAGCCACGGCCGGAAACCCGACCGGCCCTGGTAGTGGGCTAGCTGCCGGTACGCCTTCACGAACGCCTCCTGCACCACGTCGTCGGCGTCGGCACCCGCACCGAGCAGGACGGCGGCGCGGTGCGCGGGCGTGGTGTACCGGACGACGAGGATCTCGTACGCGTCCACGTCGCCGGTGCGGGCACGCGCCACCGCTGCCGCATCGTCCAGTTCGGTCACCATCACCTCCTCGACACCGCGGTTCACGAAAAGGTTCCACAACCCGCGGGAGAGCTTCGCGGGAACCCGCCGCCGCTTCGCGGTGTCGACAGGACATGACGACCCGGCGGGACCTCCTCATCATCGCGAGCGGCGCCACCCTGCTCGCCGGCTGCCGCGACGAGCCGCCCGGAGCACGGGGCCGTGCTGTGCCCGTACCGGATGTGGTGGTGGCCGAGACCCGGCAGGGGCTGGTCGTGCTCGGCGGGCCGCATCCGCGCGGCCTGGGCCGGGAGGCCGTGACCAGCGCCGACGGCCGGCTCGCCAGCGCACTGACCCGCGACGGCGCCGGCCGCCCGGCACTGCTGCGGCTCGACCCCGCGACCGGCGCGCTGGGCGAGCCGGTTCCGCTGGCCGCCGGCTGGTTGCCGCGCGTACTGGCCTCCGACGCCGGCTGCTGCGCGCTGACCCGGGCAAAGGCCGCGATCCGGCCGGTGGCCCGGAACCGGACGCGGCTGCTGGTGGTCACCGGCTCGGGACATCGGGAGTACGGGCTGAGCGGCGTCGTCGAACCGGACGCGTTCACCCGGGACGCCACCGGCCTGTTCGTGCTGGAGTGGCTGCCGGCCGAGGCGCCGGAGCACTACCGGGTCCGGCGGCTCGACCTTTCGACCGGGACGCTGCAGCCGCTGCTGACCCGGGCCAAGGTGCCGGTGCCGGCCGGCGCCGAGGAGGAGATGCGCGGCGACGGGCGGCAGGCCGCGCTCTCGCCGGACCGGCAGGTGCTCTACACGCTGTACACCCACCAGCCCGGTCACCGGCACACCCGTGACCTGCTCGCCGGGCGCGCGGGCGGCGCACACGCCTTCGTGCACGTGCTGCACCTGGCGGAGGGCTGGGCCTACTGCCTGGACCTGCCGGACCCGTTCGGCGCGGGCCCCGGCGCGGGACACGCGCTCGCGGTCAGCGCGGACGGGCTGCGCCTGGCGGTCGCCGACGTGACCTCGGGCGCGGTGGCCTACGCCGACACCGCCACGCTGACGATCCACCGGGTGGTCACCGTGCCGGCGGGCGCGGGCGCCGCGAGCCTGGCCTTCGCCCCCGGCGAGCCGCGGCTGCTGCTCGGTGCCGGGCGGACGGTGACCGTGGTGCGCCCGGACGCGACGGTCGAGGCCCGCTGGGCGGTGCCGGCGGCGGTCCGCGGGCTGGGCCTGAGCGGCGACGCGTCCCGGGTGTACGTAGGCGGCGCCGACGAGGTGAGCTGGCTCGACGCGGCGACCGGGGCGCTACGGGGGCGTACGCCGGTCGCCGGCCTCACGGCCGTGCGCCACGTCCGGTGACGCCGCCGGGTGTCCGTCCGCCGCCGATGGGCCAGAAGCGGCGGGCGGGCACCCGGCGGAACAGCTACCGCCGATCGAAGGGGTGGGCTTCCGCCGCGCTCTGGATCTGCATCAGCGCGGCCACCCGGGCGGTGGACTGGCGGGCCTCGAGGTGCAGGCGGGCGATGTTCAGGCCCTCGTCGCCCAGGACCGCCATCAGGGCCAGCTCGCCGACCGCGTAGATGGCCAGGTAGCCGTGCTGATTACGGATCGTGCACTCATGGAAGCTGCCCTGGCCCAGCGCCGCCCCGCAGGTGCGGCTGATGCCGTGCGCGCCGGCGGCCAGGGCGGCGACGTCGTGCGGCTCGGCGGCCTGCGGGGTGTCGTGCAGGATCAACAGCCCGTCGACGCCCGCGATGACGCAGCCCTGGACGCCGGGCACCTGGTGCCGGAGCGCGGCCAGCTCCGCGCGGACCGCCATGTACGGGTCAATGGTGCTCTGCACTTGGAACTCCGGTCGGTCGGCGTGGATCAAAGGTAGCGCGCGGTGGCTGTCACACCTCGAGATCGGTTTCGATCCGGCGGAGCTGGTGCCGGGCCAGGCCGAGGTTCGCCCGGCTCTTGCTCAGCGCCAGGTAGAGGAAGAGCGAGTCGTTTCCGCGCGTCTGCAACAGCCGGATCAGGTGGTACTGGGTGTCGAGGGTGATCAGGATGTCCTCGATGCTGTCGGCGAGCCCGAGCATCTCCAGCGTGCGCACCTTGGCGCGGACCACGTCGGTGTTGCCGGCGGCGGCCACGTTCATGTCCAGGTTCGGGCCCCCGCCCAGGACGCCGAGGGTCAGCCCGCTGGTGTAGTCGACGAGCGCCACACCGATGGCACCCTCGATCCCCATCGCTTCCTTCAGGGATGTGTCGATGTTGGCCATTTGTCCTCCATGGATGCTCGAGGCTCCAGCCATGCCCGACCGTCACGCACGGTGATCGGGGTCGGAGCTATACAGATCTTGCCCGAGCACACTCGCACACGAACCTCCGTTCGGGGTCGCCCGAACGCACGCAGAATGCATCGAACTACCCGATAGACAACCCGCCGCCGCGACCGATACCGCGACGTGACCGGCCGACCGCGCGAAGAGCGGGCCTGGACCTGCTGATCGTCCGCGTGTTTCTCTGGCAGAGTGACGGGCATGTCCCTCTACGAGGCCGCCGGGGGCGCCCCGGCGATGCTGGCGCTGGCGACCGACTTCCACGCCCGGTGCCTGGCCGACCCGGAGCTGGAGCATCCCTTCTCGCACCCCGGCAACCCCGAGCACGTGCAGCGCCTCGCGGACTACTGGGGCGAGGTGTTCGGCGGGCCGCCGGTCTACTCCACCACCTACGGCGGGCACTCGGCCATGCTCGGCATCCACGCCAACCAGGGTGCCGAGGCCGACCTCGGTGACCGGTTCGTGGCCTGCTTCGTGGCCGCCCTGGACGGCGCGCGCCTCCCGGCCGAGCCGAGTCTGCGCGCCGCCCTGACCGACTACATCCGGTGGGCGACCGACGAGGTCATGGCCTACTCCCCCGCGGGCGCCCGGGTCCCGGCGGGGCTGGCGACCCCGCGCTGGGACTTCGCCGGGCTACGCGCCTGAGCACGCGACCACCGGCGTAGGCGCCGAGCCCGCGCCGACCGCCCGCCGGGCTACGCACCCGAGCACCCGATCACCGGCATAGGCGCCGAGCCCGCGCCGACGACGCCGGTGGCGGCGTCGCCGGTCGGGACCACGACCACGGCTCACGATATGAGCCTTATGAACACGCCACGCCGTTGAGCTTCACGGCCGCCGGGGCGCCGGCCGTACCGTTGGCGGTGAAGCCGACCGTGACCGAGGCGCCCGCCGCGAGCGACGGTGAATAGCTCGGCGCAGCCGCGGTGACCGTGGTCCCGCTCTGGGTGACGGTCGCGTTCCAGCCGCTGGCCAGGGTCACGCCGGAGGGCCAGGTCCACGTCACCTGCCACGGGTTGACCGCGCCGCCGCCGGTGTTCTGCACCTTGAGCTGGCCCTGGAAGCCGCCCTGCCAGCTGTTGTCCTGCGCGTAGGTGGCCGTGCAGGCACCGGCCGGGACCGGCGGGGTCGCCGACGCGGACGACGACGGCTGCGGGCCGGTGCCGCCACCGACCGGCGGGATCAGGTACGGCTGGATGACCGCCTGCTTGGCCTGGTTGACCGTGGTCCAGTCGTCGTTGGCGATGCCGCCGGTGTCGCCGGAGTTCGGGTTCCACGACCAGTAGGTGAAGGACATGCCGTTGACGCCGGTGCCGGTGTACTTGAGCAGTTCCTGCAGCCAGATCTTGTCGACGGCGGCCTGCATGGTGGTGCCGAACTCACCCATCATGATCGGGGCGATGTTCTGCTTGTAGAGGTAACCCCAGTACTTGTCCCAGATCGCCGGCATGTTCGCCGGGTAGCTCGGGTCGTCGAACCAGGCCTGGTGGTAGACCGAGGTGGCGTACTCGTGCGGCGAGTAGACCAGGCGGTTCGCCACATTCAGGCGTACCGGAAATTGGCCCGCCTTGGAGAGGTTGCCGCCCCACCAGCCGCAGTCCTCGTCATTGCTGGGGTCGTTGTCCCAGACGTTGGAGAGGCCACCGCTGGGGCAGCTGACGCCCTCGACGAAGATCAGCCAGTTGGGCTGGACGGCGAGGATCGCGTTGCCGGCCCGTTCGGCGGCCAGCCGCCAGTCGCGAGCGGTGTCGCCGCAACCCCAGCAGGCGCCGGTGGCGGCCGGGTTGGTGCCCTCGGCGTGCGGCTCGTTGTGCAGGTCGGCGCCGATCACGGTGGTGTTGCCGGCATAGCGCTGGGCGAGGGCCTTCCAGTCGGCGATCCAGGTGCTCTCCGGTACGGCGGAGGTGTACCAGAGCGGTGTCTGCCCGGCCGACGTGGGGCGGTGCCGGTCCAGGATGATCCGCATGCCTTTGTCGCCGCTGTAGGCGATCACCTTGTCGAGAATCTGCAGCGGGGAGAGCCCGACCAGGTCCGGGTTGGTGTTGTCGTTGATGCTGGTGGCGGTCGCGCCGGCTTTGAGAGCGTCGTCGGAGAACGGGACCCGCAGCGTGTTGTAGCCGAGCGAGGCCATCGTGTCGATCTGGCTCCTCCACGGGTTGCTGGACCACAGGCCGTGGAAGGTCTTGTTGTCGGTCTCCATGCCGAACCAGTTGATGCCGGTCAGCCGGACGGTGGCGCCGGTACTGTCGACGATCTTGTTGCCGTTGGTGTGCAGGTAGCCGGTTCCGGTGCCGCCGGTGGCGGCTACCGCCGGCTGGGCGAGAGCGATGGCCGTGGTGACGGCCACGGCCGCGAGGGCTGTGGCGGCCGCGAGCCATTGGCGGTGTTTCACGAGGGGCTCCTTCGGGGACGGAAGGCATTCCCGACATCGTTGCATGGGAGCGCTCCCAGCAACAATGTTCATCAATGGTCTCGGCACCTCGGCCTCGCTCGCCGGGCGAGACTGACTTTCAGCCACGGTGATCGATCTTGCGGCGTCGCGACTACCCTGCGGGTGCCGGAGGAGGGGACATGAGCTACGAGATTGCCGTTACGAACGTCGTGGCTCGTCCGACAGCGGTGGTCGCTGCGACGAGCACGTGGCAGGAACTACCGACGCTGTGGAAGGAACTGCTGGACGAGGTATGGGCGTGCCTGCGCGCGGGTGGGATCGGTCGCGGTTGCCGAAACATCATGCTGTACCGCGACGACGTGCCGCGCGTCGAGATCGGCGTCGAGCTGGGCCGGCCGTGCCCGCTCACCGGACGGGTGGTGGCGTCGGCCCTGCCCGCGGGGCGGGTGGCGATGACCGTTCACCGCGGACACTATGCCGGCCTGGCGTCGGCGCATCGGGCCGTGTTCGACTGGTGCGCCGCGCAGGGGCGGCGACCGGCCGGCCCGCGGTGGGAGGTCTACGGGCCCCATCACGACGACCCCGCCGAGGTTTGGACCGAGGTCTACCACCTGCTGATCTGACAGTTGACGTTCGTGCGCGCGATACTCGCCGCTCACGCACGTTTCGCGGGAAGCGGCCAGTTCGCGCGGAAGTCGTCCAGGAGCAGTCGCGCCAAGGCGTTGTTCGACCCGGCGGTCCGGCAGATGCGCGCGAGGGCGTCGAAGGAAGCCGGTCCCGGCTTGACGGCGGCGTCGATGCGCTCCTCGGCGAGCTCGCTGCCGAAGGCCGAGGACACCGCCGCGAGGTGGTCGATCCGCAGGGAGATGGTGACGAGCAGCGCCTTGCAGTCGCCGGTCGTGTTCTCCGCGCAGGCGACGACCCGCGCGCTCACCTCGCGCAGGCCGTCGCTGTCCTGGGGGACCTGCAGCGCGTCCTCCAGCAGCCGCATCACTTGGAAGGACGGGTCGTCGAGATCGCTCGCGGCGAGCGCGGCGCCGGTGGCCTGGACCAGGTGGGTGAAGTCCCCGGCCACCAGGCCGCGCGCGACCTCGGGCAGCCGGCCGGTCCGGTTCTCCACCATCGTTCGCGCGGTGCGCAGCAGGTCACGGGCCAGGCCCCCGGAGAGCGCGTGTGCCAGGGCGGCAAACGGAAGCGGAAGCCCGACGACCCGGCGGTCCAGCAGCGTGACCGCCGTGTCCAGGTCGAGATAGCCGACCCGCAGCACCTCGTCGATGGCACTGTCGAACGCGTCCCGCCGGCCCGGGCTCGCCAGCGACGCCGCGCGCAGTGCTTCGTCGGACACCGACACCAGGTAGAGGCAGTTCGGGATCTCGAAGATCACCTTGATCTCGTCGATGAAGTCGCGGGCCCGCTCCGCCGGCTGGATCCGGTCCAGTTCGTCGATGCCGACGAGCAGCCGTGCGGTCGCGCCCGAGCGCTCGCCGTGCCCGCGCAACGTGGTGGCCGCCGTCGTCAGGAACTCACGCAGGTCGGCGACCACCTCGGGATAGGTCAGTGGCTGGCGGGCGAGGACGACGCCGCGTTTGGCGCCCACCCCGGACCCACGGACGCCGAGCTGCCCGCTCATCTCCCGGGAGTAGCTCTGCAGGAAGCGGACCTGCTCGAACCGGGCGGCCGCGTCACGCGCCACATCGTCCAGTCCGCTGTGCTTCTCGGCGTACAGCACCACGCTGCGGCAGGCCGAGGCGTACAGGTGCAGCATGAACTCCCGGCGGTCGTACTGGACCGGCGCCGGAACGATGATGCTCAGATCATCGGCCGGGTGCCCCCGGTCGAAGCGACCCGCGCAGAAGGCCCGCAGCAGCAGCGTCTTGCCGACGCCGCGCGGCCCGCAGAGCGCGAGCGTGCCGCTGCCCATCCGTTCGGTCAGGCGGACCAGTTCGGCACCGGCCGCGGTGGGCACCTGGAAGGACAGATCGGAGAGGTTGCGCAGCCCGGGCGCATCAGAGATCGACAGCTCGGTGGCGACCCGCTGCTGGCGAAGCGTGTGGTTCAGCCACTGCCGCAGGAACGGCAGCAGCCCTTCCTCCAGCAGCACCGCCCGCCAGGCCTTCTCCAGTTCCCGCACGTGCGCCTGGTCCGCCGCGGTGGCGAGCTGCAGCGGATCCAGGTCGCCCACGATGATCAGCACGGAGCCGGCCCCGACCCCGGCGGTGACGATGCCGGCGAGCGACGTCCACAGGACACTGCCTCCGGTGGCGTCCCAGACCAACACCGCGACCACCGACGGCGGGATCAGCAGGTTGTAGGCCATGAGGGCCCGCCAGAACGCCGGACGCGCCGGCCGCCGGAAAACCCATCGGACGAGCTTGACGGCAAGGACGCACAACCCCAGCAACAACGGGCCGATGGTCACCGCGCCGACCAGCCGCTCCGCCCAGCCCGACCGGGTCGCTCCGACCGCGCTGGCGACACCGGGGCCGAACAACCCCGCCAGCCACCAGACCTGCGCGGCCCAGGTGGCCGCCCGCGGGGTTCTCAGTCGCGGCCACCGGGTACGCGTGGCCTCCTCGAACCCGGCCTGGTAGCGCTCCTCGGGCCCGCGCGCGGTCCGACAGATCGTCGTTGCCTGCGCCCCGACGTGCTCGCGCAGTTCGGCTTCGCGCTGCTTGCGACCCTCCGACCCGGACGGGCCCAGCGCGCCGGCGATCTCCGCCCGCTCGAACGCGGACGGCAGCAGCGCCAGGACCACTGACTCGCACCGGTTGTCAGCCATCACCAAAGCCACCTCCGTCCTCGTCACGGTAGGAGGAGGCGGTCTCGTCGGGTGTCGGCTCGTGGTCAGACCGCCCGCTTTTGGCAGCCCGCCGCAAATCCCGTTTCGTCGCTACGGCTGGGTGTCCTGGAACATTTCGATAGTGGCTTCGAGCTGGGAGTGCAGCGGGGCCGGCAGCGCGCCGAGGCGGAACCAGCCCAGCTCGTCGAACTTGTGCGGCTCCCCGATCGCCACGGCGGGCCGGTCGACGAGCACCGCGAAGACCACCGCGACCCAGTGCGACGGCGGCTCGGCCCGGACCACGTTGCGGACGCCCAGCAGGGTGATCTCGCGCGGCTCGGTCGCGTACTCCTCCTTGACCTCGCGGGTGACCGCGGCCTCGAAGGTCTCGCCGAATTCCAGCGCGCCCGCGCCGGTGTCCCAGGCACCGGGCTCGTCCCGGGCCCCGGCCGAGCGCCGGGCGAGCACGATCTCGCCAGCACCGTCGTGGCAGATGAAGACGCAGGACACGCGGGGTTCTCTCGTCACGGCAGACCATTGTGCCAGCGGCCGGGCCCGCCCGATGTATCCCAGTGGGCGGATGACCGCACGGCCGGCGTAACTCAGCGCGCGTTGAGTTACCGTCGGACATGGCCACCGTCACCTCTTCCCCCCTTGTCGTGGACCTCGCCCACGTCGACGCCGGCATGCTCGCGACCGTCGGCGGCAAGGCGGCCAATCTCGGGGAGATGATCCGCGCCGGCCTGCCCGTACCGCCCGGGTTGGGTGTGACCACGGACGCGTACCGCCTGGCCGTCGCGGACACCGCCCTGGAGGATGTCCTCCGCGAGTTCGCCACGGTGCCGGCCGACGACGTCACGGCGTTGACCGCGCTCGCCGGCCGCGCCCGCGAGGCGCTGCTCGCCGCGCCCGTACCGGCCGCCGTCACCGCCGCCGTGACCACCGCGTACGCCGGGCTCGGCACGGACGTGCCCGTCGCGGTCCGTTCCTCGGCCACCGCCGAGGATCTGCCGTCGGCGAGCTTCGCCGGTCAGCAGGACACCTATCTCAACGTCGTCGGCGCGGCGTCCGTGATCGACGCCGTCGCCCGCTGCTGGGCCTCGCTCTGGACCGACCGCGCCGTCGTCTACCGGGCCGCCAACGGCATCGACCACCGCGCCGTGTACCTCGCCGTCGTCATCCAGCGCATGGTCGACGCGCAGGTCGCCGGCGTGCTGTTCACCGCCGACCCGGTCACCGGCCGGCGCCGCCAGGCCGTCATCGACGCCAGCCCCGGGCTCGGCGAGGCGGTGGTCTCCGGAGCGGTCAACCCGGACCACTTCGTCGTCGACACCGCCACCGGCGACATCGTCAGCAGGCGGCTCGGCGACAAGCGGGTCGCCGTCCGGTCCCGGCCCGGCGGCGGCGTCGAGCACGTCACCACCGGCGACGCCACGGCGACCGCCTGCATCGTCGACGATCGGGTCCGGGAGCTCGCCGCCCTCGGTGACCGGGTCGAGGCGCACTACGGCGCGCCCCAGGACACCGAGTGGGCCGTCGACGCCGGCGGCACGCTCTGGCTGACCCAGGCCCGGCCGATCACCACGTTGTATCCGGTGCCGGCCCCGGTGAGCGACGACCTGCACGTGTACTTCTGCTTCAGCGTCGCGCAGGGGCTGTACCAGCCGATCACGCCGATGGGTATCGCCGCGCTGCGGCTGCTCGGCACCTCGGTGGCCCGCGAGTTCGGCCTCGCCGTCGCGGATCCGCTCGCCGGGCCCGCCGGTCTCGTCACCCCCGGGCAGCGGATCTTCGTCGACGCCACCGCCGCCGTGCGCAGCCGGATCGGCCGCTTCGCCATCCCCCGGGTCCTCGACGTCATGGAAGCCCGTTCCGCGGTGGTGATGCGGCGGCTCTTCGACGATCCCCGCTTGTCGATCACCGAGGCGTCGCTGCGGCCGTTCCTGCGCCGGGCCGGCCGGTTCGCGGCCCGGCACCGCCTTCCGGTACGCCTGATCCGCGGTGTCGCCGCCCCGGACGCCCTGCACCGCGACCTGGAGCGGCTGCCCGCCGAGATCCGGCGGCGGCTGTCCCTGCCCGCCACGGCCACCCCCGCCGAGCGGCTCGACCTGGTCGAGCACGCCCTCGCCACCGACGTCTTCCCGCTCGCCCCGCGGGCCATGGCTCCCGCGGCGGGCGGGTTCGCGCTGCTCGGCCTGGCCGGCCGGCTCGCCCGCTCCCGCCCCGGGGAGCTGCAGACGGTCCTGCGCGGGCTGCCGCACAACGTCACCACCGCCATGGACCTCGACCTCTGGCAGCTGGCCCGCGCCATCCGCCGGGACGCCGCGGCGTCCGCCCTGCTGCTGGCCACGCCCCTGGCCACGCTCGCCGACCGCTGGCGTGACGGCGAACTGCCCGCGGCCGTCCAGGCCGGACTGGCGGACTTCCTCGACCGGTACGGTGAGCGCGCCGTGGCGGAGATCGACCTGGGGGTGCCGCGCTGGTCGGACGACCCCCGGCACATCATCGGCGTCGTCGTCAACTACCTGCGCCTCGACGACGACCGGGCCGCCCCCGACGCCGTCTTCGCCCGCGGCGCGGCGGAGGCCGGCCGGATGGTCAGCACCCTCGTCGACCGGAGCGGGACCCTCCGCCGCCCGCTGGTCCGCTTCGCCCTCGACCGGGCGCGCCGCCTCGCCGGCGTCCGCGAGCTGCCCAAGTACCTCATGATCGTCGCCTTCGCCCAGCTGCGGGCCCAGCTGCGGCTGGTCGGCCAGGCGCTGGCCGCCGACGCCCGGATCGCCGCGGCGGAGGACATCTTCATGCTGACCACGGCCGAGGCCCGCGCCGGGCTCACCGGCCGCGACCTGCACGAGCTGGTCACGGACCGCCGGGCCGGCTACGACACGGAACTGCGCCGCCGCGGCGTCCCACGGGTCCTGCTCTCCGACGGCACCGAGCCCGAGGCGAGCGCCGTCGCCGCCGACGCCCCGGACGGCGCGCTCGTCGGCACCGCCGCCTCCGCCGGGACGATCACGGCGTCCGCTCGGCTGGTGCTCGACCCAGTGGGCGCGCACCTGGAGCCGGGCGAGATCCTCGTGGCACCCTCGACGGACCCCGGCTGGACGCCGCTGTTCCTGACCGCGGGCGGACTGATCATGGAGATGGGCGGTGCCAACTCGCACGGCGCCGTCGTGGCCCGCGAGTACGGCATCCCCGCGGTCGTCGGCGTGGCCGGCGCCACGACCCGGATCGCCACCGGAGACCGGATCACCCTCGACGGCACCGCGGGCACCGTCCTGCCAGTCGTGACGCATCCGTAAATCGCTGGCGCGCCGTCCCACCACGGTGGACGATCCGCAGGGCCTGGGGTCGCCTGCTGGAGAGGACGTTGTGATGACCGTTGCCGAGTCCAAGCCGTCGGGATCCCGGCCCGAAGTCCACGCGGCGGCCGGGAGGCTGCGCGGCAGCTGGGAGGCGGGTGTGGCGGTCTTCCGTGGCATCCCGTTCGCCAAGCCCCCGGTCGGCGAGTTGCGCTTTGCCGCGCCGCGACCGGCGGAGGGCTGGAGCGGCGTGCGGGAGGCCGTCTCGTTCGGCCCGCCGCCCCCACAGAGCGGCAGTTTCGGCATGGACAGGCTGTCGCGGGACGCGGCGGATGACGACTGGCTGACGGTCAACGTCTGGTCCCCCGAGCCCGGCCCGGGCGCGGGACTGCCGGTGATGGTGTGGATCCAGGGCGGCGGCTTCGTGTTCGGCATGTCCGGTCTCCCCGAGTACGACGGCGGCCGGCTCGCGCGGGACGGTGGCGTCGTCGTGGTGACGTTCAACTACCGCTTGGGTATCGAGGGCTTCGCGCAGATCGAGGGGGCTCCCGCCAACCGGGGGCTGCTCGACCAGGTCGCCGCCCTCGAGTGGGTGCGTGACAACATCCGGGCCTTCGGTGGCGACCCCGACAAGGTCACGGTCTTCGGCGAGTCGGCGGGTGGTGCATCGGTTGCCGCGCTGCTGGCGATGGACCGCGCGGCCGGGCTCTTCCGCCGGGCCGTCGCGCAGAGTGTGCCGGGCGCGGTGTTCTCACCGGAGCTCGCCGCGGACATCGCTGCCGCCTGCGCCGCCGAGTTGGGGCTGCGGCCCACGGTGGCCGACCTGTCCGGCGTCGCCCCGCACGAGTTGCCCGCCGCCGCTGACACGATCAGCGCCAAGATGGACCAGTGGACGCAACGCTGGGGTCGTCCCGCGTACCGGACGATTCCCTTCGCGCCCGTCGTCGACGGCGACGTCCTGGCCGTCACACCGTGGCAGGCCCTGGCCGGCGGCGCCGGCCGCGACATCGAACTGCTCGTCGGCCACACCCGCGACGAGCACCGCTTGTTCACCGCCATCGGCGGTCTGCTCGGCGAGGTGAGCGAGGAGCAGGCGGCAAAAGCCCTCGAGGTCCTGGCGCCCGGCCCGGACGGCGCGCGCCGCTACCGCGACGCCTACCCGGCGGCGGGCCCGGAGGAGCTGTACGAACTGGTCCATTCCGACTGGCTGTTCCGGATGCCGTCGCTCCACCTGGCCGAGGCCCAGACGGCTGCCGGGGGCCGGGCGTACGTCTACGAGCTGACCTGGCCGGCCCCGGGCATGGGCGGTGCCTTCGGCGCGTGCCACGGCCTCGACGTACCACTCGTCTTCGGCAACCTGGACCGCGGCCATCCGGCCATGCTGATCGGTGAAACGCCGTCCCCGGAGGCGGAGGCCCTGTCGGCCCGGATGCGCGCCGCGTGGGTTTCGTTCGCCGCTGACGGCGACCCCGGCTGGCCCGCGTACGACAGCGGTCAGCGCCTCGTCCAGCTCTTCGACACCCGGCCGGTGGTCACCGCCTACCCGGAGGAGCCGTCCCGCTTGATCTGGCAGAGCCATACCTTCCCCGTGCTGCCGCTGATCAGCCGGTAGTGCCGGGCAGCCAGGGCGGAGGCGCTCAGCCCCCGGGGGCGTCGCTGATGTCGGCGAGAGCCTTCCAGGCGGCGGAGATGGGTGCGAAGGCGCGCATGTCGCCGGTGCGGCCACCAACGCACGCTCAAGCCGCCGATTCGGATGCTCGCCGATTCAGTCGCTGGGCCGAGGAGCGGGAACGACCGCATCGGTGGCTCGGAACTCCCGCCACTGCTGACTGACGGCTCGCCAGATCCTCTGTTGGTCGGCGAAGAACCGGTGGAGCTGGTCCTGATCCCGGTCGCCGGCGCCGGTAGTGACGAGGTAGTAGTCGATCTCATCGCGGAGGCGGTTGAGCTCATACCGCGTCTCTTCCATCGAAACCCACCGGTTGCGCCAGCTCATATACGGCTCGAGCCCTGTCAGAACCGTCACAGCGGCCACCATCGGCAACGCTAACGCGGTGCCATATCCGCCCGGGTCCACACCTACAGACCTTGAATGGTCAGGTTGTATCAGGTTCGAGGGTCAGTCCGGTGTGGGCGAGGAAGCCGTCGAGTAGGTCGGTGCGGTACTGGATGGCCTTGAGCCGGTTCTTGATGACGGCTTGCAGGTGATCGACGCCGTGCACGGCGAGGTTGCCGATACTGCGTTTCAGGTGCGACCACACGCCCTCGGTCGGGTTGAGATCCGGGGCGTAGGCCGGCAGCCGGATCACGTGCAGCCAGTCCCGGGCATCGATCATCTGCCGCATGGCGACACTGATATGCGTATTCAAATTATCCCAAATGACAACAATCGGGCCGTCGAGTTGCTGGTACGCGGCATCGAGCAGGCCGATGTAGTCGCGTTCACTGAAGCTGCGCCGCTCGCCTTTACGGTTGCGGTGCACGATCGTGCGATAGATCAGCCGGGATCGTTCACCCGGCCGGTAACAGGTCAGTCCGGCGATCGAGATCCGGCCGGATCCCTTACCCGACACCGGAATCACCGGAGTGTATCCGCGCCGACCCCACGTGCGGGCCTTCGGTGGACGCAGCGTCTGACCGGCCTCGTCTTCAAAGACCAGCCACGCATGGCGCTGCGCCGCTACCGTTTTCCCGCCGGCCACGTCTCCTTACGCCAGGTCACGATCGCAGCTTCGTCGCGTTCAACCGCACGGTGTTTCGGGACCTGCACCGACCAACCGAGGCGATACAAGATGTTCGCGGTGCCCCGCAGCGTGTATCTGGTGTGGAACAGCCGGGCGATCAGGTCCGACACCCTCGCCAGGGTCCAGCGTTGATCGACGCCGAACCCGTACACAGCGGGCCCTTCGTCCAACGCGTCCTCCAGGCGCCGCAGACGGGCATCGTCGAGGCGACACCGGCTCCCCGACGGACCTTTCGAGGCCAGAGCCTGTACGCCGCCGGCCTGCCACTGCTTCTTCCAGCCGTACACCGCGGTCTTCGACACCCGTAACCGCGCTGCGATCTGCGGCACCGGCACGCCTTCGGCGAACCAGCCGGCCGCCTGACGTCGTACCTGCTCACGCCTGGCCCGGCCCTGCGGGCTCAGACCGCCACCATCGGGATATCTCATCCCTCCGGCGTACAAAACCTATCGACCGATGTCATGTAGACACGCCGGAGCACCATCGATCAACCCGACCATTCAACCTCTGTAGCGCCACCGTAGACAGGCCGGCCAGGACCAGGGACGCTACCTTCACTGCCACCGCTCGTCGGCGGTATCGCTCCTTACGCGCGTCGGCCCAGTCCAGATCTGCATCGACGACCTCCCGGAATCCGACGATTGCCTCCCGGGGCGTGACGCCGGACTGGCGTTGGGAGAGAACGAAGAAGCCGCGCTCGGAGGGGTGGGAATCGGCCGGTGTTTGCATGCTCACAGTGTCCGCCACCGGCCTAGGATTTCGTGTGTCTCTGCGGCTCGTTCCTGACGCCCAGCGGTGGGACACTGCCGTCGTGGCTTACGACGAGGACCTCGCCAACAGCATCCGGGAGATCGTGCAGGACGAACCGGGTCTGACCGAGAAGCGGATGTTCGGCGGGCTGGCGTTCCTGATCAACGGCAATATGGCGGTGAGCGCGAGCGGCCAGGGCGGCATGCTGCTGCGGGTCGATCCGACTGATACCCCGATCCTGATCGAGCGCCCCGAGGCCAGCCGGTTCGAGATGCGCGGACGGGAAATGGATGGATGGCTACGTATCGACGCGACCGAGCTGGCTACAGAGCACCAGCTGGAGTCGTGGGTTACCCGGGGCGTGAGCTACGCCCGATCACTACCGGCCAAGTGATGCCCCCCAACCCAACGACATCCGCTCATGGCGAGGAGCGGGCGTGCGGGTGCTTTCACCTGCAGACGCAGAGTTGAAGCGGTGAATCCACGGCAAATGGTCGACGCGTCCAGTCTCCGAAGCGCTCGACGAGCCGAAGGCCGCCGAGCGAGACGAGCAGCGGCAACTCCTGCGGGAAGATGCTCCTGATTTCGAGCGGTGCGACCACGAAGTCAGGCTCGGAGTCGGTCGAGAGGTACCACGTTCCGCGGGTAACCTGGGCGGGCGCATCGTAGATCTCGGCGACATCGACGCTGACGTTGCCACGGTCAGGATCCATGAACGACAACGACTCTCGGGCGCGCCGCACGCCGTCGGCTCCGGCAAGGATGCGTACGCTCGGGTTGAATACATCGAAGACGAACCGTGCGCCGGGCGCCAGGTGTCTTCGAACCGACCGGAAGCAACTCACCAGATCCTCAGCCTCATGCAGATGCAGCAGGGAATTGGCCGTGATGAACACGAAGTCGAAGGTGCGGCCCAGATCGAAGGCCCGCATGTCGCCCTGCAGCCATTCCACCGCAACACCGCGCTCGTCCGCCTTACGCTGAGCCTCAGCCAGCATGTCCGACGAGAAATCCAGGCCGA
>Ga0307516_10004554_pt1 | contig 17045 bp, 24 predicted proteins | sample 19_EM_MG_FD_203310 | JGI IMG/M metagenome (GOLD analysis project Ga0307516, IMG submission 203310) | Populus trichocarpa ectomycorrhiza microbial communities from riparian zone in the Pacific Northwest, United States - 19_EM | ecosystem: Host-associated > Plants > Roots > Unclassified | place...
AGCTTCTGACACACCTCAAGATAAAAACTTATACAAAACAGACAATGCTTTATCAAAATATAATATTTTACAATTGTCTTCTGAATTATATTTTACTGTGGTCAAAATATTGAAATTTCCCATGTGTCAGCCGCTGTGTTCTGTCTCAGGTCTGATTGGTGCCCTTGTTCATGTCTGTGTGGTCATCGTGTTCCTTGCTTCACTCCAGAGAGTGCACTACTTGGAAAAGATACATGATAGTAAGGATGGACGAACAGATGGCCAGAGAACAACCAACGAAGAAAACGACGCTTCACAACTTCATTTCAGCATCTACATCCTTAACCCCCATCGCTTGGTTATTCCTAGCTCATCACTTTGGTCATCCTCCATCTCAGCTCCCAACTCGTCACTTGATCACTCTTCTGCCACAGAACTAGTGCTTTCACTTCTGTGCCAAATAAATGGTTTTGCAACACTGTACAAAGGTGTTGCGGTGGTTGAACTAGGCTGGCGAGGATAAGGAGAACATTGTATGATCCTTGTAATGACGTATCTGTTGGTGAGTCGAGTAGAATGATTTGAAGTCATCGTTACTTGGAAGCGACAGCATCAGTGTGTTGTATAAACGGAGATGGTGCTCATCTGTCCAATTCCAGGCATCCACATAAGATATTTCGCGCTGGATTGGGGTGATGTCCGCAATTAAAGAAAGCGACTCGAGGTCATCAATGAGGTTTCCTTCACAAGAGAATTCATTGGAGTCCGTAAAGTGACCATAGTCCCCCAGCTGTCCTTGTAAGGCTCGAACACTGTATGAAACGTATGAGTGCTCACTTGGATACCATCGGGTGCAGCCCAGAAATTACCGGATACTCCATCTATTTTGTAGCTGCCATACTTCGTCTGCTGATTGAGTATCATGAGACCCTGCCAGTCACAGGCGGGATCATCGGTTCCCTAAATAAATAGTGATATCAGCGCCAATGAGACATGGAAAAAAACTACCCACGTCAACATCGAAGGCTGTCCATTCACCTGATACGTCACAGAAACTGGGATCATCAAATACCTCAAGCTTCACTCCACACATCCTCGAGTTGTTCGACATGACGAACAAAATCTGAAGAACCCTGGTTCGAGGGAGACGGGTCTGCATAACATAGATCTGACCATAGCCTTCAGAGCCAGAGCGCACCTTGTTCATGGGTTGTGCGTACTCTGCCATGTTGTCCAGCATTTCAAAGTATCTATACTTGGTATAGTACTTCCATGGGGGTGGGTGAATAATGTTAGACTCGACAGAACCGACATGTATCCAGCCCTTGCCGAAACATTGTCCAAAGCCCACTGAAAAGCGGTAGTTAGCTTGACTATCAAAATAGACTTTGAGACAAAGGGGGTCGGTGCTGGTCAGCGTGAAAGTCTTTTCTGAGAATGCCTTTGGGCACGTGTCGCAGCAAGTGAAGCCATTCTCAGTGAGCGTGCTATCATCGACTTCAAATGTGGTGTTGTGATGCAGTGGATCTTGGTATCTGAGATAGACTTGACGCAATTGTGGTGGTCCCTCTGGGATCTGAGCGTATAGACATCTATAGTAATTGGACTCCCACAAAGCCAAATCGATGGCCACTGCATCAATGAGACATAGCCGAGCACAGTTGGCCTTTTTGGTCTCCGTTTGGTTAGCTTGAATGTCAGCGTGTTGTAAAGTCACCTGGGTGACACCGCTTATGTTACTAATTAGTAACAGAGATACATAGCTGTCAATGTTACTACTTAGTAGGGATAACGGATTCTGCAGCACTTCAGCACTTCGCGCGGTGTAGAGACAGTCCTGTCTCTAGGTGTGTAGATTGGTAGTACTGATACTGGACTCTTACCTTAGCTATGTAGGCTTGTACTTAGCTTACTAAGAAAACATCCTTCTCTTCAGTGTACATTCTTGAGCTCAGTCCTGGAGTGACTGAACCACCACTACTCTCCCTAGTTCTTCTAGTCTCCCCAGTCCCTGGGAGCTCTGCCAGACCTCCAGAAGCCCCTGGGTCGAGCGTGCCTCACCTGAGGCAGCAGCAACACCCAACCCCCCCCTACAGCGGCACTCAGCTGTTACCTTAGGAAGACTACGGTAGACACAGTAGTTAAAGACTAGTTAAGATAACCTATAGGATCTAATCAATAGATAAGGACATCATGTGCTAAAGATTACCACACGCCGTCATTACTAATCGGACGGAGTTTGACGTCGCGTGCGCTCCCTGCCCCCGGCGACTTCCGTCACTGCCTCCCACGATGACAAACCACCTTTGCTCGTCATCGGGGACGATGAGCAAACACATCACTCATTCCTTCACCATTTTTCAGCGCTTTTTTTTGTTCTTGTTTTATTACATATCTAATACATATTTCTGCTTGTATTACTAATAAATAAGTCAGAATTACTGGCATACGGGTGTGGCTCGGTTACATAAGTATGCGGAGTCTGTTGTCAGGGCCTTATCCCGGCGACTTCCGCCGCTGTCCCCCGCGATGACAAATCACCTCTGCTCGTTGTCGGCGACAATGAGCACGCATGTCACTGCATTCCTTCACCGTTTCTCGGCATTTTTTTTTTGTTCTTGTTTTATTAGTGTATCATAGGGTGTGAATTCCATTACATAGCCATGAGTCTATCCATGACATGCACAGCACACGCACCCCAGCAACTTCTGCCATTGTTTATTGCTCTGATGGCGGCAGATTGCTTGTTGCTGCAGAATGATTTTATAATTTCAAATGTAGCTAGTAAGGAACTACATCAAGCCTGCATTGGCAGGGAGGGGGGGGACATGATGAAATGGAGAGACAAATACATGCACAAGCATCCATTGTAAGGCAAGAAAAAAAATTGCGCCGCAAGATCTTGCTCCCCCTTTATGCGTGGCGCTGTAACAGAGTTAGACGATAACATAAAATTCAATGCAGTACTTACACGACGAGAGAGGCACACCTGAGACGTTTGAGAGGCACCTTGCGCTGCGTAGGGCAATTTGTTCTTCAGCGTTGAGTGCCAATCAAAATATCGCTCATATGCCGTGTCCAGCGCAGCCTTCTCAAGCTCCATGCTGAGCCGTTCAACATCTAAAAGGCAGGGGGGGGGGGACCATCCTTCCACATCATCCAATACCCTTTCTTCCACATTGCCGGCCTTCATCTCACGGATAGCGGCCACCTTGATCAGTTGGAGGCCACACTCGAACGCGCCATTCACGTCATCGATGTCAATAGTAGGGAAGAGGGTCTAATGAGAGTCAGTATACTATACACATACATAGGAAACGAGGCGACGCACCCCAACAGTGTGATGGTCGCCATTTAAATCTAAGTTGAGATCTGAGTTGCCGGCCTGACGAACCCAAACGTGAATCTCCACCGACGAAAGTGAGAGCCAGGTGTGACCATCTACGACTGTTCGGGCGAAGTCCCCTGCATTTGCAGAGCTGAATTCGGACCATGTCAACAAACATGATGACTGAAGCCCTTTAGCAATAGAAGGCTTTGCGCCTGGGCTGTGGTAGCGGTCCCCTTGGTTAATAAGTATCTTGCAGACGACCAGTATATCAGGCGCATCGAGAACGTAGGCCTGTAAATTTTCTGTGACATTCTCGTCACTTTGCGTGAATGCGCACTCCCCAAGCAAAACCCTTCGTGATTGACGGTTATGGTGGCTCCACATGTCGATGGTCAAGTCTGGAATGCCCTGTATTGATGTCTTGTTGAAGGACTTGTTACCTGCAGGTTGGCAGGTTATGGATTTAGGGAATGGGATCGTTCGAAAAGTGCAGGAGAGCTCATCCATCAGGAAATTTACGATGAACTCGTGGAGAGGGCTAGGTGATGAGACCATTAGACGTTGGAGGTGTGGTAAAAACGTTAGCCTGAGTTTAAATATAATCATTAGTCGTCTAGCGGCATGAATTGGTAATAAGGCAGATGCACTTGTTCCACGTTTTCGCATCCCGGTCGCTGCCTAAGCGTTCCATGATGTAGGTATAGTCCCTGAAGGACATGCCTTCAAACTGTCCTGAATATTTATTAAACCCTTGGAATACAATAAACTCAACTTACCACAAAGGATTCTTGTTGAGCCCAAGAAAGTATTGCGAGGATTCTCTTGCATTTCACTTGGTAAAGGAAAGATCAGCTGCAAAGGAATAGTTATGTCTTACACGCCATACCACGATTGAGTGAACCATCTGAGGGTAAAGGTTGGGGGCAGGCATTGGGCCACATGACCATGGCACCAGGGCTGACAGTGGGCAAGATTGAAAGTGCCTGTTCTGCCCCAGCCAAGGGGGGAACCCCTTTCAGTGCAATATGTGGAAAGAAAGATAGTGCATTGAATGACTTGCGATATTTTTCCGCCATTATGCAGTGGCTCCTCGACATAAGATGGGCGCTTAGCAAGGGATTGTAGGGGAAACAGTTGAAGAGACGACTTGCTTATCTCAGCAGCACTGCACTGATTCGATGACATCCTGGCATTGAACATTATGGCCGCCACGGCATATTTGTATTAGATGTAAGTAAAAGAGAAAAAGCCTGATACTGGGAGTGCAAGCTAAGCATCAATCTCTCCATTGATTGTCTCCATTGTCTCCATTGCCTCCACTGTCTGCTTCATCTCTGTTCTCAATGTCATCAGTCCCATCTCCATCATTGTTCTCTTGGATAGCACCCTTGATTGCTGCTACCTGGCGCTTCTTTTGGGGCTTATAGACAGCCTCCCCCTTGGCCTGACGCACACCGTTGTCTTCAATGCGTTTTGCGAGTTGAACCTCGGTGAGTCTTATCCAATGGCAGGTTTGTGTGAGCAGGGCATTCAGGAGTGGCTGGAGCACTTCCCGACCGCCGACAGAAGAGGGATTTCGGACCGGGAGGAGATTGTCAGGCCGGCCAACTAGGGCAACCCCATACCACTCGACGATGTTACGCTCGTAGTTATTGTAGTTCATCCGTAAGTTACTGTCGCCGTTGTATTTCTCTTTAATGATAACAGCTGTTGTTTGGAATGAGTGGCTGAGCAGTAAGGAAAGATTTGAAGCATACCAAGTCCTTCTTGTATGATGGAACAGCATTCACTAACTACCTGATTGAGGGTGTGTGTAGGCGCTTGGGATAAGGCAGCACAAGAATCTGACATCCCAGAAGTTATTACTTTGAGCTTAATATGTTAAAATCTTTACCAAGCCCAGAGACGACAAAAGCTTCTAGCTTGAGTGCCATATGACGCAGCTCGAGGTCAAGGACAGCGCGTGTAAATTTCTCTGCTTTCTCTGTGAAGAACAATCTTGGGCCGCTGAGATCTTCCACACCTCCTCTAACAGCAATGTAAAATCCTTTGATACCTAGGCGGTAGCATAGTGCGGTCCACTACTCATTGTTGGTTAGACACGCACAATAGGGATGATTGCAAGCATACCTCTTGGTCCATAGCTTCAAAGGGTGCTTCCATGTCATGCCGAACACTCCTTGGATTGTCACGAGTGGTCTGCTGCTTCTTGGCATGCAACTGCATGACTTCGTCTTTGTATCCCATCTTCTGAGCATGGGTGAGCATTGAGTAGTGCGACAATAGAGTCCCCTTGTGTGCCTCAACAAACTCCATCAGCTTCCAATGCTCACCTTTTGCGAGGTCTTGTACAATTTAGTTAGAGACCAACTAATGAACCTAGAAGGAAGAACATACTTTCGTTAATGTCATTCAACCGCTGATGGACAAACACATTCCAAGCGTTAGGGCAACGTGACCGTGTGCTAACATTGCCACCAAGGTATAGTTGGCGACAGACCCATCGTTCAGACCTAGCAAAGTCAGGAATAGCATGAGCAAAGTAAGAAAGCATACCGGCCATGTTTTTTGGATATTGCCAGTACCTCACGCATGTAGGCTGCACGTGCATTGTTGATATCGTCTGTGAGTGCCCTGAACTTTTTTTGTTGAGCAACTTTCTGTGACACGGTGAGTTGTGGGCGCGGTTTTGGTACATTGGCTGTCTTTGTGCGAGCCATCTGCAGAAGGCACACAAGCACCCTTGTTGGAAAGGTAGAAGTAACTGGGGGAAGAGCGAATCAGTGGGGGATGGTAAATTTGGAGGACCAACATATCCCTCAGTTACGCTGCACTTTTGAATATGTCGGTGAGCTCTGATTGGGTGAGACAAGTTGGCTAACTCAGGGTACGTACGGCACACCAATTCAATTAAGCGTCAGAGTGTTAGCTTGATACTAGTAGTAGTCGGTGGAAGGCAGAACTTGGCGAGCATGGGCGCCAAGGGTCCCACCAACGGCTAGGTTTGCACCTGAGTCAGGGCCTGGAAATGCAGAACAGCTGGCCACGTTACCCACCTCTCGTGCAATGTTGCTGTTACATTGTGGTTTTGGTGGCAGCGCTGCAGCAGAAGGTTAAGGAGGTTGGGTGAGAAACACGGAAGGACACCGCAATGGACGAAACCTCGACAATTGTGTTGTGTGCGGCTATTTGGACTAGGTCGGATAAGATAACATTTACGAAGCGACACAGGGAACTGGGCGCACAGCAGAGTACTAGTGCAGGCAGTGAATTTTGGTCACAACCAGGGACTAGTCGTGCCAGAGATCGACATGACATTGGAAGGGGGTGGATGGGACAAATGGGTAACAGGTGAAGGTGTGGACTTCGACTATGGTATGAAACCATCTGCGTGGTGTTTCCATGAGCTGGTAGGACACCTTGGTGCAAATGTGTCTGTAAGCAAAGTCGAAGGTATTGTGGACTGCGAGATCCAACTAGTATTGCCATCGGTAGCCATCAAGTAATCCAAAATATTGGTGAGATAGAAAGAAAAGAAAGGTGATGACAATAAATCGTGCAAAAGCTTGAGTCAGTGACTCTGCATCGATGGTTGAAACATTGATCAGTGATTGCTTGATCAATCGATTAATCAGCACTTCAGCGCTCAGTACTCAGTAGCAGTAGCCACACGTGCGCACATCAAGTTGCCAATAGTGATATTGTAACATGTACTAGGCTGCTTAACAGGGTTGAACTTATCACTCTAAGTAGCACATAGTAAATGAACGAGAAGAGGCATCCAGCGAGCCATAGCAAGTAGTACATAGATAAATCAATGTACTATGAATCCATCCCCTCCATATATGCTTCAAATCGAATGGCATCGTCTCCTCCTTCATCTTCCACATCATCCGAGAGTTCAACATGGATAGGGCCATTATAATGTGAGAGACTATAAATATGCGTAAGTCTGGTGCGATGCACGTCATTGACCCGTTGCTGCTGTTTATGCACTTCTGATATCTCCGCAGCAAGTAGTGGGGCTGTGGATTGAAGCCTAGTAGCGCATCTCTGTATCTCCGAGTCTTCTGTGTCCACCCAAGCTTGTAACCTTGGAATCTTGATATTCAATCTCACAATCTCCTCGCGCGCACGTAATAACTTGAAATACTTCACCGCCATCTCCCGATGAGTAGGATTGGCCCATGGTTTGACGAGAACATCGTGCTGTGAATGTTTTAAGAGGTCAAAGTCACCCAGTGATGCATACAATGTTACTTTGTTGTACTGCAACGTAGGCTGGGGGGGACGTTGCATGACAGCAAGCTTGTTGTATTTCTCAAGTGCGGATTGTATTGCTGCAGAGCGCTTGACGATGGCCTTTGAAATTTGTCTGCAAAGTTTATATCCTAAGAAGTGTTAGTACTTGGCATCTAGTGGAAGGAAAAACTGACCCGTTGACAAGAGATTTTCTTTCGAGAGCTCAAACAGCCGTTGCACCATGAGACCTTCAAGGTCCTCAACTGCGCGGATGAATTGGCGTCTTCGAGCATATTCAAGTATTTCCTGGTATTTGGCGCTCTGGGGCGCCCACCTCATTTCAATGCCAAGGCTTTCCTCCAGCTCTTCGACAATGTTTGTCTGGTTCTGTAATTTGCACTCTGCAGAGCGCCGGGCCGTGTGTCCTTGCTTTGTTGCTTGGGATGCCACATAGTTGAGACCAGAACCCGGCGTGAATGATGTTGAGTTGTATGAAACAAATGTGTCCGATTTGATCCTCTCATGGGCCTCCCTAGAGCAATCATGTCACGCCACGGTGAAATTAAATCAGACGTTCACTGACCGATATTTCCAGAGTAACTCGAGCCCTTCAACATATTTGGCAGTAAGGGCGTCTTGCATGGGTTCAGTCGCAACATTCTTCAGGTATTCAAGCTCTTCCAACGCCCATGCCTCGAAATCCAACGCTTGAGTCGGATAAAGTACCCGATATGCATCTAAGTCCTTCGAGCAGTCAGCGATCAAAGCCAATGCTTGTTTATAATTGTTAAAAAGAAAACGACCTAGAATTACTGAGATTTCGCATCAAACCGCACACACACGTACTTACTAAGCTCAAGATATCTATCTATGTCCCATTGGTCGAAGTGAAGATTGAGGTACTGGACGTAATGGAAATGCGACGCATGGCAGATGAGGGGAGCCGTGGCGTTAGAACCAGCAAATATTCGCTCACAAGTCTCCAGATCCTCGAGACCAAATCCACAGCGGTAGAGTGGATGGTTTTCGAGCTGACACTGGCGATTGTGCGCATAACCGTGGAAGGCGTTGACGGCAAGTTGGAGGGTATTGCGAGATGCCTTGTCTCGGATGGAGCTTGCAGCAACGGTGCTTGCGAGACTGCATCCAATATCGCTCCCAATGGCTTGGTTTGCACCGTGCATGTCAAGCAATTTATTGATCGTCGCTAACGGGTATTTGGCCCTTTTTTCTCGTTAGTCCACAATTTTTCAAGTAATGATGAACTTACAATTCACCACTTCATCGCATCTCTAACACTGTCTGGACAATGCCATGCCTGCAGGCCAAAAGAAAAATACCTGTTTGTTCAAAAACATGGACAGTATCCTCGTCAGTTGAGTTGGCTGCTCTCCAGTTGTCTGTGCAGTCGACAGCTTTGTCAACCTGACTGCCGTCACATTCACCTGGGCGTAAGTGAACATTGTGCCTGAAAATGTCAACATCATGGGGTGCGATCATGTATGTACTAGGGAACATGTGGCGATCCGCGTGGCCAGCATTGGCCATGTGCTTGGCAGAGGTATTGCCATCCATTGCCTTCAATGATGCTGGACACAGCGTAGGTTCACCATCAAGCTACTGAAAGTTAGTAAGGTTGTGTACAATGGAGATCCAACCCACCTTGTAGGTGCATGGTGGACAGTTATGCCGAAGTTGCTAGTCTGGGGCGTCGCGGCCAAGTGCCTTATCAATTTGTAAGCGGATGTTCTGAAGTACGGCTAAATAAGTGTTGAAAGCATTTGAAAATTGATCTCGAAATGTTCGCATATATGTAACCTTGCAAGCTGGACAATCAACAGCATTATGCAGATAGGATATAAACTTACATCGTGTAGAGTACACAGTACCTTTGCATATGCTTGAATACTGAACGAAGATTGGCAGCGTCAAAGTTGGTGGTAGAGTTCCAAACACTTGAAGGATATTGCAATAGATGGTACAGTTGGTGAGCACCCGAGGAAGCCAATGTGTGCAAGGGAAACGTTTGCTAGTTCATCCAGAAGCTGAAAGATTACATAGTTATGGTGGGATTCTATGTGGTGTGAGCGGGGTGTCTAGCCTGTAAAATTGATGCACCACATACCAAAGACGTCCACTCCCGCTACTTGGAACTGATGGCAGGAGGAAAGTTGATCATCCTCAATGTTGACAAGGCGATTGTGCTTCCATTCAAGATAACGCTCGACGAGAGAAGGCAATTGCATATCCCAGGCCACATGCATGTTGGCATAGCGCGTTTCGCAGGTCCGTTGATCATTGCAGCGACTTTGAGAGCTGGAAAAAATATCAGTAAAACGGTCATAACAGGATGAACGTCATACTTATTATACAGACGAAGTCGTGTGTACACGGAATAGATATTACCGGCCTTGTGGTACAGTTGAGATTGAGGATCTCTCTCCTCGTCACTTGCATCGCTGTCCCAGTCGGATTCTTCGGGCGAAGCAGGCTTCAGCAATCCATCATCATAGTCCCTTGAGGGGAGAAATACTTCGTCATCCATCACCGAAAAGCCCATACCCATCTCCAGGGACACTTCTGTAAGTATAGTGAGGTGTTTGTCTAAAATCCAGTCAATGATGGTAATAGAATGAGTAGAAAGCAACTTACTACGGAGATTACCATCAATTTGACGCTCGGCATTGATGCGGTCAAGCCGTATCCTTGTGAGATTGGCAGAGGTGGTCGCTAGACCACTGGGATGGAGTACAGTCATCTTGACGCGAGACAATGTCGAGAGCGGCTTTGACTTCTTTACCATGGCGGTTGGTGGTGGTAATAGGGCAAAGAGATGTTGCTTAGTCAGTGCTGTGTCGACAGATATTGTTGTGTAGCCGAGCAGAAGTCACTCCCTAGTACTATGGTAATTCACACTTATTATTAGTAATAGAAGGGAAAATATGTAATAGACACACAATAAAACAAGAACAAAAAAAAATGCCGAGAAACAGTGAAGGAATGGAGTGACGTGCGTGCTCATCATCGCCGACAATGAGCAGAGGTGATTTGTCATCGCGGGGGACAGCGGTGGAAGTCGCCGGGATAAGGCCCTGACAACAGACTCCACATACTTATGTAACCGAGCCACACCCGTATGCCAGTAATTCTGACTTATTTATTAGTAATACAAGCAGAAATATGTATTAGATATGTAATAAAACAAGAACAAAAAAAAGCGCTGAAAAATGGTGAAGGAATGAGTGATGTGTTTGCTCATCGTCCCCGACGACGAGCAAAGGTGGTTTGTCATCGTGGGAGGCAGTGACGGAAGTCGCCGGGGGCGGGGAGCGCACGCGACGTCAAACTCCGTCCGATTAGTAATGACGGCGTGTGGTAATCTTTAGCACGTGATGTCCTTATCTATTGATTAGATCCTATAGGTTATCTTAACTAGTCTTTAACTACTGTGTCTACCGTAGTCTTCCTAAGGTAACAGCTGAGTGCCACGCGAAGTGCTGAAGTGCTGCAGAATCTGTTATCCCTACTAAGTAGTAACATTGACAGCTATGTATCTCCGTTACTAATTAGTAACATAAGCGGTGTCACCCAGGTGTGTAAAGTAACGTGAAGCTATGGGATTTCCTTATTAGACAATGGAGATTGTTCGCGCAGGCTTATCACTCAGTTGAAGTAATCAGCGAAACAATCAGCGCACTAGATTAGTTACAATCAACGAGTTCTACATAATCTGCTTTCCTCGGATTACAATATTGTTTTGTATAGTATCAAGTATTGCGGCTAACTGAGGGTTAGCTCTGATCTGTTCAAGAGAATTCATACAATCATTAAATCTTCCACTCATTTCTGACCCAAAGTCAAGATGATGGTGAGTACCAGTTTGGTATTCCATAAGAACGGAGCAGATGGCAGTCCCTGCAAGAGCGAAAACCACATCTAGTTGAGTGCCATCACCCAAATATTCCTCTAGATTCCCTCCGTGAGATGAAAATACCATGTGTAGGATAATTGCGACAAGTGCCGGGTGACTCGGAATGCAATTGCCGTTGTAATCTGAAAGGAAGTAGCTGAGGTCTAACAAAAGATGCATGACCGTCGTGCATTTGGAGCACAGATCTTCCCTCGGAGAAACCAACAATGGAGAGAGGAGCCCGAAGGCAGATGGCACAAGAATTTCGGCAGTGTTCTTGAACGCAAGACGAATGGTGCTGAATAGATTTGATAAAGATCGGTATATAGTGCTGGAGTTCTTATTGACCCAATGCTCAGCCTCTTCTGAAACGATAGGTTATTGTGATTGTAAGTAACATAATGCAGCTATTCACCATCATTCCCGATTTGTTTACGAGCTGCATTAAGCATCGATCTCCATGCCATCTCCGGTTGTTGCTCGTCAGTCGGGAAGGGATTTTCCAGGAGGATTAGCAATTTGAGCTCACTTTTTGCTTGAGACGCGATCAACGAGTCCAAACTTGATGGTAATCTCAGTTGGCCCATTGGCGCTGGTTCATGCCACGTTGTGCTACTGGAGGAGGATGGGCCAGAAGGCCCTGGAGGCAGGGCACTTTGGATAGTGGGAGTGCGGGGAAGTGATTGGAGTAGGCGATCGCATGAAACTTTTGAGATACCTGTAGATCTGTTCGTTGACTAAAGAAAGAAGTGAGTCAATTACTTCAAAAGTGAGAGAAAATAACATACATGTATAGCCTGGCAGTCCCCACGAGATAACATTTCATCTTCACGAGGGGGCGCGAAAGCTGCCACAATGCACACTCGGGGATATGGGGCTGTATCATGGTGGCGATCATACATTGGCTCGAGCTGTTGGTAAAGAGTGTCCCCCCTGGAAGCACTGAGGGGTGGTGATGCAGGATACCCATTTCTGTTGTCTGATCGAGAACCTGGCCACTTAGATGCTGAGATACGAGTGGGTCGTCGTAGTAGAAGTTTGGATTTGGTGCATGAGGTGACTGTTGGTAGTAATTGAATGGTGCTGCTTGCTGGATTGGAATCGGTGGGTTCTGCAATGCAATCGGATGTGCCGATGATGGCTGTCGCGGCTGGTCTGTTTCATGGCCTACCTGAGTTGCCTCAGGATGTATGATCGCATGCATCAACAGCATGGGTGGAGGCTGTGGTTGGTCTGCAGAAAGACCAAGCTGATCTGCCATCGGCTGCAAGCTGACGTTGAGGCCAGACCCTCGACCTGGCTTTGGGGCGGTCTGACAATGTGATTAGGTGTGGATCTGAAGCAAATACAACTGGCTTACATTTCGTCCTCTATGACATGTGCGACCTGTCTGAGGAGGCTGAGAAGGGTTCATCATGGATTGGTATCAAGCCATCGACGCACGGTTTGCACACTCTTTGTCCTCTCAAGTGATGTGACAACGAACCTCGATTTAGACTTCGAGAACATCAGCGCACGAGGAGCGGTGAAGTTCTGGTTTACATATCAGATTTGTACATAAATCTGGGGGAATACAGGAAACGTGTACTATGTGTTGCAAGGGGATGAGAAAATAGATCTGATGCTAACAACTACAACTCACCGATTTGACCTTCCTTCGCCTAATCTTCGGATGGAAGCTGGTGCACGAGGTGATTCAGATGATCATTGATAGCAGAAAATTTCAAGATGTCGTCGTCATAAATGCAAAGGAGTTGCTTGCACTCTGCATGGACTTCGGCGCTGGTGTCCAGTGAGAGTAAGGACTCGAATAGCTTGAGGTCCTGAGAGGTACCATCCAAACTCTCCTTCTTCTCCTTCTCAAAACCCTCCATAAGTGAGAGCTGCATCTTAAGCTCCTCGATCTTCCATGCTGTAGCAAGGAGGCTCAGGCGCTGATATTCCCGGTGGGCCTCTTTGGCAAGGATCGCTTTCTTCAATAGGGGTTGAGATAAATGAGTCATTTCACAGGGAAAAAAATCGCTAGACTAGAACATTTGTTAGTAAAAAGAGCACTCTTCACAACTGAATTAAGCGTACCCCGATCATATCTGTCCCTTGTCTTGTGGTTGCTAAAGTCTCCTTGTAAGCAGGGTCTTCACTGCCAAAGCCATGGCGACAAGAATAGGGCTGGAATCGATGGCCGGAAATGGGCCTCTGTGGTGATGCTGACTCTGATTGACACTTTTCTTTGGGTGCCTTAACTAAGAAACTCCTTTGTGAAGGTGGCGAGGTGTGGTAACTTGATAGTTCAAAGGATACAGAAGTCCCACTGGACTTCAAAGTGGGGGTTGACAGCGACGATGTTAAGGAAGGCATGTCAGAATCGGAAGACATACAGGTTCACTACAAGTTCCCAAGTCAAACACATAGTGGTCGGAGTTTGAAGGACTTAGCAATTTCGCAGCTGCCAGCAAGTACTACTGTAGCAATATGGGTGACAACCCTCTGCTGGTATTCAACGAGAGCATGTAAGGTTTCACTTTCTCTGCTTAAGAGTCCAATAACTCACCTTGACCTTCCTAGCCCTGGACATATATCCTGTCCAGGTTGCAAAGCCATATTTCCAACAGCTGATCATGTTGTAGATCATCTCAATAGTGATACGTCGTGCTGGCCTGAAGACTTGCACTTGAAGACATTAGCACCACCCCCCGCCTTCGTCCGTGGCCCGACAAGATCACAGGTACAAAGCTTGACTTATGGGACATTTCACCCCAAGTCAGGATACATCTTTGGTTCCGCTCCAAACCTCTTTGAACAAATGCAACAGAACGAATTTGAGTATCGCTGCCTTCACAATGCGTATTACCCTTTCAAAGATCAAGCAGAGTGGGAGCTTGTCAGGATCGGTTCTCCTCAATGATCTTACTAGGAGGTCCAGGGATGCAGGGGACTAATGAGGAGGTAAGTCCAGACACTAGTAGGTGCTGGTTAGTGCGGACAATCAAGTCCTGGTCATATGGACGAAGTCCGGGCACTAGAGAAGCACTGGGAGTAAGTCCGGGTTTTTGCGGAGTAAGTCCGGACCGTGGGAAAGTGGACCGGAGTAGCGCAGCTTGTCCGGACGAAGGACACATCCCAGATGTGGGATAAGTCCCTAGAGGTCTAGCGTCGAGTCTGGGACAGAGTTGGCTTTTGCCCTTGTGCGAGTAGGAGACTTGCTAGGATTGGACATAGGACCAAGGGGACGAGATAGGCCAGAGACCGGAGTTGGCCGGAGTTCAGGAGTTCAGGTGGACAGATGGATTAAGGAGAGCATAGTGGGTAGTACAGAGGGAGGAGTATCTTAGTTGAGATTTGATCTAAGGACTACTAGGCCGGAGTTTGGTAGTTTATATAGTAACGAAACTAGAGGTGAGTATATACGGTGACAAGTAAACACCCTAATGTCGAGACAAGGGACAGAGCGGAAGCGGACAGGAAAATAATCCAGGTACAGGAAAATAAACCGGAGCGGAAGCAGAAATGGGGAACTAGGATTACAGGGACGACAGAGGAAAAGCAGGGACAAGGGAACTAGGTCGGAACAGGACAGGTAAGGGTCAGAGGTGGACTTAACTAATGTTAAGTCCGGAGCAATGTCCAGGACCGGAGGAAGTGGAACCAGAGGAAGTGCATGACCGGAGGAAGTGCAAGAGCGGAGGAAGTGCAAGAGCGGAGGGAGTGTGCAGGTGGAGGAAGGGTGGAGTAGCCGGAGGAAGGTCCGGAGTTGGACATAGAAATGTCCTGAGCCTTTGGTGGACCTAACAGAGGAAGCGGAGCAGGAGCAGGAGCAGAACTGAGCCGGAGTTGGATATACCAGCCGGAGTTGGGCTACGTCACAGACCAGACAAAGGGAGTGGCCGGACTGAAACTGGAGTAGCAACTAATGGTAGGTACAGGTCCGACACGGAGGAGTTAGACCGCGGATCTGTCTGTAGGAAGACAGGGGTTAATCCTGAGGCGGAGATGGATGTAGTGACCGGAGTTGAGCTGGAGTGCAGCTACGGGGCTGGAGATGGCCGGACTAGATCTGGAGTTCCATCTATGCCTAAGGAGAGGTCAGGCGGGCCAAGGTTAGACCGGAGTTGCGACTGGGAAAAGTATGGATATGACAGAGCTAGGGCGGTTCATATGTCAGAGTGTTTCAGCTAGCAATGCTGAGCGCTTTCTTAAGCTTCAATGGGTATGTACGCATATTTTCAAATTAGTTATGATTTTGAATCTACTCGACAAAGTTCAATGATCGACAGCCTTCTTTCAAGGACAAGAAACACTTGTACGAATGGATGGAGTCTTTGCCACAGGGAACGCCGTGGCATTGCATGGAAATCGCACTCTCTGGCTACACGTCAGTTCATCCGATCTACCTGATTTGGCGTGACGGATTAGAAGTGATCAAAATGATATTCAGCAACCCTATATTTGCCAAGATGATGACTTACGATCCCCATGTCGTGTCTGTAGACAGACAACGGGAGTACGGCGAGTTTTTCTCTTCCAAATATGCTTGGGCATTACAGGTATAATCACACAGTCGGTTTGAATGGAATCGTACTCACCCATGTATAGGACTTACTTCCCGAAGGCGCCACGATTATTCCCGTCATGGCCGCATCTGACAAAATGGCGGTCACTAGCCACGCTGGCAACCTTGAAATGCACCCGCTGTTCCTCACTACCGGTAACATCCGATCCGATGTACGCATGAAGGCTACTTCCCATGCTTGGAGCCTGGCCGCGTTCATGTCAATCCCGAGATTCGACGTTCATCCTGATTATCAAACGATTCTGCAAGCCAGAGTCTGGCACAAGTGCATGGATATTGTATGTGCCAATCTCAAAGTCGCAGCTCGTACTGGCGTGTACACACCCGATCCTGATGGGCACCTTCGCTATTGCTTCACACCACTCGTCGCTTACACTGCCGATCTCCCGGAACAGCAGATGATTTCAGGCGCTTCCCATGGCTCTTCCCCTGTCACTCTCGCAAAGGTCCAAGACTTTGGCGATGGCACACTCCACCCCCCTCGAGATGTAAAGCACATACTTCAGATGCTGTTCGAAATTAGTCAAGAAGTCGACCCTTGGGATGTGCACGCATTTCAGAAGAAGTGCAAAGAGCGGGGCCTTTTAGGTGTTCACCTACCCTTCTACAGAAACTGGTTTTTCACAGATCCCTCCATCTTCCTTGTCCCTGAACTGCTTCACGCATGCCACAAGTTTTTTTTCAACCACATTTTAAAGTGGTGCAAAGAGGTCATTGGAATTAGGGAACTCGACGCTCATTACAAGTCGATGCACAAGTGTGTCGGCATATGCCACTTTACATCTGGTGTATCCCATGTTCAGCAAATGACCGGGAGAGAGTACCGTGAAATCCAACGCACAATTGTTGCCGTTATTGCTGGTGCAGCTCCTCCCGGTTTCATGAGGGCTATCCGAACTCTTATCGAGTTCATTTATCTTGCACAGAATCCTGTTCACACCGAAAGTTCGATCAGAAACATGGTCAACGCGCTTCAGTCCTTCCACACCCTCAAGCATTTTATTACGGAAGCC
>Ga0307516_10004555_pt1 | contig 17042 bp, 17 predicted proteins | sample 19_EM_MG_FD_203310 | JGI IMG/M metagenome (GOLD analysis project Ga0307516, IMG submission 203310) | Populus trichocarpa ectomycorrhiza microbial communities from riparian zone in the Pacific Northwest, United States - 19_EM | ecosystem: Host-associated > Plants > Roots > Unclassified | place...
GCCTGATCTGACCGATCCCCAAGAGAGATGTGCTGTTACAAGGCGAGTGCGTTACTAATCCTAAATGCAATTATCTCACCAGCACCAGCCTCCACTTTGGGAAGAACAAACTCGGACTTAACTTCGCAGAGAGTTATGTTGCTTTCAACTCCACCGTTGTGCAAGTGTATATGGAGTTCCTGGATTCCAAGTACTGTAAGTGACCTCTACAGTAAATGTAAAATTTAATACAGACCGTGACCTAGATGAGGAGAGTGCATCAGTGTCGCACGACAACGATAGCATCCCCGCAAATGCACGTACCTCTGTCGATGACATGCAAAGCCCGGATGACAGCGATGATGACGAGGCTGATGTCCATGAGGATGGGAATGAGCAAGATGATGTTGAGGATGATGGCCATGGGATGGGGATGAGCAAGATGACATTGAGTATGATGAGGACAAGGATTGTGGGGTGGCTGGGGAGGCAGTCAGGTTTGAGTGTTGACCTTTTATACCCTTGCATGTTCTCAGACTCTGTTTGGACAGCGTTACTGACGTTGCAACATATCCGAGCATTGCAATGCCTCCGCAAGGTGCAACACCTCCACACTGTGCAATGCCCCTGCACGGTGCAACACCTCCACACAGTGCAACGCCCCCGCACAGTGCAACACCTCCACATGGTGCAACACCTCCACACAGTGCAATGCCTCCACATGGTGGCGCACAACCTTTCGACTTCGGCTCTTTTGGACCGGAATTGGACTTCATGCTCCAAACAGGGTCTATGGCGACGTTTCCCCAACAGTGCGCAGTCTCAACAACTCCCCAGTGGAACTTCGGTGGTCTTGGATCAGACACATTTTTTTCTGGCGACATGATGACTGCTAATACTGCCACTGATTTCTCTAGTCTAGTTCCACCATTGGACTACTTGGCAATGTCAGCTCACACAGGACTTGGGCTGCCCACGTTTTCTCCCGCTGTATCTCCATCAAAAAGCAGTCTCCCTTTATTACCTCCCCCGCCTTCAATTGACTACAACTCTTCGGGTGACAACTTTACTTGGCGTCTTCAATCATTCGCATACACCAGGCCAGGCAGTACGCCTAATCGTCCTCAGCAGCCTATCGCGCAATACTCCGAGGTCCCCAAAGGTCCTCTGCTAGGCAAACACAAACCAGTGCCATCTTTGCATGCTCAAAGGGACAACAAGATAGGTGGTCTAGTAAGTAAGGAAAATAGCGAGCCTGTGCTTGTGTGGGGCAAGAAGGGGAAGGGGAAGCGCCCTGTGCCTGATGCGGATGAGTCTCGCCCCGGAAAAAAGGCAAAGTAAGTGGGGTGCTGGTGTCAAGCACCTAATACTGATAGTTTCTGCAGGAATATCAAGACCATGGTCTGAGTGAGCTGTTTGCTCTCCATATCAAGTATTCCTTTTAATAAATGTCATATATTCCTTCATTTAAATGTGCAATACTATTTCCTTGCAATACATGATCTGCACTATCAACTAATATATGTAATGCAATGCATGAAGATAATTGCAATGGGATGGATCATTGCAGCGGGACGATCATTGCAGCAGGACGGGACATTGCAATGGGACAATCATTGCAACGGGACGGAACATTGCAATGGGGTGGGACACAACAATTAGATGATCATTGCAACGGAGCGATCATTGCAACGGGGCGATCATTGCAGCGGGATGGGACATTGCAACAGGACAATCATTGCAACAGGACGGAACATTGCAACAGGGCGGGACATTGCAATGGGGCGGGACATTGCAACGGGACGGGACATTGCAGTGGGACAAACAGTGCAACACATGTTGCAACAATACATCGTTCTGTGGCAACGAACATTGCAATGTTAATGTCACCGTGAACGGCGCACCAAGTTATGACGGTAGTTAGCGCATTTCATTGCAACAAAGTCACACGAACGGTTCGTACACCCGCTTGTGTATGACGGCGTTGTAGGTGGGTTGGTGCCAGATTCATCATCTGAGTGCTGACTCGCTTCTCATTGGCGCTTTTGCCAGGACTGAGGACATCCGCGACATTCTTTGGGGTCGCGCTTACCGGACTTTTGGTGGGTCTAACATGGCACCATACTTCTTTCGCTTGACCTCAGTCCACTGACAGCTATCTTCCTTGTTAGTCATCCAACCCTCCGAGGTCTTGTCCTCGCTAGAGGCCTCACTCGCCAGACTAGTCGGGACGGTTAGTTCTTCACTTCGGGCGAATTCTTGCACGCATTACTAACAGATTCATCCATAGCTGTAGCCGATGAGGGCCTGGCTCGCCGGACTTTTCCTGTTGCACGTCAGGGGTGCTGGGGTGTCTCGCTCTCCTGACATACGCAGAACGTGGTCGTAGCGGCAGACGGGGTGTCTTGACGAGGGCCCTCTCAGTCACTCGTCTCCACCGGGGACAAAGAGGAGCCTCCAAGGAGGACTCGACGACTTCATAGACAGTCTGATCACCGTACTAGCCCGCGCTAATTGCCGCCCAAATAGTCCTACACTCAGTGCAGATTAATACCAACGTCACTCGTCATTACAGGTCAATGTCACTTTCTTGGACCATCCATTGTTCAACCACCAGAGACCAGTGGTCGGATTGACCTCGCCACCATTGCAGGGCTGGTTGGCGACAACGTTCAACGTGGCTTGCTACGCACTATGTTACGCTAACATGTCAGCACATGTGATCCGCACACCATCATGCCATGAACAGAGAGGGCTCATATGTCATCCCACACACCTCGCCTGCCGGCTGACTTGGCTTGTCCCTCACGACTCACTTCACCTGTCCGTAGATATGTAAAACACGTGGACCGCATGTGCTGCTTAAGCCTGGATCAAGACTAGGCTGGGTCAACACATGCAACAGCATGAGGTTTTCTGGGTCTCGGTCTCATGCATAGTTTAACAGGTGCGCTGCGATGCTCCCACCGTTGCAGTCAGTACATTCACATTGTGATCATTCAGTATGGGCAGTCTCTTTGTGGTATTTCCAACTATGCACTTGGCATCAACAAAGGTATCTAGCAAGTTCTCAAGGGAGGGAAGTATCCGGGATATCAGAATATTAATTGCACATCTTTGTCTCTGGGGTTCCTTTGTACCCTCTGGTTTATAAACCTATTCCCTGGGATTGTGCCGCCAAAATTCAAAACCCATGTCGCAAGTCGATCTACGGCACATCCGTGCTCTCAGGCAGCAGCGTCGTTCCGCTCCCCGTGTCGACCCTCATTACAGGCCGTTTCATCCCTATGCCAAGATAGCCCCGGATGCTCTTGCTCGAGGTATAGCTTTTAGCTGCTGCACCCACACTCGTCGCTGACAGGTGAATAGTGGAAGTGCGAAAGCAATTGCAATTGGCACGTCGCACCCCAAAACGGCCGCAGCCTCCACTGCTGACCCCGCCTCCTACCCAACTTCAACCTTCCATTCAGGACAAGGTGAGTTTGGCAGTTTAGTAGTTGGTTTCAAATAGGAGCCACTCACAATCACAAAGTTAGGCGTACCCGAGGTGTTGCCTTCCACGAATACAGAACATGCCGTGACTCACCAGGGCGGGACAGGTGAACCGCTATCTACCACCAAGGAAGGGCCGGAGAGAGGCCACAGTGACAATGCTGACAGCCAGAACATTCCCAAGGAAATGTCTGAACTCCCAACTTTGCCAACAAAGTGGCTTTTACGGACCTCTGCAGGTGTATTGACAGCGATTCTGAACAAGATAATAGGTCGTGTGCTCGGTGAAGATGTACATTGGTTCTCTGTCGCTCACTGTTTCACATCTGATTCGGTACACAGCAGATACCCATGAACATGTCTAAGCACGAATCCAGGAAAGCTGTTGGTCATAAGGTGATTTTATTTCTTGTGGTTTGTTGCGGGTACTAACAATGATTTCATAGGTATCAGGAAGAAAACGTAAGTGAGAAGAGAACGAGGTCAACAATGAACATGAAGGCAAGGATGGAACCAAAGGTGTTCCTCCATCGTGCAAGGAAAATTTACAAGAGAGAAAGCACAGAAGAATGGCAGATCTAGAGCCCAACAGCATGTCGGCCATATGTTGGCTCGCCCTTGTCAGGTCGAAAGCCACTCGCAGCGTTTTCGTTGGTGGCAGTGTGATAGTACTCGTCGGCCTCGCAGTCGCAGTCGCAGCCATGCTACGACAGTTCCCCATGGTTATTGGAAAGGTCAGCAACGTGTAGTGAGCCCACTTTGTGCTGTAGAAAGTGGTGGGGCTGTATGGAACTGGGAAGAGTCCTGTAAGTAGACCTCAGTAGGTTGTTGGGACTACAAAAAGCCTATCTATTCGAAGTGTACACTCCACGAGCCAACTTACATGTAAGCGAATTTGAAACACGGACCAAATACCATCCGATTACATGTTTCAACTCTGTCCCTGAAACGGAGTTGGAGAGGGAACGATTATCTTCCATCGTATCTTTGGTCTGCCTTGGGGAGACTACTGAAATGGAGCACACCGACAGAGGAAAGGTAGAAAGTATCAAAGAAATTGTGCTCAGCGAATACCAAAAGAAAATGTTCCGATTTGAATTGTAGCTGGGATGGTAGTACAAGCGGGCGTGTGGATGTTGGAGGTGCAGGTGGACTACTGGACGAGAAGGGTGGCGACTGGAGTCTTGTAGTTGGGCTTGTAAACACTTCGAGTGAGTCTGAAGTACTCGTGGTCTCGGACAGAGACACTGACAGCGATGCACCATAGCGTGTGTGCGTACACTGGAGGTGCGAGAGGGTATACAGATCTCAATTCATCGGTTGCGGGAGCCATAGAAACGTGTCGTGTCAAATGTTGCAGAGGACTCGAAGGCTACTGATAACACGCCAGAACACGTCAGTCAAACACGCCGATTAAAAGCGAAGATGCAATACTCATTCACTGAGCTGAATATCAAGCTATAGAGATCCGGTGGGCAAGTAGATGAAGAAATGATGGGAAGAGAAACAGTGAACAGTAATGAAATAGATGGAGTCTTGCCAGATGGAGCACAATGTTGAGACGCCTGAAGTTTATTCACGAAGGACTTACGGTGGAGCCAAAGACGCAGCACAGCGGAATGAGATGGATGGCAATCAATGCCGCGATACAAACTGGGTGCCAGAAGCCTTGGGTGATTTGCTTTTTTTGTTCAATCGTAGAACTCGATGTTCGGACAGTCCTGGCTGCCAGACAAGTTCAATTCGCAGTGCGAGTTGGGTAAGTCGGCCTTGAACGTCAAGAGATAAGCAAGGCTGCTGCCGCCGCCATTCAACGTTCAACCCAGTACCAGACCACTGTAAGTGGCCAAACCTGGCGGGGCCTGGCAGGGCCTGGGGAAAATGTGCGATTTGAAGGTCGCGCCTTCAATGTCAGGCGATCTGTTGGACCTAGTGAGCCTAATATAGCCTTCCAAGGCCTTACAAGATTTCTCATAGCAGTTGCTTACATACACAACAAAATAATACCTTTGCTCATCATACAGCCTCGGTGACCATGTCCGAGTAGTCCCACCTGCGTGTTATAATCCTCGCTAGATGACCTGCGCTGCTACTGCCGCACAATGTCTCAACAGGTTTGTCATCTCCAGTTCCTTCTGCATGGCATGTCAAGTTTACTCGACACACTTCGACGTATGTATCCGCATCTGCGTTGCCTGCGCCTTGCAATCGTACTCCTTCAAAAGCTTTTGACTTGCACCAATGTCCCAAGTTAGGGTGTCCATTGCGATTGTCCAGTGAATGCCTGTGACTTGATTCGCAGCCCAACAGGTGAGTCTTACATCTTGGGCTCTTTTCGACTCGTATTGACGTGCCTCGACTCGACATCCCGTCCAGTTGATCGGCTACAATAACCTTTCTGTTTCTTGCGCTGCTGCCCGCACACAGCGGGCTACTTCAGATACTTTGGGTACATTGTTCTCCACGTTTCTGCGGCCTGATATACCTCTTTGACATGGCTGTAGGAACCGCAATGGGGTGTCCGTGCATCAGGCCGTCGGTCTGGTGGACCTCAGATGCCCTTTTCTTTTCAGTCGTGTTCATGCCATCTTCCATCAAGACGATGCTCACTGCCCGCTTCCTCTTTCTCGCGCAGTTTCCCCAATCCCATACGGCCCACTTCGCACGTCAGGCGCATTCTTTTCTTTTGATCTTGCCGCTGCGACGTCAATGTTTTTGTAGTGCTCACACATATGATCTTCTCCGGGTCCGAGTCATTGACGCTATCATTCGCGACATTGTGTCCCTGCACATTCCATTGCACGTGAGTCTTCACCTAAGATGTTAACCCCCGTCTCACCGGGCATTCTCAGTTTGCTGAATGTTCTTGCCATTGAAGCCAAGCAAGCACCGGACTCCAAACTCATTATTGAAACTCGCCTGGGGCCACGTTTCTGCCCTTCGGCCTCGAGGCTTTTCTATTCCTGGCCTCTGCCGTTTCAGTTCTCCAAAAACTCCTGTCCGTTACATGGCTGTGTTGTCCCTTTGTTCTCAAGACTCGCTTTTAAGTTATGCAAGACCAGCCTCTCTCATTCATTCATAACTTTCGAGTGCCACTTGCTTGTCATGCCAATCCAAAAGTCGACCTGGGCCTATGTTCCCAGCAACGCGGACGATGAAGGGGAGGTGTTTGACCTACCTCAGACACCGAATCGACCACAGCCTGCCATCTACTCCCATGGAACCCACGATTCCATGACTGCCAATGCCGTAATCCGTCTTCTGGATGCGGATGGCAACCAAGGGATCATGGATGATGGCCAAGGAGTCGTGGTGAGTGGCTTGCGAAAGACAGTAATATTGTGGGATCACCAGAAGGCTGGTGTTGCATGGATGCGTCAACGTGAACAGGGAGGCAAGGGAGGAGGCATAGTTGCAGATGAGATGGGGTAGGGGGCTTTCTTTCTATTGACCGTCCTTTCTTGCTGATCCTCTTCCAGTCTCGGAAAGACAATTTTGGGAATCACCAGGATACTCGATGGACGCCCCTCGTCTGATGACCAAGCACGAGGATGGGCACGAGCAACGCTGTGAGCAAACCCTTTACGTGAATGACACTTGCTTTTTATAATACTGTCATGCAGGATCGTGTGTCCTGTATCGCTGATCCGTCAGTGGAAGAATGAGATTTCAAAATTTGCCATTGGTCTCAGCGTCGTTGATCACCACGGCCAATCACGGAGCAGCGGTGGGAGCCTTGGGCCGATTATATTTCACACGCCAACTGACTAGTTCGTCGAATTGTAGACCCTCTGGTTTTGTGAGAGGCCGACGTGGTCATCACATCATATGCAACAATGACATCTGAGTATACTGCTACGGGCTCAGACTCCGTCCATCGCAAGTCTGCATTATTTGGTGTGAGGTGGTGGAGGATCATATTAGGTATGCCGACCCGAAATTTAGAGAGAACGAACGAAGTGATGGACCTCATATTCACAGACGAAGCGCATCATATCAGGAACCGGAAAACGAAAAGTACAGAAGCGTGCTTCAATATGCCCGGGAAGTATTGATGGTGTTTCACTGGCAGTCCCATGTAAATGCCTTCCCCTTCGCGCTTCGGAAATGGTGCTAATCTGCTGCCGCAGACAGAACAGCATGGAAGACTTGTACTCCATGTTCAAATTTATAAACGTCAGGCCCCTCGGAGATTGGCAGGAATTCAGAAATTATATCATGAAACCCATCAAGGGTGGACAAGCAAATTTGGCGATCGAACGCCTGCAGGTGAAGTTTACTTCGTGATGAGATGTCCGTCGCGGTGTTATTTACGTCCATGTGCTCTCCAGGTTGTTTTGGGCTCTGTCATGCTTCGTCGCAGGAAAGGTGCAATGCAAGATGACACACTACAGCTTCCTGATCGCCATATCCATGTGGTCCAATGCCAATTCAGCGAGGATGAACAAGAGTTATATCAGGCCTTGGAGAAGCGCTTCAGATCTAGGATTGTGTATTTGATAAACGAGAACTTAGTGAAGACTCGCCTCGCTTGTGTATTAGAGATGATTCTTTGCCTCCGCCAAGGTGTGTGACTAGTTCATTGTGCAGTCGTTATAGATTAATGTCTCCTGGCTTGACAGCTTGTGATCACCCCACACTCGTGCGTTCTGGTGGCAATGTCAACGATGACACCTCTGTATCATCATCCTCCGACTCACTGGGCAGATTAAGCCAGTATGTTGAGGACCTGAACAATGAACTCGACGACCTCTTGGCCAGACTCTACCTGCCGTCAGAGGATGATCATGGCACGGTGTGAGGGCAGAACATTTATTGTAGCTTTTAACCAAGTTTGATCAGACCTCACAGTGAGGAGGCTTCACCGTGCCCGAAATCTTCTGGTCGCTTGTCTACGTCCAGGATTGGAAACCTTCCATCCCCATCGACAAAAATGAGGCGGCTTGCTGAACTCCTTCTCGAGATCGACGTTCACTCTGCCGGGAAAGGAAAAACGATCATATTCTCCAAGTTCACGGCTATGCTAGATCTGGTGCAGCAATTCCTCAATGCCAAAGGCTTTGTCCTCGCTCGATGTGAGTACCAGTGAATCTTCCTAATTGGCTTGTGATCGCTGACATGCTATGGAGATGATGGGTCTATGAGTCCATCGGAACGTGAATGAAATTTGGATCACATTCGGCATGATGTGAACGTAAAATACATCCTCATGTCTATCAAGGCTGGAGGCGTTGGTCAGTTTTAACAATAATGCACACGCTTCATTTTTTTTTCAGAATTTCCTCAGGTTTAAATTTGACTGCATGCAGCAACGTCGTCCTGCTGGAGCCTTGGTGGAATCCGGCTGTCGAGGTTCATTATAATCGAATTTCTACCTTGGGTGGTTCTCTCAATGGCTTGGACAGGAACAGGCCTTTGACCGTGTCCATCGGATTGGCCAACTCCTTCCGGTGAGCATTTACAAGCTGGTGGTACAAGGCACCGTGGAAGAACGCATGATCAAGGTTAGTTTATGCCCGTTGCATCCTCTGCATCAATAATATCGCTCATCCGCATACAAGTTCCAGGATAAGAAGAAAAGGTTGGCACATGCGACTCTAAGTGCCAACACACCATCAGACATGAATCTGGATGTTGAAGGTATCAAATGCCTCTTTCAACTGGAGGGCTGAGGCGAGAGTGATATGCTTGCAAATAAGGTTTAAAATGGTGCCCGTACCAGTCGTCGTCGAACTAGAAGGCGAGGTCTTAGAGTTAGAGAGCTGCTGCTCCTAATACTGATTTTGAAACATGTCAAAAATTATATATGTTTACTCACTTCGTACCATGCTATCTCGAAACGTTGTTGTGCCATTCCCACAGTTTTGGCATTCAATGTTGAGTAATCGGGCCCGTGAATAATACAAGCTTTTCTGCAGTGCAAACGTACGTATTATATCCGTGAGGTGTACGCAGTGCTGCTTGTGCATGTGGCAGAAGGATCATCACAAGTCATGCGAACATGCCGGCTGGGCTTGAAGGTTACGTGACAAAGTTATATCGGGTACTCGAGTCCTTACAATGATCTACGCTGAGAAGTTGGCAGTAGCAGGCAAGCTGTCCCCTGATTTATCGTAGAAACTTATGGTGCCTATTAGTAATGCAGTCTGAGCTGTTGCGGAAACGGTGACCCAACCTAAGCGGTTCATTTGAAAACAACTCGCATGTCTCTTTCATCTTCCAGCTATCGTCAGTCATTCATTTCACTACTCTCAACGCTTTCCGTGAATCTGCTGCTCACCGCCATGTTTGATCCCGAAATGCTCTGTTTCACTGAATAAAAGGTACGTCACTGAACTTATCACTAAATTGATCGGTGATACGCCATCCCAGACACGGTGGATTGCAGAGCCAAGATTTCTCGTTCACGACATCTGTTGGAGGATAACGCTATGGATGCATCCTCTCCCATTCCAAAGGCAACTGCTCCTTCCATTGTGCCCGGTATGACTGCCATCAGTACTACGACTTCCTCACCACCAGACTGACTGCACCACCGTCATCAGCACTAGGACCATGACAACCCGGCACCACAATTGTAGCGACGATCACCACCACATGATGATGACGATCTGTGTACACGAGCACACTCACCACTTCGACCCACTACTAAGACTCACGGCCATCAGGACGTTGAAGACGACACTTGGCCGTCAGTCTGCATAGCAATACACATCGTTGATGACCGCCAGTGGTGTCTAGTGTTTATCATTTTAGAATTAGAGCATGATTACGTTGCTACAAGATACATAGAGCCAAAATTGAAATTAGTACTTTGATGGGCTTTCATGATATGTCGTGATGCATAACCCCTATGATAGTAGTCTAACAACTACCAACCTCCAACACTTCAGCGCCTTCAGGAGCATCAGCATGAGAATATATATCCTAGGTTAGACAGTCAAAGCATACCCCATCAAACGAGGAATAAAGCTCACTTTGTAAAGTGGGAGCACATGAATCACCAATTTTTCAATGTAGCTCAGTTTCATGGCGGTCTTGGCGAAGGGTGTAAGAAAGTTGGATGCGTCAGTGACGATGGGAGCTTCCGTTGGGTCATAGTATAGGCGACCGGCAACCATACCAAACTGGCGGTAAGGGTCTTGGTTGGCATCTACATCGCTCAGGGGAATATAGCGTGAAATAACTGCAAACGTAGCATTTTCTTCGCCACTCAAAGTAAATAGAGCGAGTATTTGAGCCGGCTGGGCATTTCCACGTAGTCCATTGTACTGAACCATTACGTGTGAATCCCGCAGTGACCGGGACGCTGGTCGGAACGTCATTCCTCCCAACTGTACCTTGTCACACCAACGGATCACTATTTTGAATGTCAGCCACAAGGTTCTTCTCTTCTCAAGACTTCAATTACTGACCTTCCGATGATTGAGCACGTGTGTATTCCATAGCGAGAGGTAGGAATGCTTTGTGAACACCGGCTAGGCGGCCACCTGGTTCCTGATTTGCCAAGATGGTTTTCAATATTGTGGAATTCCCAGAAGCAAGTGCATCATTCAGCCGCGTTCCCCTAGGCCTGGATTTAAACACCTGCTTGAATGGGCCACACAACTCCTTCACTTCCTCAGGCACTCGTGGGCTATTCAACAACTGCTGGAGGTTTTCAGCCCTGCATGCATCGTTAATAAATGACAACTCTAGTTCACCTGAACAGTTAAGAAGTGCGTATGGGTCAGTCTATACCGGTGAGATTTCTGTATTAATTACCCACCAAAGCGCATGTTTGTCTTTGTCCTTTGAAGCATGTAGTTAAAGCGCTCGAAAGCCCATGTTCTCCATGCATGCACAGGTCCAAGTCCAACCAGCAATTGCTCGAAATGGAGGCAGGCATGGTGAACAGATTGGATCTTCGCTTCCTTGTATAAATCCAAAACGCCCGATAAGTAGTGCTTGAAATGGTATGTGTAGGTACTTGCCAACTCCCTTGAAGTCGAACGGAGGTTAGCAATATAAATGGCAGTAACAAGGTGCATATAGTTATTAAGCATCTTTTGTTGCCTTCCAGATGAGTGCCCCCAAATACGTATCAATGTGATGACGAGGTGGATCATACCAACGGAACGCCATTGGTCAGCTGAGAGCTTTCTCTTCTCCACCCCAAGGGCTGATGGAGCTGGGAAAACACAGGATGGAAGAATTAGCCGTTCTTGATCTTTCCATACTTCCTCAAGAACAGCGTGGCCAAGAACGACTGGTGTCTCATGACTATCAACAGCGGATGGTTCAACTGGATGCCCCAGAAGGTTTCCTTCTGCATCCGCAAGTTCATGTTCAATACGCTGGAGGAATACATGATTTCCATTTGGGGACTGGCAGTAAAGTTCTTACCCATTTTCCAATTAATTCAACAAGTGCCATCTTTGAGAGCCATTTTCCAGATCCCCTTGAGTCGGTTATTGGTATGCCTAACTCGCCACAGAGTGCTTGGAGTGTTGGAACTCGTATATTGTTGCCTATGCTCTTGGTTGTCTTGGCGGTTTGTACCCTAAATCGTGCACGTTCGAGCTCAGCATTAGTTGGAGGATCATCTTGTGCTCGGTGTTGTTGCTTAGCCTTTCTAGACCGAGAGGGTGCAGTCTCGCCAGCATTGTCATCATTCTACAATACCAGGGAAAGCATTTGTAAGGGTGTTCAAGTGTTGTCATGGACATACCTGTAAGGCCTCGAGAAATAATATTGCCCTTTGATGGTTATGGTTGCTCTCCTGAAGCTGGAAATATTTGGTTGATTATAAAAACGTAATAGAATCCTACTCACCCAATCTACCAATGCACATACTAACATCACAGACGTTCCAGCTCTCCGTAGGTCAAACTCGAGGCATAAGTGCCATAAAACAGATTTAGTACAATTTCGAGTGAGGGACTCAATGCCACGTGTTGGGTTTCGGAGGATGGCCTGAAGGCCGTTAAGGAGTTCCTTTGCAGGTGGTCTGGGGGGTGGTTTCACAGTGGGGGAGTTAGTACCATCACCAGCTGGTGCTTTTGGATTCAGACCCCATATATATCGAATGTGTTGTGGAATCGAATGAAGGAAGAAGGCATGCATAGAGTCCAGCACTGTGAACCAAATCGGATCCCAGTAAGGCAGCCTGAGAAGCTCCGAATGTCGTACACCATACATCTTGGCAATTCGCTCTCGCTCTTCGCTTGTTGTTGCTGAAAGCCACTCTTCTGCATGTGCTCGATGTTCTTCAGCAGTCCGCATTGGCCAAGATCCCATGTCAAGACTCTCAATCATATCAGCGGGCAGATAGCAAAAGGAACAGAACAGCGTGGCAGCATGACTGAGAAACCCTCCCACTTGGTGTGCACCAAGAACATCGCACACAAGAGGGATCAGTGCAAGTAAAACAGCCCTCCCGTGCCTATAGTGAGCCGTCCGAGAAAAGAAGACACTGGGGTTCCAAAACTCGAGCAGTTCGTTTACAAGTGGACGGATGAAGTTGTTGATCTGCTCGAGAGATGGTTTCTTCGGGCCTGGAATAACACCACACAGATACATGTTTTCTGTGTTATATCGGATGTCCACAGGCAAGTTTAGACATGCCATGTAAATGCCAGTAACAGAGGAAGTTCCCTTGGCGACTTTCATCCCGAAAGGGTTGAATCCATCAACAGCCAATGAGAATAGTAACCGAAGCTTATTGTCTTTCTGCAAAAATGGCTTCCCATCATAGCCATTGAAATGTTGGGGAAAGTTTGCATCGAATATGTTGTGGAAGGGCTCATTCCCAGTGCGAGGAACCGAAATATTGGATAACGAGGCCTCTAGTGCCAATTCCATCTCAGGATAAGATAGAATCCAGCCCAACCATCCCTTCAACTCCTGGTATGCAAACTTCCGCAACTGGGCGAATCATTGGCTTCCCGCATATCACCCTCTCCCGTTTTAACCGTACAGAACAGGGTGAGCTTGAGGGGAATTCACAAAAGGTGCAAGCATCGGGGAAGTCCACATCATCATAAAGGGTACAGCAAGATGGGCAGCAAACATAGAATCGCAGGCGAGGATCAAGATCAAAGTGATTGAGGATAGTCCGATAGTCTCTTGGGAACTTCAGTAATGATAACCTGTCTGTGGGAGCAAGCTGTGACGCATCAGCGACACGGGACAGGATAAACTTCAGGCTGGCTGAGACGAACCCGCTCTGTGCCTGCGATATTCCACAGAGAAGATTTAGGGTCAGAATCAAGAAGCTGCTGACTACAGTGGCAGTATGAGATACGCCTATGGTTCTGTAATAAGGGTCTTCCAGATGTCATTAGTCAATGTGATTGTAGGAGAAGGACTCAGTGTACCTGTGTGGACGATGACGTAAGTTCCATCCTTTCCCTCATTTTGCTTCGTGCTTTCCTTCTCCTCGGCATCCTCTTCGTGTAGTTCAGCAGTGTGACCCCTGACCAGGTGTTCATTCCAAGCAGCCTGGCATATGGCATCAACCCTATGCAATTCATCCTCCACTAAAGCAATAAGGCGTAATCGTGAACCTTCTATTGAAGGGAACCTAGAGAAATTCCCTAGAGCAACAAGTACTTTGTACAATTCACACTCGTATGTCAATGTGGTTGCATTCTGAGGGGCAGATGGGGAGAGCTGTCGATGGCCCATGTTTGCCCTGAGAGGAATGAGGGAAAAGCGCTCGTAAAGATCGCTATCGGAATCCATGAATCCACTCCTCGAAAACACTAGATCTGTGGATGGGCAAAACGACATGATCCGCTGGGTAACGACAGAACAGAGGTGCATGAGGTCGTGTAGTGCATCCTCCAAAGCTTTTGTTTGCTCCTGCAGGCACTGTAATGATTCGGCAGAACCAGAAACAGTGTTGGAACAAGTGCGAAGATGTGATTCGTTGTCTGGCACCTTAACCCCAAAGTCATTCGTGTCATCAACGGTATCGAGCTCATTGGTAGGGGTACCATCGCGTTGTGGATCGTCGGCGAGACCTTCAAGATAGCGTGAAGATTTGTCAAGGTGACGATGGCGAGCACAAAGGGCTTTAGGGATCAATCGACCCGGAATGTTCTCCAACTGAGACGGACACCATGTGGTGCTTGATCCACATCCTGCAACTCTGCAAGTGCATAACACAGGGCGTTGAGGAGTCCTACCGCCCATGATCAACGAAAAGGAGAAACCAAGATTTAAATCAAATATTCGTGTCGCTGCATCTGATCACTATCTAAACATTACAGTAACACGTACCAACAACAGACAACAAACTCCTTGGTGCAAGGCGAACGGTTCCGCCATTTACATTTAAACGTGTCCCTATGCAGCCTCCCCAATAAACGTGGGCACAAACTAGAGTACACCAAGCGACGCGTGCCACGGTCATTGATAAAGAAAGCGAGCAATAAGTGAGACGAAAATGAGGGTCGACAGTTGGTCAGTAAGTACATAGGAAATCGCTCTTATTTCGCAGATGAGACACAATTTTCAAAACCGTCGACATTTTCCTCAGTGACCTTGTAAACAGGGTGATATATATAAGATGAGAAGGCGACAGCCGTGTTCTACGGGGGTACAACGTCATTCATCACCAAGGCCTTCTTTGCCCTGCCTTGGTCTGTAATCATCATTTTCCTGGTAACCCAGGATGGGTCCCCAATGCCCATTGTGCGATAACTTTGAGTGATATCCAGACAACACCGGGTAACAAGTGTCTACCTGGGCAACCGTCCATCTATTGCCTGACCCCCAGACCTGAAACACGCCTTTGAGTATATCTGCTGGGATTAGCGGCCATCTGTACATGTGGCACCAGAACACCAACGAAAACATTGGATGGCCAGACAGAGGTGTCAAACGATCAGGCAGGTGCATCGAGAGGGTTGACAGATGCTTCAGCCGTGCTGAACAGTGTCGAAACCGCAGGATTAGACCGTCACGATCGTGTGGGTGGGAAGGTGCATGTTGACAATGCAAGATACGGCGGGCGACAGGTAGCCTTGGGGAGTTGGGGACGGTGCGGATGTGTCGATTGGGCACTGGGAGATGTCAAGCATTTCCATTGAGGCGGATACAACTGCGAATGCAACGGAACTTGTCAGAATGCCTCGGAAGAAAAAGAAACTGCTTAATTCACCTGTCGAGGCTGCAACATGGTGCGCTGATGGATCAGCTCGCGAGGCGAATGAATCGCAGAGCAGAGCGGATGCTCCGAGCAGGATCGATGAAACAGGCGCAGTCGAAGCGCAGCGTGGCGAGGACAGACGATTGACGACCACGAACAGATTGCGTTGAAGGTCGAGGGTGAAGCAGCTGGCGGCGGTGACGGCAATTTCAACAGCAGGATGGACGGCAGAACCGGCAGCAAGGACAGCACAGAAGGCAGAGACCAAGGCTTTGTGGGCGAAGCAACTGGTGATGGCGATAACGAACGGATCTCACAGAGTGTTGGCGGTGATGTCAACAGCATAGAGAGCGGAACGTCCATGGCGATTGGGTAAGCAACTGTGCAAAGAGCTGTAGCGATGCAGACTCGCAACGAGTGGACGTAGGACAACTAGCTGGTAGACGTCAGCTGTGCAATCAGGCCGTGAAGGCGAACAGATAGTCACCAGCGTCACTCGAGCCACCTATCCAGCCTCAACAACGATCTTGCGGAACCATTGCGCCATGGCGTCGACGTGGAAGGGTCAAATTCGCAGACAGATATGTTAGTCGACAGATGCAAATCGTGCGAGAAGTTTTCACGTCCCTCGTAAACCGCTTCGAGAAAAGTCCTGGAACACTATAGACGACGACTTATGTGCACGAGTTTCGAGGAAATCCAAGCCCAGCGCAAACGTGAGGACAGCGACAATGGCAGTGCAAAGCTAGCACGTGCCGAAAACGGTTGCAAAAATGTCGGACGAGCCAGCTCAGCCGCAAGAGATCCAGTGAAACAGTGAAAGGAGCTGCACAGACTGTCGAAGGGGCCACCCGAGATGGAGAGGCCAAGGGAGGATGGCTGTGGCGAGCCAGAGGGCAAAAAGAGATGTGCCGAGGCAGCAGAGGCAAAAAGAAAGTTCGCCAGGACTTGCTATAAGTGTGAGAAGTCTGGTCACCGAGCACGCGACTGCGAGGCGTTGAGAAACGTGTCAGATAGAAGCCCATGAAAAGAGCCTATCATATAAAGACCTCACCGATGAGAGTCGAGGTATTGAGAGGTTGTGGCACAAAGACCCATGCACGACGGAACGCAGATGTGAGAGAAGTCACAAGGAGCTACGAGCGACACCGGGAGGGCTGCCAGTTGAAGGTAAGGTGAACCAATTGAGTGTGAACAAGTGGCTGCAGCGGTCATCGCAATGGCGGAGGGTGCGGACGAGGTGGTCACGATGATCGATGCACCAGCAAAGGTTGCGGAAGTCAATGAAATGGCCATGCTGTATCGAGAACCAGCGATGGAGGGCTACAGGGTCGATAGCGGTAATGAGACGCCGCGCAGAAGTCAGCAGCAAGCCAAAGCGTACTGTGAAACAAATCAGCGCAACGAAAATGCCAAAAACAGCGTGCCCCCGGGC
>Ga0307516_10004556_pt1 | contig 17037 bp, 19 predicted proteins | sample 19_EM_MG_FD_203310 | JGI IMG/M metagenome (GOLD analysis project Ga0307516, IMG submission 203310) | Populus trichocarpa ectomycorrhiza microbial communities from riparian zone in the Pacific Northwest, United States - 19_EM | ecosystem: Host-associated > Plants > Roots > Unclassified | place...
TTCTCTTCCTTCGTATCCTTATGGGCTTTGAGGATGCCAGAGAGAGGAGAGAGGAGAGAGTTGTTATTTCATTGCTGATGTGGTACATACTTGGTTGAAAATGAAGGTGGTGAAACAGAAATGGACCTTCTCGAGCGACCGTCACCACAACCTTCGACCTCAAAATCGGCACAGGATGTCCACAACCCCCTCAGCAGTATCGACCTCGTCGGCGGGCCCTTCGCCGTCATTGAGTCTGATCCAGGCATGCCTCACCACGCCCCTCCGTTCCACATCCTGACAAGAGCACACCTGCAGGCGTATTCACCTCTCTAACGCGCAAACTCGGCGTGCGCAACATCGAGTTGGTCGAAATGTACGACATCGAGCCCTGGGCGGTGGACCACCTCAACCCGCACGGCCTCATCTTCTGTTTCCTCTGGCACAAAGATGCTCATCGCCCGGCAGACTTTGACGACCCCGCCGCCGAGCGCGTCTGGTTCGCGAATCAGCTGAGTGACGATGCCTGCGCATCTCACGCCATTCTGAATGTACTCCTCAATTGCCCACATCTCGATATCGGGGACGAACTCAGTTTGTTGAAGAAGGAGACGGAGCAAATGTCGCCTGTGGTACGCGTTTTTCTTCGTGTCTCACACGATCTCTTGTGGCTCATATCGACAAGATGAAAGGTCTAGCTTTAACCAACTCGCCCCTACTTCGGACAGCTCATAACTCCCTTGCTCGGTGCGTCAGATCGTGTTGAACGTCCAACGTTTCCCCCTTCGTGACACCCCCTATCTCAAGGCCTGCAGACATCCGCGGCTCGCTTAATGCAATCGCCACGGCAACCCTCGCAGCTTCCAAGGCCAAACAGACTGTAAAATCTAGGCCCAAACGCGGGACAAAACCTCCCCCTGCGAAGCGTCTCAAGACGAATGGCTCTTCAGACAGGAAAGACAAGGGAAAGGAAAAAGGTGCTGCAGAAACCAAGGATAAAGACCAAGACGAGGCATACCACTTCATCGGGTATGTCCCCGCGTATGGGAAGGTCTGGGAACTCGATGGGCTCAAATCAGGCCCGTTGGAGGTTGGCGAGCTGCCCATGCCTTTACCCTCGGCTTCGACATCCCAGCAAGACCACCCTCCCATGAGCGTTAGATGGATGGACGTGGTGCGACCTGCCCTCCGGATGAAGATGGAAAAGTACGGCGGTGCAGCGGAGGGAGGGTGTAATATCCGGTTCAGCCTCCTGGCGATTGTGGACGGAGTCTATGAAAAGGCGAGTGATGAGCTGCAAATGCTGAAACGAGAGAGAGCGGAGTTGGAGAAGAGGATGGGCGTTGGATGGGAGGAAAAGGTGCACGTTGACTCATACTCATGTCCTTAAATGGCCCTTACATTTTCCCTTCTAATCAGGTGGACCCGACTCTCCTACAGTCCGCTCGGAATATCTTCGATAACTCTTCCGTGAGCGATGTGAGGACATTTGCAAGTGACTTTGGGGCGCGGAGGCTTGAGCAAGATATGCGGATTCTCGATTTGCCTGAGAAGAAGCTCCTACCAGCATGGGAAGCGTGTGTACAGAATGCTGTGCGGGCGAATATCGCGGTGGAGGACGAACTGATGAAAGCTGCTGATGCCCATGTGTGTACCTTTCTTCTCTTCACTCATGCAACGTCGAATGAATTGTGCATCTGTAGACGGATCATATAAAGCGGACATTTGACTATGAGCCCTTCCTAAAGGCAGTTGTGGAGAGGTTGAACCGGGAGGGATTGTTAAAGACTCTCTTGCATCTGGATGAGGACGGGCAGAAGATCAAGGCGAACCAACGCGCGACTGGCAACAAAGGGAAAGGGAAGCGGTGAGAGAGAGGGAGCCGTATCTATCATCAACATTCTTGGTTACATTTCAAATTTCATTCATGGTGTACAGGTATATTTGTGCGCATGTTGTATCAGACAGCGCGTAATAGCGTTGGGAGCCTTTCGCGAGAGTCCTTCCACATCGTTCTCAACACATCATCTCTGAGGTCTCAAATAATCTGACCTGCACGCATCTCCATCATGGTGCCTCTTAAACCAAGTTCTCTCGTTTTCAACGGTGGTCTCATACGCATATCCAACCATTTCATATTTGACTTAGAGTGGTCATTCGCCGGACCAAGGACATAAGCTACCCCCGTTGAGTTCAGCGGCTACACTAAAATGACCATCTCGCTAGACGGCGTAATAAACGGGTACGATTTCGGCCTCGGTGATCCTACCCGGGATGTTTTCCATGTGCGTCCTGGTGCTGCAAAGCCTTGCCACGTCCACTTCCATTAGATGTTGGCGGTGGGTGGACGCGTGACCAAGTACTGCGGTGTGCTGTTTTCCGCCATACCGGCGCGGGATGTGCCAGATCTTCCCGGCGAACACCATGCAGTACCTCGCGGCATTTGAAGAGGATATACTCGAGCCGATCATCACCATCGAGGGTGAGTATCTATTATCCCAACTCGCTTCTTGATGATTTTGTTTCTTAGAGCGAGTAGAATTTTGAGAGACGTGGAAACGTTGGGATCGAGAAATGAAGGCAAGGGAACGGGCGGAGCGATTGGTATCTTTAAAAGAGTGTTTCGTCGATATGTACCCGTTTCCGATAGCAAGAAGGCTATCTCGAGCGATCCATTTACAACCACGAAGAAACCGGGGCGGATATTTGAAAATCGAAGAGGACGTTTTCGAGGAAGGTGGTAGCTATGAAGATCGAGAGGGGCCACGACTCGGAAATGGGACTAGACCTGGGAATTCTGCTATTTGGCTGAGATCCAATAGAAGACCAGTTTGTATGGTAGCAGAAAGATTCTGACAATGATAAGTACTCCATTGACCTGTTCTCGTCGTCTCGCACGTTGGAGATCGGGTATTTACAGTGCGTCCCCGCAAGATATGGAGTAGGTCCTAGTTTCGCTCGTTGCGGTGCTCGAGTCTGAGGTTAGGCTCACTGAAGAGATTGATTAGCGCAATAGACAAAATGAATTTGCCGCGAACGTCGCCTACTTACTCTGGCAGATGCAGTTGGTGGAGGTCTTGTCGGAGCCGAAGAGCACAATGGTCGATCATTGGAAGACGGACCCAAGGACGGGGACAAGGGCTGTGGAGTCATCGAGATGGGCTTGAGCCGGTGGCAAGTTGTGTAAGACACATTTATACAAATGTCGATCCAGCATATTGGCATGGCTGTGCGCGAGGGTTAACGGTGAACCTGCTTAAGAGACTCAACGCAAAAGATACATGCCGACTCGCATAGTCGGATTCACCGTCGGGTCTGAACCTCCGCATTGGTCGTTATATGGCGCGCATATTTGTCGATCGGGGATGCGAGACGTGCTAGAGTGTCATGAGAGAACCAAAAACCCACCTTGTAATGCCGGGTACACACATACATGATATGACCGTACGATGAACTTGACCCGCTCGATGGCCATCAGGAAAATGTCTGGCAACAGGACCGCCGGATATCCCTATACGCCTTCGAGTCCACCCCGGATAAAAAGCCAAAAAAGGCTTCAAAAATGCCTGAGCCAAAATGCGGATAAAAGGTTGGGTCAGCGTCGGAACTATTGAAGACGAAAAATCTGGGAGAGTTGGTAACAGAACATAGGGCGGCGGATACGGTCATTCTGGGAGGGAGACGATGGGAGAATTTCGTGTGTTCTTAGATGAGAATGAGTTGAGCAAGAGATCATGCGTCGTCTGAGCAAGTCCCAGCGCTGGGAAGAGTAACAGCAGCATGTATAGTCGTTGTAGAAACTTTGAAGCCTTGAGCTTGGCCGGGCAGCGGGAGCGTGTTCTCAACGTTCAACACTGCCAAACATCTGCTCTCATCTGGAGATCCCTTCCGTCATCATGGTTCCTCTTGAACCTGGCTCCACGTACGCTCTCATTTCACCGTGGTCTCAGGGACCCATCCAACCATTCATATCTCACCTAGAGTGGTCTTCCGCCGGACCAAGGACATCTACACTCCGTCGAGTTCACCGGCCACACTAAAATGACCATCTCACCAGACGGCGAAATAGATGGGTACGACTTCGGCCTCGGTGATCCTACCCGTGAACTTTTTGATGGGCGTCCCGGTGCCACACAGCCTTGCTATGTCCTCTTCCTCAGACGACGAATTAGATGTTGATACGGAGACGTAACCCTTTACGGACCTAGGTCGCCATGGTTCACGCCTGTCCCGCCATACCGGCGCTGGACGTGCCAGGTCTTCTCGTTGTCCCTCATGCGGGAGGTCGCGGTATTTGTAGAGGATATACTGGAGCCAGTTATCACTGTCGGGGGTAAATATTTATATTTCCATTCTCTCCAACTCGTTTCTTGATATCTTTTATCAAGAGCGAAGAGAAATTTTTGAGGCGTGGAAACATTGGGATCGGGAAAAGCGGGCAAAGAAACGCGCGGAGCGATTGGCGTCTTTTAAAGAGTGTTTTTAGCGATCTTTGCGCCTCTCTTCGAAGGACACGCGTCCGGGTGCAGCGCGCGTCTCGTAACTTGGTGCACGCTTTTCATGCAAAAAGTGGACACCCACCCACTCCACAACGGTGAAGATGATCACAATGGGAGGGACAAAAGTGGTTCGATCATGGTGGGACTGCTGTCTGGAGCAGTCAATTCACGACGACGCGGGTATCTGAAAATTGGCGAAGCTAATTTCGAGGACTGTCACACCTCCGAAGATTTAGAATGGCTGAAACCAGAAGGAATTCAAATTCCTGGTGGAGTAACCGAAATCCTTTTCAAGGAGTCAGTCGTGAGCACATGTCTAGGGAGACCAGTTTGCATCTCGGCGGAACGATTCTGATATATCTGTGATTGATGGTGGATCCCCCTTCTCACATGCAAATATCCTGGGCTGTTATCGCATCTCATAATTCTAGGCCTTTGGCGTCTCGCTCACTTTCCTGGTTATCGCCGTGTGCAACGTTGAGCTGGTCGAAATGTACGACATCAAGCCCTGGTCTCAATATCGGGGACGAACTGAGGTTGTTGAAGAAAGAGACGGAGCGAATGTCGCCTGTGGTACGCGTTTTTCTTCGTGCCTCAAACGATCTCTCGTGGCTCATATGAACGAGATGAAAGGTCTAGCTTTAACCAATTGCGGAGGCTTGACCAAGATATGCGGATTCTCGATTTGCCCGAGAAGAAGCTCCTACCAACATGGGAAGCGTGTGTGCTGAATGCCGTGCGGGCAAATATCACAGTGAAGGACGAACTGATAAAAACTGCCGATGCCCATGTGTGTACCTTTATTTTCTTCATTCATGCAATGTCGAATGAATTGTGCATCTGTAGACGGATCATATATTTGACTATGAGCCGTTCCTAAAGGCATTTGTGGAGAGGCTGAACCAGGAGAGGTTGTTGAAGACTCTGTTGCATTTGAATGAGGACGGACAGAAGAACGCGCCACTGGCATCAAAGGGAAGGAGAAGCGGTGAGAGTTATATTGTCCGAGTGGCTGGAAAAGAGGCGGTATCTACCATCAACATTAGGGTACAGGGTGAACAGGTATATTTGAGAGTCTAAATTGTGCCTCGCTGCAAAGTGGAATTAGCGCTTGATCTATCTCCTCCCCATCATCATCTCTGGAAGGAAGATAAGCTAGGCCTCCCTTTTGTGCTCTCTTGAAGCAGCTGGAGAACGGTGCAGTATGGTTTCGACGAAACCCTCGTTTCCGGGAGATCATGATCCCCCCACCGAGCCTCGATATCGATCAGCCGTCCATAAAGCAGAGCCTTGGCCTACAGACGACTACTGTGATAAGTGCGCGGGCTTGCGATACAGCGTCACCGTTCAGAAGGAACTGAGATGGAGAGAAGCCGAGGAGCATCAGAGGAAACAGGATGAACGGGAGACGGAAGTCGCTAAGGAAAGATTGGAACTGAAGGAGGAGTTCCTGGAACGAGAGAGACAGCTCAAAAAGGACCACAAAACCAGCGAGAGGAAATTAAAGGAAGAGATAGAATACCTCAAAGGCGAGGTCTCGAAGGTGAACGATTTCCCTTCTTCCACCAATCATACATCCCCGACCTTGTTCACATTTAAATATATCTAGGATACACTAGCGATGGATAAAATAAGGTTGCGCAACATCATCGACCAGGCGCAAGCCAAGCTTGCCCACGAGGCTAGGCTAGTTCCCGACCAAGATACCACCAGTGGCTCGGTCAGATGGCGCGAGAAGTTACCTTATGGTGGTCTCGCAAAGCGCCTCAAAGCCGCAAAGAAGACCCTTCGCGACGCCGGACGACCTTCTGAGGCGTTGTCTGACTTGTTGCAGTCCACGGAGGGCCTGAACCTCGTTTCGGAGCAAAACTCGCGCATGCGGCAGCTCGGGGACTCTGTCGCTCATGAACCCATTACCTATTCTGACCTTGATCCGTATCTCGGGAGTATCTCCCGGTTGGAGGATGATTGCGACGATGTTGAGGACACGCGCCGCGGTCTTGATGATCTTATGGATTTTATCTTGGCTCCATAGGGGTTCTTCACTTCGTCTTTGGACGGTTGAATTGTGAAACAATGCTCCCAACTATGAAGCCCGGGATTATATCGCGGCGTTGGCGGATGACTATCCCGTGTCGTACGGTGGTCGCTGAATCGCGGAATATAGCTGCACAGATTGAATATCGCCCAGAATGTAGTACGTACAGTAGCCCTTCTAGCATTTCAACGCAATGTATGGGGTGTCGAGGAACCAGTACGTGAGACGTTTCTTCTGAACATCAGGGAAGGCGTAGACACGACAGAACCTTCCGAAGAGGATCCGGTGAATTAATCTCCTTTCGCCACCTAAGGGAGAGCGGGAATGAGTTGGAAGGAGGATATGAAATGAGTTAGTTAACATACCTAGCAGGAAAAATACAAACAATCCGGTACTTTCTCCCCAGTCCGTCCCATACACCATAATCCCCTCATTCTTCAAGCTGCCCTTATCGACCAGAAGACGCCTTTCGGGCAGGTAAACTTCATTCAGCCACACAACGCGGAGGTAGGACTGGGATGAGAAGGGAGGGTGGACCTGATGCCTCAGCGATATTCGTCTCAGAGTTGTTCGACAGGCTCTGCATCTTCCCAGGAAGAGTTGTGATAGCTTGAATTAGATCCCAAGAACAGCCGTGCGAGACCGCAGCGCCTGCACTCGAAAACCCTCTGCACGGCCCCCTTGAAAAGGTTACAAAGGATTGCGACGTCATCTCGCAATCCTACATAGAAGGCCGGCCGAGGATCCAGAAGACCTCGCCAACGTTCATTGTCCCAGTTTCAATTTTGAGGATTTTCCATCTGATTGCGTGCAGAGAAAGCATTCATCCATTCATCTCCACAGATTCTCAGATCATGACACGATCAGAAAGCTTGCTGTACATTCGATTCCAGAACGAAATCTACCGCACGAACAACCTTTTTGATCTGAGCGGTCTCGCTGCACCCACACGACCTGTCTCCTCCTGATACAATCGATAAGCTTCTCGCAGGTGGTCCGGTGACAACGGTCCGGTCTCTCCCCGCCGCGACTGAACGGCGCGTGCTGTGAAACAGAGAGTTAAGTCTCGCAGGTACGTATGTTTCATATGGTAAGTTGTTACCTTTCTCAACCATTTCGCCAACAAACACCTTTGCAAAGCCAGCAACTATTTGCGCCACGGGTTGTGATACTTGTTGACCAAGGGTTTGCTGGATAACCTGTGAAGGAATGTCCAGATCGGACAAAAAGAGACAATAAAAGTGGATGTACCTTTCTGACCGCCTGCTTGGGCAGCGCATGTCGTCGATATGCCTCAAATCTCTCATACTGCGTAGGACTGAGATTGTCCATCAGGACTCTGTTAGACAAAAGGATTCAGCGATATGGGACACATGAGCAAAAGAAAAGCGGTTGACGCACTTCAGATTATCTTTCGATTGGCTCTGCCACGACGAATGCGCCGAATAGTCCTCATCCGCCATCGCCGGAAGGAGCTCATCTTCTCCATCCCCCTCTTCGACGCCCATAGGGCGAGCGCCAAGAGTCGACGTAAGACTGGATGGCAGAGTGGCACCAGTCATGCTGATGAGTCCCGCAGTGTTAAGACTGGGTATTGTTGAACCGACAGGTAGAGCATATTTGCTGAGGTCTATCGAGACATTGCTCGTGCTAGTGAACGAGGGAAATGTTGCGGCGGTAGTAGTCTGCCCATATGTGGTTTGGGATGACGATGCGAACTGGGACGTCTGGGCTGCCAAGGCATGCAAGGCTTGTAATTTCTGAAGCGCGGCATAGGTAGATGTTGTGCTGAGAGCCGTGGAGGTTGCAGCCACCACCGGTGACGCAGCACCAGGAATCGTCGGCGTGGTCGGGGTACCATTCGAAGTGGTTGCTGCCGTCACGCCTGTGGGCATCGCCCATTGAAGGTGCGAGAACTGTGCACTCGAATACGTCGAAGCAGTGGTCGTTGCCGTAGTGGTCTCCTGCGCAGGAGGTCTTGGTGAAACCGTGGCCAGAGGACCACCACCGCGAGGTTTCCGGCCACGTTTTGCTCCTGTCCCGTTCAGCGAACCTCGCGGCCGCCCACGTCCTGGCGCTGGCGGTGACAATGCACCAGCATCCGAAGATGATGCCTGGATGGGGGCAAAGCTTTGAGGAGTCGCGGTAGAGTGAGTGTAAGGGGAAGTCATAGATGCACAGCCACTGTCATACACTCTCAATTTATTATCGTTCATGGTAGTATGTTCCTCGAAGGTAAAAGATCGTCCCATGGCTTTCTCTTCCTCCCCGTCCATCATCAATTTTCCCAACCTCATCCCTTCTCCATCGATATATTGTGAAACACTTCCAGGCATTCCCATTGGGCCGCCGCGCTTTCTCAATGCGGCCATTTGTGTCCAAGAGCGCGGTTTCGAGCATAGTGGGGCTCGTGATGGCCGCAGACAGGATGTGCGCGGATTGTTCTTCGGGTTGAGGAAGTGTAACAGAGTCAAGCTCAGACGCAGGCACGAGTAGAAGGGGGGTAGGAAGGTGCTGTGTTATGCCGGATGGGAAAAGGACCGTGAGGACACCGGCTTTGGGGTGTATCGATTGGATCTTCAAAAAAAAAATGTGCCATTGTTTAGTAAAAGAATCGGATGGTCCAAGAGGAGAACATACAATGACATCTTTCTCGACGACGAGGTCCGCGGTAGCAAAGCTCCGTTTGTAGGCGATGACGTCGCCGACGCGGATAACATTTTCCTTTGCCAGCGTTACGAGTTTCACTTCTGCAGCTTCGCTAAGGGGCGCAATAAGACAAAGTAAAATGAGTGCCAAGAATGGTGAACCCACCCTGCCCGAGCTGAGGATTCTCGCACAGCGGACCGAGGATTTGTCGCCGTTTCTGTACCATGGGTTGCAGGGATAGCGCTACTGCTCGCATTGTTGCGTTCCCAGACATCGTCTTTCCAAGCAGCAGATAGTGTCCCGTCTTGGATACCCCTCTCGTATTTCTGAACCTTCTCAACATGACAATCGGACATCCAGTCGGTGTATATGTGATCTTGTAGAGTGTGTGCCGCCGCCAATAAATGAGGGTCTGTGAAAACCGAGATGTCTAGCTTCGAGGATGAGCCAGTGCTTGGTGAATCGACAGCCATGGCATCGGGATCAGAGCTAGAGCTGCATGATGGATGGTCCGGCTCGATACTGGGTGTAAAATCATCAAAAGCGGTTGGGGGAAGCAGGGATTGTAATGTGTCCCGCGATTCACGAGAGAGCATGTTCCAGGTGGCGGCATTGACAAGGTCCTGCAACGCGTCCAGCCAATACATTCATGTTGAACAATGCGAAATTTTGATGAAGAGGCTGAACTCATGAGAACGTCAAGACAGGATAGCCATTGACTTACGGAGATGTTCATTGTCGTCAGGGGACTTTTGGGATTCTTGAGGACGAAGTCAAGAAACGTCTCAGGATCAGTGAGAGCATCTTGGGCCTTGCGTTTAGGACGTGATTGTGTGGGGGCAGGTGGGGAAGAGGGAGGTTCAAAGGCAGCTTGAACCCTGGCTGATGGTCGTGTTGTACGTCGAGGTCGATCCATAGTCACAGTTTGATTACCTGCCGGTCTGACAATCCCCGCCGACTCCAATTCAATACCGCCACCTCCTACCCATAGGCGTGTAGGCTTGACACGTCTGGTGGCGTCGAATTAACACCCGAAGGAGCTTACTCCAAGGTGAGAGATCTCTGACACTGGAATATGTTAATTACTCTCCCCCATAACTCTAAGTCCACCCCAAGGCACAGTGACGGATTGCGCACCCACAAAAATCGGCGGAACATAAGTTAGGCCCTGCTCCTTACCTCGTGTTTCTTTCCCAGCATACGAGGTGGTACGGAACTTTGGATAGTATCTTATTTAAAGCATACGAATGATGCTGTTTTGCCCCACAGATGATCATCTTGTCTGGGGCTATGATACTGCTCATTGAACACGTGGGGAGAGCAAGATTTGAGCAGGATATATTTGCTATCTAAAGAGAGAACCGAGACTGAGGTCGGTTCTCTCGCATCGCGCATCTGTCTGTCTCAGTGTCCTCGGTATTTATTTGAACGTTTACATTGTTCAGGATGACCTCACTGTTTCCTCCCCTTTTTACAGCATGCATGCAAGGATATCAGCGACAGCAACCACCGTGATGCGGTTGCTGGGCAAAGGAAGATTTGTGTCAACCACTGGATCCGAATCATCCGATTCGTGAAGACTCCAAAAGCCCTTGGCTGTGGAAGATTTGTGTCAACCACTGGATCCGAATCATCCGATTCTTGAAGCCTCCAAAAGTGCTTGGCTGTACAGGTCCGTACCGCCTTCCCCCTCCATGTGACCTGCTCGTGGACTTTGAGCGACTAGCCAGTTGTTTACACAAGGAAGAAATATGTGGGCGGTTGCGTCACCTGTGTGGAGCGTGCCCACCCTTACGAGAGTTCAGCTCGGTAGCTGCCTCGCCCGGGATAAATTGCAACAGCAAAAATGCAGAACGAATACATTAGGCCCCAATGACAGGCCCCCTCCACGTTAGGTGCGCGCTGTGACCCGCCAAGATCCCCATGATGGCGATCGTGGCGTTTTACATCCATCTATCATCTGACGAACCTGAGGACTGAGCCGAGATTTTCCTACTAATCCACACAGGCTGGCAGGGATACCAGGGATGTGATTAGATGTGATAACCCTTTTACATCGCCTCGTCGGGCGAGGATAACACATGGTGGTGTCGGTCCAGAGAAAAGATGGATCATTGTCATCGTCCCCCTCGCTCCTTATTCTCCTTTGTTCCACGGACCGGAATTATATAGGCACGCTGGCAGCTGGTGTGCCCAAATTTTCTGTTCCTAAAGTCCGACTTTCTCGCCCCGATTTACTACCCTCCTGTGAAACCGGGAATGAAGAAATATATGTATGATCGCAGCTTGACCCCAAAGCCTTGTCTGTACAGCACAATAACAATAATCGGGTTGTTCTCTTTCTTAGGATGTGAAATTCGTGTCGATGTGCCTCTCCTCAAAATATTCATCCGAGTCGGTTCTAGTCGGTTCTCCGGTTTGCTCGGTTCACTTGTTATGATAAATAAAAACTTGGTGCCCCTTGTTCCATTGACTCGGAGGCTCGTAGTCAATAAGGCCCTCCCTGAAATCAAGGTACTACTAACACCGACGGTGACCGCCTTTGTGTCCGTAATGTAACCAACTGTAACCACCCACCTGACAAACAAGTCGGAGGCTCGAGAGTGATCGCCTGAGAGGAACTCTGAAATCCACATAACACTTGCATTGAGATATTTTATAAATGACGAGAAGAGAGTCTTGCATTTCCCAATAATATATAGTCTTAAATACTGGAATACAAAATGAAACGGTTCATGTTGATAAATTATAATAACTACAGGAATATTCCTACTATTATGCGTCCGTGAATAGTGTACAAGATAGATACAAAATAGTCCGGAACCTGTGGATGTAATATTGAACATGGGGAAATATCACTTGGGAGAAGTGCATAGTTAGTTTTGCAAAACAATTCCGTCCTCCATTTGCTTTTTTAATGATGAACCCAGCGCGTCTGACCTTGAGCAACGGGACACTTGTGATTCCCCAAGGTCTTGCTCGAAGAGAAGAACCGTCCACACTCTGCGCACAAGAACTCGCACACCTTCCCATGCTTCGCGACCTCATGACGAAGGCGATCATGTTGCCGCGAGAAGCTTTCAGGACAGCCGAGGGTACAAGGGAAAGATGCCCGAGGTTTCGGCTTGTGGGCCTCTGTGTGAACCTTCAACGTGTATTGACTGGTGAAACGCCGCGAACACCCTGGAACTTGACAAGGGAATCGGCGTTTAGGATCACAGTCGCTGGACGTCGGGGAAGGCTCTCTCGATTTGAAAGAATGAGGCGAGGGTGGATGCCCAGGCGAGCGGGAAGGAGAACAGTGAGAATAACGTCTCCGTGCTATCGATGCAAGGATTGGCGATGGGAGAGGTTCTGGCACGGCGTAACTATGTCTTCGCGCTATAGCGAAATCAGAATCAAAGACGTTGGTGAATTCGTTTAATAGGATAGGTGAAGGGGTGGCTGTGAATAATAGGGTTAAAACAGAAAATGAGAACGGACAGGACAAAAACTTACTGGCTTCAGAGCCCCCCGAATAAGGTGAACTCCCTGCAGGCGACGACAGGGTGGGCGTGTATGAGAAAGGACCTTCAGAACTTGACAAGAAAGGTGCGCTAGAACTGGTGGACCCTCCCCACGCTCGCGGGACATGTTCGCGTCTGTCGAGTAGAGGTGGGAGATGCAGTGGAAGGAGGGATGCCTCATAAGAATAGACTTTACAATGGAATGTCAGAGTTGACCTGTTTCCAGGCTTGAGGGACGACTCACATGAGTCATATGGCAATTGTTCGTAAGAGTTCCAGTTAGGTGATTCTAGAAGGGTAAAGGGTGAGTTGGGCTCTCAAGATAAAAAGGACGTACCCACCGACATAAATATCATTAACGTTGAGGTACGTGTTGCTACTATAGAGGGGGTCGGCGCCTTTGAGGACACCTTCTGACTGGAAGTTGGTGCAAGTCATTTCTTCGAATGCACAATTAATATGTGATGCTTGGATAAACTGGTGGACGGCATACCGGGAGTGTCAAGGGACATGGGCTGTCGTCCAGTCTGCATGAAAGAGTGATGAATCGGAACGGCAGAAAAGGGGAAGTGGATACGGAGGTCCTTTATCAAGGAAAGCAAAGACAGGCACTCAGGGATGTGACTACCCGATGTTATGATCGATCGCCTGTAATGGGTAAGTTACAGCCTCCGGGAAGCAAGGACTCTTGCTTGAATCTTGTCGGATCTGGAAGGAGATGAAAATGGAATTACTATAAAATAGCGATCTGGGTCACAGAATTACGGTATATCGGCGCATGTTTTGTTGAAACATTGATCGAGGAATGCGGTACACATTCCAAGATAAACATCAACGCCCGCCCGATGCGTGCTTAATGAAGGGTTTGGGAGCAAGTTCGAGAGGCGTTCGAGCATCAACCTGTGTTGAGGGGTACGATTACATAAGTCTGTTCCCCCGCTTCTTGTTGGGTTACCGGATCGCCCTGATGATAACCCGACTCCAATCCACTCTCAGGATCACCGTGAAAGAAGCTTCCAAGAGGCCCAGACCTATAACGGCGGATTTTGAATTGTCTCTTCGACTCTGAAATGTTGTCTGTTGTATTGATTTCACTCTGGATTTCATAGCATTTCCAAATTATCGTGCCTGCTTGAAACGGTGAACTGCCACGCCAAGGTCGGCCTAGTCCTGAACTCTTTTTTAAAAAGAGATCTCACGATCTGCGAAATCGGACTTGGCACGCAATCTCGTCCTGCTTAACCTCGCTTCTTCGTATGTATGTTGATACCAATTCACTCATGTCCTTCAAGTGCGGTTGGGTACAGTTCGTGTCCATTTTCAATGGGGACCAGCAGCAAACAGCTTAACAGGAATCTCGGTCCTAGATCAGAGGTGGTCACGTTGCAGGGTCACAACTGCAGCATGTTTTTGCAACATCGGACTTTCCCAGACGCCTTTCGGAAAGTTGCCATGTAAATGGAAATCAACCGACCTGTAATTTATCACATTCAGGGCCCTCGCACAAAAGAGACAGCAAGGACCGACGTTCATCAGATGGCAGAGGTCTGATGGTCAGTTACTCTTTGGTCTCTGCGTGGACTGACATTCGGCGCCGAACCTTTGGCTCCCCCTTGTACAGGTTTCTCTTGGTTTTTCACAGATCCATTCGTTATTTTTGTTGGCCACATACATAGCCCCAACGGTCCGCATCATGTATCAAGCTGACATTGACAGGCCTGATGCGACGCTCGTAGCGATAATAGTGGCCACGGTTCCGGTCCGCATCCTTTGGCAGTTCAGCGCCCACCTAGTCCCCCGGTTGCCAATGGGATTTTCCCCTTTTACCCTTCATGTCCGAGGACTCTTTGGGTTGCGATTGTCACTGGAATCACGACTGATGAGTGCTGATGAGTGTCACTCACATTTGTTGGGGAAAAGTCATGCGCATCCTCTAATCCCCCCGTGTTTTCGGTATGTATCAACAGTGACATCTCCAGGTACTCTGAAGATTTATATCCTCCCAACAGTGCATCGAACATTTTCATCGAACAACATTGTCAGTTATATCCCGTCCGTATACTTCCCCGTTACCTAAGCCCATGTAGTTCTGAACTATTTCTGAGCACTACTCACCGCCTCCCATGACGTCGCTCGCCATCAGATGAGTTGGTCGCCGATTGTCGTTCAAGTCGGTTTGTTCCTGCTCTTCGCCTTCACCAGGTCTTCACGAATGAAATCTTCCACCAAGGGACGGGTCTTCCTCCGGTTGGATACTCTTTGTCGTGCTGGTCATGCCGTTCACACATTCGGCGGTACATTCAGGGTCAGCATACAGTATGGATACCCCTTTTCCCAACCCAAGAATTCTGTCACGTAGGCGTTTGACAATCCTCTGTCCTCGGAGGCGAAACCTTGCCTAAATATAACTCTTCCTTTCACTGGGAGGAACTTGTCGATCAGCCCGGGTAAGGAGGGATGGTCCGGTAAGTCTTCTTACAGTTTGTTTCAAGCCTTTGAATATTGTCCTTCCATCGATGGATGATGTGCCCTGCAACAACGAGGCCACAGCTCACCTGTTGTCAACTAAACCTGAATCCTCTATGGCTTGCTTTCTACCCATATCGCCCCGTTTCAAGCTCCATGTTGAAAAGAGACGCCATTATGATCAGTCATCGATGATCGAGAAGTTAAGTACTGATCAGGTTTCGATTGGGTTTCGAAGCCTTTCCTACGTCTAGGCTAACCTGAAGGGTCCACGGGATTGCACATCTAGATTTGAAGCCGTCCAGCTCCGGTGGTGGGGCTTTGGAATACCAAAAGCTCCGGGTATCGATCGGTTTTGTATCGTGGCAAAAATATTGTGCATCGTGTTGACTCGTGGCGTTCTCGCGACATACTGGCGAGTCAGGCAGGCTCAAAGGGAAAATGCCAACGGATATATGGGTCCCGATCAATCCGGGCAACGAGTGTCGTAAGTTAAGGGCATAGGTCATTTGCCGAGATCCGAGTGCCACAGGACGACCTAAACTATGCAACCTCGTCTGACACAGTCACTGCGCGTGTGTCGTCTCCAGTCAAGGACATCGATCAACCAATTCCCCATCACGCGGACACTATATATCTCGACTCGGCGATCCGTAAGATTTCTTGTACCGATTACAGTACTCATGTTTCGGCACTCAGGTCGGGCGCCCTCTCCATGTTGGGCGCGTCGCCGCATCCTTTAACATCATGAAAAACGACGAATTAGCCCTCAGAAGGGAGCCTACTTCGTTCGGTGTCTCCTCCGATTGTTGGCTATGTCCGTTACTTTAAAAATACTTGGTCAACTATGTGGATAATAAATAAACGTGCATTTCCAATGTTCGACACTCAAGGTCAACTTTCCTTAGGAGGACGGTATTTCGGCGACGACTGAACCTGTGTGATCGCACGGGCCAGGAGGACGGCCGGATCGGCAACGTATTTTGAAGCTCCGATCAGAGCAGAATTGCAGACGATTGTGGGACTGAATCCCCAGCATAGTGACCTCCAGCAACGTCTTTGGCTGCCCCAAACAACTACCAGACATTCCTGACGGTCTGGGAGCACGAATTTCCGGGAGTTTCAATCCCGAGGTCACCCCCAAACGGAGTCGGCGCCTGGTTGTCGCGTCCCAGCCACAATGTCTTTCTCATCTCGAACTCCTACCCTCACCCCCAGTCGATCACCCTCTCCACACCCTCCAGTCCAGCCGGACCATTTCTACGGCTCGGAAGATATCCAATTCCCTCCTTCACCTAACTCGGATGGCAAAACCTGGCTTGACCCGAAGGACGACCCCCTGGCACATCGCGGCATTCCGGTGTTCAAGCCCACTATTGAGGAGTTTCAGGATTTCGAGGCATATGTTTCGAAGATTGAATGCTGGGGGGCTCAAAGCGGAATAGTCAAAGTTATACCTCCCAAGGAATGGTCTGTGCTACCTAACTAGCCTGTAGTATCAGATGACTGACCTTCTTCATATGGCAGGACGGATGCATTGCCGCCGCTGAAGGAACAATTGATTGAGGTGAAGATAAAGACGCCGATTGAGCAACACATGTTGGGACGAGGCGGCCTGTTCCGTCAGGAGAACATGGAGAAGCGAAAGGTTATGAGTGTCCGAGAATGGGCGGAGCTATGTGCGAAAGATGATTTTCGCGCGCCAGGGATCCATGAAATTGGGCTGCATGCTCGCGGCGCCAATAATGTAGCTAGACCGGCGAGGAGGTCGACGAGGAAGAAGGTCAATACACTCAAGGAAGAGGGGAAAGATAGCGAGCCTCCCGTTCCTCCGGTCAAGCAGGAGTCTGTCGACGATGTCCAGCCTTTGGGTTTCAGTGAAGATGGCATGAACGACAAC
>Ga0307516_10004557_pt1 | contig 17033 bp, 16 predicted proteins | sample 19_EM_MG_FD_203310 | JGI IMG/M metagenome (GOLD analysis project Ga0307516, IMG submission 203310) | Populus trichocarpa ectomycorrhiza microbial communities from riparian zone in the Pacific Northwest, United States - 19_EM | ecosystem: Host-associated > Plants > Roots > Unclassified | place...
CCCCGAGGGTCTGCCGGTGGGAGTGCAGCTCATCGGTCCGATGTTCGAGGACCGCACCCCGCTGCGGCTGGCCGAACTGCTCGAGCAGAAGATCGGCGGCTTCCAGGCACCGAGGTAGGGCGTACTACCGTCCCGCATACCGACCGCCTGTAGGAGACGCCGTCCGGCCGCTGGGCCCTGGTCCAGATTTGGACGCCGCCGCCATCCAGCGGTCGGTTCCCCGCGGCTCCACCCAGGGCAGCCGTACTGCGAAGCCGCGTCTTCAATCGGACCGCAGATCGTCCCGACAGGCCGAGCAGTCTTCAGGAATCCCGAACTTCCATCAACGGGCTCCGCACCTCCAGAACGAGATGAAGCGTGCTGGCCAGGGGCGCGGAGCACGTCGAGTACGTCGAGTACGTCGAGGATGTGCCGGGTGCCGCGCACAAGGCGGAACATCTCGGAGATGTGCACGGTGTCGCCCGGCCCCGCGTTCGCCCGGCAGTTCGCTGAACTTCGGGCGCTGGAGCGGGTGGAGGCGGCTGGAGGTGCCCGGCCTCGCTTGTGGACCAGGTTCGCCATCGGGCCCCCTGCCGCGCGGAGGAATGGGCCCTTTCTGTCGTCAATGCCTGTCACCTGCCCCGGCGCGCCTTCTTCGTCTGGGTATGCCGATGACCCAGCGTGCGATCGACGCCTTCCAGGCCGCCACCGCACTGGCCTGCTCCCTGAGCTGCCAGTTGCCGCCGCGATCCTCCTTCGAAAAGCGCGCGACGAGCTCGGGGACATGGTGACTCCTTGCTCGCCCGGCGGGGGGCGAGCACGGGAGACGAGGCCATGGCTCGCGGTAGAGTCCGCATGTGCGTTGATCTTCCAGGCGGCGGCCAAATGCCGCCGCGGACGGTATGGGTGGCCCCGATCAGTGTGGGGCCGGCCGGCTGGCATACCCGTCATCTCACCACCGGAGATCACGTAGTGACTGCTCAACAGCCCATCGCCTACGACGCGTTCGTCGAACTCGCCGCCGCTGACCCAGCTGTCGTCGGCCTTGTCCTCAAGGGGTCCCGAGCCCATGAGGGCATGACCACCGAGCACTCCGACCATGACCTGTACGTCGTCCTCGCCGAGGACGTGACGACGCCCCTGACCCGGTTCGCGGAGCACCGCACCCCAGAACTCGATCTCGTCATTGTTTCCCTCGATGAGTTCCGCTGCACCGAAGGCTTCGAGCGGTACGCCCTCGCCCACGCCCGGATCGTGCTCGACCGGCTCGACGGGGGCATCGCCCATATCCTGGCCGGCAAGGCACAGCTCGACGCCGTTGAAGCCTTCCGGGAGGCGGGCGGGTGGCTCGATGCCTACGCCAACTCCCTCTACCGCTCGGTGAAGAACGACCGCGACGGACATGCGCTCGCGGCCCGCCTCGACGCCGCCGACAGCATCCGGGCTCTGCTGGAGCTGCTCTTCACTCTGAACCGTCGTCCCCGCCCCTACAACAAGTACCTGGAATGGGAGCTTGCCCGATTCCCGTTGCCCGGCTGGGACACCGGCATGCTGCTCGACGCTGCGGACCGCATCTCAGGAACGGGCGACGTGTCCACACAGCGTCGTCTCTTCGCCCAGGTCGAGGCAGCGGCCCGCCGGGCCGGGCACGGCGCGGTGCTGGACGCGTGGGGTGAGGACTTGGACCTGATGCGACCGCGGTAGGTGCGCATCGCGGGTTCGTTCCGAACCACTCCATGCCGGGTGCGGGCGGCGGTCGTCGGCCGGCCCGTACCAGCAGCAGTGGGCGGTCTCCGGGGATGACGTCGGGACGCGCATCGCGGCCGGGGTCGGGGTGGCTGCCACGGGAGCGGCGGCGTCGTCCGCTGTCAGGCGCGGATGACCTCCACACCGGCCGCCGTGAACGACTCCGTCAGCTCGTCCGAGGCGGCCTTGTCGGTCACCAGCACGTCGATGTCCTGCACCGGACAGATGCGGGCGAAGGCCCGCCGGTCCAGCTTGGTGGCGTCGGCGACCGCCACGACCTGCTGCGCACGGCGGGCCAGCGCCCGGTTGATGCCGGCCTCGCCCTCGTGGTGGGCGGTCGCCCCGTGGGTCACGTCGATGGCGTCCACCCCGATGAAGACCTGGTCCAGCGCGATCTCCGCGAGCAGTTCGGTGGCCAGCGGCCCGATCAGCTCATAGGACGCCGGCCGGGCCACCCCGCCGGTCACCACGAGCTTGACATGGCGGCGTACGACCAACTCGTTGGCGATGTTCAGGGCGTTGGTCACCACGGTGACCGCCGTCTCCGCGCCACCCGAACTCAGATCGGCGCGGGTGGCCAGTGCCCGCGCCACCTCGGTGGTCGTGGTGCCGCCGTTCAACCCCACCACCGCGCCGGCCTTCACCAGCCCGGCGGCCGCGTGCGCGATCCGCTCCTTCTCCGGAGCGTTGCGCGCGGCCTTGTAGCGCAGCGGCAGGTCGTAGGCGATGGCGTTGATCACGGCTCCGCCGTGCGTACGGGTGACCATCTGCTGGCGGGCCAGCTCGTCGAGGTCGCGCCTGATCGTCGCGGCGGAGACCCCCAACTCCTCGGCAGCCGACTCGACTTCGATCCGCCCGTCGCGCGTCAGCATCTCCAGCAGCGCGCTCCACCGGGCCTGCGGTGCCGCCATGTCTCACAACTCCCTGTCGGTGGGGTGCGCCACGATGTGCGCACTTCCATGAAACCACAGCGCATGATTGGGTGTTTTTTGGTCACCAAACGAGCAAAATCCTGCACTTCTCGCAAGGGCTTGCCGCTGTCGCGGCCCTCGCACGCCGCGATCGGAGCTCGTCCGTGCCGCCACCGCGGCACGCCGGGCGATGCCGTCGCCGTGACCTCGGCGCCGCGGATCCCTGTCAGGCGGCGGCACGGGAGGAGATGAGCCGACCGGCTACTCGTGATCAACGGCGGTGTGCGTCGACTCAAGCGCGGCCAGGGGAGAATGAGCGACATGACACGTCTCCGGGCTCCGTTCGGCAGATGGGATCCCGCCTCCTTGGGGGAGGTTGCCGCGAGGTTCTCCGGCTTGGAGTCCCGCTGTGGGTGGCTGGGGGTCTCGCATCCGGAACCGGCGCCGGGGCGGCTGACCGGGGAGGGGCGAGGGGGTGTTGCTGGGCGCGATGTGTCGCTCTGGGAGACCCCGGGGTCGAGTTGCTGCCGGGTTGGTGCGCCTCTACGGGTTCCGTCGGCCTGTGGGGGCGGGTGTGGTCGTGGAAGGTGGCCGCGCGGAGCCGTCGCCGCGGTGTCAGCGCAGACGGTGCTGGGGGCTCTGTGCTTGTCCCGCGAGGGAGTTGAGGCGGCGGCGTTCGAGCACTGCCGCGATGGCGTAGGCGCCGCCGCCGGCGATGGTGAGGACCCAGTAGAGGCCGGGGGCGCCGAGGAGGAGTGCCGCGGTGGAGGTCAGGGCGAGCCAGGTGCCGAGGGTGTAGTGAAGCAGGTTGCGACGTTGGGCGCCTTCGGCGATGTAGAGCAGGCCGACGACGAAACCGGAGCCGGTGGGCCAGAGCAGGGACTGCACGTCGGGCATGTCGAGGGTGGACGTCAGGCCCGTGATGGCGAGGAACAAGGCGGCGAAGGCGGTGACCCAGGCGGCACCGAGGAGTTGGCCGGAGAGGACGTCGTCAGGTTTGGCGGCGGCGCGCTGCGCACGTATCGCGGCGACGGTGGCCTGGACGGTGCCGACGGCGAGGCCGGCGCCGAGGAGGGTCATGGGCAGCCAGCCGGGCAGGTCGAGCAGGGGCGTGTCGCCCTCGGAGACCGCGGCGGAGCCGTGGCCGACCAGGTAGGCCAGCCCGAAGCTGATGTAGGTCGCACGGTTGTCGACGTCACCCAGGAGGCGTGTCGAGGCCGGGCGGTTGGTGGTGGGAGTGCCGGTGCTGGCGATGGACATGGTGGATACCTCCGAAGTCATGGGGTGGGGAGTCGGATCCAGACGTGGGCTCACAAGGGGAAAGTGCGCTGGTGAGCGAGGCGAGTTCGTGCGGGCCGAGCCGGGGCGCGACCGCTCGGCCGGAGAGGCCGGTGCCGGTCGGGCATCCGGCGTCGACGAGGTCCGGATGGGCGCCGAGACGGGCGCGACAAGGGGTGTACGGGCCCTGGTAGGCGTCGGTGGCCTCGTGCACGGCGGGCTCAGGCCGACCGGACGAACCGGCGGAGCCTTTCACGGATTACGCGGGCCTCGCGGAGCCCACGGTCCTCGCGGACCACGGCGCGCAGGACCCCCGGCAGGGCAAGTGCGAGTGGGCCGGGGAAGTGGCGATTCCGGCCGCCGGGACCACCGCGCCAAGGAGCACGGTCCGCTCGTCGCCCTGATCGGACGGAACGGTCGTGGCGAGCAGGATGTCGGCGCGCGAGTGGACGCCATGTCCTCGGCGGTTGCGCGGACGGTCAGCCGGGCGCGGTGGTGGCGCATCGGCGGCGGCGTTCACGGTGTCACGCCTCAGGGACGATGATGACCTTGCCGGCGACGGTGCGGGACTCGGCGAGCGCCAGTGCCGAGGCGGCTTCCGACAGTGGGATCTTCGCGGCGATCCGCGGAGTGAGGACGCCCTCTGCCACCAGTCGCAGAACCTTTGCGAGGTCCCCGCTCATCCGCTGCTGCCAGGACGCCCGGCAACGGCGCTTGCCGGCCCAGAAGTTGTAGAAGTGCGCGCTCTTGCCGTTGGGAAGGGAATTCCACGCGGCGATCCGCCCGAACAGTCTCAGCACCGGCAGCCGTGAGTTGCCCTCCTCGTCCTTGGTGGCTGCGGTGCCGTACGAGACCAGCGCTCCGCCCCGGCGCAGCAGCTGCCACGACTGCTCCACTCCGGCACCGCCGACGTGGTCGAACACCGCGTCCACGCCGTCCGGTGCGAGCTCCCGGATCCGGGCGTACATGTCCGGGTCGCGGTAGTCGACCGGGGTCGCGCCCAGTTCACGCACGGTCGCGTGGTGGCGTTCCGACGCCGTGCCGATCACTGTGATCCCGGCATGGCGGGCCAGTTGCACGAGCGTGGAGCCGACGCCGCCGTTGGCGCCCAGCACCACGATCGTCCCGCCGGTGCGGACCTTGGCGACGCGGTGCAGCATCTGCCAGGCGGTGATGCCGTTGACGGCCACGGTCTCCGCGGCGGCCGAGTCCACTTCGTCCGGTACGGGCATCAGGTCCACGGCGTCGACAAGGAGATGGCTGGCCCACGCGCCGACCTTGGTGACCGCGGCGAACCGGCGTCCGACGAGCGCGGCGTCCACCTCCGGGCCGGCCGCCGTCACTGTGCCGATCACGTCATAGCCGGGCACGAAGGGGAACGGCGGCTGGTCGTAGTACTTGCCGCGGCGCATCTGCTGCTCGGCGAACGACACCCCGGTCGCCTCCATCCGCAGGACGACCTGTCCCTTGGCCGGGGCCGGAAGATCGCGGGTCCGGGGCTCCAGGCCGTCCGGCTCGACCGTGCCGGGCAGGACGATCTCGGTCACGGAGGTGGTGACGGTGCTGATCATGGCGTACCTCTGAAGTTTTCGGCTGTGTGCTTACGGGTGTAAGGCTATAGGTGTTAGTTCAGGGTCGGCAAGAGGGTGTGCCGATAAACTTCGCGGTGTAAGGCAACGGGGTGGAGGGCATCGCGTACCGGCGGATTCGGCCCCGCCGAAACCGGCCGCAAGCTCCGGGTCGGCCTCGAAGTGGCGCCCCTGTGGCTCCGTGTGCGTGGTGCCGAACTCGAGGTCGAGGTCGTCCGTGATGTCGTACGCCCCGGACTTCTCCATCAAGGGGAACAGCTATAAGTTTTGCGCTGTAAGGTAACGGCATGGGAGACAGCACATCAGCGGCGCACGGCCGCGTCCGCAACCGCCGCGGGGAGGGCGCTCGGCTGCGCCAGGAGATCGTGACGGCCGCGGTCGACCTTCTCGACGAGACCGGTGACGAGAGCGCCATCACCCTGCGCTCCGTCGCCCGCCGTGTCGGGATCGCCGCCCCTTCGATCTACCGTCATTTTCCCGACCAGCCCGCCATCATGCTGGCCGTGGTGCGCAGCGCCTTCGCCGAGCTGGACGAACAGTTGCGCACCGCCGTTGACGCCGCGGGTGACGCGCCCCGTGAGCGGCTCACGGCCCTGTGCCGGAGTTACCTGGAGTTCGCGCAATCCCACCCCGGGCGCTACCGCACGATGTGCGGGGGGGTCTGGATTCCCGATCTGGACGAGAGTTCCGTGACCGAGGAGGATGTCTCCACGCTCGGCCAGGCGAGCATGCGGCGACTCGCCGCAGCCCTCGGGGACTGCGTCACCGCCGGCTGTGCGACCAGCACCGACGTGTCCGCCGACACGGTCGCGCTGTGGCTCGGCCTGCACGGACTGGCCCACCAGCGAGCCGTTGCCCCCTCGTTCCCCTGGCCACCGGACATCGCAGATCGTGTCATCACCACGCTCGCGCGCTTCACGGACAGGTAGTTCGCCAGCTTGCGTTTTCGCCCTTCCCTCCGGCGCCGAGAACTACGTGCAATTGCCGAACAAGGGCGGGAGTCAGCAAGCCGTGGTGACCAGGGCGGCGGCGATGAGACCGGTCGGCATGTCGGGCAACTTCCGGACAGGTTCGGCTGCTTGACGGGTTGGGGTGCATGGATGGACTCAGACATGCAGGGTGGGCCGGTGGTTGAGCTCTTGGAGGTGGCCGTCGAGCGTCCGGCTCTCGATCAGCTCGAGGTCGAAGTCGGCCACAGACCGGACTGGACCGCATCTTCCAGCGACCGGTGATCACAGGGAAGAGCGTCACCTGGACGCCGTCGAGACCGGCGGCCATCAGCGCCCGGTTCATCGACAGGCCGCCGTGCGAGCGCAACGGCACCTCGGACTCCTCCTTGAGCCGAGCGACGACATCGACGGCCATCGCCGCCCACGACGTCCGCATCCGGCCAGTCGAGGGATCCTTTGAATCTTGGTCGCCCTGATCGAATGACGTCGATCGCCCCAGTCATCGTCTCGCTGGACGGCAAGGCTGAAAACGCTCAGGGGGAGCAGCGCCGTTTCCTACACGGTGTCGGGACCGTCGAGGAGGCGAAGCAGCACGGCGGCCTCCGCGCGGAGCTGTGCGGCTCGGTCCGCGTGCGCTGGCGCGGTCAACTGCGCCGCAATCTCGAGGCGTTCGGCGGCCTCGGCGCGCACGACATCCACCACGCCGCGCTCGCTCAGCTCACGTCGTGCCGCTTCGGTGGCGCCGACGCCAACCGGCGAGTGCTCAAGGGCCACGCCGCGAAGCTCGGCTTCGTCCACGGGCACCGCCTCAGCGTTGTCCAGCGCACCAAGTGTCGCGCGCAGGGCGCTCACCGCGGCCTTGTCGCGGGCGCGCATCGCTTCCGGCAGTGCTTGACGCATACGAAGACGCAAAGACATGCCGGTGAGCCTATGGCGGCACCCCTGGACCCACAACGCGATATACGTGGGTGCGGCACCAGACGGGCCGTCAACTGGCGTGCTACACCCCCGACAAGACCGCGAAGTCAGACTGGTGTACTGGCCCCCGATCGTGATGAGCGGCATGTCTCGTGTGAACTTCCGGAATCCGGCGCTGTAGTACAGCCCGCGCGCCTTGGGGTGCCCGGGCGCACCCAGACAGGCGACTGTCATGTGATGGGCCCCGGCCTCCCACGCCATGTCCCGCGCCGTATCCCGCGTCATGTCCCGCGCAGCGGCATCGCCCTGCCCAGCCCGAGCCGCCGGTCGTCCGGGTGCGTTCCCACCGGCTCGGATTTCGGCGGTCTTGTTCGCCTCGTCGAGTCACGTGATCGTCGATGCGGCCATCGTGCTGTCCGGCGCCTCCACCAGGACGCGCAGGTCGCCGCGGTACGGCGGTGTCCGCCGTTCGCCCTCGTAGCCCTCGGCTGTGAAGGGTGAGGGGGCCCGGGCGTCGGCCACCTGGGCTGCGTCCTCGATGAAGCCTCGTCAGTGTCCGGTCACAGATGATTCCCGCTGGTCTTTCAGCACCTCTTTGCCCTGTGGACGTCGGGTGAGCACGAGCGGGCCGGTCTCGGTGATGGCGACCGTGTGCTCGGAGTGAGCGGTGCGCGAGCCGTCGGCGGAGCGGATCGTCCAGCCGTCCGGGTCAAAGACGATCTTGTTGGTGCCGGCGGCGAACCAGGGCTCGATCGCGATCGTCAGGCCGGGACGCAGCTTCCAACCGCGGCCAGGACGCCCGTCGTTGGGGATGTGCAGGTCCTCGTGCATCGTGCGGCCGATACCGTGACCGCCGAACTCAAGGTTGACCGGGTAGCCGTACTCGGCGGCGACCGCGCCGATGGCCGCCGAGATGTCCCCGAGCCTGTTGCCCGGCTGGGCGACCTTGATCGCGGCTTCCAGGGCGACCTCGGTGGCCTCGATCAGCCGCAGGTCCTCCTCGGCCGGGGTGCCGACGATGACGGAGTGGGCCGAGTCCGCAGCCCAGCCATCGATGCTCACCGCCATATCCATGCTCAGCAGGTCCCCGTCGCGCAGCTTGTAGCTGTGCGGCAATCCGTGCAGCACAGCGTCATTGACCGAGAGGCACACCACGTTACGGAACGGGCCCTTGCCGAACGAGGGTTCGTAGTCCCAATAGCAGGACTCCGCGCCACGTTCCTTGATCCGGCGGCGAGCGTGATGCTCCAGGTCCAGTAGGTTGACCCCTACCGCGGCGAGGTCACCCAGCTCGGCCAGCACCTGTCCGACGAACTGTCCAGTGACATGCATCCGCTCGATGTCTTTGGGAGTTTTGTGCTCGATCACTGCGATCCTCGATTCCCCGGGGTGACTGACAGGTATATTTATACCAGGGGTGGTTGCTGCCAGACACCTGCGGACCTAGCATGTGCGCATGGTTCGCTATCCGCTCGCCCCCGAACAGATCGAGGCGGGCCGACGCCTCGGGGCCGCGTTGCGCTCCGCCCGGGCCGGACGCAGCCCCGCCGAAGTGGCCTTGGCGGCAGAGATTTCGCCCGAGACCCTCCGCAAGATCGAGACCGGCCGGCTGCCGACGCCCGCCTTCGGCACCATCGTCCGGCTCAGCGAGGTACTTGGCGTACCACTGTCCGAACTCGCCACTGTCTGGCGCACCGATCCCGCTCTGAGCAAGGCCTCCTAGCGACAGCCCTTCGCGGTGCGGCGCCGTCGTCGACGGGCCACACTCGCCATGGCCGCACTCGCCATGAGCGCAGGACGGGCGCACGCCTCACGGAAGCGTGGGATCACTTCTGCCGCAACGCCGTGGCCTCCTCGCGCGCCCGCCATGCGGATTCCTGATCGCCGGCCATGGTGTGCGCCTTGGCCAGCGTGTCGAGGCCGATGGCCAGCCAGCTGCTGGAACCGATGTGCCGCCAGAGTCTGACGGCGGCTTCCGCGCGTCGGCGGGCGAGGGGCGGGCGGTCGGCCGCGAGTTGCGCCTCTGCGAGCGCGTACAGGGTCGCCGCCTCTCCCCACAGGTTGCCGAACTCGCGGTAGGTCCACAGGCTCTTCGCCAGCAGATGGCGCCCTTCGCGATGCTCACCCAGCCGGACCAGGACGTCTCCGAGCCAGCAGGTGGCGTGGGTGGCGGTGAGGCGGTCGCCGAGGTGCTCGCTGATCGCGGCCGCCTGCCGGTAGGCGTCGGCGGCGGCCCGGTAGGCACCGCGCGCGCGATGGCTCTGGCCCAGACAGCGCAGGGCCTGGGCCTCCCCGGGCAGATAGCCCGCGACCCGGCTGGCCCGCAGGCACTCCGTGAACCGTGCCACGGCCGCCTCGATGCGACCCTGCTCCAGGTCGATGACGCCGAGGCCATTGGTCGCGTACACGAGACAGTTGACGTTCCCCGCCGACCTGGCAAGCTCGACGGCCTCTTCGAAGTGGGGGACGGCGGAGTCGTACTGTCCGAGCAGTCGGTGTACGTACGCCAGCCCGGCCGTCGCGCCGGCCCGGTACGTCGGTCCCTGCCCCTGGGCGAGCAGCAGGGCCTGCTCGAAGTGGTGGAGGGCTTCCGGGTACCGGTCGAGGATGGTGGTGAGTTCACCGAGGCAGCGGTGGACCTTCGCCGCGCTGTGTTCGTCGCCGATGCTCAGCGCCGTCTTGAGCGCCCTGCTCTGGAGTCGTTCCCAGTCGTCGAAATGACTGCCGACCTGGAAGAACGCCGTCAGCGCGGTGGCCAGCCCGGCGGCGCGAGCGGTCTCCGTGCGGTCCAGGGCCTGTTCCGCCACGCCGATGAGGAACTGGCGTTCATCGCCGAACCAGGCCAGCGGGTCGGCGAGCAGGTGGTCCGTATCGGGCTGAGCGAGCCGCCACGAGGCCAGATCCTTCTGCGGGACGCCCTGGAAATCGACGCTGAGGGTGTCCGCCGCGAGGTCGGTGAGGTGCAGACTCGCCCCGAGCAGCCGGCCCAGCGCGGCCGTGCGGTCTCTGTACGAGAGGGTCTGTTCCGCACGCTCACGGGCGAACAGCCGTACCAGATCGTGCAGTTGGTAGCGGATCCCGGTCGCGCCGACCGCCTCGGTCTGCACGAGGTGCACCTCGACCAGGTCGTCGAGTACGGCCTCCGCCTCGGACAGCCCCACGTCGAGGAGTGCGGCCAGCGCCCAGGCCGCGAAGTCCGGTCCGGGCAGCAGAGCGAGCACCAGCAGCGCACGCTGTGGCACCGCGGCCATCTGCTGGTACGTCAGCCCGAGGCTCGCCCGTACGGCGATGTGGCCGACGGCCAGCTCGTCGAGCTTCCGCTCCTCGTCGGAGAGGGCACGGGCGACCTTGGCCAGGGGCCAGTGGGGTCGTGCGGCCAGGCGTGCGCCGGCCACCCACACCGCCAGGGGCAGGCCCCCACAGGTCTCCACGATGGAGCGGGCCGAGTCGGGCTCCGCGTCGGTCCGCTCCGCGCCCAGCATCTCGCGCAGCAGGGCGAGCCCCGTCCTGGAGTTCAGTACGCCGAGGGTGATGCGACGACTGCCCACCTCAGCGAGTGTCGTCCGGCTGGTGATGAGGGTGGCGCAGTGTCCGCCGCTCGGCATGAGGTCCCGCACCTGCTCGGCACCGGCCGCGTTGTCCAGGACGACGAGCACCCGACGCTGTGCCAGCAGGGTGCGGTAGAGGTGGATGCGGTCGGGCAGTTCGGCAGGCACGCTCCCGCCGCCCGTGCCGAGGGCACGGAGGAAGGTACCGAGGACCGTGAACGGCTCGGCCGGCTCCTCGCCGAAGCCTCGCAGGTCGGCGTGGAGCTGACCATCGGGAAAGCGGGAGGCGAGCCGATGCCCCGTGCGCACCGCCAGGGCCGTCTTGCCCACTCCCGCGGGTCCGGTGACGAGCAGCGTCACCGGACCGGGAGCACCCCCGTCGAACAGCCGGTGCGCCTCGTCCAGTTCCTCTTCCCTGCCGACGAAGAGCGAAAGGTCCGCAGGCAGGAGACGGGGGACCAGCTGCACCAGCTGCCGTCCCGTCGCGTTCACCGGGGAGACCCCCGCGCGGTCCGCGTCGGCCGGCTTCGCGGCGCTGAGCGGCGCACCGGCGCGAACCACCGCCAGCTCGGGATCCGCGGCGAGGATCCGCGAATGGAGTCGCCGTAGCCTCGCACCTGGGTCGACTCCGAGTTCTTCGGCGAGCCGCCGCCGGGCGCGCTCGTACCCCTCCAGCGCCTCCGCCTGCCGCCCGCACCGGTACAGAGCCAGCATCAGCTGCCCGACCACGCGTTCGTCGAGTGGATACGCGGCCGCCAGTGCGAGCAGCTCGCTCACCAGCCTGTCGTGCTGAGCCAGACGCAACCGGGCGTCGACCAGCTCCAGTTGCGCGGCCAGCCGCTCGCCGTCGAGGAGGTCGCGCTGCGCGTTGAACCACGGGGTGTCGACGCCGGCGAACGCGCTGCCCCGCCACAGGCCGAGGGCCTCTTGCCAGAGCGCCGCGGCCTGTTCGTCGGTGCCCGCCCTGCGAGCCAGGCCCGACAGATCACGGAAGCGGTGTACGTCCACCAGCTCGCGCTCGACGGCCAGCCGGTAGCCGCCGCCCCCTTCCCGGGTGAGGGCGGTGCCCCCAACAGCCAGTAGGTGTCTCAGCCGGGAGACGTATCCGTAGAGTTTCGTGCGGCCGTTCGTCGCCCCGGGGTCTCCCCAGACCCGGTCCACCAGAGCATCGGCCGACACCGTCCGGTCCGCGTCGACGAGCAGCGCCGCCAGCACCCGCCGCTGTACCGCGTGTCCCGCGTCGACGGGGACGCCGTTGCGCCGCACCTCGATGGTCCCCAGGATCCCGAAGCGCGTGCCCATCACACCCCCTGAGTCACTTGACCACCCCTTGGGCCACACTCTGGGTGCCGCGGATCGGCGGGCCAAGGCGGATTCAAGCTTTTCCGAAGGTTTCCCGATGGCCACCCCTGCACCGTGTTCGTACGAGCGGCCGCCTTTCAGGGCGGCGACAGACAGCCGTGGTACCAACGGGCTGGGGGACCGCTGGTACCACGGCGACATGTACGTCTTTGGCTGTACCTCCGCGGGCTGAAGGCGTCGGTGTGCTCGCCGGCCTGCGAGAGCACGGTCGTCGGGTGGGCGGGCTCGGAGGCCGCGAGGCGTACGACGACGCCGAGAGTGAAACTGCTCCCGGTGTCCACGACGGGCCCGTCGGCAGCGGCATGCCCGTTCTCGCCGTCCAGAAGCAGATGCCCGTCGCCGACGAGTGGCGGTGGCAGGTAGGCGCAGTCGGTGTCCTGCTGGGCTCGCGGTACGCCAGTTCGGCTACCTCGTTCGGCACCGCGACCCGGTCGTGAACCTGTCCTCACCTCTGTCCCCGTGCCACTGGACCTATGTCCCCGTGCCACTGGTCCCCATAGCCGGCCGCCCCGCGGGCGCGCCCGATCTGGAAAGCGCCGGCCGTCTCGGTTCCGGCGGGTGATCAAGGCGCCGCGTCAGCAGTCCAGTTGGAGGTGACGACAAGCGTCACGCAGACGGTCCTTCGGTGGTCTTCCAGTGTCAGCACTCGGCCGGTCCGATCACGTGGGAGGTGAATGTGAACTCCAGGATCTGCCGGTCTCATCAGCACGCCGCCGATAACCTGGTGGACGGAGACGTCTGATGCCGTGTGTATCGGCGATGAGGAGGCGATGGTGCTCAGAAGGGGCATGCGGTTGCTCGCGGGCGCCATGACTGTGGCCTGCATCCTGCTCATCGGCCCCAGCGCACCAAGCAGCGCCCCCTTCGCCAGGGCGCTGCCCGTCGACGCCGTCGGGGATGTCGTACCGAACCGGGTCATGACGTGGAACATCTGCAACCCCTGCGAGGCGGGCAACGTCGACCGGGCCGCGGAGATCGCCACGTACGCGCCCCAGGTCATCGGCCTGCAAGAAGCGTGCGTGCGTGACGTCGAGAGGATCCGGAACTACCTGGAGAACATCTACGGGTTGGTCTACCACGTCGAGTACGGGATGGTTCTTCGGAATTGGGGCCGCTGCGGGGGAGCGCCGTGGAGTCCGGGAGCCTTCGGCCAGGCGGTCCTGTCGGCGGCGCCGATGACGGACCGCGTCAGCGTGGAATACCCCGACGGCGGATCCGAAGACCGCGGGTACATGGCAGTCACCACCATGGTGGGCGGCCAGTCCGTCCGGGTCTTCAACACACACCTCGCCCAACGACGTCAAGAAGCAGTCCGCGCAGAGCAGACCCGCGTACTCGCCGCAGAGGTCGCCCGGCACGACCGCGCGATCGTTCTCGGCGACTTCAACGCTGTGCCGGACGCTCCCGAGCTCACCCGGATATGGGCACTGGCCGCGGACACAGACCCACAATGTCATCCCTCGGCCGGCGGCATCTGCGACCAGACCACCGACTGGCACAGCAAGTTCGACTATGTGTTCCTGCGAGGCATCGCCCCGCTCAGGCACCGCGTGCAGCCCACCCCGTACTCGGACCACCATCTGCTGTACACCGACCTGGACCCGACGTGAAGCGCTTCCGCGACCGCTGAGCAGCCCAGCCAGCCACGGAAGCGCTGTTCAGCAGCGGCACAGAACCGCGGTCGGGCGGCCCGTGGCCTCACGCTGGTCGTGAAGTCGGCCGGCGGCGCCTCTGGTGTGACACCGCACCTTCTGTGGCTTGCTGGACAGGGCGATCCCGAGCCTCAAGGAGACGTTCAAGATCGAGAACAAGTGCGAAGAAGCGTGCGTCAAACGCCCTTCAGAACACGATCAAGTGCCGCCCGGCCTACAGGTCCCCAGTTCGGCTTGCCGCCGGGAAGGCCCCGGTCTCCGTTGTGCCCCATGAGCATCAGGAAGAGGCTCTTCATGGCGGCCAGCCCGCGGGCGCGCCGGATCGCCGCCTCGTCCGCATGCGCGTACATGTCGAAGAACCGTGCGGCCGTGCCCGCGGGTAGCAGCACCCATGCGGCGGCGAGGTCCCACGCCGGATCGCCGGCGAACATGCCACCGAAGTCGACGATGCCCGAGAGCGTGCCGTCCGAGACGACGACGTTCGCGGGATGGAGGTCGCCGTGTACCCACACCCGCGGGCCCTCCCACGCGTGGGCCCCAACGGCGTCGTCCCAGACGGCCCGGACGTCGGCAGCGATGTCGTCGGGGGCAACGGCCTGGAAGAAGTTCTCGAAGCCGTCCGTGCAGTTCCTGGGATGAGCGCCGCGGTCCGTAGCGATGGGTGCCTCGGCGGGCGCCTCCACATGGAGCGCCCGGAGGAAACCCGCCAGCGTGTCTGCCGCGTGGGCGCCGCGGCTGATCGAGCCGTGGTCCAGCGGCTCGCCGGGAACCCACGTCATCACGGTCCAGTGTTTGGGGAAGCGCTCGGACGGTGCGCCGAACCGCACCGGGGTCGGCACCGGGAGCGGCAGGCGCGGGGCCAGCACGGGTAGCCACCGCCGCTCCTTGAGCTGGAGTTCCGGGGTGCGGTCCATGCGCTGCATGCGCACGGCCAACTCGTCCCCGAGGCGCCACATTTGGTTGCCCCAGCCGCCCGCCACCTCACGGATGGCCAGCCCCGCAAGGTCTGGATGTTGCTCCTGCAGCAGATCACGGACCAGGTCTGCGGTGATCTCGATCTCGGTGTCGGTCATGCGACGTCACAGTACTGAGGCGGCAGGCGGAGCGGCTCTCGCTCTCCGGAGCGTCTCGCTGTGATTCCTCTGGCATCACCAATTCGGTTTCAGGGAGCTGCAGATCAGAGCCTTCGGGACGGAACGGCCGCAAAGTTCTCAGAAGCCTGCATCCGCTGCCCGACGACGAACCACTGTTGACCTTGAGTTTCCGCGCCCTCGCGGCTGAAAGGCCGTCCTCATGATGGACAGGGACAAAAGAGAACCGGCTTGACGCATTCCGATATGGGAATATGATGGCTGTCATGGCACGAGCAGCGACGACGTCGGACGCCTTCAACGCGATCGCCGAGCCGCAGCGCCGGGACATCCTGGCGCTGCTGCGGGCGGGTGAGCGGCCGGTTGCCGACGTGGCCCAGGAGCTGGGGATGAGCCAGCCAGGAGCGTCCAAGCACCTGCGGGTGCTCCGGGAGGTGGGGCTGGTGCGGGTCCGGGAGGCGGGCAAGCAGCGCCTCTACGGCCTGGACGCCCGCGGGCTGCGGCCGGTCCACGAGTGGGTCGGTGGATTCGAGCAATTCTGGAACGAGAGTTTCGACCGGCTGGACACCTACGTGCAGGACCTCAAGCAGACACGTCAGGAGGAATGACCGATGGCAGCGGCAAGGCAGGAAACGCGGGCGGAGTCGGCCGACCGGGAGATCGTGATCTCCCGGGTCATCGACGCCCCGCGGGAGCTGGTGTTCGAGGCGTTCACCGAGGTCCGCCACCTGTCGCGGTGGTGGGGTCCGGAGGGGTTCACCACCACCACGCGGTCCTTCGAGTTCCACGAGGGCGGGGACTGGGACTTCGTGCTGCACGGGCCGGACGGGACCGACTACTCCGAGTGGATCCGCTGGCTGCGGATCGTCCCGCCTGAGCGGATCGAGCTGCTGCACGGTGAGTCCCGCGACGACCCGAACGCCTTCGAGTCGGTCCTGACCTTCGCGCCGGACGGCGCGGCGACCCGGATCGTGATGCGCACGGTGTTCCCGACCAAGGAACTGCGCGCCGAGGCGGTCGAGAAGTACCACGCGATCGAGGGCGGCCGGCAGACCCTGAGCAGCCTGGCGGCCTACGTCGCCGACCTCGCGCGGAAGGGGGCGGAGGGCTGATGGCCGGGAAGGTGTTCTTCAGTGTGACGATGTCGCTGGACGGCTTCATCGCGCCCGAGTCCGTGCCCGTCGAGGACGAGCTCTTCGCGCCCGACAAGCAGGACGCCCCGGACGTTCGGCGCTGGATGGCGCAGTGGATGGAGCTGCAGCAGTGGGCCTTCCCGCTGCGGTTCTTCCGGGAGAACCTGAAGCTGGGCGAGGGCGGCGAGGAGGGCCGCGACAACGACGTGGCGCGGGAGACGTTCGAGCGCACCGGCGCGAGCGTCATGGGCAGGCGCATGTTCGACCTCGGCGAGCAGTCATGGCCGGAGGAGGCGCCCTTCCACACCCCGGTCTTCGTCGTGACGCACACCAAGCGTGATCCGTGGGAGCGGCCCGGCGGCACCACGTTCCACTTCGTCGACGACGGCATCGAGCACGCCCTCGACCAGGCCCGCGAGGCCGCCGGCCACCGCGACGTCCGCATCGCCGGCGGCGGCGCGACGATCCTGGAGCACCTGAACGCCGGCCTGGTCGACGAGTTCTCGATCACGCTGTCACCGGTGCTTCTCGGCGCCGGCACCCGCCTGTTCGACGGCGTGGACGCGTCCAGGGTCGCGCTGGAGCCGGTCCGTTCGGAGCCGTCGTCGCGGGTGACGCACCTGACCTACGCCGTGCACTCACGGTAGGCGGGCCACTACGGCCAACTGCGAATTGGTCCCTGGGTGACAGGAACGCGCCCGCGGCTGCGCCGGGCCGGCTTCTCGGATGGCCGCTGTGAGCTCAAGCTCGCCCGGAGAGAGAAGGCGGAAGGGGCGCCGCCGGTGTCCGACGGACGACTGGACTACACCGCGAGTTCCTTGGTGATGCGGTCCAGCATGAAGGCCGAGGAGTCGCGAGCCCGTTCCTCCCAGGCGA
>Ga0307516_10004558_pt1 | contig 17032 bp, 31 predicted proteins | sample 19_EM_MG_FD_203310 | JGI IMG/M metagenome (GOLD analysis project Ga0307516, IMG submission 203310) | Populus trichocarpa ectomycorrhiza microbial communities from riparian zone in the Pacific Northwest, United States - 19_EM | ecosystem: Host-associated > Plants > Roots > Unclassified | place...
GAATACCTCTCGCGGCTGAAACGTTCGCAGATGTCCCAATCGACTCGTCAGCGGCTCTCTACAGATGCGGAGAAACTACACGCCGCTCATCAGGTCTGGTTAAGACACAACGAGTTCCTCTCGTAAGTCCTTCCTCCTACTTTCCCTCAATCAGCCAGAGCCTTGCTGACACAGCCCCACAGCAGTGGGAACAGGCGGAGCATCCTAACAGAAGCGGTTTACGCTTACATGAAGGATACTGGAGAAGGCCACCACGACGATTACATGAGAGCCTTCTTCCGCCTGAGGGTTCATGACATCGGAGAGCTCACGTCCTGGATATTGCCTATCCTGAATAGAGTCAGAGCCGAGGCCCCCAGTTTACCGGCCCTAGGGCCTACATTGGCAGAAGCCAATAGGATTGTGCTGGTCCGTCGACTCCGGCTTTTGTCGGGTTTCTGATACTAACCGCTGGTCGGGGTTAGACAATTTTGTCCTCCGCAACCGAGCACAGGAAGTACAACCTCAGTCTATATGGGGTCGAACTTCCAGTGCACGACCCGTGGACGGCACAGACGCGCACGATTAATCAAGTGGTCGAGCTGTTTGAGGTTACCACAGCCGTTGTGCACGCCCACAAGACCGGCGGATCGGTTGATGCTGTGACCGAGGGGATGATCAAGATGCAGATGGCAGAGTTGGCGTCGGTACTGTTCAAGTGTTTTTACGATCGACTGGAGTGGCTCAAAAGGTGCGTGCCGCCTGAGGAGCTCAAAATACGAGTACCAATGACCACGCGTCAGCCCCCAAGCCTCCGGCGACGACGCTGCAGAACGTGAAAAGGTTGTGTTAGGTGAACGGTTCGACCTTCTCCGACCGCAAGTCCTGGAGGCACTCCGCAAACAAGATCATGCACAACACGCGTTCCAACTTGCGGAAGATTACCTCGATTTCAGAAATCTCGCTTCGTTGTGCCACACTGAAACCGTGTACCCGCCCGAAAATAATCCGAGCTTGGGTAGGATCCACGCATATATCGATAAGTTCAAGGAGGCGTTCACGACGGAACTTTATCAGTGGTACATTGAACACGGTAAGCTCTTCCCCGGCGTTGTGACCCCTTGGAGTGAGGACTGATGTGGAAGTCAGGGGAGCTTAGGACCATGTTCGCACAGGATGGGGTTTACAGCGAATACGTGGACACATTCTTCGCTGGTAATTCACACCCTAACATCTCTTGGATCAATGACGTTGGGAAGGATCGGTACGGTGCAGCTGCGAATGCGCTCTTCGGTGAGAGCAGGCGCGTTGGGGACTTGGAAACGAAACACGTATGTCTCACGCTGAAGTGTTGCGGACGACATCGCACTCAAATAAATCCCGCCTTCCAGTTGATGTTGAGCATCGGCAAGTTGAGCCAGCTCGCTCAGATGCAGAACCACGATGTACCGACGGAAAAGTCTGCACTCGACGGTAACCTTGTCCCCCCGTCTTCCAGGCAGAATCTTTCTAACCGGGACTGTAGCCTTTGATGACGGCCTGGATACTGTCGCTGTCCAGGAAGACCTTGCACAACAGTTCAAGGCCGTTAAACCCCAGACGAGGGCGAAACAGTCCTCCGAAGCTCAGATCGAAAACATCCTCAAGGTCAAGGCGACCAGACTGGCCGATCGGCCCGCTTACTCTTATGTATGGTTTCCGTATCTCATATTTCCCTTCCCTTTCATCTGATCAGTGACGATCACCCAGATCTTCAAACAATTACTTCGCCAGCTGTTACAAGGCAAGGCCTTATCCGACGAAGAGCTCGTGGACCTGCTTTCGTTGAAGGACAATGACGAGACTCTCGACGATTTCTACACCGCGTTGCACATATTGGCAAAAACCAAGGGCCTACCCGAGTCTCGCCAACTCCACGCTTTTAGGAGCGTCTGGCGAAGGATATACTTACATGACGAGTACGTTCGCGACTCCTCGCACTTCCCCAGAAGATTCGTAAACTGAATTGTTCCTTTAGCTGGGACTCGATCCGGCAGACGGTGGACGTGACCGACAACGAGCTTACGGCGAAGTATCAAAACACTGCGCTCTACGCAACCCTCGCATGCGGGCCAAAATATGTTCTTGAGCCAAGCCGTGCTTTGGCGACCCCTTCGATCACGGACATCGCGTCGAAGTGGCCTGGACTGCCCTCAGATCAGGTCGAAGCTATGGAGAGGAATTTCGCGACGGAGAGCAGGGCGCTTGAGGGTCTTGGGTTGGAGTATGATTACAAGAGGGTAAAAGAGCTCGTTGATCAGGATGCTGAGAGGTTTTAGTTGGTGCCTGTAGATTGTCTTGCAAATTCTCTGAGTGGGGGAGTACCCTTTGGTTGTTTCACGGGTGGAATACAACCCGATGCCAACCGTTTGGGAATACAGTGTCTGTAGTAAGCCTGTCAGTCGTGGGCAAAGCTTCGTTTCGAGGTTCATACATTCATCGTAACCCTACCCTCGATAGGAACTTTGCCCACTGCGTCCGAGCGTCGAGTAGGAGGATGTCCAAGGCCCGCCCTCTCCACGTCTCGTTGTAAGCCGCCAGCCGCGGACCCTCCTGGGTCAGCCAATCACGGTAAAAGTTCGAGAGAACGAACTCTTTGTCTTGAGTTGTCGCGTTCTCTGGTAACGCGTCCAGCACCGCCGCTTTGGCAGCTTCGAACCGGTAGTTGTTCTACACCAATGAAAGTGAGAAGCTTGGTCGAATTGAGACTCTCTGGATGTGATTACATTTGTCCAGAAAGCGTGGTCGAATGCATCCAGCTGAGTCTTCTGCAGGTTCACTTGGTAGTCCTGAGCACCCTCGACTTGGGTGAACTCCTTGAGCGAGTATGGGTGTTGGACTTTATCCCCATATGAGGTAGATGACGATGGGTCCTCTTGGTGGTATACGGCGGGGCGAATGTGGGATATGGGATCCGGTGGGCCCACTAGACGCCTCACACATGTCGTCGAGTGGAACAATCGACGGCGGGTGGTTGCCCGGAGCGCAATGGTGGTCGTGAGAGACATCCAGAGTTTGAATCCGTCGATCACCATTCCGCGAAAGTAAAGCCTAAAGGCCGTCCACAATACATAGTGTGTTCCAAGGTGGCGAATATAATATGTATCTAACTAGTGATGGGGCGCCTCTCCCTCAAGCTCCGACTTGGGCGCAACCACACCGGCGACGACCCAAGACCCAAAGAGGAGGCCGATCACAGTCCATGCCCCACGGCTGGCGGTGGAGTCGGACCTGGGCACATCCTGGCTCTCGAAGTCGACCGACGGAACCTTGACGGCAGTGGGAAGACCCGCGTCAGTAAATGCGTCGTACCAAAATCCTTCCTTCTTGAACAAGGAGACCTCCGGTGAGTCGTCAGAGGTACTTTCCGGTTCGAAGTAGAGATTGTGGGAAGGACCACCGCGAATATGAGTAGCGGCTCCGGCGACAGCAATGACCTTGGGACCATTCGATTCCGCGTGTTCTGGCTGCTCCTTTGCCTTGACATTTGATGAGTCCCAGAAGTCAGGGACGAAAGGCTGGGATCGGATCAGTCGCTGGGACTCGCGTGCGGTGTCAAAATTCCACGTACGATTGGGGCGCTCTCGATTATTGGTAGGGGCGTTAGGTCTGGCAACACCGTTGCCAGGTAGTTGGAGCGAGCGTTGGGTGGAGGGGGAGGGATGTTTGGGAGGCCGGGAATCTCCGCAGGCTCCGAAGTGGATGATGCCTTTCGGACTTGCACTGGAGGAGAAGCCAAGGCATCGCGCTGCTGATGTTCGTCGGATTCAGAAAGTCGACCAATGAGGGTGGCTTTGTTCCCCGACCTATATCTTTGTTTGGATGATTACGGCGGGGAGATAAAAAAATTGGCAACTCACGAAGTCAGACCACGTTTTTTAAGTTCCTTCCTGAGGTCGACCACTGTCTCGTTGTCCCAGCTCTTGGACAGGAGAACAGTGGAGACGAACGACCGAGCGTTGGGGTTCACGGCCCTGAATAGGGGCCTGGTAGCTGGTCGGAGGGTAGGTAGCATACCAAACACGAGGTGAAGTAAAGCCGGAAGATAGAGGATGTGCAGACACGTGACGTTCCGTCATCGACATTGAGAACGATCGTTGGCTTCCGGATACAGGGCAAAGAATGCTCAAGTACAAGACCGCCGTATGTCTGGATGTATCTGGTTCATGCAGGTCGCCCCGCCACCTCCCCGAGGAAACAATTTTACGTTGCATAAACCTTGAGTTAAAAAATGGTCTTTTTGAGGGCCCAGGGCAGCGTCAAACGAGGTCCGAGGGTCCGAAGTCTCGCTCAAGCTCAATCTGAGGGTTTTTTGTACACACACACTCCAACCCTCTGGTATATTCCAACTTGACAAAAAAAACGCGACCGGAATCTCCAGGCTCTGGGGGGTGTTTGTTTCGTATCTGTAGACCGATATCTTTGCAGAGGGTGGTTCCGAATTCGAAATGCGCCTCTCTTCGCGACGTCATCTTCCAACAGCCAGACGACGGCCGACACCGTGCCAGCGCTGTCTCTGTGGGTTGCTGGAGGGTTCTCGAACAATAGCGAATGACAGGGAATGGTGGGGGATCAAGGGAAAGAAAAAAGATTGGTTTCGGAATGCGCATCATCATACGCCTCGTGTCTGCCTCGGGGCACCAGTTATCAGTCGGAAAGTTTTCATCCGGAGGACTCACATCCCTCTAATGCTTGTTCGCCTGCTCTCTCTCTAATCCTATCGACTCTTTATTTTCCCTCTCCCACCGCCCACGACCACTCATGCTGCTTTCACCGACGTACGTCTGCTTCGCCTTTTCTCTCCGCTTAAAGATTAGGAACTGACGGCCATCGATATCACACTCTAGCAACTCCAACGCCAGCTTACCGGGAGGCCGATCCTTCTGGGGCAAATGGGGTGGCGGCGGCCATACTCCCAAGTCTCCCAAGGATGCAGTCATTGGCCATGAACCCCAGATGACTATCGCGAGGACGCGGCTGCTGACACTCTGCTACGGCGACATGGAGACCATCCGGATGGTACGTACACTCTCGCCACAAATTTGATCTGACCTATCAGCGACTGACCATTCAACTTTCTAGCTACCTACTACTTACATCGTGGGTTCTTTTTGGCCGATATCTTATCAGGTTTCTCACTTCCGGATCGTAGGAACTCGATGGATTGGCCCGTGACTGGACGAAACCACCCCCGGATGCCCTCTTCACTATGCGTGTGCCGGTCGAATATGCGTCTTTGCATGCAGCGGTACGCAAATCACACGTCGCCACATTCCGGATACTAACTCCGCACAGCGTTTGGTTTCAGGGCCGTACATCTATGTTCGTAGTCACCTAATTTGCCCCGGGGGGTATCTGACTTACGTTCTTCGCAGCTCACGAGCGAAGATTCGTACCAAATTGCTACCATGGGAGTTCAGGGTTTACGGGTCGAGATCGTCAGTGATGGGCCGCCTCCCGAGGAAGAACCAGAGTGCGTTTTTACCCCCGGTCCCTGTTTCTGTACCCGACTAACAGAAACCTTAGAGCTCCACCGTACGTTTACACCAGTGCACCCCGAACCACACACAGACCGATAGCCTTCTCCCTGTAGTCCCCCTCCTGTTCTCGAAATGCCCGCAACCTTCAACCTCGAACTGACCCCAGGCCAGCATGTTGCCCTGGACACCATTGTGTCTTCCGACGAACTCGATATGGCCCGTATGGAGGACGGGACCACTGTCGACGGTATCTTCTGGGGTAAACTCCAGATCATTCACGAGGGGGACAACCACTCCCTGGAATTTACCGGCACCCGGATGCCCAACGAACCTGCTGCTCAAGACTTGATTGTTGATACAAAGGCCATCAGCAAACTGGCTTCTGTCGTCAAACCTCCCACGGCCAAGTGTCACTTGAGCATAATACCACCTGCTCAGCAGTATTGCGATGTTGTGCTGACCACGTCGCAGTATTGGACGTTTGGGATGACATGGCCACCTGCCGAGGTCGTGGAAGAGAACAAGGTCAAGTATTTCTTGAGGGTCAATCCGGGTGGTGGAATGGAACACTTCCAAACGGGAATCGTGACCACTTCCCTGTATTATGAAGCTTCGTGAGTACAGACGCGCCGGAATTCCCGTCCCCAGGCACTAACTCGGCTATGGCGCAGGCCTGATGCAAGCATGCTTAACCCCCAAGAATTCATAGCCCCGCGAAACAGCTTTGCGATGCCGATGCGGGACTTTTTGATGCACATTATCGGAGTCCTCGACCAGCTCGGTCTCTCAATACAAGCACGAACAAACTTCATCAAGTCAGTGTCCCACATCACCCCTTTTCTTTTCGGAGAAGTCTAACCTGTCGCTGTAGCCACAACATGTCCGCATTTAGCGCCTATAGCAATATCGCCTACCGATTCCTCGCCCCTGCGAAGATATCTTCCGCCATCGACATTTCAGTGACTGCGGACCAATGCGTGTTTACGCGGCTCTTCTTCCTCTTCCGTGGCGTTTCGGAGGATGAGATGGGCAATTTCATTACCTCAGGAGAGAAAGAGGCCAATCAATATAATTGGCGAGAAGTCACTGGGTGGTCCGAGTTCTCCAAGGATTTGACCCATTTCAGGGTGTTGGAGTTGTCTACCATGGAACTCTGAGGAACGTTTGAAAGGTTCTGTGTTTGATTTCTCTCTTGCTTGATTTCTTTCCGTTACCCAATCTATGACTAGAAGCCCATTAACGTCGCTACCCCCATCCCAACCCATTACTGACGTATCTAACCATTGCGGCCTACCCCTCCCTTCCTGTTTCTTTCTTTCTCTCCTGCACTTCTCTCTTCAGATGTTGTAGTACCTCCAGGATTCTCCACACTGTTTTGATAGCCTCCCATACCTTGTTACACCGCATATCCAAATTTCTTTTGACTCCTAAACCCAGTGCCGCCAAGGCGGAAGCGTACGTTCGTGCGTGGATATATTATTTTACTCTGACCAAACAATTAGGATACGACGGGGGAAAAAAACACTGGCCAGAACCCCATGTACTGCACGCTGCTAAACGACGTCATGGGGGAACGTCGTTCCGACGCGAACGGCCAGAACGCCAATGCCATGAGGCACCTTAGCTAAAGGACGTAACGGAACTCTCGGTTCTGGAGGTCCGTGAGATCTTGGAAAGCCTAAAAGGTAATCGAAAACAGTATCAGGTCACCAGTATGAAAAGGATCTGATGAACGTGGATAACATCCCTCAAGAGGGAGGGGCAAAATGTAATGAACGTACCCTGTCCACTTTCTTCTCGACGGCTTTTCCGTCCTCCACAACGGTAATATAAACCTCATCGTACTTTTCCCGCGTTGTCCCTGATGCTGCGACCTCACCATCCCGCTTCTTGTTTTGGTAGGCAAGGTATTGGCGGGTGACGAACAGGGTGAAGGCGGAAGCGGCAGAGCAGGCGCTGATGACAGCGAACGGGACCTTATTCCTTGGCCTATACTTCTCTTGCCAGATGAACGGCCCGGCGGCGTTACCTGCAGAGTAGGCGATTAAGACCACGGCGTTGACAGTGATGCGCTTTGTGTGACCCGATGTCGACATTCCAACCCACGAGAGGAAGATGACGAATGGGACGATGCCCCAGACTAGTGAGAGTGTACGACGACAGTCAGAACTTTGGCGAAGCCGTTGGCTGGTGACGGGAGAACGCACTCGAAATCCAGTACGAGAACAGAAGGCCGACCTTGTTCGTACCGGGTAGAGTGGCAACCAAGATGGTTCCAATGACCGAGGGCACGTAGCTCAACATGGCAGTCCAGGCTTTTCCATCCTTCCAACGCGCAGCTATCGTCACGCCAAGGTAAATCGCAAGGACTGTTCAAAAGGTTAAAAATACCCCCGATCCCCGGGTCACCGAAGGTCACGCACTCTCAACAACACCATCCATACACCCGAGAAGCGTAGTCTCAAAGAGCGGAAAGCCGAACAATCTCAGGATGATCTGACGCTGATTGATGAGCTGTGGGGCTGGGTAAGTAAATATCCATCGGGTATCCGCGCGGGCGGTTCATACCGAGTTCCAGATGTTTCTGAGAGAAGGGCGGGTAAACAAAGGGGCGGTGGGGGGGAGCGGAGAGCGCAGATGACTTACGAGCAAGCAGCGAAGAAAGCGAAAAGCCAAGTTTTAGGATCCTTGAGCGCTTCGATGACCCTGACCCATCAGGTGGTTTTAGCAAGACAGTCGGGGAGAACGAGGAAGCATAAGAGGAACCCACTGGTCCTTCTTAAATGTCTTATTTTCCACACCGGCTTGGTTGCCCTTAACGCGGATGACGACCTTGACTCGCTCCTCTGGGGTCAAGAACCAAGCGTTGGTAGGGGAGTCGGGGAAGAAGAGCCAGAAAACTATCGAGGTGATGAAGGTGAAGACACCAGTGATACTGACCAACCATTGCCAGGGTTGGAAGCCTGAGGTATGGATGTGTGTGCAGCCAAAGGCAAGGAAGCCCAAGAAGATAATGGCAAAACCGTTCATCAGGACTGGGAACGGGCGTTAGAATGGGGTCAGGGAAGGCTGGGAAAAATATCAACGTACACCAATACCCGGTCCTCTGCATCTGCTCAGTACGTGTGTAGAACATGGAGGTGACCTTAAGCAAGCCATCTTAGTGCAGGGACAAGAGGTGTACAGTAAAGTTGCACATACGATCATGAACCCCGGGGTGATTGCTCCCTCACACATTCCGAGAATGAAACGGACGGCAAACAACCCACCGAAACTCTCACAGGCGGAGTGACATAACAAGGCAATGGACCAAATGAAGATGTTGATGCTTTCCTGGCGGTCAGTCTTGAAACGGTTCGAAAGCGTTCCGGTGACAAACCTCATCCATTTCCCGACTGGGAATCTCTGGAGTGCCAAGTTCTGTGGGTACTCGAAAACGAGATACGAGAGCGAAAATATCGTCCCGAGCCAGTTGAATTGGTTCACCGAAAGGTGGTTTGATTTACTGATGCGACGGCAGGTGAGCGCACAGGATACGGGACGGAGGGAACTAATTCACGCACATAATACCCAACACTGCGGACTGACCGAGTGTGATCTTGTCGGCAAATGTGATTCTTCGGACAGCGGCAAGGATGTCAAAACCATCAAAACGCAACCAGGGCGCAATTTGGCGACGCACAGGTACATGGCTAGAAGATGGCAGGTTGGTGGGTGGGTTCAAGTCGGAATGCATGGTTATCACTCACCACACATGAGCGGCAGCAAGTGCCAGTCCAGCTTGCGCCTGGGGTCGGGACGTTTGTCAGTACACCACCCAGAAGAAACGCGCGGGGATCGCTTGCCTGAGCCTCAAAGCCTCCTCAGGGTCGAGGTGAATATCCTTCCCCGCAATGAGCTCTGCACCGACGTCGACATCTCTGGAGGTGACGAGGGTGCTACAAGCCTTCTCGTCCTCGGTGGAACTCGATTTCGAGCGTCCGTCGGTCATCGGTGAAGAGGTGAGATAGGGCGGGAGGGGCGGTGGGAGTCGTTCGAATCTCCAAGTTCATTATACTTATCCGAAGGTGGTGGGATGCCAATTAACATTGTGGGTCGTGATCCGGGTCGAACGGGGGAAGTCCATCGCTTAGAGCGATCACGATCATTGGTGACCGGAACCGGCAAACGGCGCCGGCGTCGGTCCCTGTAGCCGGTCGATTCCAGTTTTCCACCCTCGCCAAGTCACGTTCAGCGTCCAGAACCTCCAATAAACTCTCTTCTTCCAGCTCGCGTCTATCGCTTCCTTCTGCCGATAAGCTAAGCCACGATGTCTTACGCTTCTTTCGATCCAAACGCGTCAACCAGCGGCCCCAAGAGTAAAGGAAAGCATCGAGAGTGGGAGCTGCAGCCGCAAAACGAGTACAGGTTCGAACTTGCACCAAACACTTCCATCGGAATCAAGGTACGCAGTCGTCGCGGCCCTCAACATCCACCTCAGATTCACTTCGCCAACGGATCCGCATCCATCAGCTCGTGGACGGTTATGCCGAGTGTTTTGGAGCCGAACTCGCCAATGGGATATCGTACCTGTTCGGGGGAGAGTGCAAAGCTGTCATCTACACCCACAGTGGATGCACGCTGGAGATGAGTCTCTCGTTCGATGTCCGACCACCGCTTCAGCGCCTTACCATTTCTCCCCTTACGTATATGGAGAACCCACAACAGAATACACCTCGGAAGAGACGGCCATGGGCCACTATCAGTCTGCGAGTATACTATTCGAGCAGATGCGCGTTCTTTCGTCAGCAACAGCAGATGGAGCACCGTTGGATGGACTGAATCCTCAAAATGTCCCACCCATTCCGCCGCATATACTTGCTCTCGGCCCTGAGAATTCTGGAAAAACGACGTTATGCAAAACGCTCATCAACTATGCTGTACGTGGGGAACCTTGGGGGCATGGCGAGTGGTCCCCAATCCTCGCAAACGTAGACCCCGGTGACGTAGGTGATTCGGGGGTATGACTGCGTCAGGTCACGTCTGACGATTCCTCCGTCTTCCAGGGTGCATGGTCTGTCCCGGGGAGCATTTCGGCCGCCTCTCTGTCTACACCGTTATCTACCTCGACGTCCGCGTGTCCATTGGGACTGTCGGCGTCAACCGCGCCAACAGTATGGTCTTCCAACGCATTGATTCCCCTGACATATTGGTATGGACATACCGAAATGCAACGTAACCCTGTGCTGCTTGAGCGTATCATCCGGAATTTGGGCGCACGCGTACAGGAACGATTAGAGGCGGACTCTAAAGGTTAGAGGATTCACGCCTGTCGAGCTTTCCCTCCGTAAACGGTGTCGGACGACCCACGCAGGGGGGGCCAGTTGATGATCTCAAAACAATGTATCTCATTACAATCCCTCCAGGGCGTGCCGCCGGTGTTATCATTGATACGCCCCCTTCATTCGCCTCTTCATCATCCGGGGAACACAGGAACAATCTCATCAAAGCCTGCATCGAGTCTTTCAAAGGTTCGCCCACCCCTTTCCTCAATGAACCCGCGAGGTTGTGAAATAGCGCTTACCATTTATCCCCCCTTCCCTGAATAGTTAACGTCATTCTTGTGATTGGGCAAGAAAAGTTATACGCAGAGATGCAACGAACGTATGGCAGGTCAATCAACGTGATCAGGTTGCCAAAATCAGGTGGTGTTCGTCGCATTTATCGTGCTTGCCCCATTCAGCCACAGGCAAAAGCTTACTGACATGCGTTCGAACCCCCTGGCCCTGACCGATCTCTCTTCGTTTCGCGTTCCTGGGCCTTTGATGTGGTTCTTTTTTGTAGGCTGTGGACAGGGATCATGCACACCGGCAACGAGTGAGGAACCATCAGATTCAGAATTATATGTACGGCCAAAAGGTCGAGATACCCGACCGGTGCGATAACGGTGAAGGAAGTTACCTCTTCCAACACGAGCCCACTGCGGATTTGTCTTTGGCCCCATCCTCTACCGTCGTCTCCTTTGACGGCATCACGATTTATAGGATTGGTGGAGGTAAGATACCGCTCGTCATTCCATGTATCTCCTGTTTGAGCCTTTTTCCTCCCACACCCTAAACCCTACACGTTTATATTCGGTCGTGGTTGCGCACCCTATCAATCACACACTCCGCAGCCGTAGGGCTCGTGAGAGATATGATGCCACTCGATTGAACTCATTCCCTGGTTTTTTATTTTGCCTCTGGAGACAACACTTTGCTGACTGGTGCACGCACCTATTTTTGTCCATGTTCCATCCGGCATCTTGATGTCGTCCGAACACAGAATCTATGGCACCTTCTTCCGCGCTTCCGATTGGTGCCTCGAGGACGGTATCCGAACTCCTGCCCTTGCACGTCGATCCATCGAGCCCTTCTTCTGGCCTCTTGAATTCGGTCCTGGCGCTCCTAGCTTCCACGGCTGGTGATGGCGAACAATACGATGAAGAGATAACTGACTTGCCCGTTCAGGGGTTTATTATCGTGTATGTCTGTGATACGTTTGGTCTCTCCACCCCGGTCCGAATAGAGGTGCTGAAATAGGTCCTGTGGGTTGGTTTAGGACCGCGATTGACATTCCCAATCGCAAGATGACCATCCTCTCACCAACTTCCGGAACCTTTGCCGGACAAACAGCGATTATGGCCTCAATTGACTGGCAAGAGATCGCGTGATAATATTCAAGAATGGGGTGCCGGGCGTACCAGTCAAGGGCTCGTTTGTCTGGTGGTGGGTTTAGGTGATGATTATTGTAGATTACATGCTAAGTGGCAAAACAAAAACGAATCGACTGTGTACTGGTTTACCCGGGAAGAACGGTCCGATAACATAGCTGCGCCCCAGTGCGGAGCATCCGAGGAATTCCATCGTCGGGTTCAAAGGGAGAACGTGTGCGTTTGAAACGGGATTTCTAGTCTAGGATTTCACAGCCTCGAAAGATCTCTCCCCCAGATACCACGGATGATCCAATCCGCCATGAGGAGTGCCTTGGTCCTGCTGCTCACCTGCTCACTGAAGTAAATAGATCTCCAGGCGTACATGGCCCACTGTGGATCGAGAACACCGTTAGGCAAAGAAGGGAATGATCACGACGATTAAAAGATACTCACCAATCCACCCATGAAGCTATATTTTCCGAAATCGAACACGGCGGCATTACCGATGTACGCTAGCGATCCGAGGTGGTGGTATGCGAAAGGTTTCGAAACGAAGTCATCCGCGGCTTCGCGTGGGATCATGTTACTGGTTAAACTCGCTTCCCGCTTTGTCAATCGGTGCAATTTCGTCCCAAGGTATTTGCCTTGTTGAGATGCGACTTGGGCAGTCTGGGAATCGTCAGGTGGTGACTCAAGGTTGGAAGAGTGTGGGGAAACGTACAGCGGGCAGGGTCGTGATCTTGTTACCGATGTCTTGGAGCATAACCGCAAGCTCGTTCAAAGTCAGGCTGTGGTCCTTGTCCTTATCGTAGAGTTCGAAGAGCTCTTTGACCTGCAGACCCCGAGTTAATGTCCCGTTTCTCGTCTGTTCGACGTTTTACGGCATACCCGGTCAAGGTGCATCTCGGACATTGGGATCATCCTCTTAATGCTCTTCACTATGAGGTAATCAGTACACGCGCCACATATTGAAAAGGAGGTCTAACCCATCAATTCCCACTCGGCGAGGTCGATCTTTCCGTCATGGTTCCTGTCCGCTTCGTCGACTAATTCGAGAAGGTGTGCCACGATCGACGTTTCAAGCTACCGGTCCGTCAATAAAGGTTAACGACAGACGGTCGCCAGAATTCTCACGGTAGCGCAATCCCCAATAGCGTACACGTCGCCAAGGGGAGCACCTTTCACGCGAAGGTGAGAGTCCACCTCGATGGCCTTCTTGTGGACCTGGTTTGGTAGGTAACCGGCAACCTTGGAGGTAAATGGATTCATGGCAATTCCGGTGCTCCATAACACGAAATTTGCTGGAATCTCATAGTCCACGTATTTGCCGGGCTCCTTATCCTTTTTAGTGTAAACGACGTGGTCCGGGTGCACGGATGAGACACTGTGCGCGCGTGAGGCTGTCGAACACCGCGACCAGATAATGGGCAAAAACTAACCGAGCCCCAGTGACCAAGCCGACACCATCCCTTGCGAATTTTTCCTGGAGGGATCATGTTAACCCAAATCCGGAGACACCTGGGGCGCAACCTACCTCGGCATACTTTGAAATCGCTTCGGAGTACTGAAACACGGAGTTGAGGGTAAACAGAGAGGGGAAAACTGAGAATGCGGCTCACTGTATTGAGGATGTGCTCGCCGCTTTGGATAACGCGGATTGAGACCTCTTGGCGGCAAATTTTGGGATAGTACTGCATGATATCCTCTTGGCAAAGGTCGTAGATCTCTGCAGCCGCTTCCACACCCGTGGGACCACCCCCACAAACGACGAAGCTTAGTAGGCGTCGCCGCTGCTCCGGTGTCGTGGTAGGCAACGAAGCTTTCTCGAAGTTATCTACCCCCGGGGTGAGCTTGGACGGCAATAAGCAGTGGACACGGTACTTACCCATGATTCTTCGCCGTATCTGGAGGGCATCCCCGATGGTCTTCAGCTGGAAGCAATGTTCGAGTCCGGGAACACCATGGGTGGAAGATACTGAGCCGACTGCGATCACGAGCTTGTCATATCTGTATTCGGCGTGAGGGTTTTGGGATGATCGAGAGGGGGTGCAACCTCACGGTACGTAGATGGATTGTTTTGAACCATCGGCTCCGCTCACCTCGACCTCGAGGAGTCGCTCGGACATCACAAGGTCGACAGCTTTGCCAGAGATGAAATGGCCCTCCAGACGCGCGATGATTTTGCGTAGGGGCTCGATCAGTGACCGCACCTGGACGGTCCCCACGGCGGCAGCTGTCAGACCCGTCAGTGACAGTTGCGAGAAAACGCCAAGATGAACACGTGCAAGGGAGGAGGGGAGTGAACGTTGTAAACGTGTCGGGAGAAATGAGCGTAACATGGTAGTCTCCAAGGGAGAGTTTGCTAAGTAGTCCAACGGCCTGGAGTGGATCGAGGTTCTCTTTTAGTATTCCGACAAACATTCGTGTGAGCTCCACCTACACCCCAGCCTCCGCCGACGATTACGAGTCGTGGCTTTTGGCTAATGCGTTCGTTTTCTGTATCTTCTATGTCGCTAAGGAATGCGCTGACGACGGGAATGTTCTTTGGACCCCCCGTTTGGGGGCAGAGGGCCAAGGGGGAGACGGGTACTTTGTCGACATGGGCTTCGGTGTAGGTGAAGGCGTCGTGGACGAAGATAGCACCGGTGATGAGCACGACGCCTACCACGGTGGATGCTGCAGCGTAACCGGTCCAGCGGATAAGTAGGCGCGTGCGGTAGAGAAAAGGTCTCGGGGACGATGCCGTTGATGTGAGGCGAGCTTGAGGCACTATCGGATACGGGTATCTGTGGGCACCCACGCGCAGCGCAGGATAGATAACTCGACGAGAGAAGGCGGTGCGAAGCATTTTGCGGGCGAGAGAGGGACTGGAGCGAGATGTGTGCTTGCAAGCCGGGTGGTGAGTCCCAGGCGTGGCGGCTAATTGGAACGGGCTTCCCCAGATGGCGGAGTGCTTGACGTCACCGACCACGGCACGTTCAACCCGCTCGGTTGTCCGCGCCTGGATCACACTGGCGAGTGGGACCGGCTGTTTGTAATCTACGCTACGCGAATTCTAACGAGGGACAACGGTGCGCGTCGACGAGGATCGTGAACCCGGGGCTCGTTTTCCAAGGGCGAATCCCCCAAGGACCGTACGCGTTCTTACTTATCTCCGCTGCACCCGTCGTGTTTTGAGTCCGAGTCCAATCGTGATCAGACCTGGACCACGGAGCGCCGACAAACAAAAGTCGCCCAGTTCGACATCGCCGTCACCACCGCTCTCTGTCTGCCCACTCTCTCGTGGTGTGCTGACGAGCGTTGTTCTCCCCTTGTCCCCCCAAGGCGGTAAAGTTAAATGTCCAGACACACTTCCCCAGTCAGGCCAACTCTATCAACTCTCAATGTCGATCTTCCATCATTCCCCTCCATCGCCTCCGACGACCAACTCTCGTCTTCCACGTCTAGAGGCCGTTCTTTCTCACAAGTAAAACTGCCCTCCTTTCGGTTATCCACTGTTGGATCCCCAAAATCACCGACCCGTCGTTCCTTCGGCTTTGAGCGCCCCTCCGTCGCCCAACAGCAGGATCCTACCCAAAAGTATCGCGACGAATCCAGAAAACTCCTCGCTCACATCCTCGGTCAGTTGCGCGACCGGACGAGACCAGATTCTGTGTTTAGTGGGTTCAAGTCTGGTGGGGCATACGATCCCGAATCACGAGACTTACGAACGACCGTCCGGGTCATTCAGGGCGTGGTCAAGCTCAGAGCCGGCCTGGTTCCCCAAGCACGCCCTCAGACGTTTGCACAAGACGACAGTGACAGCGATAACGAACAAGGCACCTTTTCAACCGATGCGACCTTTAACCTTCTCAGTCAGTTTGTCAGCGCACTTGCCGTGGCCGTGAAGGCCGGTTGGCAAATATTTGATGACGGGTAAGAAGCCACGTTCAGCCGCGATAAATGTGCTCATTCCCAACTCCCAGAGATTCACTCGATGAACCATCGTCGGCAATTCTTACGAACGTTCCGCGACGATCCTCTCGCAGCAGGTCCGGTCGTCGATCACGGTCCTCTTCACCTCTGAGAGGGAGGATCGGCGGGTTGCCTGCCCCAAACCTCCTTGCACACTCAGTTGCTGTCATCGCCTCTATTGTTTCCGAGGATTGCCGTTTCCAGGTCGCAGCTCCACGACCCTCCTGTCCTCCAAATGCTCTCCAGTCCGCGGTTCTTGATGCCGCCGGCTACCTCTTACATATGAACCGACGCAACCCCAAAGTCGTTTCGCGGATAGGCTTCGCTCTCCTCCCGGCATTTTATACCTTCCGCCCGGAGATGCATATAAAACTCCTGGCATTTTTTGATACCATGGTTATACGGCCGATGCTGGAATCGCTTAGAGAAGCTCAAGGCAATGTTCCAGTCGAAGGTGGGTCATCTCGAGACTGTGACCCTCTTTCACCCATCGACTATATCCTTTGTCAGTCGCAAAAGACATCGATCCGGACGGGTCTGTGATTCAAATTCACGTCGAAGAGGCTGGAGACCTTACCTCGGCTTCTGAGAATTCGCGCTGGAAACCCTGGTCCTCATTGCCACCAAAATCTACGAACACTCCATCGAGTAACGCCCCCTCCCAGGATTTTGTCGTCTACCACCTCTCCTCTCTCGTCCCCCCACTCCTATCCACCATCTTCGAAAACATCAGCATCCTGGACACGACCCTACCGAGCCTGCACAGGTTTTTCCGCTTATTTGGAACAATCATTGAAGCCAAACCGGATGCTTATCTTGACGTTTTTGAAGTCGTTGCTTATTGCTCTGTTCGCGCTAGACAGGCAGCGATCGTCGTGCTCTCCACTTACTGGCCACGGGCGTTGGG
>Ga0307516_10004559_pt1 | contig 17029 bp, 17 predicted proteins | sample 19_EM_MG_FD_203310 | JGI IMG/M metagenome (GOLD analysis project Ga0307516, IMG submission 203310) | Populus trichocarpa ectomycorrhiza microbial communities from riparian zone in the Pacific Northwest, United States - 19_EM | ecosystem: Host-associated > Plants > Roots > Unclassified | place...
CCTTACCTCCAGATGGAATAATGCGATATAGAACAGTAAGTATGGTAAAGAAAATATATAGAGCGCCGAAAATTATGAGAAACGAAAGGGTAAGTAAGGACAATCGTGGGTCGATTATTTGCTACTGCGGGGTACAACCTCCTGGGTCCATGGGGATAGATGATGCGGCGAGGATAGAAAGGATAGAGGAATGAGTGTGGTGCTCGATGACAAGAGAATAGGATTGGTAAAAGAGCGTGATAAGTCTATGAGCGTCCAGCATCGGAAGATGGTGTCGTGACATAAGACAAAGGAGAAAGAGGAGGGTACTCCCCCCCAGCAATAGCATCAAGCTGGGAGAACGGTGGCAAAGCGTTATGTGACAGCATGCTGTCCCCAGTTTGCGGTGGGAGTGGAGGCTGCACAAGATGAACAAAATAATCAGGCACAGTTCCTTCATTACGATCCCAAATGAAACTCACCACTTTAAAAATGGGATTAATATGTGACTTCGCTGATTCGGTTGTGTTCCCCGTGTTGGGGGAATGCCCATAGGTGGGGGAAAGATGCCCATTTCCATCGAATGAATAAGATCCATTCCGAGATATCAATGGCATGTTGATATACGGGGGCGATTGGGTGTGCAGCTCCGATGTTTGCTGAACGTGGATCCAAGGGGGCGTGGGCGATAGTGACGGGGAAAGGCTGGGTGATAGAGAGAGCATTTGCATGGGGGGAGGAGAAACGCTACCCGCCATATGCGTAGCATTCATGGATGCTTGCATCTGGAAATCGCTTGCCAGTTGGCCTTCCAAAGAGAAAGAATTGGAGGATCGGGCCGATGGCGAGAAATCGTCAAACGAGGTTCGCAAAGATGACATGGAGGTCATCCTATTGATGCCGAATAGGCTAGGACGGTGTCGTATCCGCGAGGGGCCAGGGTCACTATCCACAGTGGCAAAGGATATCGAAGACATGCGGCCTAGGCTGTGTACGTCTGATGACATTGAATGGTCATCATCGTATTCCCTCCGGCGAGCCTTGGATAATCGTTCATTCATGCCCCGCCAATCCCGGTCTCCCGTCGGCATCTCACACTGGGATACAAACCTCCCCGCAGCGGCGTTCACAGTCGTAGAGGCAACAGCATTACCATTGGTAGCCTGGCTCTGACGAATCGGCCCGGATGATGCAGGCTTGCCTTTCGAAACCCTTTCCGAAAAGTCCAACCGCTGTTCATTGCCGCCTAGCCATTCGATATCGTTACCGATAGTCTTTTGCATCATCTGATTACGTTTCTGCATGACCGCTCGTGCTTGATCACGGTGCATTTTCTCCGCCAATTTACGTCTTTGCTTCTCGGCCTCTCTCTGGACCCTTTCAGCCTCCTTCTTGTTGAGCTTTTTAAGGTCGCTATCAGTCCGCAGAGGGGCCTCGCGTGCAGGAGACTGATCTTGTGGGAAGTTACCGTCCGTACTCGACGATTGCGGGCGTTTTAAAGACGGCACGGTATTCAAGGGAACTGAGGGCACCTCATCCAGAGTAGGCAAATGTGATTTGTCTCCACCGAACATGCCCAAACCCCACTTGGAATGCTTTTTCCCAAAGGATAATGAACTGAGTTTGCCTAGCTTATTACCCTGTGGTGGAAGAACGACATGGCCATTAAGGGTGTCTTGCGACGATTGGGTGGCGAGAGGGGGTCGAGATGGGTACCCTGGCACCATGGACGGACCCTGGCCCTCCAGGCACTGGTCGATGTATCTCCCCGTGGAAGGCTCTGTCGGGGAAGAGATGTCCATGGGTTGACCATACGTGTGAGGCGGAGTAGGCTCCCATGCAGGGTCTGGTGGTTGTAGCCAACGCTCTTCTTGGCTAAGGCCAGGTCCTCGAGACGATCCATGGGGATAGCTATCCGTTTGGGATCGAGAGGCACTTGTAGAAGAGTCCACTCCAGGACGGTATGGCGTGCGATGGGAAGAAGATGCGTCTAGAAGAGACGGATTTGAACGCGATGCGTGGAGGTGTATTGATGCAGATTGCGACCCATGGGCGGCGGATCCATTCGACAATGCCATGTGAAGACCAGAGGGGATGGGAATGTTGTTCCTTGGGGAGGTTTCTCGGAGGTAGACATGATCGAGGCATTGGCGGCTGGTCAATCTTTGATCGGGATCGTATCTGAGAAGATCACGTATACAGTGAACCAGCGAAAGGGGTACGTTCCGTTCAAAGAGTGAATGTATATCCCTGGGTATGATCTGGACGAGGAGTCAGGCAAGTAGATCTACTGCAGTGGTAAATACGTTACCTTTGGGAATTGAAAACCGATTGCTTTTGCCATCTTTATTCCTCGGGGCCAAGGACCACCGCCTATACAACTCTGAGAAGAATCGAGACCATACTCGTCACTTGGGTCGCCAAGAATTTCACATATCCTCGCAACTTGATCAATCTGGTCGGATCCAGGAAAAAGAGGGCGGAGATTGACGAGTTCCGCCATAATGGTGCCCAGAGCCCACATGTCGACTGGATTTGAGTAATCCCGACTATATAACAGCACTTCTGGTGCACGATACCAGCGTGTTGAGACGTACTCCGTATACGGAGGTTTACTTTTAGTTTCGCGAGCGAGGCCAAAGTCGGCAAGTTTGATAATAGCGACAACGTCCTTCTCTTTCTGCGCATTTGGTGGTGCGGTGGGGGAGATAGGTGTATAATCGTACAGGCCGGTTGTAGTCACGAGGACGTTTTCGGGTTTCATGTCACGGTGAAAATAACCCGAATTATGGATGTGATCAAGCCCTGATACGGTTTGATGGAAGATGGATGACACCAGACCACCTGCGAGCGGGCGACCCTTCCGGGCTTTGATGAGATGATACAAGTTACCTTCCATGGACTCAAAGACGAAGTAGAGTTCTTTGGAGGCCGGAAGGAGGAAGAAGTCATAGAGAGGAATTATGTTGGGATGAAAAGGGATGGCACGTAATGACTGATGGATGAAATCGATGAGTGACAGAAAATGTGGGAGAACAAGGCACTTACCTCGAGTTCCTTCAGCTTTTGACACTCGTCCCAGCCACCTCTCCACTCCTTCTTCATGCGTTTTACGGCGACCAGTCGTTTTCCAACCCATTCTGGCCTCGCTCCAGCTCCACATTGCATAGGCGAAAGTGGGGTATTGGGGGGTAGGGTCCCATGCCAATCACATAACCATACAGTGCCAAAGGAACCGTCGCCCAGTACTTTGAGAGGAGTGTAGGAACGGGTAGAGCCTAAAGAGGGTAAATTGGGATTCCAGGACGAGCCGAGGAGAGATGGACTGACTGGTTTGGGCATTTCCAACGACGAGTCGATTTGACTGTATGGAGACACTGGGTATACCAACAACAACAATGGGTTCCTTGGGTATGGAGGAGGCAGAACGCTGTGATGGGGGAGGTAATGGAGGATGGTGCGGGGGATTGGGAGAGTGTTGTGCAAGCTGATGGCCTTTCGTGTGATGGATGTTGTACGGTGGGAGATTATTGCCGTTGTAGACATGAGATGAGATTGCGTACATGATACGCCTCGCATTGCCCAGGACCAGACGTAGATTCTGAACAGAAGACCTTTGGTGGGAGACGTGAGGGAGTGGGGAGCGGGCAACGGCAAATGTAAAAAGAAGGGTGTCCGAGATAGTTCGGAAGCGAACAAGTGACGACAGGAGGGTGAATGGGGTGGCCTCTGGTGGGGCGACGTTGTGGATGGGGTGGACGGCGAGGGCGACGACGACGATGAGGAGGAAGAGAATGATGATGGACGGTGGGCGGTGATGGACGGTGGACGGTGGAAGAGGACTGGCCGTCCGACCGTGTAGGGAAGAGGTTGATGCCGGATCTGTCACAACATGCTTCCGACCCTGACCTAGTACATTCTCATGAAATACATATCCGCTTAATACGGCACTTCGTGAAACAACTTCGACACGCTCTCGCCATAATGACTCCGCCGAATCACCTCCCCAAGCACCGCTCCGATGTCAATCACCTCCATTTTCGAGCAGGCGGCCTGGTTCGCCGACTGAGGCAGTGTATTCGTCACGATCAACTTCTCCAGCGCGCTGTTTTCCACGGATGCCAACGCGTTTCCGCTCAAAATCCCATGTGTCACAATCGCGTACACCTTGCCAACTCCTGCCTCCGACAAGTGTTGTGCTGCCAAGCAAAGCGTCCCACACGTGTCCGCCATGTCATCCACCAAGATCGCTATTTTGTCCTTGACATGCCCCACGAGGATCATACGCGAAACTTCGTTTGCTTTCTTACGTTCTTTATGAAAAAGCGCAAAGTCCACTCCCAAGCGGTCTGCCATCGAGGTTGCTCTACCAAAGCTGGGTCAGAAAAAACTCCGTCACAGATCGTTCGAACCTTTTCGCCCCTCCAGCGTCGGGTGACACTATCACAACATTGTCAAGCCGAAAATGCGTCCGAATATAGAGTATGACGGATGGTTCTGCATAAAGCTAGAGATAGACGAACGTTATACGTGATAAATGCAACACGACGTAAATGCACTCACGCTAATAAAGGATTTGGTGTCAGAATTAAGACTAAAACAAATCATTCAAAGAGAAAAAACGTGGATCTCACTTGTCAACAGGGACATCGAAAAAACCCTGTATCTGGGATGCATGCAAGTCCATCGTCTGGAAGCATATCAACGTGGTCTCCTCACCATTCGCATATAGAACAATACTTACGATGACATGGTCACATCCTGCTTTTTGTATCATATTGGCAACTAGTTTGGCAGTGATTGGTGCTCGACTTTTGTCCTTCTTGTCCTGGCGTGAATACGGGAACAAGGGTATGACTGCAGTGATTCTTTTAGCGCTCGCAATTTTGCAGGCATGAATCATGATGCAGAGCTCCATAAGAGCAGTGTTGACGGCACCACATCCAGTGTTGATAATATATACATCATCTTCTCGCACAGACTCGGCAATGCGCACGCTCGTCTCCCCAATGCCGCTGCGGGTGACTTCGGCCTTGGAAAGCGGGAGACCGACGCTAAGAGGCGAGTGTAAGTTGCAAGCCTGCGGGCTTGGCGTTTGCACAATCTCTACCGTCTTGCGATAATCTCGGCCAGTTCAGGATGGCTTGTTCCTATAGGACTATTTAGAAACGCAGAGGACGACAAAGAATATGGAACCTGCCCGAAAATATCTTGATCCCGCTGCCGTTCAGCATCGTGGTGAAGGCGAAAAGCTTTGCTGACCAATAATCCCATGTCGACCTCTCTCCCCAATTACGGCGCGCTCGGTTACAAGGATATCATCGTCACTTTGGACGGCGCTGTCGCCGTGATCCTGATTAACCGACCGGAGCAGTGAGCTCCATGCCATTGATTCATAAAGCACTCTTCATCTTTCCTTTCTCTTATAGCCGGAATTCCATCAACAGCAACATCATACGCGAATTAATTGACGCATTCAACCTCTGTGATCGAGACGACCGCGTTCGCGTCGTCATCTTAACCGCCAATCCCAAAACTTCTGCATATTGTTCAGGTGTACGACATCATTTCTCTGCTGTTTTGTGCTACATTTTCATATTGCCATCGTCATGTTAGGCAGATATTTCCGGGGGATGGAATATTATGTGGGACGAAAAGGCAGACAAGGAAGGCGTTCACGGTGCGTTCCAGCCAATGCACGTGTGTTCGTGAGCTGAACGTTGTAAATAGCTCACCGAGACAAAGGGGGCTCCCTTTCTATTGCCATCTATCGATGCCGCAAAATCACCATCGCCGCAGTGAATGGTCATGCCGTATGTGCCAAGACAAGTCCAGTGGACTGGTACTAAGCCCATCATAGGCTGGAGCTGGCATGACGGCCTTTCAATTACCGTTCGACTTCCGATTTGTATGGGCTGGTGCTAAACTCACTTTTCCGTTTGTTCGGCGTGGCATTCCCGCTGAGGGTTTGTTTCCTGCATACCTACTTTGAACCACCTAATCACTGAATTGTACAGCCACCTCAACATACCTCCTTCCCCGTCTACTCGGGCATTCTCGTGCCTCTTCGCTACTACTCACGGGCGCCACGGTATCACCGAACTCTCCCTACATAAGAGACCTGTACCACCAGATAATCCCAGAGAAGGAGAGCGTATTCCCCGCTGCAAAAGCCTTCGCCGAAGATCTGGCGGCTAACACTTCCCAGGCTTCCGCGGCTTATACAAAGGCCCTATTCCAATATCCTGGGAAGACTATCGAGGAGAATCACTTGTTGGACTCGAAATGTATCAGATTACTAGGAAGCACCAATGACGCCCGAGAAGGCGTGAATTCGTTCAAGGAAAAACGGTCCCCGAGATTTACGGATCGACTTTCCGACCTCCCCTGGTCTCCTTGGGTTTGTTTGTTTTCGTCCTGATGGATGTTACTGACTTGGATGTTCCTAGTGGCGAACGCTAAACATTTCGCATATCCAATCCAAACTTTAAGTTAGTCTGTCATTGCAAAACTTTGGTATCACTGGCATTTGACTGCGTGATATTCAGATCTGGGTGTCGTCAGGCAGTGAACAAGCCACAATTGCTGTTGCTTGCCAGTTCAGGGGGACCACATTTTCTGGAACTACGTGGGACAAAGGCTGCACTGTATTTTATGTAGTATGAAAAATTTAACAATGGGTGTTGGTGTTTGTGGGCATGCAGCGAGTGGTGGTGGTCGAATGGATGTGGAATGACCAGAGGCAGGGGGAGAGGGATAACGGCGGCGGCGTGGTAACTGTGGGTCCCCGTTCAGGTTGGTCCACGTCCGTGGGATGAGGTGGGCCGCGCTCGAGTTACTAGATACGCGGGCGAGACCGTGAAGGCAAGGGTGTAGGGTCGAGCCGTTGGGAGGGACGGTGATCCGTGGCAGCTGAGATAAGGTCGTTGTCAAGCCATCCTGGTTGTTGGCGAGCGTAGTGGTGAAGGGTGTCGATAGGACTTGTCGAGGAGGATGTCATACACGATTACTACTCTGCGCTCCACCTATAGAGGACGGTCACAACTCAGCACGAGTTCGAACTTCGGACTCAACTATCGACCCTTACGCATTATGAATGACAGCTTATTGCAGGAACGGACTCGGGCAACACTATACCTCCCTTCAAGTTGTTACTATTGATGTTGCGAACGAAACGGCTGCTGCCCATCATCTTGCCACTGAAAGTGCTTCCGAGTGATCAGGTATGGCTTAACTTCCTTCCTTTTCTCATACTCTAAGTGACGATGATCCACCTTCAGGCTCGGCGGTTCCAAAAAGCTGGGATATCAGCTGTTCATGTCACCTGAGATGTGCATCCAGCATCCGGAGTTTCGCAAGTCGATATCAGTGGATATCTGCGCAAGAGACCACTCCGCTTGCGTGGTAGGATGATGTGGAACAATGGCTGGGGACGACTAGTCGATCAGGTGTCCTCGACTAATTGGATTTTTATGTGCAGCACTGCTTTGTCCTGTCTGTCCGGCGTCTACCCGAGCGTCTACCCAAGTCTTCTAGCTTTGATCGAGGCTGGAGCAGTTGTTTGGACAAACGCACCCTATTTTGTCCTAAATCGGTTCGGACACCCTTCGACGTTTTTGGATCTAGCTGTCTCTGGATAAGGGGGATCCTCTCCCACCACCGTCATGGGCCAAGTGGTGGCATGAATACATCGGCGGTACCAGGAAGCGGACACAGCGCCCTCCAGAGTCATGCAGCAACGATGGAAGGGTCGATCAGTCGATCGGAGCCCCCTGCTACGAACACGCATGAAACGGAGATTTTGGTGGGGGACGTGACGCTCGGGAACGAGCGGGTTGTTCAGGCGGCTGCGACGCATGCAGCAGTCGACGACTGTTGACGTCCAGCACTGCACAATCCGTGAACGACGATCTGAGGCAGGAAAATCAGCGGTTGGCGGTGCAGGTGCTGGAGATGGAGCAGCTGACGAGGTCCTCGAGCGAAGATGTGGTATTGCAGATGATATTGAGTCAGCAGATGGTGGCGCCTCTCCAGATACGGATATCCCTAGCCCACGGAGGACCTCCCCCGTCTGGACACCTTGGCGATCCTCGCGTCCCCATTGCCCTTTCCCCTACCAGCACCGCCAGCGACCGATGTGGAGCGCCCAAACGGCCTCCTCACTCTAGTTCCTCAAGAGATATCGGAACCACCCTAGAGGAAGTTCAGGCCGCTATCATTGGGGCACCCACAAGGTTGCTAAACTCGGGGGACAAGGCGGGCTCAGAGACCCCCGTGATTGCTTACCTCCGAGGACGGGTGCAATGTGTGAAGGCAATACCAATGGCAGGGCATATTTTCCTAAACCACTCAGTACTCTTAGTAGACTTTTAAGAATGATAAAGCTTCAAGAGTAAGATTCTATGTGTCCAGTGCATACAACCCATCCACAGACGGCTTCAACTGGTGAAATCTGTGAGTGATTGCTACCAAATATTCAGATATACAACTCACCTATTGGAACAGTAATTTAATTACATCACGCAGAGGCTTGTCCGAGGCCTTCAGAGGCTCTGCAGTAATATAACGGGGGCCCGACGAATAGAAAGTCCATTGCTCCCCATCCTCACCCCTGAGGATGCCAAAAAATCCATCCCCGTCCGTTGGAGAGACAGAAGCGCACTTCTTTGCAACTGTTTCAATGGTTCATGAGTAAGTTGGAGTCTGGACGGGGTTATTCCAACTAACCCTGTTCGTTTCAACAAAGCTATCGCTTGACTAACGGCTTCTGGCAGGAATGCAGTCAATGAGCCACTGCCTTGGCGTTTTGCCTCAACGAGAATTATATGATCCTTCGCAATACGGAAGGCATAGTCCCGAGATGCATCCTCCCCGAGCAACCGTACTGAATGGGTATGACTCATATGAATTCAGTCATTCAGAACTGTAAACAGTAACCATACCTTTGCGTTCCCAGGTATCTGGGTATTGGATGATAGCATAATCGACAGCCCCGGTCAACCAAAGCTCATAGCCAGACTCAGGATTCGTGACTTGTATTCCCTCAGGCGGGGTTAGTCTCATTTCAGGAAAGATCGCAACTTTCGATGATGAACTAGCATCAGAGGCGATCTTCGCCATCGATAAGAGCATGGCATCGATAATCATTCTCGAGCCTGCCTTGGAACTCAGCCCTGAACCTAGATTGTCGAGCTTATCGGTGTTGAAAACAGTCCTTTCTCAACAACACCAAGCCTTCCAAGTTCACCTTTGGTCATGAGGGGGGGGCTGATCTTCTAGAGTAAGCTATGTAACTTGAGCAAGGTTAGCCACACAGGCAAGGGGAAAATTGGCAGACAATTTTCTTTGTATCCGCTGCCAGGGTATGGTCCATTATTGCCTCCATGTCAGGTTGGGTCCCCTTGAGTTCCTCCTTGAGTGTGGTGATACACTCTAACGCGTGCGCCATTGGGGTCATATCGACCGTGCTGTCCTCTACATGGCGTTTTCGTTTGGGGGGTGGCGCGGCTGACACGCCTGGCACGACTGATGCGTCTGGCGCGGCAAGTGTAGCTGGTGTGGATGGCCCGGCTGGTGTAGATGGCGTGGCTGGGACCGCATCTGTACGCGAGAATTGAGGGATGGGCAGACTCGGAGGGAAGATGAGTAAAACGAACTACCTGGTTTCGGCAGACGGAAAAGTCTGGAGGGCCCGCATGCCTGTAATTAACTGTTTTTGTAGGACTGATCCATAGTAACTCAGTTAGTCGTAGAGGAACGACTAGTATTTTGGCTTCTTTACCTGATCTGTAACTGTAGGTACGGTGTAAGCAAAGGCGGGCTAATACTAGGCTGGTTACGTACCTCAGTCGATGGTCGAAGAACAACTGAGGAATGGAAATCGCGAGTGGAAGTAATTATCTAAGTTGGTAACGTGATCGCGATCCGAGATGCCGCGTTGTTAGTGAGGGCAACACTGGTTTGGAATGTGTGAGCTTATGTAATCACATTTCCTGCTCCAACGTGGCAAATTGTCGCAAATCATGAAGATTGATGCTTGTCTTCATCTCTGGCGAGGTCTGGATACCATACAACAGCCCATTGTAATCCAGAACACAATATTAAGTCCATTTCTCCCCATCCTTTCGAGGAGACAGAAAACCCATCCTCGACCATTTGAAAGGCAAAAGCGCACTTCGCTGCGACTGTTTCGAGGGTTTGTGCAATGGGAGATAGACAAAGTTATTCTGACTAACCTCATTATTTTCGACAATGCAATCGCTTGACCAACGGCTTCCGGCAGGTATGAAACCAATGTACCACGGTCCTTACCCTGGCGCTTTGCTTCGACAAGAAAAATGAAACGTTCTGCAATCTTGAATGCATAGTCTCGATATGAATCCTCTCCAAGCAACCGTGCTGAATGGATACGAATTCAGTCATTCAGAAAGATAAACAGCAACTGCCAACCACACCTTTATTCTCCTCCTTGTCTTTGTATTGGATGATAGCATAATCAACACTCCCACTCAACCAGACCTCGTAGCCAGAGAGATGATTGATGACTTGTACTCCATCGGTGGGGGTTAATCTCATGTCAGGAAAGATCACGACATCCCACGGTCCACTGGCGATCTTAGCCAGGGACAGGAGTACGGCATCAAGTACCATACGGAAACCGTACTCATACTGTGCGAGGAAATCAGGAAAGCATCACTGGCAAGATGAAGGGGAAAGACGTACATCCATATTTACATGGTCGTAAATGTCTAGAATTCGGGAATGCAACTGCGGTATCTCATTCTTCGCCTTGGGAGTCAGTCTTTCAGCCAATTCATTGACTTTATTGGGGTTGAAATCCAGTCGTTTCCTAATGACATTTCAAGCTCGGTGTTAGTAATGGTGGAGAAGCTGGTCTTCTAAAGTAAGGTATTAGCAATGTCGCATATAGACCCGGCCTGCGAAGTAAACTTACACAAAAAGATGTAAGGTTTGTAACGTGAGCACGGTTAGCCACACAGGCGAAGGGAAAATCGGCGTTGTTAAATTTCTTCAGGCTTCCTGGCACCAGGTGTCGCATTTGTGATACCAACCCACCGGTTCCCTCGAACTCACATTGGATGGCCTTAGGTCCGTAGTTAACCAATTGTAAGACTCGTATACATGTGTACAGAAGCACAGGAAGCATAGTTCGAGGCACGGTTCACGATTGCCCTAACTGTATGATGCTGCTGCAACTGAATATAGGCCAATTGCGTGGGGGTCCCTTTGTTACCGTGCTTCTTAAGCTCGTACTAGCTTCTCGATTCCCGTAGGTACCTGAAGTTTGCAGTATGTTAGCTGTTGCCCAGGCTGAAACAGACGAGTTCACGTACCCGCCAGCCATGAGTAGCGGCAGCTCTCTTATATCCCTCTAGCGCTTCCCGTACCCCATAAGGTCTGGAGTGAAGAGATATGTCAGTTACTAATTCACCAAAGGTTTGACAAACCGATGAAAATCTGCCGCTAATCTTGCTGGCCGCGGCTCCAAGTTTGAGATGGCGAGCTTGATTTGCATGAGAACGGCGGAAATGCTACAGTACTTCAGAAGTAACAATGGACATAAATACATGTCTCCTACCTATAGCTTGGAAGCCACCCTTCAAGGTGCACGTATTTTCGTCACTAACTTGTAACAACGGACCAACATACAAATCGACACGTACCGTCAGCTGTGAGAAGATCCATACAGATTGAACCGCCTGGCCATTAACATGGAAATAAGTAGACGACGTGGAACAAAATAGGCATCACATGCCTCCTGTGATGTGTCCTCCTCCTCCTTGAATGAAGGGCAAGAAACGCGGTGTTACAATTCGAAAGAAAGGAGGGGAAAGCGGGAAGGTCGGAGGGAAACGAATCTCGGAGATAATCGAATTCACGTTCCTGTGAGGAAGTAATTGTTATTGGATACTCGTTAAAGAGCAGAGTTGGGTTGGTGGAGTACCTTGATTTCAGATCTTTTGCGATGGGGAGGTCTTCATCAAATGAGTGCAGTTCGACTATCCATTGGAAGAGGTTATCTCCGATGAGATCCGGAGGCATATACCAGCCGAGGTCTTTCAAAGTCGCAGCATTTTCTTGATCCTTCAGCATGGTTTTCAACTCCCGCTGAACTGCCATCGTCGCACTAGGTGTAGCTTCCATAGGAGGGGGCATTAAGTTCTCGACATGCTTAATGACCCAATCCGAATTGTGTTTCCAGTCTGCAATGATTTCCTTCCCCTTGCCTTTCGCTTTATGCGCCGCTGTTACGTTAGGTCGAGAGGCCGGAACTGTGTAGTCGTCACTATCATAATGACTCATGTCTTCATCGTCGTCTATGTCACAATAACCATTAGCTCCTGTCGGGACTGCCTCGTAGAGGGAAGATGGATCTGGAGACTCGAAGATAGCGAGATCTTCTAGGTCGTTCTCATCCTCTCTATATTCTTTTCTGCGAGCTGCAAGGAGTGTGTCGATTTCGTGAGACGGTTCGGGAATCTTAATGTGTTTGCTGTTAAGCGTAATGGGGTGGGCTGGGTCAAGCTTGACCAGGGGAGCGACCTTTTTAGCCGAGCTTGATGCCTCGCCGACGGTGTCATTGTCGGTCACATATTCAAGCACGCCTTTGACAAGTAAGTATCGGCTGCGAGGGCGGTGTTTGAGGTTGTGGCAAAGAGAAAGCTTTGAGAATCATACCACATGATCCAATGTATCTCCCCGATCACAAAATATGGATTACTGCTCACAAATTTGCTTGGAAGATTGACAATCTCCGCCATGGCTACACAATTGGTAGGGCAAATTTTGCTTTTACTCCAAGTCGACTTCCCTGGTTGAGCATAGCTGCCCATGGATATACTACCCTCCTTGGCAAGGTAAACACCTGTTCAAAATAGGTTCAACGGGGGAGGAACGGATAAACAACCCATGATCATGAACATCTTACCGTTCCCGTATGCCCTCCCATTTGCAATGGATTTATACCAAAGTCCGTGTCGTATGATCTGTGTTGTCGTGAGTAAAGATTGCAGTATAGATGTTAAACCTCACAGAATGCCAATTCCTCAGAGCTGAGCCGTGGAAGGCCTGTTTTCCATAGTCAGTGAGTGGTTGACCTTTTAAAAAATTATACTAGGCACAAATAATGTAGGAAACTTTTTCGCGTTGGAATTATGGGACTGGACTTCATTGACAGCAGCTTTGAATTTAGCCTCCGCATCAGGTGCACCGACACTGAAACGAAATTGACGCCATGTTGGGTCTAGACAAAATTCAATAACGATGAAAATACTGAACTACTAGGGGATACCAATGTTTTTGATGGATTCGTCACCGGAGGTGATCTCCTCGAGATATGCAGTACACGATGCCACACACCTTGAAGAGATCAGGGGAGAAGAGGTGAAAGTATAATGGGCCATACCAGCGTAAAATAGCCCATGCCGCCGGAGTAATATTGGGGTCCAGGTCTTTGAGTTTAGGTTTTGCTCTGCCGGCTCTGACTTTCCGTTCCAAATGTTTCTTCATGTCATCGATCTGCAGCACGCAAAAAAGTTGGAGGAGGTAAAAAAAAGAGGTACGACTTTAACTTCCAGATGGCAAAGAATCTATCATTTGTATGATGGATACTCTCATCTAACAAGCATTATGAGCGACAAAAATGGACCCTATAGCGAAAATCAAACCATTTGTAAGGTGAGGTCATCAAAGTCACATAGTCCATCAGGACCTGTGGCAATTTGAATGGGGGATGGAGGGTTTTGAGGAACAGGAACCGGGCCGTAGGGATATCTGGGAGGTTCTTGGATTTTGCTAGAATCAGGCAACGGTACACGAAGGCCAAGACCGGTTGGTAGAGGATCATCAAGGACTTGCTCCGTCGCTGCTGAATGTGTAAGGGAGACGAGGAGATCCACAGTTTGTGGATTGTGGATTATCTCATACTGGGAACAATCAATGAGAAGAGATATGGAATCTGAAGGGAATCTGAAACTCGCTTCAAGCGAAGGGCCACGATTCAGCAAGTAATACTGATACGCGCACAATTTTGATTCGCATACATACGGTTTGAGGGCTTCGAAATCGTGCGCCAGTTTGTTGTGACAGACGATGCAGTACCGCGTGCATAGCTAAGGAACATGAGAACCCGCCTAGTTCATTATGAAAGTACTTGCCATTAATCGTCGCACTAGATAGCAGAAAGCAGTTAGAGTGACATTAACACCACCTTGTCCCGAAAGGGGATCATGTGGAAGATCATTCGTCTGGCCTATTTTCCTTTCTTCTTGGTCAGCAGCAAGAATTTCCTACGGGAAGCGATGAGTTGTAAGGCAAGGAAAGGAGACATAGCAGCTTGTACTTGTTTATGAGAGTCAAAGATGATGTCCGCTCTCAACTGGCTTCTCTCCATCTCCATATAAAGCACCTCGGCTCCTGCCCATCCTAAGCTGAATTTTTTTCTGAGCTGGATGACTTTCAATAGCGCTTGGTCCAAGAGAGATTCAAGAGAGCCGCTCAGACTGAAACGATCCATCCTTCCATCGTCCTCGACAATTTCCTCTGCGGGGGTTGGAAGTGTTTGTCCAGCTTCCAAGGAAGCCTCATCCTCATAAAAATCAGGACCCTCCATTGTAGCGGCCGTTTTTGAAAGTTCATCTTCCGCATCTTGAATTATCAGGCCGAACGTTCTACCCGCGTCCTTGGCGTACTCTTTACCGGGTTTGTATCTTTGAGTTAAACCGACTTTGAATGTCAAGGCTGTCCCGGAACGCTGTGCTGAGACATCATAATTACCACCTGCATCGATTGGAGGATACATGCCCCGGAAGCCTGAGATGAGGAGAGTAAGGTGCTGCGATTTGGAAAGAAGGCGACGGTCCCAGGCCATCAGAGCACGGGGAGGTATCGAATCTGCGAGCGCAATAACCGGAAGCGAGACAGAGACAGCAAAATCGTCATCTCCAAACTGGATTATACCGGGCCTATATCCCATGGCCACGGTTTCAATAAAATCACTAAGAGGACGCTATCAGTATTCAAGAAAGATGATTCGAGGACGAGTGGGATATCACTTCTGCAGCCTTTCAGGATGCAATCTTGACACTTCATTAGTACTTCCAATAATGAGTTCATGATCAAGTTCATCGAACGCCTCGTATGCATCATCGCTGTCTTCATCTTCGGCGTCCTCTCCTTGGGAATGGATTTCTGCAGTAGGGTTGGATTCCTCGAGACTTCCAAGTAAGGCGAGCACTTTCAAGAGAAACTCTCTGATCGTCTTCGATGGGCCGGAAACTAAACTTTCTAGGCCCGAAAGTGTCCGGTGGGGCACGTCAGAATCGGGAGAGTATGTGAAGAACGTGTGGCTCTTTGGATAATCAGACGTATCTGAAGAACGCCATTTAATCGACCTACAGCCTAATATTAATGGTATGGGGAGCTCACCTGATACGAGCAAATTTAACGACAGAACATGATGCGCCTGGGAATTGGCTATGACGAGCTCGATAGAACCTTCATCATCCCCAGGTAGCAGCCCTAACAGACGCTTTCAACAATGATGAAAGACTCGATCTCTCAACGACCTACTTTTGACAAGAAGCCCTTGGGACATGAACCCAGCTTTGCATTCTTCTTTCAGGTCATCCAGGTCCGCTTTGTACCTTCTGCGCCCCTTTAGATGAGCGTTTTTCTCTGGACACCCCCTAAGAGTACCAGTGGGCGAAACAGAAGGACCTTGAACGAGACTAGGATGTTTCAAGATGTCAAGATCATCAACGTCCATTGGGATATCATCTGAAATATAATTCATATTGGCGTGCTGACGAGCTCGAGGATGTAATAACGATCGAATGCGAGGGAGAATACAGAGGGAAGATGGTCGACACGAATGCGTGCTTTATTGAGACGCAATCTGAGTCCAACCAAGCCAACAACCTCGATTGATTCAGTCTGGGAACTTACCAATAGATGACGCTATCTTTGGGCGTTTGACGGGGTGTCGCATCTGCGGCTCAGAATGGATAGTAGGTGGTGCTTTCCGTACAGGTGGCATGGCTGAACGGACAAAGGGTAACCCAATCTAAACCCACGAGTGGCTCGGCAGTGACGTTGTAGACCAACAAATAGTTCAACAATCTGAGTCACGTAGTCAGGAGTACATCCTTTACATTTATACGAGCGACCCCTCTTCGTCAACGTTCAACGTACAATTCGAACGTATCACGTAAATACAAAACTAGAGCTACAAGTCACAGCGGTATGTATGCCAAGTCATACGAAAACAACCTAGAGAATAGATTTTAGGTGAAAATCATTGAAATTTATCCCAAGAATAAGAGGTCAAGGAAACACGAAAAACTACCGAGACAAGGGTAAGGAACAGAGACAAGTAGAGAGGAGTAGGTTAAGGTTTGCAATGTAGAGTCGGTCGTGCTGAGCCCTCTCCCGATATAGCAATGAAGGGAGCAGTATTCGTAGCCGAAGGACTTCTAGCATTGTTAAGGATAGACAACAGTGTATTGCTGGCCGGGCGCTGCTGCGGGAGCAGGACTGCCGAAGAGGGAATGTGCGAAAAATTTCGAGAGAAGTGATTCAAGGAAGGGCTAACCATCTCTCGCTGCACTAGCTTCGGATGGACGGCCTTCAAAGCTGAGGGGATGCCGGAAGGAGGAGTCGCAACTTGGAAACATGGTAATGACAGATTATTCGAGGATTGCGATCCATGAACCGTTTGGGATTGGTTCACACTACTACTACGTGCAGGGTGTAAGGAGGTGGAGCTGCCATGGTAACCCAAGGCCTCCGTATGCAAAGTCGGGACAGAAGGGGCTTGAAAATGGGTGGAGGAAACATCGTTATCCACCTGGCGAAATTTCAAAGAGTCTGAATCAAGCCTGAGGGGATGGAGGGGGGAGTTGACGCTATTTGAACATATATCAGAGAACTGGGGCGCCAGTGAAGGGTTGCTGGTCATCAATCTGGGCGTTACAGGAAACTTGAAATTGTCCCTGATATTGATAGGAACGCCATGAGCGGCAGCTGTCTT
>Ga0307516_10004560_pt1 | contig 17023 bp, 17 predicted proteins | sample 19_EM_MG_FD_203310 | JGI IMG/M metagenome (GOLD analysis project Ga0307516, IMG submission 203310) | Populus trichocarpa ectomycorrhiza microbial communities from riparian zone in the Pacific Northwest, United States - 19_EM | ecosystem: Host-associated > Plants > Roots > Unclassified | place...
AGTCGCTGAGTCGAGCGCGCGCGTGAGCCCCAAGCTCAAGTCGCTGCTAGCTCGCTTCACCTTGGCGGGAGGAGTGACGCTGCTCGGTACCTTTCTCGCCCGCCACGCACCTCACGATCAGACCATCGCCATTCGGCTGGGTGATCGCGACATTCGACACGTCGAGGCCGTGATCACCCGCAGCGGAGACGACGAACCGACCGCCGGATTCGCGCAGGATTTTGGCGGGTCTTCGCCGCACATCGTGCGCCACAGGTTCTCCGCTCCGAGTGGAACCTACATCGTAGTCATTACTTTGCGAGAGGCAGTTGATCAGGCTGGCGCGACAGGATCTCCGTCCGCGGGGGATCCCAACCCCAATCCGATCGAGACAAGCTTTGAACGACAGGTTAGCCTGGCGGGTGGCGAAGTGATCGTCTCGCCGGATTGAACCCTCCCCGTGACTCAGCCTTCTCCGCAACCGGATATCGCGACCAGGGCCCAACCGCTGGGGGATGGACTCCCCGAAGAGCTCATGGTGGTCGTCCTTTCGGGCGGCGCTCGGGGCAAGCGAGTCAAAATGGGACAACGGCTGCGCGTGGGCAAGAGCCAGGACAACGATCTGGTCCTGCCCGACGACACCGTTTCGCGCCATCACTGCGAGCTGGAGCGCACCAAAGCCGGCATCCTGGTGCGCGACCTCGGCTCGACGAATCACACGCGCGTCGGCCGCACCGCGATCCGCGAAGCGCTGATCGATCCGGGCGCGACCTTGACCGTCGGCAGCGTCGAGCTCGTAGTCCGAACGGATCCGAATCGTGCGCAGATCTTGCCCAGTGAATCGCCGCATTTCGGTGAGGTGCTGGGCCCGAGCTTGGCGATGCGCAGCATCTTCGGCGTGCTCGAACGTATCGCACCGACCGACGCTTCGGTGCTGATCGAGGGCGAGACAGGCACGGGCAAAGACGTGCTCGCGCGCGCCATCCATCAGCAAAGCCACCGCAAAGATCAGCCGTTCGTCGTCGTCGACTGCGGCGCCGTCAGCTACGCCTTGATCGAGAGCGAGCTATTCGGTCACGAGCGAGGCGCGTTCACCGGGGCCGTGGCCACGCGCCAGGGCGCGTTCGAGCTGGCGGGGCGTGGCACCGTGTTCTTGGACGAAGTCGGCGAGCTGCCCATCGACGTGCAGCCGAAGCTCTTGCGCGTGCTCGAGTCAGGCGAATTTCGACGCGTCGGCGGCAACAAGACGTTGAAAGCCGAAGCGCGCATCGTGGCCGCGACCAAGCGCAACCTGAAAGACGAAGTCGAGCGTGGCAAGTTCCGCGAGGACTTGTACTTCCGGCTGTCGGTGGTGCCGATCACGGTGCCGCCGCTGCGCACGCGTCGCGAAGACATCGCGGCCCTCGTCGAGCGCTTCGTCGAGGTCGCCAAGAAGCGCGACCCGGCCGCCAGCATCGCGCTCAGCCGCGAGACCATCGCGGCCCTCTCCGCGCACGATTGGCCAGGCAATGTGCGCGAGCTGCGCAACGTGCTCGATCGCGCCATCTACATGGCGACAGCCGGCGGCGAGCGCGAAGTGCGCCTGCTCGATTTGCCCGTCTCGGCTTCCGCTACTGGCCCCGGGTCGCAGCGCGACGCGGCCAGCGAATTTTCATCCGCCAAGAGCTATCGCGAAATCCGCACTGACTTCGAAGCCGAGTTCGAGCGCCGCTACGTCTCGTGGCTCCTCGATCGCCACGCCGGCAACATCAGCGCCGCCGCACGCGAAGCGAAGATGGATCGCAAGCACCTATATGACTTGGCCCGTAAGCACGGGCTGCGTGGCGATCGCGGGTAGCAGGAGTCGGGGCACGGCGCTAGCCAGCGCTCAAATCGGCCGACTCGATGAATCATCTCTTCCTCTCTTATGCGCGAGAAGACGCGGTCTTCGTCATGAGCCTAGTGCAGGAGCTTCGTCGGCACGGCAAGTCGGTATGGCTCGACAGCGACGACATTCCAAGACGCATCCGGACTGGGCGGCGACGGTTGACACCGCGATCAAGCGTGCGGACTGCCTGATCTTCGTGCTAAGTCCCGACTCCGCAGCCTCGGTTCAGTGTGCGCGCGAGCTCCAAGTCGCTGTCGGCTTCGAAAAACGGATTCAGCCCGTGCTACGCCGCGCCGTCGATGACGACGCCGTGGCTCGCCTGCCCGGTTTGGCGAAACCGAATTGGTTTCGGGCGGACGCCGATCATGACGTCGCACGGCTGGCCGGCGAGTTAGGCGAAGCCCTGGCGATCGATCACGACTACGTAGCCGAGCATACGCGCCTCTACCTCCTGGCAGAGGAATGGCAGCGGCGCGGAGGAACCGGCCTCTTGCTTGCTGGGGCCGACCTCGAGCAAAGTGAGCGCTGGCTCGCGGGCAGCGAAGGCCTGTCTCCGGCAGCGACGGGACTGCACCGCACGCATATCGAGGCCAGCCGAAGCCTGGAAAACATCAATCGCGCTCGCGCGCTCGTCGCAAGGGGAGAGGAGTTGCTCGCAGAGCTTCCCGCGAAGCTGCCCGTCGCCCTGCTGCTCGCCACCGAGGCACAACGTCTCTCGCCATCCGAGCAAGCCACTCCGCTGCTAGGGCGCGAGAGTCTCGTGCCGCGCCTCATCCGCCGCCTGCGCGAGGGCGAGCCCGGCACGGAGCGACCGATCGCCCTCAGCGAAGACGGAACGACGCTGGTGTGGGCCGAGGGCACGCGGCTGGTCGTACAACGCACCGAGGACGAGTCGGTCCCCTGTGCGTCGTTCGAGAACGACGATCTACCGGACCTCGTTTGGATAAGCGCAACAGGTCGCTTCGTGGCCGCTTGTGCACATGGAGGTACCTACGATCCGTCCGACGTGACGGTGTGGTCCGCGGCCGATCAAAGGCGTATCGCAACGATCAGACTTCCTGCCCGATGCATGACGCTCGCCTTCGACCCACACGATCACTTCCTCGCGCTCGGCGCCTGTCACGAAGATGCCGTCGTCGTCGATCTCTCGAGCGGCGAGCGCTGGAACCTTCGCCACCGCACAATCGTCGTGTCGGCTCTAGCTTTCTCCCCCGACGGGCGGTTTCTTGCGGCTGGACAGGCTGGCGGCACGTACGACCGAAAGCGTCGAAGCTGGAGCATGGAACTGGACCAGCATCAGCTATGGGTCTGGGATCTCGGATCGATGCGCCTCCACCACCGGGTTCCCGTGGGAGACGAGCTCGACCTTCTCGCGTTCGGCGGTGCCGCTGGTGATTTTCTGATCGGTGCGAGCGGCCGAAGAATCCACGTATGGACGGCTGGGCGAAATCTCTGGCGTCTCCGCTTCCAGCCTGTTTGGGAAAGGTACTGGGCGGGTGTCGTATCGATCGCCATCGACAGCTGGGACCGGTGGGCGTTCTACGCAGCCACGAAAGACGGGGAGATGCGCTCGCTTCAGCTATCGACCCGCAAGCAGCTGACCACGGTAACGGAGGGGTTGCACCTCGAACGACTCGGGGGCCTCACGCTCGTCACCTGCCCTCATGCCCCCGGTCCGAATGACGACTCAGGATGGCGCCACCGCGAGTTCCTGAGTTTGACAGCGAGTCACGACGGCACGGTTCGCGAGTGGCGAGACGGCGCCGAGCTCACCCGCGCATGTCACGACGAGCCGATCGTAACAGCACGCTACACCCCAAACGGTCGCCACTTCGTGTGCTGCACGGTATCGGGCGCTGTGTTCGTTTGGGAGTCCCAGGGCTACCGGAGGCGGCCGATGGGTGAAAAAGTGGTCGCCCCGTCGGCAACGGAGTGTGTGGCCAGGCTTCGCGAACGACTCGCCCGTAATTTGACGCAGGCCGAGTGGGATCGATACCTGCCACGCATGGCTCGCGGACGCGCGTTCGAAGATCTCGACTGAAGCCGGCAGGCCCACCCGCGCGCTAAAATTGCCCGCGTATTCCGAGCGAAACGATGGCCGCCAACGTATCGTCCGGCTTCGACCCACCCCAGGTGAAGTCCTTGAGGTTGGTCTTCATCAGATCGAAGCTGAAGCTCGTTTCGAAGCCGAGCATCACGTGGGCGATGCGGTTCGCGGGGTCGCCGTTCTTCTTGAACACCATGCGAGCGCCCAGCATGTAGCTCGAGAGCGGTGAAAGCTCGCGGTCGCCAGTCCAGTACTGCCCGCGGGGCCCGTCGTGCGGCTCGCCGCCCGTGTAGTCGTCGCTCCAGAACAGCGCACCGGTCTGCGTGTAGTAGCGGCCATGCAACATCACCCGCACGTCTGGCAGCATGTACCGCTCAAGCTCGAGGTCGTAGGTCTGGCCCAAGATGTCCCAGGTATCGCGATACAGCCGCGTGCCCAGCGACAACGCCACCTTCAGCGGGCGCAGGTAGTACTTGCCGCGCAGCGCCACCGCGAGCCGCAGGCGATTGTCGGGATGATTCTCGAGTGCCTGGTCGCCCGCCGGCGCAATCACCACGCCGCGGTACGGGTTTTCGAGGAAGCCGTGCTGCAAGGCGCCGTAGAGCACGAGCTGCGTCGCGAAGACAGGCGTCCAGGTCTGGGTCCAGCCCGTCTGAAAGTTGTCGAGATCGACCTTGCGCGACGCGCGATCGGCCGCCTTCGTGAAGCAGCCCTTCGAGCTATCGAGCGGCGATTTGACCGACGGCGAATCGCTGTCGGCGAAATTCGTGGTGCAAACGCGATCGAAGCCGCGCCCGTAGGCTAGCGTCAGCTCGGTATCTTTTTGCAAAAAGCTGGTGCCCGATTGCACCGAGAAAGCGTTCGACCGGTAGTCGTTCTCGGTGCCGTACGAGTACGTGGCCGACAGCTTGGTGTTGTCTCGCGTGAGGCCAAAGCCGCCCGTAGCTTGATGACGTGTATCCTTGAAGTGCGTCGCGCTGCTCACGATGTCGACGGGACTGAGCCGGCCACCCTTCAGCGACTCCGTTGCGCCCGACACGATGTCCGCCTCGTAGCCGCCGTGCAGCTCCAGCCAATCCGTGGGTGTAACCGACAGCTCGGCGCTGGGATTGATGACGAGCAACTTGCTCGTCTTCGATGGCTCGATGAACACGGTCGTGCGCGGCGCGAACTCGGCTACTTGCGCCGACGCCGCAGCAGATCCGAGCAGCGCAGCCAGGCCGGCGCCGATACGAAGCAGTCGCCTCAATTGCAACCGCAGCCTCCACCTTTGACCGAGGTCCCACCGCTCGAGCCTTCGCGATTTTCGAGCACGTGGTCTCGCGCGGCGCCGTCGCCCGGATCGCTATCGAACTGCATCGTCGGATCGGCGAGCACCGCGCGCTGCTCAGGACGAACCGTCACACAACCGGCGAGGCTGAGCAGAAATACCAATAAAGCCAGCTTGAGCATGCTGCGCGCCTCCATCAGAAATACGTTCCCAGTCCCGCTGAGTAGCTCTGGACGTTTTGGTAGTCGTCTTCCTCGAACAGCACCATGTTCGCCGCTTCGAGCCGAAGCGAGACGCGGAAGCGCAAGCTGATCAGCACGCCGCCGCCGGCCCGCGCGTGAAACCACTTGCGGGCTGGCCTCACGAACTCGTCCTTCGGCTGTTCGTACATGCCGCCACAGCCGATGGTCACGAACGGCGCGAGCGCCTTGTCCGGCAAAAGATTGAGCGTGCCGGCGCCGCCGTAAATGATGCGCCGGCTATCGCTCTGCAGCGCCAGGCCGACGTAAGGCTCGAAGGCGATGGCAGGCGCGATCACCCAAGCCGGGCGCAGCTCGACGTAGCCCGCGCGATCGTAGATGCCAGCCATCATCGCGAAACCGGCGTGAGCATCTTGCAGCGCGGGCGGCGCAAAGAAGCCCGGCTTGCGCGCGCCCTCCGCCGAGTCGTCGCCCGCCGCCACCGGCTCCACGGTGTCGCCCAGCACGTAACCCGTGCGTCCGTCAGGCAACGTCACCTGCAGCCAGAAACCGGCCGTCTCGCGCGACGAGATCAAGAACGTTTCGCCGCGCGGGGCGCGGTAGATCACGCGGTGAGACACACCCGGGCCTGCGCGCAGCTCGGCCTCAGCCACGACGACGCGGGCGTACGCGTCTTCGTCGTCGTCCGCTGCGTGCGCAACCGCGGGCGCGCCCAACGCGATCAAGAAGGCGAGGAGCGCGTACTTCATTGGCTGGAAAACTGCGTGGCCCATTGCCGGATCACGTCGGCTTGCGGGCTATTGGCTTCGAAGATTTTTCGCGGATGCGTGGCCTGCGCGGTCGGTCGTAGTAGCAAGGGAGCAAGCTTCGGATCGCGCTTCATGCGCGCTTGCGCGGCCGTGTAGTTCTGCTGTGCGGCGGTCGGCACAGCCACGCCAGGCGGAAGCGTGTCGCCCATGCAGCTGTCGCCGACGTGGGGCATGTAGTCGGTCAGCCGAAACTTCGTCACGCTGAAGTGACAGCCGTTCTCCGGATCTTTGCCCGCGACACCCGAGCCGCAGCCCTGCGCGAACAGCATCGGCTCGACCTTGCAGTAAAAGAACACGTCATCGAAAACCACGTCCTCCTGGACGAAGTCGCCACCCGGCGCGACCGTCGTCGGAATGAGTCCGTCGTCGCCGCAGCTGCTCGTCGACAGCACGAGGCCGACGAGCGCGGCGCAGGCGAGCGCGAAGGAACGACGGAGCACGTGGCTGACGCTACCAAAACTCGAGCCAAAACGGGTCCTTGTGCACCCCGGGTTTCTTTCGCATGTCCCCCGCTTGCATGGACGCAAGCGCAGGTGCGCCAGCGGCTCGCAAATACCCACATAAATAACGTGCCGCGTCGATTGGGGCTTGTACGCGTTCGAGCACCTGACTAACTCTTGCCCCTCTTCCGCTCGCTGTGGCACCTTATCCTACATCCACTTACCTTCCGTCCGCTCTGTCTCGTGGCGGGCCGCCCGCACCAGCCTCTACTCTCACAAGTGAACCTTAGGAGCGCCTGAGCATGAAGCTTTCCCCGTGGTACCTCGCAGCATCGATTCCAGTGGCCTTTCTGGCTAGCGGCCAGTTTGGAGCCCAAATCGCGGTCCTCGGGGTCACCGTCGGCATCTTTCTCGGCACCCTCGCGCTCGGTCGACCGCAAGCGAGCGGCGCCACCACGACGCAACACTGACCGCTCCAGACAGCGAACCGCCGCGCTCAGGCGAGCGCATTTCCTCCTTGCCCTACCCCCCCAGGCTCAAGCGGCTCGAGGATCTGTCCCTCCACGATTTGGAGGCGCTGCGCCTGATTTTGAGCGGTGGCTCGGTCATCGATTGGCACCGCCTCAATTTGATCGATGAAGCCGAAGCGCGGCGCTTCATCGAAAATCACGAGCTTAAGCCGGACGAGCCGAAGGACCGAGCTTTCATCGAGCACATCAAGCGCGAAGCCGTCAGCTATTTACGGCGCCATTTCGCGTTCGCGATTCCCAAGCCGGTCGAAGAAGCCAGCGTCGAGCAGCTACTGCTATTGGCCTCCGGTAAAGGACATCGGCAGGTGTGCGCCTGCACCATCCTCAAGGTGGTGCAGATCATCAATCACATGGCCGGCCGCGAGCTGCTTTTCCGCTTGCCCGTCAGCGACCGCGACCTGTTCCACTTGGTCGAAGAGAAGGTGTATCGCGTCGTCGGCACGATGCTGAGCGAGGGCTTTCCGATCACCGAGTTCGTCGGCGGTCGCAAGAACCTCGACTCGACCTACACCAAGCTGTTGTCGAAACCCGAAGCAACGGCGGCCGCGCTCTACGACAAGCTCAGGTTTCGCATCGTAACGCGCACGCCGGACAACGTGCTGCCAGTGCTCAACTACCTGACCGAGCAGCTGTTCCCGTTCAACTACGTGGTGCCCAAGCAGAGCACCAATTCCATTTTCGATTTTCGCGGCTACTGCCTGCAAAACCCGGTGCTGGCGCAGCTGGTGCCGCAGTTCCAAGGCGATCCTGATGGTCCCCTACCCAGCGACAATCGCTTCAGCGCACCAAACTATCGCGTGATTCAATACGTGACCGACGTGCCGGTGCGGGTGCCGCCCCACCTAATGGAATTTGCACCAGCCGGCTCGGAGAACCTCGGGCCAATCGTGTACATGCTGTGCGAGTTCCAAGTGCTCGACGCCGAGAGCGAGGCGCACAACGAAACCGGCGAGGCGAGCCATGACGCCTACAAGCATCGCCAGCGCGAAGCCGTTTTTCGTCGCTTGCGCCTCGGCGCCCGTGATCCCAAAAAGCCCGAGTGAATCGCAGACAACAGGGAGACGGGGAGGCGGGGAGTTTCTGAGCAGAGAATTTTCTGTTTTTTCCGAGCCGGGAGCTCGGCAGCGCGCAAACCCCAAGATTCTCGGGTTCCGCCTGCCCGCCTCCCCTCCTCCCCGCCTCCTGTTGTTTTGATTCTGTGTTTTTCGCACGCGCGGTGCCGTTCGCGCTGTAAGCGCGGCGAAAATTAAGGTAATTAGGGCGCCTTATGCGTCTGCACAGCGCCAAGGTCCCTGAAATTTCGCACCTCATGGTGCATGCGCTCACCTCAGCCGGTGACATCGAGACGGAGTCGCCCAAAGAGGTCGAGCTCGATGTCCAGGCCGTGCTCAACCAGTTCATCACGGACGAGCAAGAGGTCAGCGACAAAGCCAAAGACGTGCTTGCCCAACGCGGCCTGCCCCAGAGCGAGCTCGGACGCATCAAGAAGCTGCTGGCCGACGAGCGCAAGATCAAGCTGGGTGATGACGCCATCGACTATCTGCTCGATCAGCTGGTAGAAATGCTGATGCACTCCGCCAACGTCGAAGAGATCTTCGCCGAAGACTTCGAGCTGCGACGCAAGCTGCGCGATCCGCTGCGCAAGCAAGCCGTCATCGACGTCGAGATCGACGCCGAGGTGCGCAGTAAAATCAAGCACGTCAAAGAGGGGACGGCAGTTTGGGAAGTGGAGTACCGGCGCATGATGGACGACATCAAGCGCCGAAAGGGTCTCTAGTCGCGGATGCAGCAATGCGCAGCATGACCGGCTTCGGCTGCGGCGAGGCAGAGCTCGATGGCACCAAGCTGACCTGCGAGCTGCGCGCACTGAACCACCGCTTTCTCGACGTGCGGGTGCGCATGCCCGACGAGCTGGCTGCGCACGGCTTTTTCGTGGAACAAATTGCCCGTGAACGGCTGTCGCGCGGGCGTTTCGACATCGGCGTCAGGCTGGACGACAGCGCGGGCACCACGCGTTTTTCGACGACGCGAGCTCGCGCTGTCTACGAGAGCCTGCTCAGGCTGCGCGACGAGCTGGCGCCGGGCACCGAGGTACCGGTAGCCGTGCTGGCTTCCCTGCCTCAGCTACTCGTCGACTCGTCACACTCGAGCAAGCACGGCCTCGAGCAAGCGCTGACATCGGCGTTCGAAGCCGCGCTTGGGCGCCTCGATGAAATGCGCGAGCGTGAAGGGCAAGCGCTGGCACGTGAGCTCGGCGAGCGCTTGGCCGCGCTGCGTGAGCTAGCCAACGGCGCAAAAACGTTGAGCCACGGCTCGGCCGAACGCCAGCTGGCACGGCTCCGTGAACGTGTCGCCCGCTTGTTGTCTGAAGCCGCGACGAGCCCTGACTCCGGGCGGCTCGAAACCGAGCTGGCGCTGATGGCCGACCGCAGCGACGTGACCGAAGAGCTGGTGCGCCTGGCCAGCCACTTCGACCAATTCCTGGCGCTACTCGGCGACGCTACGCCGATTGGCCGGCGCCTCGAGTTCCTGCTTCAAGAAATGTCGCGCGAAGCCAACACGCTCGGCTCCAAGAGCCAAGACGTGAAGCTCTCCCACCTGGTGGTGGACATCAAAAGTCAGCTCGAAAAGATCAGGGAGCAGGTCCAAAATGTCGAATGAGCGGCCACTGCTTCTGATCATCTCGTCGCCTTCCGGCGCCGGCAAGACGACGCTGACGGCGCGGCTGCTGGCCGAGGTCAAAGGCCTCACCTTCAGCATCTCGCACACCACGCGCAAGCCACGGCACAACGAGACGAACGGCAAAGAGTATCACTTCGTTTCGCGCCCCGAGTTCGAGCGACTGATCGAAGCCGGAGCGTTTTTGGAATGGGCCGAAGTCCACGGCAACCTCTACGGCACCAGCAAGGCCGAGATCGCGAGCCGCCGCGGCGACCGTGGCATCGTGTTCGACATCGACCATCAGGGCGCGCGTCAAATCAAGTGCGCCGCCCCTGACTCGGTGGCGGTCTTCATTCTACCGCCCAGCATGCAAGTGCTCGAAGAACGCCTACGGGGTCGAGCCAGTGAAGACGAAGAGACCGTGCAAAAGCGTTTCGGCGTTGCCAAACGTGAAATCGAGCACTACGGCCTTTTCGACTACGTGCTGGTGAATGCCGACCTCGAAGAAGCCACGCGCAAGTTGACCTCGATTTTCCTCGCCGAAGAGTGCCGCCGCAGCCGCGTAGCGGCACTCGCCGAACAGTTCCTGGCGGAAGGACGCCTGCGTTCTCCCTCCTCCTAGCGCAGACGGCGAACGCCCGCGCGCAAGCACAGCCCCTGAAAGTCCGAGACCATGACCATGTATGCAACTCGCAGCAAAGAAACCGCAGACTCTGTCCTGATCGTGGGCTCGATGGCATTCGACGACCTCGAGCTGCCGACCGTCAACGCCAAAGACGTCGTAGGCGGTGCCGCTACCTACGCGGCCTACGCGGCTAGCTTGTTCGCGCCCGTGCGCATCGTCGCCGTCGTAGGCGAAGACTTTCCGAAGACCGTGCTCGAGGAGCTGGCCGAACGCGACGTCGACTGCGCCGGTGTCGAGCACGCCAAGGGCAAAACGTTTCGCTGGGTGGGCCGCTACGCTGCCAACTTGGCCAGCCGCGAAACGCTCGACACGCAGCTCAACGTATTCGCGGATTTTCGTCCCAAGCTGCCGCCCAGCTTCGTCGATTCTCCGTTCGTGCTCCTGGGCAACATTCAGCCGCAGCTTCAGCTCGACGTGCTGTCCCAGGTCAAGGCGCCGCGTTTCGTGGCCGCCGACACCATGAATTTCTGGATCTCGGGTGAGCGCAAGAAGCTTGGCGAAGTGCTAGCCAAGATCGACACGCTGATGATCAACGACGAAGAGCTGCGGCAGCTGGCGGACATCCACAACATTCGTCGCGCGGCGGCGGCGGTGCGCAAGCTTGGACCGAAGCGTTTGATCGTTAAGCGCGGCGAGTATGGCGCGATGCTGTTCGACGACGAAGGCGTGTTCTTCACGCCCGCCTATCCGCTCGAAGACGAAGTGGATCCGACTGGCGCCGGCGATAGCTTTGCGGGCGCTCTGCTCGGCTACTTGGCCGCGGCCGGCTCGCTCGACGGCGCCTCCATGCGTCGTGGGCTCCGTCTCGCCAGCGCCGTCGCTTCGTTCTGCGTGGAAGGCGTCGGTCCGAGCAAGCTGCAAGCCGTGCAGCGCGCCGACGTGATGATCCGGCTCGAGGCTTTACGCTCGATCACCAAGACGGGCGGCTGACGCCCACCCAACCGCTGGCGCGGAGCGGGCCCCGGGGCGCAGACCGCCGCTTTAGTCTACAAAGCCGCTTGACATAGCGGACGCCTGGCATCAGTATACCCCGCAGCTAGGGTTTTACAGATGAGCCGTCGCCAGCCTGCACCTCAAGAAAGTCGCCGTTTGCCGGCGACTTTTCCAGGCTATTGCGCGCCGCTGTGTACCTAGCGGGGCCGGCGCCGCAGCGCTGGTTCCGCTCACCGGTCTCGGCCGGGTTTTTGTTTGCCCAATTAGTCTACTTTTCCGATGGATTTATGAAAACGGAGTTTGAAGATGCACATCGGCCTGGTCGGCGGGCTCGATCGGAGCGAAGCCCAATATCGGCAGCTCGCAGAGCGCGCCGGTCATTCGATCGAATGGCACACGGGCGATCTAGCGGGTCGAGGCGCCGGCACGCTCGAGGCGCTGATCGAGCGCTCCGACTTGGTGATCGTCGTGACAGCCGTGAACAGTCACGGCGCGGTCTGGCGCGCGCGCAAGCTAGCCAAGCTTCGTCACAAGCGACTGCTGCTACTGGCCCGCTGCGGCGTGTCCAGATTCGGTTTGCTGCTCACCGAGCTGTCGTCGCCGGGCGTCGCCTGGAAACGGGTCGGCGGATAGGTTCGAAGCTCCTTGCCGTCTGGGACGGCGCAGGCCTGCAAAGCCACGCGCGCCAGGTTCGATTCCTGGAAGGAGCACCGTGCTCGGGCGCCGAGGGGGCGTCCGGGCGCTCATGACCGGAGGATTCGATGCTTTTGAAGACGAGCTCAACATTAATTTGCGCCTTCACGTTGGGGGCGCTGCTCTTACTCCCGAGTAAAGCGCACGCCATTGCCTGCGACGACGTGGTTCTGCCAAACAAGGTCTTTGGCGTCGGCGGTAGCGCCGTAACGGCGACGCTCAAGAAAATTTCCCTCGCGATTGCCAAAGATGCAACGCACAGCGACGCGCGCACCACGATTTTCTGGCACGACGACCTCGGCGCCTGCGCTGGCTACAGCGCTTTTCTCAGCGGCAAAGTCACGGGGCAGTTCCGCTATTGGATCGCTGATGCGGTGAACGACGCCGACCAGCGCTGCGACGCTCGCGTCGGCGGTCAGCCGGTCACGTTCTCGCACATGGGCAACGACGCTGCATTCTGCCCGGACGGCGCGGTGCCCGACGGCGTCGGTGACTTCCCCGCCCCCGTCCAAACGTTGAACATCATCACGGACAAGAAGTCGAACCAGCTGTCGATCAGCGCCGAAGCGCTGTACTTCGTGTACGGCTTTGGTCAGACCGGCCAAGCGGCGCCGTGGACGGACGGTACCGGCGTCTTCAAACGACAGTTCGACTCGTTCGCGAGTCTGCTGTTGGCAGCGGCCATCAAAGTGCCGTCGGCGGGGTTCAAATGGCCGGACGCCACCAATCTGAAAGGCTCGCAGGGCGACGTGATCAACGCCGTGACGACCTACGCGACCACGGAAGAGTTGGCAGGACAGTCGCTGGGCTACGTTTCCGGCAGCGCTGCCGATGCCAAGCGCTCGGCAATCAAGACACTGGCCTATCAACACTACGGGCAGAGTTGCGGCGTGTATCCGGACTCGAGTGCAGCGGCCTTCGACAAGATCAACGTGCGCAGCGGCAAATACTACCTGTGGGCGCCGGGCCACTACTTCACCAAGGTCGACAGCGCCGGAAAACCGCTCGACGCGCAGGTAGAGAACTTGCTCGGTTGGTTCAGCGCCAAAGCCAAGCCGGATGGGACGACCGTCAACCCCTTCGAGCAAACGATTCTGGCGGGCGATATTCCGCAATGCGCCATGCAGGCGTCGCGCGAGGGCACGCTCGGTGCAATCTCGTCTTACGCGGACCCGAAGCCGTGCGGCTGCTACTTCGAGCACACCACGAATCCGAACGTGACGAGCGCCTGCACCCCGTGCGCCGATGATTCGGCGTGCAGCGGTGACACGCCGAGCTGCAACTTTGGCTACTGCGAAGCTTACCGAGCGAAAGGCGAGCAAGAAGGATGAAAACCTTGAAACGTCAGCAGCTCGGAACCGTGCTCGTCAGCTTCGCGCTGCTACTCGCAGCAGCGCAGGGCTGCAACGACAGCAACGACAATGCCAAGCCACCGGACGTCAATGGCGGTGGTAGCAACAGCTCTGCCGGCGAGAACAACACCGCAGGTAGCGCTGGAAAAACTGCTAGCAATGGCGGCAGCAACGGCAAGGCCGGCAGCGCCAACGGCGCCGGCAGCGGCACCGAAGGCGGCACCGGCTCCACGGAAGGCGGCACGTCACCCGTCGGCGGAAGCGACGCTGGCGGCGCCGGAGCGGGAGGAGCCCCAGCGACGCCCGCCTGCACGCTGCCCGAGCTCGGCGCAGACGGTTGCTTCAATTGTCCCAAAAACGGGCAAGTCGCGCAGTGGTTGAACCGCTGCAGCGATGCGGACTGCGAACCGTTCCCAAACAAAGACCGCCTACCGCTGCTCAAAGCCGACGGCAGCGTTCCAGCCCTACCCAACTGAGCTCGCTCTAACCATCCACTCCAACCCTCGAGCCAGCATTCCGTCGTGATCACCGCGCCGTCGAACGAAGACCGACCTGCCGTTGGGCAGCGTTTGGCGGCGCGGTCCGCGGCGGAAGCTCGCTCATTCATCCGCGGATCTTTCCTTGTTCAGAGCCAATCGCGACATCTTGCCGCTCGCGCTCGCTGCGCTCCTGCTGACAGCGACGGCCAGCGCACAGAACCCGCCAGCCTTGCCAGATCCCGACGACGACCTGGAAGTGCCCGCGTCCCCGACGGCACCAACGACTCCGACGACCACTGTAGCGGCGCCGGCGACCGCAAGGCCGCTGGCGGCTTCCACTCAAGCAAAGCCAGGGCCGACACCGCCTGCGGTAGCGAGCACAGCAGCGACACGCGGCACGCCTGTGGCCACGAGTACAACGCCGGCGCCAGTGTCGGAAGGCCCAGTCAATCTCGAACGCCGCGCCTACGCGCGGCCCATCCCGCTCGGCTTGAAGATCGGCGGCTACCTGCAGTCGCAGTTTCAACACAATCAAGCCTCCGAAGATCAGCTGCAGCAAGGCGGCACGCCCTTGAACCAGGACGAGTTTCTGGTGCGACGGGCACGGCTCCGCATCGACCGCGGCTGGGACTACGCCTCAGCAACGCTCGAGCTCGACGCCAATACGGTGCGCGGCCCGAAAGTCGGCATTCGTCGCGCCGAGGGCTCATTGTTCTATCGCGGTCATAACCCCGTCGAACAGCCGCCGCTGGTGATGCTGAGTGTCGGAGTCTTGGACATTCCGTTCGGTTACGAGCTGGCAGAATCGGCACGGGTGCGTTGGTTCATGGAGCGCTCGGTCGGTTCGGGCGCGCTGTTCCCGACCGAGATGGACGCCGGTGCCAAGCTCTCCGGAGCGGCGTCGTTCCTGCGTTATGCGCTCGCCGTCGTGAACGGTGAGCCCGTCGACGAGCATGGGTTCCCCCACGATCCTAACGCCAACAAGGACGTGATTGGCCGCTTCGGAGCCGAGGTGATCGCCGAGCAGCTGGAGGTCGGCGGTGGCGCTTCGTTCGCGGTCGGTAAGGGCTTTCACGCGGGTCAAGACGCCAGCAAAAGCACGGTGATCTGGAACGACGTGAACCAGGACGGCATCGCGCAACCCGGCGAGCTCGTCGGTCTGCCCGGCAGCGCGGCGACCCCCTCGAAAAATTTCGAGCGCTGGGCGATAGGCCTGGATCTTCAGGCCGGCCTCCAGACTGCGCTCGGCCGCACGCGGCTCTCGGCCGAGGCGTTCGTGGCGTCCAACTACGACCGCGGCTTTCTGCCCTCCGATCCGGTGGCCACCACGCTCGACGCGCGCCAGGCCGGTGGCTACGTCGCGCTTGCCCAAGAGCTCACTCGGTACGGCGTCGTCGGATTTCGCGCCGCCATCTACGACCCGAACTCCGATATCACCGAAACGCGCGCGGCGAAGACTTTACCCAAGACGCAAACGGTGCGGACGTTTTCGCCGCTCGCCGGCTTGGTGCTGCCCAATCGCGCGCGTCTCTTGTTCCAGTACGATTTCGTGCGCGACTACCTGGCGCGCGACAACGTTGGCGTGCCGACCGACGCCAAGAACGATCAATGGACGCTGCGACTGCAGGTGGAGCTGTGAGGCCGCTGCGTCGCGCCCACATTGCGCTCTCCCTGACGAGCTGGCTGGTTTCGCTCGGTTGCTCGGGTGAGTCGACGACCGAAGGTCTGGAGCAGCCGATCCGGGTGCAAGACGCGCAGTTTCGTGCCGCGGAGCTGCCGGGGCTGCCGCCCTTGACGGCGGACGAGGTGAACGCCGGTGTCAAGCCGCGTTCACCCAGCGTCACGTCGGTCAGCCTGGCCAATAGCCTGATTCCGATCGGCGAGCCGAGCCGCGCCATCAGTGGCCGCGCGTCGCTCGACGCGTTGGCGGTCGCCGCGCGCTTTGCCGACGCGGGCAGCGGCTATTGGCTCGTGCCCACTGCAAGCGCCGATGTGGTCAACAGCGGTGAGCTCGAGTGGCGCATGCGAGCGTCATTCGGGCAGAACATCGAGCCCGGGCTGCACCAGCTACTGTTCGCCGCGCTCGATGCGCGCGGCCGCTCCGGGACGCAGGCCGCGCTCAACCTGTGCCTGACTCCGGAAGTTCCAGACAACGGCAACGCTTGCGACAAGACCGTTTCGCCGCCGGCACTCGTCATCAGCCTGAGCTGGGACGCGCCCGTGGACCTCGACCTACGAGTCATTACCCCTGCCGGCAAGCTGGTTGACCCCAAGCATCCGACGACGGCGGTCGAAGACGCGGACGGCAAGCTCGAGCTCGACGCCTCCGGAAGTGGTCTCATCGATCACGACGCTTTCGCGAACTGCCTGCCCAGCGGCGGGCGGCGCGAGAGCTTGATCTTTCAGACGACGCCGGCGGCCGGAACCTACCTGATTTACGCCAATTTGTATGATGCCTGCGGCCAAGACAGCGTCCACTTCGACGTCTCATTGCAGGTCGCCGCGCCAGGCGCAGGGCCTGACACGTTCGCGGTCAAACAAACTTTTCGCCAGGCGGGCGAGCTGCAGGCGATTGAAGCCAACGGCGGGGCCAAGCTCGGCACCTTTCTCACCAGCTTCGTCGCGCACTGAACGAATTTCTTTTCGAAAGGCCACTCCGATGTTGATCGAACGGTTACTCAAGGTCGCGCTGCTCGGCAGCTCCTGGATCCTCTACCTGTTGCTCATGCTGTCCGTGGTTTCGATTTCCACCATGGTCGAGCGCTTTCTGTTCTTTCGGCGCCGCCACGAAAATATCGACGAGCTGCACCGGCGACTCGCCAAGTTTCTCGACGCCGACGACCTGGTCGGCGCCGCCCAGCTGCTGGAGAAGAGCAAGTCGTTCGAAGCCAGCATCGCTCGCGAAGCCCTGCGCTGGGCGGCCAGCGGCCCCGAGGCCATGGCAGATGCCGTCGACTCGGCGCTGGGCCGCGCCAAACGCCAGCTCGAGCGGGGCCTCAACTTCTTGGGCACACTGGGCAACAACGCACCCTTCGTCGGCTTGTTCGGCACCGTGCTGGGCGTGATCATGGCGTTTAG
>Ga0307516_10004562_pt1 | contig 17021 bp, 15 predicted proteins | sample 19_EM_MG_FD_203310 | JGI IMG/M metagenome (GOLD analysis project Ga0307516, IMG submission 203310) | Populus trichocarpa ectomycorrhiza microbial communities from riparian zone in the Pacific Northwest, United States - 19_EM | ecosystem: Host-associated > Plants > Roots > Unclassified | place...
ACCTCCACCGTGGCCTCCACCTAGGACTCACCTTCACACCAAGCAAATCGGAACTCCTCTACTGCCTCCCCCGAAACAGCAAACACAAAAACATCAGCCTCTCCTCCCATCCCCCCCTCAGAATCCTCAACACGACCATCGTGCCCAAACGACAGATCAAGTATCTGGGTGTTTACATCGACGAATCCCTCAGCTTCCTCCACCATGCTTCTATGGCTGCCAGTTGAGGAAACCAGGTACTCGGCAGCTTCAATTTTCTGCGACATCGGTCCCATGGTACCCCTGCACATATTGCACACCACCTGGCATTTACGGCGATACTTCCCACCATGTTCTGGACATCGCCCGTGTGGTGGACTGGTACTCCAATGCTAACCTCTACCCTGAAACTCACCTATAATGCAATAGCACGGTGGATCACTGGCCTCCCGTATAACACTCGAATCACCAATCTCCTCACACTGGCACACCTCCCCCCGATGGAGGCGTACCTGGATTACCTCTCCCTACGCTTCGCAATCCGGCTCCATTTTCTACCTGCACACCACGCCCTTGGCTGGCCACGTGCTGATCCGACAACACACAGCTATCTCCCCGGTCTCCATCACCTACACGATCTCAGCAGGCACCTGATCGTGGGAAAACTCGAAGATCATACAACCGCCTCTACCGCCGATGGCATACCAAAAATCACCTCTCCTAATCCCGACAAAACAACATCCCCCCAAGAACTGCATGGAAAGTGGATCTGCTCACTTCCCGACCACACCATCATTATATACACTGATGGCTCTAAGCTAGACAGTGGGGCGACTGGGTGTGGTTGGGTAATCTATAATGTTGGGAAGCAGCAACTCTTCCGAGTCATGGAAGGAAGCTGCCATCTCGGCAATCGGGCTGAGGTTTTCAATGCCGAACTTCATGCTGTACAGGAAGCAACAACGGCCCTCCTCACTGCTACCATCACCCCACGCCGCAGAGTTTTCATCTGCATCAACAACCAAGCTGCAACCGATACTCTCCAGTTTAACAAGGATAATCACGAATACGCGCGGCGTGCGATCGAAACCACAGCACAACTACGACTACTGGGCTGGACGGTCAGCACAGTTTGGTGCCCTTCGCATTGTGGAATCACAGGAAATGAACACGCAGATTCACTCACAAAAATGGGAACCTTACTTCCAACCCCATGCCAATACTCGCTCACCACCAAGGTTTGGCTACAGACGCAGGCACGAGCTCAGCTTCTACAGCGCTGGAAACAGGAACTGCCACTTTCTAACCACTCACTCTCCTTTTCAACCCACCTGCGGGGAGTTGACTGGGCAGATACGCGTGCCCTCTGGCGTGTCTTCTGCAATAGATCACCTTCCGACCCACACCCGAATAAAACTGCCGACCCGTGCCCTTGCGGACAGGACGAGTACACCTCTCACCACCTCCTACGAAACTGTACCCTTCTTGCGCAGCGGCGCTCCCAGATGCAGCTCTTGACCAGCGGCGACCTGGAATCCCTTACATTTCCCACCAACCCAAAGAACTGGGTTGGCATTCGAAACTTTTTACGAGGCACTGGACTCGGCCATACCATGAATATCACTTACGATAGATAACCTGCGTGGGCATTGAGAGACGAAGCGTCGGATTCAGACTCCCCCAAGCCCTACTTTGGCGCCTTCGAGCCATAAAAGACACGACAATACGATGGACGGGAGGATAGCGTGGTGGGTTGCGGAGGAATCCCCGGTTGTCTGCCCACTCCCTACCCCTCATTTCGTCCTTTCCATTCACACTTGATTTTCTGCTTTGTTTCCTAGTTTGTTTTACTGTTCGGCGGCAAAAGGGAAAGATGGAAGCCCCATGGGGGTGGAATGGCATGGTGGAGTGCATGTAGGCTGTAGTTCTAAAGCACGATAGAAATAAATAGCGTATTCTCTTCAACCCCACCCTGACGTTTTCGCCTCGAACTTCTCTCTCCCGCCATCGAACACGTCCAAATCAATCTCAAAACGTTCCTGGAGAGTCCGCCTACAGCCCCATTAGCTGGAAAGTCGATTCCTTCCAGTTTGGTTTTCGACCCCCACCCCCCGACCCGCCCTCAGTGGTCACGGACCCTGTGTATCTGCCCATCACCAACACGGTCACAGCCTTCCTCATGCTCCCCTTCAGCCGGGGCCTGGGATCCAAAGACATTTCTCCGGTTCCTCCTCGTTCTGAAGCTAGAGGCAGTTACGTTCGCACGTCTGCCAAGCGCCCCCATAAGGACAGCGACCCTGAATCAGACTCTGAGAGCAAAGATAACACTGAAGCAGATACTATGGAGCAGATGGACTTCCAGACCACTGCTACTCAGCATCCCGCTGGCACTCAGGCGCTCGGTGATGCTGATGACAACCCAGGTTACCTTGGGGCCGAATTACCACCTCCACTCACGGCAGAACACGCAGCCCTGCGTGCCGATTTCGAGATCATTACAGCCTCTGCTATGGAGCAGCTGTATCAGCGAATTATTGCCAACGTCAATGCCTCCATATCCGCAAGTGTGGCTGCCGCCTCCCTCAACATCAACGACAAACTCCAAAACCAGGTCAACCTGCTCAATTCTCGGATGAACCAGATGCAGCAGCAGCTCGTTGCAAATCAGAGAAACATCCAACCTCCCCCTACGACCGTAATGGCAGCAGCCCCGGTCAAGAAAATCCTGAAAAAGAAGTTGGAGAAGAAAAATACTGCGGAGGGTACAGGTGGAATTTCCACTGCAGACAGTGCTACCTCCCATGCCTCGTCAACTACCCCCCAGACCCCAGCCGCCAATACAGGCAGATGGGAAACAGTACCTCCGAGGACGAAGACTCCAGTGCCTAAACTCATCGCGACCAAATACACGCAAGCCGAACGAGAAGTGACCTGCTTCTTTGAGAACAACAACACTACCGGCGCAACTACCCAGCCTGAGAAAACCTACACTGAGTGGCAGAGTCTGGCAGATATTGCGCTCCATCGGGTTAACACCACCTTTGTCGACTATAAGGACATTTTCGTACCACCCTTCATCTGCGCCCGAGTTACCATACGTGGTGCGATTATCGTCACCACGGGTAATGACCAGAACAATGTGGTCTACGAAGAGTACATCTCGATCATCAAGCATGCCCTCTCTTACTTCAGAAAATGTGAAAAGGTCGAAATCGGAAAACGATTCAGTCAGTTCCTATTGCATGGAGTCCCAATGCACCTCTCAATACCTGAGATTTCCAACAGTATCACCACCAACTACCCGCAACTGGTACAAGGGCAGACGCCGCGCTGGTTGACACCTGCAGACCGTCGCGAGCATAAAACCAACTCTACAATTGTCATGACACTGACGGGTAATGTCAAGAAGAGTGCGATCGGCCGTCAAAACCTGATCGTATGCAATCGGGAATGCCAGTTGGACAACTACATCCTATATGGGCGGAGCACCCAATGCCACAATTGCCAGACGTACGGACACCCTGCTGCCCTCTGCCGGAATGACGTTTGCTGTGCCATTTGTGCCATTCCCCACAACACTCGAGAACACCCATGTACTCTTCTGACCTGCAAGAAAGGTCCAGCTTGCACTCACCCACCGATCTGTTGCGTGAACTGCAACGCACCACATAAGGCTAACAATCCAAACTGCCCCGAGCGAATCAAGCTTCGAAATTTCAACAAAGCTACTGGTATAGCCATCCAGCAAGACGCCCCCATGGCGGGAGTAGCCGATTAAATGGCCCTCCCTGCATCCGTTGGGTCCGTACAGCTGCTGAACTGTGCGCAAGGCCAAGCAACGACAATTTCAGCCCTTTAAGATTTTGCCTGGAAGCCCGAAAACCTCATCTGTCTACTTCAAGAACCGTGGTGCGATAGACACGGAAACCCACCTTCTCTACCAGGATTCGATGCCTTTACCCCCTCACCTACCAAACCTAAATGTGTTACATACGTACGCCATACATCCAGTTTGAGTGCCACTACAGTCTTTACCGCCCAGGACTCCTTCTTGGGGAACTATGATCACCTCATCGCACAACCAAAAATCCTTCACCCTCTTCAACTTCTATTCTCCAGGACGAGCAGAGCCACTGGCTGCAATCCTCCCAACTCTCAAACTGCCGAACGATTGTCTACTTATGGGAGACCTTAATGCACACCATGCATGGTGGCAGGGGCTCCTTCCATCGACGGCTTGTATCTCCCGTGGAAGCCAAACGATTGCAAATTGGCTTGAAGACAACAATTTCCACCTCCAGAATGAACCCGCAATCCCCACACACCATTTAAGGAATGGCGGATGTCCCTCCACAATCGACTTGTGCTTCTCCCCAGGATCTACGACACAATCCATCCTGACGCTGGCTGTGGATCACAATACTACCTCAGACCATAGTGCCATTTCCGTGGCACTGTCACTGCCAACGGGTACGACACCAGTGGCCCCCCGTCAGTGCTGGCGTAGGGCCAACTGGGAAACATTTGACTCTCGAATCCAGTCAGCCAAATTGGACCTCTCACAACTTCATGGAATGAACGATACTCTACGTGCGGTTACCAACATCACACAGCTCATCCACCAAGCAGTTGACGGGGCTGTTCCAGTGAAGACACTACAGAAAACAGCTGCCCCCCGGTGGAATCACAGTCTGACACTGGCAAAACAGAGTGTGAAACGTGCCGACCGACGGGTACGTCTGCAGCCAACTGTGACGAACCTCAACCATAGCCGGTGCAAACACTCCAAATGGTCAACAATGGTACGGAATGCCAAACAGCTTACCGCTTCCACCAACTCGAAGCCACATCCACTCGAACGGTTCGGAAGACGATTAAACACCACAACATGCACCATAAACCAATTCCACCGCTGGAGGGACGTTCGGACTTCCAAGAAAAATGCGATGTTCTGCGGGCAGCGCTATTCCTCAATACACTGCAACCAACACCACTTCCCCCGAACCTTCTCACTTCCAAGAAAGATCTACGTCGCCATACAAACCGCATCACAGTATTTGACGTCAAGCGGGCCGTTGCACACCTGAAATATGGGACATCAGTCGGACCAGTCAATATCACCTATGATACCCTACGACGTTTCAATGAAGCTGCTCCACTTCTGCTTGCCCAGCTGTTTACGGCATGCCTCAAATATGCGGCTCATCCGCCGGAATAGAAGACCGCCAACTGCATCGTCATTCCAAAGCCAGGGAAGAAGACATACTCACATCGAAAATCCTAATGCCCGATCTCACTCCAGTCTTGTTTTGGAAAACTGATGGAATCAATTGTGGCGAAACGTCACTCTCAGACTGCGCTCATATGTGGTGCAACTCATCCCTCACAAATGGAAGCCCAGCCAGAGAATTCTGCAATTGATGCACTCCTCCAAACGATTACACCTACTGCGAACTCCATCAGCAAAAAGACCACCAATCAGTATCCTACACGGCCAGCAGGGCTCACACACGATATTGAAGGAGCATTCAACCAGGTGCGCCCAGCAACACTGGAGGAGATTATACACCAACGGGGGATGCCATTGTATCTCACCAAGTGGGTTACTGCCTTCAATACTGCTAGCAAAATGGCATTTGGATTTGATCAGCAATCTGAACTACCACAGCCTTACCAATGTAGCCTACCACAGGGATCACCAGTCTCGCCAATCCTCTTCCTTATTTACAGTAATACGATGCTCGAAAAAGATGAAGACTTTCCCGATACTATCGACACCTCCTATGTGGACGATGTCTGTATGGTTCAGCTGTCACGGTCAGTACCTGAAGCCAACACACACCTTGAAGAACGAACCGAACGACACTTGGCAAAAGGTATACAGCTTGGACTCACCTTTGCGACATCCAAGACTGAACTTCTCTACTGTCTCCCCCTTACCAGTGCGTTACTATTTTCTCTGGGAATAGGCCTGGGCGAAGGGCAAAGGGAGCCTGCACCGTGCCGCTAAACGCGGACTGCGGCGGGGAAGCGGACTGTACATAGCTCGTCATGATCTAGATAGGTCGCACATGAGGATAATGAAAAAACAAAAAAAAAAAAAAAGCCTCCCCCTTACCAGTAAGGACAAAAGCAAAAGTCTTTCATCACATCCGCCACTTCGAATGCTCGGTACCACGATCTCTGCGAGACGACAAATTAAATACCTCGGAGTATTTATCGATGAATCACTGACGTTCAAACACCATGCTGCAATGGCAGCAGCCAGAGGAAACAAGGTTCTCGGAAGCCTGAATTTCCTACGACACCAATCCCGTGGCATCCCTGCCTATATTGCTCATCACCTGGCAATGACAGCGATTCTCCCAGCCATGTTCTGGGCGTCTCCTGCATGGTGGGCTGGAACACCAGGAGTAATCGCTGCTCTCAGAACGACGTACAACACCATTGCCCGTTGGATTACTGGCCTCCCACTCAATACCAGAACCACAAACCTCATCACCCTTGCCCACTTACCACCAATGGAGGCGTATCTAGACTACCTGTCATTGTGATATGGTATCCGGCTCCACTTCCTCCCCACTCACCATGCACTTGGACCTCCATACGATCAACCGAATACGCATGCTAGCCTCCCAGGACTACATCGTCTATACAGCCTCAGTAAACACCTTGTACTGGGAAAGTTAGAAGATCGGACATCAATTGCGACCATGGAAGGAGTGGCAACAACTGCTTCTCCAAACCCAAACAAGACAACAAAGCCATGACAGCTCCGTGAGAATGGGATACAAACACTTCCAGACCATACGATTACGATATATACGAACGGCTCCAAACTTGCGAATGGTGCAGTTGGTTGTGGCTGGGCAATCTACTACAGTGGGGACCAGCAACTTAACCGGTTTATGGAAGGTCGATGTCATCTTGGCAATAGGGCTGAGGTCTTCGATGCCGAACTCCATGCCATACAGAAAGCGGTTTCCACCCTCCTCACCACTACCCTACCATGTTCTACAGTATTTATCTGTATCGACAACCAGGCTTCCATCAACACCCTCCAATTCAACAGAAGCAACCACGAATACTCACGACGAGTGCTGGAAATTATCGGAAAACTTCAACTCCTAGGCTGGCATATCACTACTATGTGGTGCCCCTCCCACTGTGGTATCCGTGGGAACGAACGGGCCGATACACTTGGCAAATTAGGAGCATCCTCTACCATTCCCTGCCAATTTGCAGTAACGACTAAAACCTGGCTGCTAATCCAGGCACAGTCAGAATTTCATGCCCACTGGAAGAACGAACTCCCCCTTGCAAATCCCTACTTGAAGTTCCCCAGCCACCTTCGTGGGGTTGACTGGGCAGATACACGAGCAATATGGAGGGTGTTTTGTAATCGATCACCTACCGACCCACCACCGAATATCACTGCGGAGCCATGCGCATGTGGTCTCGACCTCTACTCCTCCCTCCACCTACTACGAGACTGCCCACTGCTGGCAACACAGCGCGCTATCTTGCTCCATTCTACCGTTGGCGATATCCAAACTCCTGGCTTCCTCACAACACCGCAAAATACTCAGCCACTACATCAGTTCCTCCGAAAAACTGGTCTAGGGCACTCCTCCCACCTCAATTTCGATAGCGGCCATGACCTACCAGAGACCATCAACCCCACCGATACAGCCTCGTCAGAGCCGGACTTCGGTGCTTTTGAGCCTTAATGATACCACTACTGGTATGCATGGATGTTGCAGGGTTGGCGGAGGTAATGATTTGCTTTTCCAGTTCTTTGACTTGACCCTGCTATGTCGCAATACTTGCTTTCTTGCTTTGCAAAATCTCCTTTGTATGTTTACTTTGTGGGCGGTTTGGGAAAGATGGGAGCCCCATGGGGGTAGTATGGTGTGGAGGAGCGCAGATAGCCTGTAGTGCTGAGCGCAATTGATTGAAGTTGCATATTATCTCTCTCCAACGCCCCCCCAACGTTTTCGAACAGAACTCTTCTCTCCCGCCATCGATTTGATAAAAACCCTCTCGAAAAGTTCCCTGCATCTCGGGCTACAGTCTCATTAGCTGGAAAGCCGATTTGCTCGAGTTCTGTTTTCGACCCCCACCATACTGACCCTCTCAGTGACTGCAGACAGCGTACCCGCCCATCACCACCTTGGTCAACACCTCTGAAGATATCTCTGGACCTTCCTCTTGTGTTATAAAAGCTTGCTGGTAGTGACGCTCTGCGTCTCAGCCAAAGCCTCCCCGTGAGGAGAGCGATCCAGTTCCAGATACACGCTCTAAGAGCAGAGATAACGCTGTACAGATCCAGCCCCATGCCGTTCGAGACCCAACCACATGTGCCGATCAAGCGCACCCGCGCCGAGAGCGATCTTGAATCAGACCGTGAAGATACCAGCAAAATGGATTTCCAACACACCCAGCACATGACCGAGACCCAGGTGCTCGACAATACCAGCGACAACCCGAGCCATCTTGAACCCCAGTTGCCACCACCTCTCTCGCCAGAGCACGCAGCCCTACTCGCTGACCTTCAGATGATAATGGGAGCGGCTATAGAAGGCCTCTATACCCGTATCACTGCTGATACCAAGAAGTCCGTTGACGATGCGGTCGCAACTCTCAAGAAGACCAACAACCAGTTGGAGGGACAGATCCTTTCGCTGAATGCCCGAGTCTCACAACTGCAACAACAGCTCCTCGCCTGCCAACTTCCTACGCAAGCTCCAGTGAAACCGCCGGTGGCAGCACAAGCCAAGAAGGTCCTCAAGATGAAACTTTCGAAAAAGAATTCGGATCAAGCAGTGGCTACTCCTGCTACTACTGTGGATACCACTCCTTTCGTGACATCGACTGCACTACAGGCACCACCTACCAGTGCATGCAGATGGGAAACTGTACCTCTGAGGGCAAAGGCTCTGGCGCCAAAACTGATCCCAACGAAATACCCGCAAGCAGAACGCGAGGTAACCTGCTACTTCAAGGACAACAATACCACCGGCACGATTACCCAACCAGAGAAAACCTACGCTGAGCGGCAGAGCATGGCAGATATTGCACTCCGACAGATGAACGCTGCCTTTGTCGACTATAAGGACATCTCCATACCCCCCTTCATCTGCGCTCGAATTACCATACGTGGTGCGATCATCTTCACCACGGGCAATGATCACAACAATGTGATCTACGAGGATTATATATCGATCATCATGCACACCTTTGAATACTATGGAAACTGTGAGAGGGTGGAGATTGGGAAGTGTTTTAGCCAGTTCCTGTTGCATGGCGTCCCAACCCACCTCTCCGTATCCAATATTTCAGGCAGCATTACTGCAAACTATCCCCAGCTGGTTCAAGCGCAAACCCCACGATGGCTTACTCCTCCAGAACAGCGCGAGCACAAGCCATGTTCCACAATTGTAATGACACTCACTGGTAACATCAAGAAGGATGCTATCGGTCGTCATAATCTGATTGTATGCAACCGCGAACATCAGGTGGATGACTATATTGCATATGGACGAAGCACCCAATGCCGTAAGTATCAAGCATACAGGCATCCGGCTGCCCTCTGCCAGAACAACTCCTGCTGTGCTGTATGCACAAGCCCCCACGAAACCCGAGAACACCCATCCACCCTTCCGGCGTGCAAGAAGGGGCCCGCCTGTATCCACCCCCCAATTCGTTGTGCTAATTCCAATTCACCACATAAGGCAAGCGACCCGAATTGCCCAGAACGAGTCAAGCTCCGCACCCTCAATAAAGCCACGAATGCAACCAATCTGGGAGACGCCCCCATAGTGGGAGTGGCCAACTAGATGGCCCTCCTTGCATCCATGAGGCACATGCAGCTGCTGAACTGCGCCAGAGGCCAAGCCACGACTATCTCAGCATTACAGGCTTTTGCCTGCAAGACTGAAAATTTAATCTGTTTACTCCAAGAACCGTGCATCGACAGACATGGTCACCCACGCACACTACCAAATTTCGATACATTCTCCCCAACACCCCTCAAGCCCAAATGTGTAACTTATGTTCGTCGCACACCTGGTCTCACCGTTACCACAACATTTATGGCTCAGGATTCTTTCCTGGGAACTACCATTACCTCAACTCAGAATTCAAAAACTACCACCTTCACCTTGTTCAACTTCTACTCCCCAGGCCGGGCAGAGCCACTTGCCAGATTCCTCCCTACAATTCCAGTTCCGAAAGAATGTATCCTAATGGGGGATCTCAATGCACACCATGTATGGTGGCAAGGTCCTCTCCCTCAGACTGTACGCACATTAACAGCAAGCCACAGTCTTGCAGAATGGCTCGAATCCAACAACTTTTAACTGCATAACGAACCCGGATTGCCTACCTATCACCCTAGGAATGGAAATACCCCATCGACAATCGACCTCTGTCTCTCACGCGGAGACATTACGGCCTTGATCTTTTCACTAGCAAGCAACCACGATACCACCTCGGATCACACCTCCATCACAGCCATGCTGGCACTTCCCTCCACTGTCCCTCCTGCTTCGGTCCAGTACAACTGGCACAAAGCAAACTGGGAAACCTTCGGTGAACACGTCCGCTCCAGAGGTATGGACCTGACGAACCTGCAAGGTAAAGACGATACATTGCAAGCTGTCACCAATGTTACAACTATACTCCATAAAGCCATCAACACTGCTGTTCCTTCAGGTATTGCAAGGAAACCTCAGGCACCATGGTGGAATCACAGTTTAACACTTGCAAAATGTTCAGTAAAAAGGTCCGACAAACGAGCACAACTCTGCCCCTCTACGGCAAACCAAGAAGACCGTCAGAAGAAACATCAACGCTGGACGGCGATGGTACGGGCAGCCAAGACTGCATACCGTATCAAGCAGCTACAATCCAGGGATACCAAGAATATTTGGAAAACCATCCGCCACCACAATACGCACCATCGTCCCATCCCACCACTGGAAGGACAGTCTGACTTTAAGGGCAAATGTGCCTCACTATGGAATGTACTTTTCCCTGCTGTCGACAATCTGTCATGCCAACCCCTTCCACCCAACTTCCTCACCTCAAAAATCGACATGTATCAACAGATCCGTCCATTTACCAGCCGCGAAGTGTTCCTTGCTATTACCCATCTGAAGTACGGTACATCGGTCGGTCCTGACGGAATCAGCTATACTATGCTCCAACATCTTCACGAATCTGCACCCCGAATCCTCCCCCTCCTCTTTGATGCCTGCTTGATGCATACAGTACATCCACCAGAATGGAAGGTTGCCAACTGCGTTGTTGTTCCAAAACAAGGCAAATCATCCTACACCCATCCGAAGTCATACCAGCCCATCTCCCTGCAGTCCTGTTTCGGTAAACTGCTGGAGTTAATTGTAGCCAAAAGACTTGCCAGTACAGCCCTCAGATGTGGTGCCACCCACCCCTCCCAGATGGGTGCACAGCCAGAAAATTCTGCAGTGGATGCACTCCTCCGTACCATCACTCCGATTGCTGCTGCCATCAGCAAGAAGAAAACCAAGAAAGGTGCACCACATCCAGCAGTGCTTACACACGTCATTGAAGGCACCTTCAATCAGGTCCATCCCACTACACTACAAGAAGTCATGCATCAAAGACGTATGCCAACATATCTGACCAACTGGATTTCAGCCTTCAACACGGACCGAAAAATTTCCTTCGGTTTCGATCAAAAGTCCTAACATCCCCAGCCCTACCAGTGTGGCCTCCCTCAAGGTTCTCCAGTCTCACCCATCCTTTTTCTGATCTTCAGTAATGCTATGCTGGAAAAACAACATTATCTAACGGATGCTACTGATACATCATACATTGATGACGTTTGCATGGTACAGATGTCACACAGTATAGCCGAAGCCAACACCCTACTGGAAGATCGAACCGAACAACACCTCCACCGTGGACTGCACCTTGGACTTACCTTCGCACCAAGCAAATCGGACCTCCTCTACTGCCTCCCCCTCAACAGCAAACACAAAAACATCAGCCTTTCCTCTCATCCCCCCCTCCGAGTCATTAATACCACCATCATACCAAAACGTCAGATCAAGTGTCTGGGTGTTTACATTGACGAATCTCTTAGCTTTCTCCACCATGCATCTATGGCTGCCAGTCAGGGGAACTGGGTACTTGGCAGATTCAATTTCTTACGACACCGGTCATGTGGGATTCCTGCACATGTTACCCACCACCTGGCATTGGCGGCCGTACTGCCCGCTATGTTCTGGGTATCACCTGCATGGTGGACAGGCACCCCGATGTTGACCTCCACTCTGAAACTCACCTACAATGCAATAGCATGATGGATCACCGGCCTTCCATACAACACCCGAATTACCAATCTTCTCACCCTGGAACACCTTCCCCCGATGGAGGTGTATCTGTATTACCTCTCCCTACGCTATGCAATTCGACTCCATTTCCTACCCTCACATCATGCCCTCAGCCGGCCATGTGCAGATCCAACAACACACAACCACCTTCCCGGTCTCCATCGCCACCACGATCTCAGTAAACACCTGATCATGGGAAAGCTCAAAGATCGTACAACCACTTCTACCGCTGATGGAATACCAAAAATCACCTCCCCAAACCCAGACAAAACAACATCCCCCCAAGAACTGCATGGGAAGTGGATCCGCTCACTTTCTGACCACACCATCGTCATATACAGTGATGGCTCTAAGCTAGACAGTGGAGCGACCGGATGTGGTTGGGTAATCTACAATGTTGGGAACCAACAACTAATCTGAGTCAAAGAGGGAAGCTTTCATCTCGGCAGCCGGGCCGAAGTTTACGACGCCGAATTACATGCCATGCAGGAAGCTACAACGGCTCTCCTCGCCACCACCATCCCCTACTCCACAGCATTCATTTGCATCGACAACCAGGCCGCAATTGATACACTCGAGTTCAACAAAGACAACCACGAATATGCACGGTGTATTCTCGAATGCATTGGACAACTCTGACTACTTGGCTGGATAGTCAGTACGGTCTGGTGCCCCTTGCACTGCGGCATTATGGGAAACAAACGTGCCGATACACTTGCAAAAATCGGAACGTCCCTTCCTGTTCCATGTCGCCACACACTCACAACAAAAGTCTAGTTGCAGACACAAGCACGAGCTCAGCTCCTCCAACGCTGGAAGCAGGAACTCCCTCTCTCCAACCCCTCATTTACCTTTTCGACTCACCTGCATGGTGTTGACTGGGCAGATACACATGCACTTTGGTGGGTTTTCAGCAATAGATCACCCTCTGACCCACACCAGAACTAACTGCCAACCCGTGTCCATGTGGACAGGACTTGCATACCTCCCACCACCTTCTTCAAGACTGTACCCTTCTCGCAGAGTAACGCTCACGGATGTGGCTGTCAACTAGGGGCGACCTGGAATCTCTCACCTTCCTCACGGATCCAGCAAACTGGCTGGATCTACGAAACTTCTTACGAGCTACCTGACTGGGCCACAGTACAAACATCTCCTACGACAGGCAGCCCACACCCTCGGGGGAAGATGGAGCCTCAGACTCGGATTCGCCCGAGCTGGACTTTGGCATCTCTGAACCTTGAATTGACAAAATGATGGACGCGATGATGGGGCGGATAGGTGCCGGTGGAATTTTCTTCCTGTTGTTACTTGCCTGATACCCCCTCTCCCTGGTCCTTTGTCGCATACTTCCTGCTATTTCTGTTTATGATTTCTTCTCGTGGGTGCGATTTTATGTTTGGCGGATTGGAAAGATGGAAGCCGCACGGGGGTGGTATGGTGAGGTGGAGTGCATATAGGCTGTAGTCCTGAAGCACAATAGAAATAAAAAGCGTATTATCCCAAACCCCCCCCAGCTTTTTCGACCACAACAATCTTCTCCCGCCATCGATAATGCCAGAAACAGTTTCAAAACAATCCCCGAGTGCCTGCCTACAGCATTATTAGCTGAAAAGCCAAATCTCTTGAATCTCTGTTTTGACCCCCCCCTCGACCCTGCTGTAGTGATCTTGGGTTTTTGTGGGCCCAACATCACCACCCCACCAAAACACCATTATGTCTTCCAACTGTGGCCAGGGATCCCTGGATTCCTTTGTCCGTTCCGGAGCTGGCACGATTGCCGAAAATTCTCCCCAGCTCTTCTCTAACACTCGTTCGCTTTCACCAGCCAAGTGTCCTCACAAGGACAGTGACCCTGAGTCTGGCTGTGATGAAGGAGATGCTGATACCGACAGAATGGACTTTCAACATATTGAAAATGTCACTGCCACCCACATGATCGGAGACGAGGTTGACCACCCCGAGGGTGGCCCTCCCCAATTGCCTCCCCCCCTCAGCCCTGAGCATGCTGCCCTGCACTCGGACTTCGAGATAATCACCATGACGGCTATGGAACAACTCTACATCTGGATCACTGCCAATATCGAGAAATCTGCGTGTGATACTACGATGGCTCTTTGCATGAGGAATGATCAATTGCGTAACCAGATCACCTCGCTGGGTGCACGGATCACACAACTACAGCAGCAAGTACTCACATACCAGGGAGCTGTCCACCAGATGCTACCAGTGGTGACACCACCGAAGAAAGACCCCAAGAAGAAGAAGGAGAAACAGAGCACTAGTCCAACTGTGACGGCCGCCACGGGTCACAACAGTTCTACCTATGCAGCTGTAGCCACTGCTGCACTAACTCCCCCTGTACCAACGATGACTACCAACACCACAGGGTGGACGACCCTGAAGGTAGGTGGCCAGAAGGATAAGAAGATCGCCACGTCGAAACTCATCCCTACAACCTACCCGCAGGCTGAATGGGAAGTAACATGTTACTTCGTCCGTGCGGAGGGACCAGATGTGATCAACACTGAGCAAGACTATACCACACGCCAGATTTCAGCAGATGCAGTACTCCGTCGTGTCAATGCTGCAATCATTAACAACAAAGTGGTCTTTGCAACTCCGTTTATCCGTGCACAAGTCACAATGCGCGGGAACATCATCTTCACAACTGGAAACACCCAGAACAACGTCATCTATGAGGACTACACAACGATCATTGCAGACGCCCTCTCCTACTATGGGGAATGTGAGAAGGTGGAGATCGGAAAACAGTTTAGCCAATTCCTACTGCACGGAGTGCCAACTCACCTTTTCCTGCCTGAAATCTCACAGAGTCTCGCCACGAAGTACCCCCAGCTGGTCCTACGGCAGACGCCATGGTGGCTCACCCCGGCTGACCGACGGGAGCACAAGGCAAACTCCACAATTGTTATGACGCTTACGGGTAAGGTGAAGAAGGCCGATGTTGGCCGCCAACACCTTATCGTCTGCAACCGTCAATGCCAACTGGGTGACTATATCGCATACGGATGGAGCACCCGGTGCCTTAACTGTCAAACCTACAGCCATCCTGCTGCTCTATGCCAAAATAACTCCTGCTGTGCTGTCTGTGCAGATCTTCACGAGACCAAGGAGCACCCATGTGTACTTCCGATTTGCAAGAAAGGTCCTACCTGCACCCACCCTCCGATCCGCTACACCAACTGCGATGCGCCTCACAAGGCCAGTGACCCCAACTGTCTGGCACGTATTAAACTACATGATATCACTAAAACAAACACGAATACAGTCAACAAGGGAGACGCCCCCATGGCGGGAGTGACCGCATACATGGCCCTCTTTGCATCTGTTGGGTTGGTACAGCTACTGAACTGTGTGTGAGGCCAAGCAACGACAATCTCAGCATTGCAAGAATTCTCAAGAAAACCAGAAAACCTTATCTGTCTAATACAAGAACCATGGTGCGATAGACATGGCAACCCACCCTCCTTTATCAGGAAAAAAAAAATTTGCGTCCTTAGCGTCCGGACGCACTATACGCTCTGGACGTTTCAGACGCAACCTGCTTAACTCGGACGCAGATCGCCATGGCACCGTGCGTCCGGACGCAGTACGCCATGGCATTTGCTTACCGGACGGAGCGTGGCAGGGCATTTTCGTTCTGGACGCACGGTGTCAGGGCATTTTCCTTCTGGACGCAGCCGTGTCAGGGCATTTTCCTTCTGGACGCAGCCGTGTCAGGGCATTTTCCTTCTGGACGTAGCCGTGTCAGGGCATTTTCCTTCTGGATGCAGCCGTGTCAGGGCAAATGGCATCCGGACGACACGTGTCATGGCACCGTGGTTACGCTGGCTGTCAAGGCACGGAACATCGCAGCAAATACTCGCATCGCATTCACAAACACGCAGCGGGTTCCAGGTATAGTGACTCAGTCCAGTTCTATTCTCTATATCTAATGTACATCTATATATGCTACTACCACACTTCGTGTTTCCAGCACAAGCACCCAGCGTCACATCCATCGCCGCTGTTTTTGATGCGCGTAGCATTGCTGAGTGTCAGAAACCAAAGAAAGTTGGCAAATACGACACGACGCGATGAGCCCGACGCGATGAGCCCAACGCGATGAGCACGACGCGATGAGCACGATGCGATGAGCACGACGCGATGAGCACGACGCGATGAGCACGATGACTATGAGGAGGATGGCAATGAGGACGCCGGCGGCGTGGACGATAGCGAGTAGGACACGGTGAGTATGAGAGCGAGTAAGACGTGACGAGTATGGGAGCAAGTAGGACGCGACGAGTATGAGAGCGAGTAGGACGCGGCGAGGATGATAGCGGGTAAGACACGGCGAGGACGATAGCGAGTACGACGCGGCGACTATGATGGCGAGCTTTATGGCATGGTTAGCACAGCTCTCAGAGTGACAGAGACACGGGGAAGTTGTAGAATACACAGTGACGAGTCGATGTCAATGAGGGTGCCGGCGGCGAGGACGATAGCTAGTAGGAGGTGGCGAGCACGATGGCGAGCTTTGTGGCATGGTTAGCACAGCTCTCCGAGTGACAGGAACAGCGGTGGGAGCTGGTACAATACGATGTGACGAGTATGATGTCGTTGAGGAGGATGTCGATGTGTTTGATGGCAGTGAGG
>Ga0307516_10004563_pt1 | contig 17020 bp, 14 predicted proteins | sample 19_EM_MG_FD_203310 | JGI IMG/M metagenome (GOLD analysis project Ga0307516, IMG submission 203310) | Populus trichocarpa ectomycorrhiza microbial communities from riparian zone in the Pacific Northwest, United States - 19_EM | ecosystem: Host-associated > Plants > Roots > Unclassified | place...
CGTCGCCGAAAAAGACCCCCATGTAGTCGTTGTCCGGACCCGGATCTTCGAAGTCGTCGATCATCAGCGCGCTGCCCTTGGCGACCACGACGCCCGTGTTGCAGCGACCCTTGTCGGTCGGAATCGCGGGACCACCGCACAGCGGACCTGGCGCGCCGCCCGAACCGGCCGTGCCGGCGCCCGCTGGGACCCCGCCGCCTCCGACCACCGTCGAACCGCCACCTGGCGTACCGGCGCCGGACATGGCGACGCCGCCCGTCGTTGCGGCTCCGCCCGTCGTTGCGGCGCCACCCGTGCCGACGATGCCCGTCGTGCCGCCGCCGGTGATGGGAACACCCATGCCCGACGAACCTTGCGGACCTGCGCCACCACCGCTACCCGTGCGAGGAGCATCAGTGCCAGAGACACACGCAACCGCGATGGCGGCCGCGAACAAAACTTGGAACAAACGACGGACCATGCGAGCTCCGGTGGCGCAGGAGGGATCCCGTCGCCAGGCCAGGTATGGGGGAACACGGCGCGCGCCTTCTCGAGCGACGCGGGCATCGCCGGCTCACGCTGCGACGCCATCGACAGTTAGCCCCGAGAATGGAGCTCGAGTTGGGGCGAGACTGCTCTGACCGATGTTCGTTTCGGGTCGAGCGCCGTCCCTGGCGGAAATTCCCAAGAAAGCGCGATTATCTGACGCTGCGGCCAGCGCTACGAAGCGACGCGGGCGCGCAAAAACAGCTGCAAGGCTGCCAGCTCCAGCAAATCTCCGGAGCTGAGGCCGCTCAACTTGAGACCATCGAGCTCGATGCTCGTCGTGCGACTCAAGTCTTTGCCCTCGAACACCGCCGCCAACCGCTGATCGGGATTGATGCGCATTTCGTCGACCACAAAGCCTGTCTGCTCCAGCATCTCGACGGCCGTCGCGCGCGTAAAGAAGCGCACGTGCGTCACGTCCAAGATGCCGGCGCCCGCGTAGTCGAAGCGCCCCTGGCCAAGCTCGCTCAGCAGCTTGAGGTTTCGCGCATTCGGAAGGCTCACGTACAGCGCGCCGCCCGGCGCGAGCAGCGGGCGTAGCCGCAGCAGCGCCTGCCACGGGTTGAACAGGTGCTCCAGCACGTCGGCTGCCACGATCGCGTCGAAGCTGCCAGGCGCGAGGTCGGCTGTTTCGAAATCGAGCTGCTCGAGGGTACCAACGTGCACGCGGTCGTAGACCTCGGCCGCCATGGCGGCTGCCTTTTCGAGCATCTCGATGCCGATCACCGCGCAGCCGGGAAAGCGCTTTTTCAAGAAGCGCCCCGTGCCGCCGCAGAAGCAGCCCAGGTCGAGCACGCGCTTCGGCGCCTTTTCAATCAGCTCGAGCAAGCCCGTCGGCGCGTAGCTCGGGTTCAACGTCTCGAGGTGCCCGGCGCGGTCCAGCAGCTGCCACGCCGGACGCTGCGCGGGATTCGGCGCGCCGCTGGTCGAGAGCGGAGCCTTGGCCGGCGGCGCGACGGCCTGAGCCATGTTCTGCGCCAATTGCTCGAATTCGGCAGCCTCCTTGGCGCCGCCGAGCTTTTGCATCACGCGCGCCGCGTGCGCGAACGGCATCTCGTAGCCCGGCGCAAGCTCAGCTGCGGCCATGAACTGCGCCAGCGCGGGCCGGAACTGCCCGCGCTCGAGGTAGTGCGAGCCGAGCGCCAGCGCTGCGTGCACCGAACGGGGCTGCTTGGCCAGCGCCGAGCGCAGCTCGGCCTCCGCATCGAGCTGCACGCCCAAGAACAAATCGGGCAGTGCCTGCGTCGGCTCGAGCAGCGCGGCTTGGCGCAGCATGGCCGCACCGCGCTCGCGCTCCGCACCGCCCTGCAAGAGCAGCAGACCGTCGTGCAAAAGCGTCTCGTAGCGCGTGTGCGCCAGCATCACATGGCGGCCAGAAACCTCAGCGCCTTCGAGCGCCGAAAGCTGCGCGAACGAACGCTCGGCGTCGCCACCCGCCGGCGCGCGCGGCAAGAGCTCTGCGTAGAACGCCAAGCGTTCGGCGGCATGCCCGGCCTGCAAGCGCTCCGCGAGCACGTAAGCGTGCGCCCGCTCGCGCACGCGCTGCCGCTCGCCCGCGTCGCCGACCAATCGAGCCAGCAGCGCCGTAAGCTCAGCGGGCGTATCGAACAAAAACCCGTTCTCGCCGTGCTTCACGCTGTCGAGATAGGGCGCCAGCCGCTGCATCACCGGCACCGCGCCCCAGCCCGCATATTCCAAGAATTTCACGTCGGAACGCGCGCGATTGAAGCCCTTGTCTCTGTTCGGCGCGATGCCGATGTCGAGCTGCGCGACGAACTCGTAGTACTCGTGAATGGCACCCGTGGGCGTGCGCTGTTTGCGCTCCGCGGGCAGCGCGTCGAACAGCGCCCAAATGCGGTCGGAGCACATCAAGCACAACGTCACGCTCGGCTCCGCGCGCACGAAGGCCATCACGGCCGGCGCCACCTCTGCCATGTCCTCGAGATGTCCGGCAGAGCCGCCCCAGCCCACTCGCACGCTCACGCCTTGCGCGTGGCGCAGCGCCGGCGGCGCCACGACCTGGTTCACGAACACGCGCCCGCGCCGGTTGAGCGAGCCGAAAACGCGCTCCAGCTCCGGCACGCTGTACTGCGCGGCATCGGCGCTGAGCGCGAGCCGCCGAAACAGCCGCAGGTTCTCCGGCTGCTGAAAGAACGCCGCAAGTGGATTCGATTCCTGAATCTCCTGCACATCGTCGTTGATCTCGAACACCGTCAGCCGCCCCGCCTGCCTGCGCGCGACCATGAGCGGCAACAAATCCGGGCTACAAACGTTATTGATCACCAGCACGTCCGCCTGCTCGGCGATCGAAGACAGCTGCCGATGCCCCTGATCGACGTTCACGACGTACACGCCGTCCAGCTCGCTCAACGCCCGCCCCGGCGCAAACGTGCGGTAGTACCAATCCCCGCCCCGACTCTGGTGCATCGCATCCAGCTGCGCAATCAACCAAGTCCGTCCCGACATGACCTATGAAGCTACCACCGTCTGCTACGAAGCGCTGCGGGAAAGGCCCCATTTTTCCCAATTTGCCGCGACTTCTTCGGCGCTCGGTCGCCTGTGCAGGCGCTCTACTGGCACGTGAAAGCCGTCCTCACGATGCTCCGCGCGGGCATTCAGCGCAACGTCGTCCTCGAACGCGGCCGGCACGTCTGCGTCCGGGTAGATCGCTTCCCAAGGGCATTCGGGCGCGCACATCGCGCAGTCGATGCAGTCTCGAGGATCGATGAATAGCTGACGCGGTAGGGCCGCTTCGCCAGGCTTCGCTCGATGTTCCACGATGCAGTCGGTCGGGCAAACGTCCACGCATGCTCCATCGACACAATCCCGGCACAATCGCGTGATGACAAACGCCATAGCTAGCTTGCTCCATCGCCGAGGGTGAGCCGCACGCCGGGCTTGCCCATTGCTCCTTCAAGCAAGATCTCTTCGCCTCGCGCCAGTACGAAGCCCAAACCACCGGGTTCGCGGCGCAAGGCCAAATCCGTCGCAGCGGCACGGCGTCCGAAACTCACTAGCCCGCGAAGCTGCAGCGCCAGCTCGCGCCGCAGTGGCGGCAACGCCTGCGTGCGAAAATTAGAAACGCGCAATGTGCCCGACGCAGCTCGCCCGCTGCCGCCACACGCGGGACACTTTTCACGCAGCGCCTCACGCAACGCTTGCTCGACGAACTGCGTCTGGTTCGGCAGATCGCGAAGTGCGTCGGCCAGCTCAGGAGCGACTCGAAAAGTGACGCGCGTTTTCATGGTGTACAGCATTATGCTGTACATTCCGTAGTGGGCAAGATCCAGGCTATTTTATTAATGATTTCAAGCGTTAACCCTGCCGAGCGCGGCTGAGTTGGGGCGAAGGTCGGCAGAATCGTGGGGCCAAGCCGCCGTGCCGACACCCGGGGAGGGCCGCCGACATTTCACCGGCGCGATACGTCCGACGAGCCTTCCTCATCCGTCACAACCCGAACAGCGGAAGAGAGCGTGCGACAGCGAACGAAGTCGCGCATGTGAAATGTCGATTGCGCTTGACGCATTCTTCCAACGGCGAGGCTCAATGCAGCGCGCCGCGCCGTAGACCCGTCGTGCAAGCGTCTGCGCGCTTACAACGACTCCTTTCCAAGCTGGAACGAGTCGAGACTCATTTCGGTCGTCCAACGGCGACCAGCGGACCAGCAGGAGCTTCGAATTCAAGGGTGTAGGGTGGGACATGGCGACGACAACTGCATTGAATACTGCGCGCGACCATATCGAAAGACTCGTTCCGGGCGGCGCGTCGGGGTTGGCGCAGCTTTCGGACGACGAGCTCTTAGCGAATACGCGGCGCCTCGTCGGTAGGTCGAATGAGCTACTAGCCACGCTGCTCGCGCACCTGGCGGAGGTCGAGACCCGCGGCGTCCATCGCGTGCGCCGCTGCCCCAGTCTCTATACCTATTGTATCTACGAGCTGCGCTTTTCGGAGGACGCAGCGGCGCGCCGTTCCGCCGCGGCGAGGATTGTAAAACAATTTCCGATCTTGCTCGACGCTGTTGCAGACGGTGAGCTGCACCTCACGGGACTCTTGATGATCGGCCCCCATCTCACGCCGGAGAACCACGTCAAAGTGCTGGCTCGCGCCAAATTTCGCACCAAGAAAGAGCTGGCGAAGCTGGTGCGAGAGCTAAATCCGTTGCCTCAGGTTCCCGACCGCATCGAGGCGCTGGGCCCCGCACTCTCGCTTGCGCCGAGGACACCTACGTGGGCTGAATTCGCGGCGTCGCTGTGTCCACCGGTTCGCGAATTGCCCGTGGGCGAACGGCCCCGCGATTGGGCAAGTGACGGCATCGAGGCCGACGGTGCTGGCGAGTCACGGCGTGCGAGCGCTGGGCAACGTCGAGCGGATGACCGCTCTTTGCCGGTAGGGCCGGTGCCGTCGGATCTGCTACCCGTGACGGGACCGCAGCACTGCCAACGGCAGTTCAGCACCGTGGAACAGCACGTTCAGCTCATCGAACGGGCGAAGTCCCTGCTCGCGCGAGAGCGACCAGGCGCGACACTTGGGGAACTACATTTCGAGGCCATGAGAATGTTCGTCGCGGCGCTCGAGAAGCGAAAGTTCGCGGTCACGAAACGGCCCCGACGGGCCATGCGTTCGGAAACCGGGGTGCGCCTCGCGCCTCCGACCGCTCGCAGCTCGGAACCGCAGGCCCAACCAGAACACTCGCAGGACGAACCACTGCACCGTGACGCTGCCGCCAAGACGCGATGCAAGGTGAAGGCGAGCGAATCGCCGCGCCAGCGCGGCGGCGCCCCTACATCCGAAGGACCGGAGGCGAGAGCAATCGAACACGCCAGCGTCTCGACCGCAGCAGATACGTTCGCGCGACCGAGCGGCGCGAAGTGTATCGGCGAGACGAGGGACGCTGCGCGTACGTCGACGAGCGCGGCGAGCGCTGCCGCGAGACGCGGTACCTCGAGCTTCATCACCTCGAGCCATTCGCCACGGGCGGCGAGAATGTGGCGGCGAATCTGGCTTTGCGGTGCGCTGCCCACAATGCACTTGCCGCGGAAGAAGACTTCGGCAAAGCGCTCATTGCGCGAAGGCGAGACTCGGCGAAACACGAAACCTTCGTAGCGCAGGCCCATCCGAGAAGGATTCGTCGAGCGTGACCGCATCGGTGATGCGGTGCCGAAGATTCTCGGAGCGCGTGTAGCCAGCGAGCGAACGTCCTTCCAGCCGACAGCTCAGCGGCGCCGTTCACCGGAACGGGCGCAGTTGACGGCTCGGGCAAGCCGTCGCCTCGGCATCAAGCTCCCCACGAAGCCGCAATGAGGCATTCCGGCGGAGGTGCTGAGCCTCGGCACTCCGCCAACCCGGCGCGGCCGCCTCATCGACGCGCCTTGCCTGACGCGCGGCGGCATGGACAAGCTGTGTCGATGCGCGTCTTTGCGTGTTTGCGCCAAGCGCGCAGCTGACAGATAGCGGCCGAGTGCCGTTTGAAAAAGCACCCAGGCGCGTGCGTCCGGTTTGCAAAAATGGCACAATGAGTTTCGCGGTGAGCGGGGGACTCGCCAGACAATCCGCGACTGCACGCGGGGCCGATCAGCATTTTCCGTTTAGGAGGCACGATGGCTACCGAATCGAACAAGAAGTGGTGGCAAGATCCCAGCGTCGGGCTCGATGTGATCCGCATCTATTTGGGCATCGGCCTCATGGTGCGCGGCGCTCTCTTCATCAGTCATCCCGAAGCGCTGATGGAGTTTTTGAAGCGCACGCACAGTTGGTTCGTGCCGCTCGCAGTGTCGCAATACGTGGTGGCGGCCCACTTGTGCGGCGGAATTTTGCTGGCCTTGGGCCTCGGAACGCGCCTGGCGGCCGCCGTGCAAATTCCGCCCTTGCTCGGCGCCGTGTTGTTCGTGCACGCGCACGAGGGGCTGCTCACGGCGGGGCAGTCACTCGAGTTCGCGGCGCTCGTGCTGGCGATGTTGTCCGCATTCACGGTGTTCGGTGCGGGTCGCGTCTCGCTCGACTCGTGGCTACCGAAGCGCAACGCAGAGACGCAAGGCGAGCCCGAGCCGGCGCTGCCCGACGATGGGCACGACGACGCAGATCCCGAGCACGCGCACGTACACCTCTAGTCTAGCCAAAGACTCACAGCGTCGCGCCACCGCTCGGCCGCAGCCTGCAAGTCATCGGCCGCAGCCGCACGATGAGCACGCCCGCGTGCTTGCCGGACTCGAATTTCCGCGTGTCCGAGAGATCCAAACGATGCGGTCCAGGTAAGCCAATGGGCGACGAATACCGGAGCGCCCGGAGGCCGTCGCGCGTGAGCTAAAACACCTGCGTGAGGCCTACACGGGTGGCGGAGCGCAAGTGCGTTTGGTTTCCTGGTAGCCTTGGTAGCAGATCAACCCGTCGCCGGACTTGCAGTCCGCATCCGTGGTGCAATCGTCGTCGGCCTGCAAGCAAGCAAAGCCCGGGTCCGCTTCGCCGAGGAAGTCCAGGTTTCCCACCGCGCAATACGAATGGGGCGCGCAGTCCGCATCGGTTTTGCACATCGCCACCACGCAGAGTCCGTGGGCGTTTTCGCTGGGCGGCAGATTGAACAGGAAGGCTGCTCCGTCGCAGACGCAGGCGCTGCCCGAGGGACAGTCGCTGTCGTCGGTGCAGCGCGTGGTGTAGGCAGTTCGCTCGTCCGGTGCGCCGGCTGTCGACGGCGCGTCGTCCGGCGCAGCGCCGCCACTGCCCGCGGCCCCAGACCCACAGACAGCGGGCTTCGCACGATGCACGAAGCCATTCGCACAGACGACGAGCTGACTGCTCGCCTCGACACGGGGAGATTCACAGACGGGGATGCCGCCGCCGGGCAGTGCGCCCGCGCTGCCGGATGTGTCGGGCGTCGCATCGGAGTTTGCTCCACCACTGCCCGAAGCGGCGCCTGCGGTTGCTGGAGCCGAGGGTTCCGCTTGGCCACCCTGCCCTGCTGCTCCACCCGCAGGACTCACGCTAACCTGCTTCGAGCCTGAACAAGCAAGGGGCGCTCCCGTCAGTGCCAGCCAGACTACGGTTTGCCGGAAGCAGCGGTGCCTCATACGCCGTGTTACGCAAGTAGCATGCCGCGCCGTCCTTCGGCAAAGCGCTTCGAATCCAACTCCGTGAGCTTCCGCTACTGGCACAGGTTGGCGCAGCCAGCTGCGGCGTTGCAGCATCCCTGGCCGAAGCTACTCACGACTGGCCGACATGAGGTCGATGACGCGCTCGAAGGCTTCGGCGCGGCCGAGTTGCAGCAGGTGGCCGCCGTAGAACGATTGGAGCGGGGCGCGCAGGTGTACGGACAGGCGGCGAGCATGGGCCGCGGGCGTGACGCGGTCGGCTTTCGCGGCGACGACCAGGCAGCGCTCGGCGGGCACGAGCGCTGGCCGCGCGACGGGGCTCACGCGCCGGTAGATGCTTTCGAGCAGCGCGTGCTGGATCGCTGCTTCTTCGGGGTCGGGGCTGAGCGAGCCTTGTTCGCGCGCAAAATCGGCGAGCGACGAGAGCGGAATCACCGGCACAACGAAATCGAGCCGTGGTTCCGCGGTGGCCAAGAGCGCAGCCGTGTAGCCGCCGAGGCTCATGCCGATGACGCCGACGCGCGGATGCCCCTGCGCGCGCAGCCAGCCGAGCAGGTTTTGCAAGTCGAACAACGCTTGGCGAAAGCCTTCGACGTTGACGCGCGGATCCGCGCCCGGAAACTCCGGCACGGCGCCGTAGCCGACCCGCGCGCGCAAACCGTGAAATGGCAGCGTGAAAAGCACGACGTCGAAACCGGCGCGCTCGAGCCGCGCAATGGGCCAGATGCGCTCTTCGAACGCGAACGGTCCCGCCATGTAGCCGTGAATCAAAATCACCGCCGGCCGCCCCGAACCGCGCGAAAAATGCCGCGCGACTGCGACCGCATTTTCGCGCGCCGAGCCGTAGCGCTCAGAGACTTCGGGGTCGAGCGGCGTGAAGGCGCTTTGCCACGATAGGTCCGTAACGCTGCCACCACGGCTCGAGCCGCGCACGCGCCTCTCGCCGGGCGCGATCTGAGCCGGCTCGGCGAAGAAGCCGTCGAGGCTAGCGTCGCGAAAACGCGCTTCGAAGCGCTGCAGCGCGCGCACGCGCTCGCCGTGGGGACGTTCGCTCGACTGCCCGGTGCGCTGCGCGTGCGCAGTCACCGCTGCGGTCGCCATCAGATCGACGGCGGCGGCGGCCGAGCCGAGCACTCTGCGCGTGAGCGCGCGGATCAGGTTGCCTCCGCGCGCCCAGCGCCGAGCACGTCGTCGGCGCACAGCAGCATCTCGATCACGCCGGATTCGTTGAGCCAGCGTTGGTCGTGGGGTCCCGGCGAAACCCGCAGCTGTGACGCTTGCTTTCGCTCTTGCAAGTGGCGCTGAAAAAGCTCGTTCGGGCGGCGGTAGGGGTCGAACGTCGTGGTCAGGATTTCGATGCGTCGCGCGCCGACGCGACTGACGGCCGCTTCGACGCCCGCGGCGTAACGCGCGGCTTGCTGCGGCCCGAAGGCACCCTGCGCGGTGCCCAAACCGCAAAACAGCTCGGGCGCTTTCAGAAAGATTTCGATCGCCAAATAGCCACCCAGCGAAACCCCGGAAATCATCGACCGCGAGACGGGAAACGTTACGCCGACGCGCTGCTCTACCTCGGATTTCATGCGGCCGGCGATGAAACCGGCAAAGCGCGCCAAGACTTCGTCCCCACCTGGCTTGTACGGGTTGGGCGTGAACGGACACACCAACACGGGGCAGCGGTAGGCCCGCTGCTCGAGCCGCGCGTTGATTTCTGCCAACCGCCCTTCGCCGAAATAGTCATGCTCGGCGTCGGTGCGGCACAGTGGCGGATGCGACAAGCGGGCCACGGCGCTCAAGAGGCCGTAGCGCTCGGCGAACGCGCGCGCGCCAACCGTCTGGTCGTTGGTCTCGCCGAGCCCGTGCAGCAAGACGAGTAGCTCCGGTGCCGGCGGCAGCGCACGCGGTACCGCCAACAGCAGACGTCCAAAAGCCGAGTCACCGGGCAGCGCCAGCTCGAAAAGCTCCAGCTCGGCGGAGCTCAGCGCCTTGGCTCCGAGCGCGACCGGCGCCGAAGCCGAGACGGCCAGCGCGGCCCCGCCGCTCAGCAGCGCGCGTCGCTTCACCTGCGCCGCTCTCCCGGCTCGAGCACCATCAAGCCGAAGCCCACGGCGCTGACCGCCAGCCCGACGCCGACGCGCTCCAAATGCAGCTCGGTACTGCCGACTTGCCCGCCAGCGTAGACGTCGATCAGCACGTAAGCGTTATAGACGAGGTGGCACAAGATGCTGGTGAGCACGCTGTCGGTGTACAGGCGCGCGATGCCGAAACCAAAGCCGAGCACGAACGTACCGGCCGCCTGCGTGGGCTCGAGATGGAACAGCCCGAACATGAGGCTGGGCACGCCCAGCGCCAATAGGCTGCCTCGTCCCAGGAACGCGCGCGTCAAAACGCCACGAAACAGCAGCTCCTCGACAATCGCCGGGACGACGGCGGTCGCGAGCACCACGCACACCAGCTCCAGCGGTGTGACGTCCTTCGCGAGGGCCACGACCATCGACTCGGCGTTCACGTCGCGCGGCAGCTGGCGGCGCACCAACTCGGCCAGCATGCCTGATAGCGGAGACAGGCCGAACACGCACAAAAGGGCGCCCGCCATGTCGCGCGGCGACGGCACGCCCAGCGGACACACCTCGTGCAAAAATACCCGGTGTCGGCGCAAGAAGCGCCACACGAGCGTCCCCAGCACGGCCTCGCTCACCAGTACCGAGATCGAAATCCAGATCGGGCTCGTCACGAGCGGCGAGCTCTTGGGGTCGCTCAACAGCTCGAAGGCGCGCTCAGCTGGCAGTCCGGTCCGGATCGCCGCGAGCGCCGCAACTGCCCCCACCGCCATGCCGGCGGCCACGACCAAGACCATCGCGAACAGCCAAAGCACGCCGGCTTGCAGCGGTGACGGAATCCGAGGCGGCGGCGCCGACGGCCGTCGCGAAATCCGAGGAACTGCCAAGCCAGGCACCCGCCGAGCGTAGCTGATTCCGCGCAAGGTCGAACCTACGAGCGCGAGAACGCCGAAAGCCCCAAAGATGACCAAAACGAGTTGGTCGGTGTATCGTCCAACCCTCTATGAACAAGCCGCTTATCGCCGTGGTTGTCGCCCTCTTGACCCTCCCCCTCGGTTGCAAGGTCGAAGACGACACGCCGGACCCGCTGGCCAGCAAAACTGGGTTTTGCAGCGCCTGGGCGGACAACGCCTGCCAAGCCAACGTGGTCGAGTTCTGCGGCGCCAAATCGGCCGACGCCTGCAAAGGCAGCCAGAGCAAATTCTGTCTCGGACTCCTACCCGACAAGTATTCATCGAAGCATGCCAAGGAGTGCCTGGACGCCGTGAAGGCCGCTTACGCAGACGGCAATCTGACGCCCGAAGAGATCACCACCGTGATCGACCTCGGCGCCCCCTGCGATCAGCTTTCGACGGGTACTGTCGGCGAGGGCGACACCTGCAAGTTCAACGCGGAGTGCAATACCGCGGGTGGCCTCACCTGCATCATGAAGCTCGGGACGACCGAAGGCGTGTGCGCGACGCCCGAAGAAGTCGGCGGCGGCGAAGCCTGCGACGGCGACGCGCAAGTCTGCGCCGGCAACTTCTACTGTGATGGCGCAAATTGCATTGCCTACAAGAAAACCGGCAAAGCTTGCGACGCCGACTTCGAGTGCACTCCAGAGAACCATTGCGCGATCGCCACGGGTGACACCACGGAGACTTGCGTGCTGCGCGCCGACTTGGACGAAGCCTGCAACGCCGACGCGGATTGCCAATCGGGCTATTGCCCAGGAGCGACGAGTGATACTCCAGGGCAATGCACCGGAACGATCCGACTGGGCCACTTGGAACCCCTTTGCACCGACCTGAAATAACAGGCCTGGCGCTGGGCGTGCTCTTGGCGCTGGTGGGTCTCGGTTGCGAAGACGAGCCGAAGAAAAATCCCTTCGACCCGCCGAAAGACGCGCCGATTCCGGCGCCGCCGGCCAGCGCCATTCCCAAAAAGGACGTCGCTCCGGATCTCGAGATCGACAGCGTGGGCCCCAAGGTCGGCTTCGAGCGCGCGCTGCTCCAGCACCCGGAAGGCAAAGCGCAGCTCACGCAGCTGCTCAGCGACGCCAAACGCTGGATCGCGGGCAAAGACGTGCTCTTGGTCGTCGATCGCAAAACCAAGGTGGCCTGGGTTGCCACGTACTTGGACGAGCTAGGCAAGGTCGGCCCGTCGAAAATCACCGTGCGCACCGACACGCGCAAAGAATTCAGTCAGGACCAGCACTTCGTGCCGGAGAGTCAGGCGAAGGCGCCGCCCTGCAGCGTGGTCGGCATGGTCACGAGCGACTTCGGCACCGCCGTGTGGAAGATTTCAGGCGGCACCGCGGGCAAGCGCAGCAAGGGCATGGCCGGGCCCGACCTGTCGATGACGGGCGATACCATCGAGCGCTTCGCCAAGGGCTGCAAAGACTCGAGCACCTTCTTCGTTTCGGTCGCCGACGGCGTCGAATGGGGACTAGCGTTCGATTTGGCAGCCTCGAGCCGTGTGCTCGAGCACGCCAAATTCGACACCAGCGTGCTCTTGAACGAGATTCCGACGCCGGGCCAGAAGGTCGACTTCAAGCACTGAGCGGCCGCGCCTCAGGCGGCGCCGGCGGCAGATAGCTCAGACAAGAGTACTTCGACCTCGTCGATGTTGAACGGCTTTTCTAGCTGTCGTCCGGCAAAGTGCGCCAAAAATTCTTGGGCCCGTTCGGTGAACGCGCCGCCGGTCATGAACACGAAGCGAGGCAATAGGCCGGGCGCGTGCTCGCTCACCGCGCGGTACACGTGCTCGCCGCTGACGTCGGGCATCATCAAGTCGCAGAGCACGAGATCGAAGTCGGAGTCGGTGGCCAAGCGGTCGAGCGCGTCGCGCCCGCTCGACGCCACTTCGACGTCGTGCTTGTCCTGAAAGGCAAAGCGCAGCGTCTGCCCCAGCAGGGGCTCGTCATCGATGATCAGAATGCGAGCACGACTATTCACACGTTCCCGGCTTCTGGCCCGATTCCCTTCGACCGAAGCCGCGTGGGCTCCAGCCGCTTGCAGGGTGACCGTGAACCGGGTCCCTGCTTCGGGCTCACTCGTTACAGTAATGGTCCCGCCGAGAGCCGTCACGACATTCCTGCAGATGGCCAGACCCAGGCCCGGAGCGCTGTCGCGCGACGGGTTCTGGCCGAAATCCCCGCTTTTTGGCTGACTTTGAGCCCGTTGCGAGTCTTCTCGAGCTTGATTGGGCCCGCGGCCCCGGCCGTCTCGTGGCTGGCCCGGGCTCCGGCCCCAACCGGTTCCAGATTGGGCCGAGAAGAAGGGCTCGAAGACGTACGGCAAGTCTTCGGGGCCGATTCCGACGCCGTCGTCCTCGATGCTGATCGACACGCGGTCGCCTTCACTCGCAGTGGAAATTCTGAGCACGCCTTGTCGCCCGTCGGGAATCGACTGAGTGGCGTTCAAGATCAAGTTGACGAACACCTGCGCCAACCGGCCTTCGTCGCCGAGCAGCTCGGGTACGCCGCCATAGCTCTTCACCACGCGCACGCGATGTCGTAGCTGGTTCCACGTCAGCTTCAGCGTGGACTCGAGCACGTTTTCGACGTTGACGGGTCTGCGCGTTTCCGGAACGGCGCGCGAAAACGTGGTCAAGTCTTTGACGATGCTGCGAATACGCTCGACGCCATCTTTGGCAGTCTCGAGCGCGGCTTGCGCATCGAAAACGATCTCGGAGGTCCGCGCAGTACCGCGGTAAAGCGTGCCAATCTCCGCGAGGCCGCGCTCCAAAAGCTCGATGCTTCCGAGCACGTACGCGAGCGGGTTGTTGATCTCGTGCGCAACGCCCGCTGCCAAACGACCAAGCGACGCCATGCGCTCGGCTGTTGACCAGCGTTGTGACGAGCGGGGATCGCTCTCCGACGCGACCTCGGGCTCGAGGGACGCGTCAGTCTCGAGGGCTTGCGGCATGACTGACCGTGGCTCACATACCGAATCTGGGGCTTCGGCGAAAGCATCGATAGCGCTTCTTCCGCTTCGGCTCCTAGGCATGAGAGATGGCCGCGGTCCGTGGCTTGGGCGCGCCGCCCGGGTCATATGAGTGCGAGAACTGACGCTCGACGGCTCACTGGGCCCAAAGCGCTCCCGCGCTTGACGTCCTCCCGCACGGAGCCCACGCTGCTCCTCCCAGCTCGAGCGCGCCAGTGACCAGCACCAAAGACCCGAAGCCGGCCTCGCCCAAGGCCCCGAAGAGAGTGAAGAAATCCCGGGGTGCCAGCGAGCCCGAGGGACGCGCTGCGGCCGAAAAAGGGGCGAGCGAAGAAGACGAAGAATCCGCCCTCGAAGAACCGGGCGACGGCTCGCTCAGCGGCGAAGCCGACGGCTACGACGCCGAGGTGCTCGATTCTTCCCCCGGCGCCGCCGACGCGGACGACGAGCTTTTGGAAGGTTCGAGCGAAGACGAAGAAAATTCGACCGCCGACCAGCCCGAGCCGGGCACGGCGCTCGCTCGCAGCCGCGAGTCCGTCAGTCGCTTCGATCCACTGTCGGCGTACATGCGCGAGGTGCAGCGGCACGCGCTACTAAGCCCCGATGAGGAGCACAAGCTGGCCGTCGACTACCAGAAAAACCCGGAAGATCTGGCGGCCGCGGCCAGGCTGGTGACGGCGAACCTGCGGCTCGTAGTCAAAATCGCGTACGAATATCGCCGCGCCTACAAGAACATGATGGACCTCGTGCAAGAGGGGAACATCGGGCTGATGCAGGCGGTGAAGAAGTACGATCCGTACCGCGGCGTGAAGCTCTCGAGCTACGCGGCTTGGTGGATTCGCGCCTACATGCTCAGGTTCATCCTGAACAACTCGCGCCTGGTGAAGCTCGGCACGACGCAGGCGCAGCGAAAACTTTTTTTCAATCTGTCCAAAGAGAAGGCGCGCTTGAGCGCGATGGGCATCGAGCCCACCGACGCTGAAATCGCCAAACGCCTCAACGTCGCCGAATCCGAAGTGGCCGAGATGGACAAGCGGCTGGCTCGCTCGGACGCTTCGCTCGACGCCAGCGTCGGCGAGAGCGACGGCCGCAGCGTGTCGCGCGTCGAGCTGATGCCGTCACCTGGCAGCACGCCCGATCAGGTCGTCGAAGGCGCAGAGCTTTCGGAGCTGCTGCAAGGCCGGCTGAGCGAGTTCCGCCAGACGCTGGCGGGCAAAGACGTGATCATCTTCGACAAGCGTGTGGTCGCGGACGAGCCGCTCACCTTGCAAGAGCTGGGCGACGAGTTCGGCGTCTCGCGCGAGCGCGTGCGGCAGCTCGAAGCGCGCCTCACCGGCAAGCTGCGCGACTACCTGAAGCAAACGCTGGGCGACGCCGTCGAGCTGAGTTGAGTCGAAAGCTGTGCCACCCCGATGAGCACGTCGCTTGGCACGCTGTATTTGGTGGCGACCCCGATCGGCAATTTGGCGGACATGACCGAGCGTGCGCTCACGACCTTGCGCGCCGTCGCGCATATCGTCGCCGAAGACACGCGGCGCACGCGCGGCCTGTTGTCGCATTTCGCGATCACGGGCAAAGACTTGTCGGGGCTCGACGCCAACGCCTCCGAGCGTGCCGTGCTGCGCGTGGTGTCGCTGCTGCAAGCGGGTGGCGACGTGGCGTTCGTTACCGACGCGGGCACGCCCGGCGTGAGCGATCCGGGGCGGGCGCTGGTGAATGCCGCCGTGACTGCGGGAGTACCCATCACGTCGCTGCCCGGCGCGAGCGCCGTCACCACTGCCGTGGCGCTGTCGGGCCTGGTAGCGGGGCCGTTCCTGTTTTTGGGTTTCTTGCCACGCCAAGGCACGGGGCGAAAAGAGCTACTCTCGCGCATCGAGCACGAGACGCTGCCCGTGGTCCTGTTCGAAGCACCGCATCGCATCCAAGAATCGCTCGCCGACTTGGCGGCACGCTGTCCGGAGCGAGCAGCCGCCGTGTGCCGCGAGCTCACGAAAATGCACGAAGAGGTGTTGCGCGGCAGCCTGCAAGTACTGGCCCGCCAAGAGCGGGAATGGCTGGGCGAGATCGTGCTCGTGCTGGGCGAAGCCCCGCCGCGGCCGCTGCCCGGCTCGAGCGACGACGAGCTGCGTGAGCGTGCGCGCGGGCTCGTCGCTGGCGGCGCCAGCGTGCGCGCGGTCGCCGACCACCTGTCCGAAATCAGCGGGCGTTCGCGCCGAGAAGTGTACGCGTTGGTGCTCGAAGTCCGCGGACCCGAGACTTAAAGCGCGCTCCTGATCGCGGACTTCCGGCTAATTTGCTCGCAGCAAGACCCGGAAGCCGTTGCCTGTTTGGACGTCACGGAAGTCACGGGTCAGGCGCGCACTCGTTGCGGCGTCCAGCGGCGCCTGTGCTCCGACGACGACGACCTTCGCGTCATCGATCAGCGACAACGGAGACGCGGCGGTGCGGCTTGGGTTTCCGCGGTGCTGCATTTCGGGCGGGAAGGTGTCGCAGATCGACAGCGCATCGACGGCGTACAGCCCGTCAGGGTAGCCGGGCAGGCCGATGCTCAACACCTGATACACGGGCTCGACCGGCGGCGGCGTGGCCGGCAACGCGAACACGGCCAACCCGCCGAAGTGTTGGCGAGCGTGTCCGTAGACGTCGGCGAAGACGTCGAAGAGAACCTGTTCTTGTTTCGTCCCAGCCGGTATCTGACCCGGCGACCACACGATGTGAGTCACGCCGAGGCGACGGTAGTCTTCGTACAGATCGCGCGGCGTCTTGAACAGGTGGTAGTCGATGATGCTCTGGAACCCTATCCAATCGAGGATCACCGGTCGGTTGATGCCGAGCATGACGTGTTGGGTGTGCAGCAAGACCACGGCATTCGCCGGCAGCGAATTCCCGAGCGCGACGAATTGGCTGCGGTAGCCAGTGAGTTGCGCCCGCGCCCGGCCATCGAGGCTGCCGGAGATCAGCGCCATCGCGCCATTGATTCGATCGGAGCCCGAGAAGTACAGCGGCGCCGCCCAAGCCATCTGCACCGAGACCAGCCCCGCGACGCCGAGGCGGGCCAGCCAGCCCAAGTCCCAGGTACGCACCAGAATGGCCGCCGTAACGGCGATCAGCAGGGGCAAAAACGTCTGCAGGTTTCGATCGACCCAGTACGACATGGCCCACATCAGCAGCGCACCGAGACACACGAGGGCCCCCACCCAGAGCCGCCCGCTCTGCTTGAGCAGCAGCAGCAGCGGCAACGCGAGCGTGAAGGTGAACCCGAAAACCGGCAGGTTGTTCACGAACGAGTAGTGCGGAACGAACGAGAATGTCCAGGCCATCTCGAGCGCCGCGGCGATCCGCGACCGGAGAGCCGCGGGCGGATGCCAGTGCCAATCTGCGAGCACGTTGCCGACCTGCAAGGCCGCGTCGTGGATCGTCGGCGTCGTGC